>Ga0307289_10000191_pt1 | contig 25447 bp, 28 predicted proteins | sample ER_DNA_143_FD_194483 | JGI IMG/M metagenome (GOLD analysis project Ga0307289, IMG submission 194483) | Bulk soil microbial communities from the East River watershed near Crested Butte, Colorado, United States - ER_DNA_143 | ecosystem: Environmental > Terrestrial > Soil > Floodplain | place...
CCGATCTCGACGAGGGCCGCGTCGCGACGGCGCGCGTGCGCGGGCTCGATCCGGTGCGCGAGATCTTCCTCGCCCGGGCAAGCGGACGAAGCGAGACCCGTGCCGCGCGCGCGTTCGTCTCGTTCGCGCAGGAGCGGCTGCCCGCGTGATCGTCCGCTGGGGGCTTGCCAAGCTGCCGAAGGTGCTCGGTGAGCTCGGGATCGAAGAGCCGCTGCTCGTCGCGAGTGAACGCTGGGCCGGTACCAACCTCGGCGTCCGGACGGTGGCGCGGTGGACCGAGGTGCCTTCGGACCAGGTTGCTGCTGCTGCGGAGCACGTCGGCGACGGCGTGCTCGCGGTCGGAGGCGGCAGCGCGATCGATCTCGGCAAGGCCGTCTCCGTCGAGGCCGGCGTGCCTGTCGTCTCGGTGCCGACGACCTACGCGGGCGCAGAGTGGACGCCGTTCTTCGGCATTCGCGATCCCGAGCGGAGGATGCGCGGCGGCGGAGTCGGTGCGCAGCTCGCCGGGGTCGTGTACGAGCCGGAACTGACTCTTTCGCTCCCACGCCCGGAGACGGTCGGCACCGCGCTCAATGCGCTCGCGCACAGTGCCGAGGCGCTGTACGTCGAGGGACACAACCCGACGGCGGACGAGCACGCCCTGGAGGGGGCGAAGTTGATCGGCGACTGGCTGCCTCGTGTCGTCGCGCGCCCGCTGGATCTCGGCGCGCGGCGGAAGTTGCTCGAGGGCGCGATGCATGCAGGCATGGCGCTCGGCGGCTCGATGCTCGCGCTCGGCCACGCGATGGCGCAGGCCCTCGGCGGCCGCTACGGCCTGCCGCACGGCGCGATGAACGCCCTCACCTTGCCGGCGGCGCTGCGCTTCAACGCCGGCGTTGCCCCGGACGCACTCCGCCGCTTCGGCGAGGCGCTCGGAACCGACGATCCGGCCGCCCGGGTCCAGGAGCTCGCACGCCTGGGCGGGTTCCGGGCGCTCCGCGACTTCGGCATCCCCGAGGAGGAGCTGCCCGAGGTCGCCAGCGCGACCGCCCAGCGGCCGGGCGCGAAGGCGAACCCGCGGAAGGTGACGGCGGCGGAGGTCGAGACCCTCCTCCGCTCGATCTACTAAATAACAACTCCTAATACGTCGAATTAGTCGAAGCCTGGTAGAGTCCGGTGGTCGTGGCGGACTCCTCTTTTGACGTGCTCGTAATCGGCAGCGGGGCCTCCGGCCTCGCCGCGGCCGTCTCCGCGCAGCGGGCCGGCGCTCGTGTCGCTCTCGCCGCGAAGGGGTCGCTGCAGTCGTGCAACTCGGCCAAGGCCCAGGGCGGCATCCAGGCAGCCTTCGGAGAGGACGACTCGCCGGAGCAGCACGCAGACGACGTCTGGAAGTCCTCACACGAGACGGCCGACCGAAAGCTCGTCGAGATCCTCACCGACGAGGCGCCGTCGGCGATCCACTGGCTCGAGGAGCTCGGCGTCGAGTTCACGCGCGAGAACGGCGGCTATCGCCTCGCGCGCTGCGGCGGCGCGTCGCGCAAGCGCCTGCTGCAGGTCGGTGACCGGACCGGACACGCGATCACGACCGCGCTCCGCGAGAACGCCGAGGGCTCCGACATCCAGACTTTTCCCAAGTCACCGCTCGCCGAGCTCGCACGGACGGAGAACGGCTGGCGCGCACGCTGCGGGGACCACACGATCGTCGCCACGACGGTGGTTCTCGCAGCGGGCGGGCGGTGCTTCCGCGTCGCCGAGGAACGCGGCGAGCTGTCGACCAACCATCCGGGCGCGACCGGCGAGGTGACGCAAATCGCGGTCGACCTTGGTGCCGAACTGCGCGACTTCGACGCCTTGCAGTACCACCCGAACGGCGGGGCGTGGCCGGAGAACATGCAGGGCTACTCGATTCCCGAGACGACGCGCGCGTACGGCGCCGTCCTCCTGAACGCCGACGGCGAGGAGTTCACGGACTCACTCGGGCCCCGCGACGCCGTGAGTCAGGCGATCGTCGAGGAGGTCGAGAAGGGCAAAGGCGTCGAAACGCCCGATGGACGGCCGGCGGTGTACCTCGACACGACGCGGATCTCCGAGGCGGATGCCAACGTGTCGCTGCCGTACATGCTGCGCCGCTACCGCGCCGGCGGGATCGACCCGCTGCGCGAACGACTCTTCACGTATCCCGTTCTCCACTACCAAAACGGCGGCCTCGTGATCGACGCGAATGCCGAGACGACACTCGAAGGGCTGTACGCATGCGGCGAGATTGCCGGCGGGACGCACGGCCGCAACCGCATGATGGGGAATTCGCTCCTGGAATGTTGTGTGTTCGGACGCCGCGCAGGCAAGGCCGCAGCGGAGAAAGCGAGCTCATGAGCACGATCACTGTCACCGATCTCGAAGCCGCAGTCGAAGACGCGGCAGCGTATCTCTACGTCTGGGCATTGAAGGACATCCCGCAGGACTTGCGTGACGCGCTTGCCGATGCTGCGGGGCGCGAGACGTCGGTCCCCGGACAGCGCGTTCTGCAGACGATCCTGAAGAACGTCACCGTCGCGGAGACCGAGAAGAACCTCGTCTGCCAGGACACCGGAATCGCCGTCTACACGTGTCGGGTCGGCGAGCATTTTCCCCTGCATCCGGCACGAATTTACGCTGCGCTCAAGTCCGGTACGGAACGCGCGACGATCGAGCATCCGCTGCGCTCGAACGCGGTGCACACGATCACGCGCGAGAACACCGGACCGAACACCGGCTACCGCCTGCCGATCGTGCACTGGGAGTTCATCCCCGACTGGGACGGGCTCGACGTGAAGTGCGTGCCGAAGGGATCCGGCAGCGAGAACATGAGCTTCCTGAAGATGTGCGTACCCGCCGACGGCGTGAAGGGCGTGAAGCAGTTCGTGCTCGAGTCGATCGTCGGCGCCGGTGGCAAGCCCTGCCCGCCCGGCATCGTCGGCGTCGGTATCGGCGGCAGCGCCGACTACGCGATGTATCTCGCCAAGGAGGCGATCGCGCGACCGGTCGGCACGCACAACGCAGATCCGCATGTTGCGAAGCTCGAGGAAGAGCTGTACGAACTGCTCAACGAGACGGGCATCGGTCCGATGGGCCTCGGCGGCGACGTGACGGTGCTGTCGTGCCACGTCGAGCATGCGGACACTCACATGACGCTGAACCCGGTCGCGGTCAACTACCAATGCTGGGCTGCGCGTCGTGCGAGCGCGCACGTCGCCGCAAATGGAGAGGTTGAGTTCGACCGTGAGTTCTAAGCGACTGACGTTCCCCGCGGGCGAAGAGGCGATCCGCGACCTGCGCGCCGGCGACGAGGTGACGGTCGACGGTCACATCATCGGCATCCGCGACCGCACGCAGATCCGGATCTTCGACCAGGGCATCGAACCGCCGATGGATTTGAGCGGCGCATTCCTGCTGCACACCGCGCCCGGCGTGCGCAAGCTCGGCCCCGGCAAGTACGAGAAGGTCTGCATCGGCACGACGACCTCCGCGCGCATGGTGCGCTTCACCGAAGGGCTCGGCTCGCAGTACGGCGTGCGCGCGATCTGCGGCAAGGGCGGTCTGCCGGACGAGGCGATCGAGCCGATGCAGAGATTGGGCATGGTCTATTTCGCGATCGTCGGCGGCGCTGCCGCGCTCGAGACGACGCAGATCGAGGAGATCGAAGAGGTCGCCTGGGAAGAGCTCATGCCCGAGTGCCTCTGGAAGTTCCGGGTTAGAGACTTCGGCCCGCTCACCGTCGGCATCGACTCGCACGGCAACTCGCTCTTCCACGACGTGCAGGAGCGCGCGAAGGCGAAGTTGGAGGAGCTCTATGACCGGCTTTGACCTTGGGCTCGCGCCTCGTCCAGGCGGGCTCACGCACGTGATCGACAAGGGCCTCGGCCCACGTGCCTGGGAGGACGTGCTCGAGACCTCGGGCGACTACATCGACATCGTCAAGCTCGGTTGGGGCACCGCCTACGTGACGCCGAACCTGCGGGCAAAGCTCGAAGTGCTGCGCGGGAAGCCCGTCGTGCTCGGCGGAACGTTCTTCGAGGCGGTTGTCGTGCAGGACAAGGTAGACGACTACAAGCGCTGGCTGCAGGAGCTCGGCCTCACGCACGTCGAGATCTCCGACGGCGTGATCGAGCTACCGCGGGAGCGCAAGCTCAACCTGATCGAGGAGTTCGCACACGACTTCACGGTTCTCTCCGAGGTCGGCTCGAAGGACGCGGACGTCGAGTTCACCACGGACGAATGGACGCGTTGGCTGCGCGAGGAGCTCGACGCCGGCGCCTGGAAGGTGATCACCGAGGCGCGTGAAGGCGGCACCGCCGGAATCTTCGACAAGTCCGGCGAGATGCGCACCGACGTCGTCGGTGAGATCGCAGGCGCCGTGCCGATCGAGGACGTCGTCTTCGAAGCGCCGACGAAGGCGGCACAGGCCTGGTTCATCAAGGAGTACGGCCCTGCTGTGAACCTCGGCAACATTGCTCCGGACGAGGTCATCCCGCTCGAGACGCTTCGCCGCGGCCTGCGCGGCGACACGCTGAAGGAGGTGCTCATTGGCGACCGTACCGGAGCTCCAGCTTCCTGACGTCGAGGCGATGACCGCCGAGGAGGCCCTGCTCTGGGCCTTCGAGCAGTTCGGCGACCGTATGTGCCTGACGTGCTCCTGGCAGCGGCAGTCCTCCGTGCTCGTGCACATGGTCTTCGGCGAGCTGGGCCTCGACATCCCGGTCGTCGAGCTCGACACGCAGCTCTTCTTCCAGGAGACCTATGAGACGCGCGACAGGCTCGTCGAGCGCTACGGGCTCCGGCTCGAGCGCCCCGAGGTGATCACCGTCGCGCAGCAGGCGATCCAGGAAGGGCCGAACCTCTGGGAGAGCAACCCCGACCGCTGCTGTCACATCCGCAAGGTCGAGCCGCTCGAGCGGGCGCTGGCTCCCTACGACGCGTGGATCACCGGCATTCGCCGCGAGCAGGCACTGACGCGTGCCGATGCAAAGCGGGTCGAATGGTCGGAGCGCTACGGCGTCTGGAAGATCCAGCCCGTCGTCGACTGGGACGCCAAGCGCGTCCAGGCGTACATCCACGTCAACGAGATTCCGTACAACCCGCTGCACGACGCGGGCTATCCGTCCATCGGCTGCATCCCGTGCACTCGCCCCGTCGTCGAGGGCGAGGACGAGCGAGCGGGACGCTGGGCCGGCTCGGACAAGCTCGAGTGCGGCATCCATGGCAACACGCGACTAGTGAAGGAGTCAAGTGACTGAGCACATCTATGCGCATGAGCATCCGGAGACGGAGCGCAGGCGCGACGGCGGTTTCACACTCTGGTTCACGGGGCTCTCCGGTTCCGGCAAGACGACGATCGCCCATCTGGTCGGTCCCGCAATCGAGGAACGCGGCCCGATCGTCGAGTACCTCGACGGCGACACCGTGCGCACGCACCTGTCGAAGGGGCTCGGGTTCTCGAAGGAGGACCGCGATGCGAACATCGAGAGAATTGGCTGGGTCGCCGCACGTCTGACCAGACACGGCGCCGCGGTGATCGCAGCGGCGATCTCGCCGTATGAAGAGACGCGGCAGAAGGCGCGGGAGCTCGGCGAGGAGTGGGGCACCTTCGTCGAGGTGCACGTTGCCACGTCCGTTGAGGAGTGCGCGCGCCGCGACGTCAAGGGTCTCTACGAGAAGGCGTTCAAGGGTGAGATCAAAGGCTTCACCGGTGTCGACGACCCGTACGAGGAGCCGAGCAATCCCGAGGTGCGCATCGACACGGAGCAACACGAGCCGGAGGAGAGCGCGCAGCTCATCCTGCAGCACCTCGAAGAGCGCGGTCTGATCCCTGCGGCGGTCCGAATATGAGCGTCGCCACCGACACCAAGTTGATCGCACCGCACGGTGGCACGCTCGTCGACCGGACGGGTGAACGGCCTGACGACGTCGAGACGCTCGAGGTCGTGACGCTGACCTCGCGCGAGCTCTCCGACCTGGACATGATCGCCTGCGGTGCGCTGTCGCCCCTCGAGGGCTTCATGGGCCACGAGGACTACGAGTCCGTGCTCGACACGATGCGGCTCGCGAACGGCCTGCCGTGGGCGCTTCCCGTCTGCCTGGCCGTCGAGACGGCGCCGTCAGGCGATCGTGTCGCGCTCGCCGACGAGGGCGGCAAGCTCGTTGCTGTGCTCGACGTCGGCGAGACGTACGAGTACGACCGAGAGCGGGAGGCTCAGCAGGCATTCCGTACGACCGACGATGCGCATCCCGGTGTCACGCGGCTGTACGAGCAGAAGCCGCTCTACCTCGCGGGACGCGTCACGGTGTTCGAGCGGGCCGAGCCGGCGTTCCCCGAGCTGGCAAAGGACCCGGCCGAGACGCGAGCCGAGTTCGCGGAGCGCGGCTGGCGCCGCGTCGTCGGGTTCCAGACGCGCAACCCGATCCACCGTGCGCACGAGTACCTGACGAAGGTGGCACTCGAGACGGTCGACGGCCTCCTGATCCATCCACTGGTCGGCGACACGAAGTCGGACGACGTGCCTGCCGCGACGCGTGTCGAGTGCTACCGCGTCTTGCTCGACGGCTATTACCCGTCCGACCGGGTCGTGCTCTCCGCCTTCCCGGCCGCGATGCGCTACGCCGGTCCGCGCGAAGCGATCTGGCACGCGGTCTGCCGTAAGAACTACGGCTGCTCACACTTCATCGTCGGCCGCGACCACGCAGGTGTCGGCGACTATTACGGCACCTACGACGCGCAGTTGATCTTCGACGAGTTCGAGCCGCACGAGCTCGACATCGAGCCGATGTTCTTCGAGCATTCGTTCTGGTGCAAGGCATGCGGTTCGATGGCCTCGGCGAAGACCTGCCCGCACGGCGGAGAAGACCACGTCTTCCTCTCGGGCACGAAGGTGAGGGAGATGCTGGAAGCAGGAGAGCTTCCGCCCACGGAGTTCTCGCGACCGGAAGTGGCCGAGGTGCTGATCCAGGCGTACCGGGCGTAAGTGCCCCTACCAGCGACACTTGCCGGCCTCTGGCCCGCGATCACGCGGCGCCAGAGTCCACCCTCGCCCTTAGCAAGGCAGACCAGCCTTGCTGCGGTTGAGCGCGGCCTCTGGCTTGGTGCTCGCGACCCAGAAGCTCGGCAGCGTCGCTGGCAGGGGCACTATTGACCTGGCAGTTCACCCTCACCGGGCTCCTGATCGGAGTCCTGGTCGGGCTCACCGGCATGGGCGGGGGCGCGCTGCTGACGCCAATCCTCGTGATCGTGTTCGGCTTCAAGCCGACCTACGCGGTCGGCACCGACATCCTGCACGGCGCCGTCTTCAAGAGCTTCGGCGCCGTGCGCCACCGGCGGCTCGGCAACGTGCACGCGCACCTGACGCTGTGGATGTTCGCGGGATCGGGACCGATGTCCCTCCTCGGTGTTGCGGTTGCCGGCTGGCTGGCGAGCTCGTACGGCGACGGGGTGCAGTCCGCCGAGGGCTATGCGATCGGGGCCGCTCTCGTGCTCGGCGCGGCCGGACTCGTTGCCAAGACCTTCGTCAAGCGGGGAGTGCAGCCGAGCGAGGCGGGGTTCGTCCTGCGACGCAAGGACAAGGTCCGCGCCGTTCTGATCGGCGCCGTGTTCGGCTTCATCGTGGGACTCACGTCCGTCGGTAGCGGTACCTTCTTCGGTCTCGTGATGGTGATGGTCTATCCCCTCACGATCGCCAGGATCGTCGGGACGGACATTTTCCACGCAGCCGCGCTGCTCTGGGTCGCCGGCTTCGGCCACCTCGTCCAGGGCAATGTCGACCTCCACGCCATGGGGTGGCTCCTGATCGGCTCGATTCCGGGAATCTGGATCTCCAGTCGATTCACGTTGCACATCCCTCAGGACGCGCTCCGGCTCGGTCTCGCCGGCGTGCTCGCGCTCAGCGGCGTGAAGCTCCTGAACGTCCCGGCCGCCGGCTACGTGATCACGATCGGGCTCGGCGTCGGGCTGACCGCTTTCGTCGTCTGGCTGGCTACCGGTATGCGCGGCGTACAATCGCGCACCGATGAAGACGAACGCGCCGACGATCCTGGCTCTGGTGCTGCTCGTCGTGACGGCGACCGCCTTCGCGGTGACGCAGCGCCTCAAGCTCGAACCTAGCCCGATCTCGCAGACCCGCATCGACAAGGTCTTCTCGCCGGTCTGTCGCTGCGACTCCGCCGTCGCGAACATCGACTTCTCGCTTCGGCGCGCGGATCGGCTCACCATCGCGATCCGGGTCGGCGCAAGCGAGGTGACGGTGGCTCGTGGCTCGTTTCCGCGTGGGAACGTCCGCGTGCGGTGGAACGGACGCGACGCGAACGGCGAGCTCGTGCCCGACGGCGTCTATCTGCCGCTCGTCAAGCTCGAGCGGGCGGGCCGCACGATCGACCTGCCGAACCCGATCCGCGTCGACACGGTGAAGCCGAAGATCACCGCAACCCACCTCCGGAGCAACGGCCGGAAGCTGAGGATCAGCTACACGTTCTCCGAGCCGGGGCACGGCATCCTGATCGTCAACAGACACCGCGCGGTCTTCACCTACGGGACGCGCCGGCACGGTCGGTTGACCTGGTACGGGCGCATCAAGGGGCGCGTGGTCAAGCCAAAACGTCATCAGCTGCTGCTCGTGGCGCAGGACCTCGCAGGAAACCGTTCGGCACCCGTGCAGTTACCGTGACGCCCGGCGGGCCGCCGGTCCTCGTCCTCGGTGTGCGCCGCTCGGGCACGACGCTGCTGCGCGTCATGCTCGACCGTCACTCCGAGCTCGCCGTCCCGGACGAGTCGTATTTCGTCCCGCAGCTCGCTGACCGGCATCTCCGTCGCGTCGACCCCGATGCGTTCGTCGACGACCTTCGCCGCATCGACACGCTCGCGGAGTGGAACGTGCCACTCGACAAGGTGCGTACGCGGCTCCGCAGGGACATGCCGATCGGAGCCGCGATCGCCACGGTGTACGCGGTGTACGCGGAAGAGCGTGGCAAGCAGCGGTGGGGCGACAAGACGCCCATGTACATGCAGAACCTGCACCTACTCGAACGGCTGTTCCCGGATGCGCTGTTCGTGCATCTGATCCGCGACGGCCGCGACGCGGCGACGTCGTTTCTCTCGCTGCCCAAGGGCTTGATGACCGAGACCTGGATGCAGCCCGAGAGCGTCGCCGAGTTCGCCTGTCAGTGGCGAGCCGAGGTCAAGGCGGCGCGCAGGCTCGGCTGGCGGATCGGCGGCTCGCGTTACCTCGAGGTTCGCTACGAGGAGCTCGTCCGGGACGTCGAGACAGTGCTGCGACGGATCTCGACGTTCGCCCTGCTTCCATACGAGCCGGCAATGGTGGACTACGTCGGGAACGTCGCCAGCTCGGCGAAGCCGCACCAGCAGAGTCTCAACCGTCCTCCCACCAGCGGCCTGCGCGACTGGCGGCTGCAGATGTCTCCTGAGGACGTCGGGGCATTCGAGCAGGTCGCCGGAGACCTCCTCGAAGAGCTCGGCTACGAGTCGCACGAGCGGCCCGATCCGAGGGGCAGGCTACGGCGCGCCTCGTACAACACACGTGCCGCGGCCTGGCGCGCGGCGAGCTTCGGCCTAAGGCGTTCCCCGCTTTGGCGCCGTCGTCACCCGCCCCTTCGCTGACTTCTTCCGGCGTTGCTCGGCCAGGATCTGCGGGCTGCGGCGCGCGTGCCACGCCATCACGATGCCGTTCAGCGTGAAGAAGTAATGGCGCTCCGTGACGATTCCCGGCGAATACTTGCCGATGTTGAGCCGCCAGAGGATCTTGCCGTCGGTGACACGCAGGGCGAACGTGCGCTCCGCGAGAGTCGACGTGAAGACGAGGTTCCCGGCGACGAACGAACCGCCGAGGATCCGCCCGCCCAGATGGCGACGCCAGAGGAGACGGCCGTCGCTCGCACGGAATGCGCGCAGGAAGCCGTCGAAGCCGCCGATGAAGACGCGTCCCTGGGAGATCGCGGGCGTCGAGTAGCCGAGCCCGCCGACATGCGCGGTCCAGATCACGCGGCCGCTGCTCGCCGAGAGCGCATAGATCTTGCCCGACCGGGCGATCGTGAAGACGCGCCTGCCGTCGGTCGAGGCGCTCGCATAGAAGCTCTCGTAGCGCAGGACGTCGCGGCGCAGGTACGTGTCCCAGAGCTTGTGCCCGTCACTGGCGCGAAGGGCGAAGATCGACCCTGCGTACGTCGAGATGAAGATGCGGTTGCCGGAGATCGACGGGCTCGAGTTGATGCGCCCGCCGGTGTCATACGCCCACTTCACGTTGCCCGTGCGCACATAGACGGCGAAGAGCCGGCCGTCGGTCGCGCCGAAGTAGAGGACCCGCCCGACCACGACGGGCGACGACTCGATCCTGGCGTTGACGTGCAAACGCCAGAGCGTCTGCCCGTTGTAGCGGTTGTATGCCGTCGCGTTCCCGTCGTGCGACGTCACGATCAGGCGCGGCCCGGCGATCGCAGGCGTCGACGGTTTCTTGCCGCCTCGCCGTTCCCAGATCTTGTGCCCGTTGTGGGAGTCGAGCGCGACCGTCCTTCCCCCGAACGAGTTGACGTAGAGGATGCCGCCGCAGTAGCTGGGCGGATACTCGATGTAGCTGCGCAGTCCGACCACCCAGAAATGACGGAGCGGCAAACCGATGTCGATTCCGGGTCGCGAGAGCGTGCGTCCAGGATCACCCCCGAAGTTGTCCCAGCAGCGCTTGTCGTCGACGAGGTGGTAGCGGCCCTTCTTCTTGGGAGGCGCAGTCACCGTGACATTGGTCGCAACAGATTGCGAAACGCCGCTGAGCTTGGTGTCGAGCTTCCCGCCTGGATGCTCCCGTGACTTGAGCAGGTAGGCCGCTCCTGCTCCCACGATCAGAAGCACGACGAGAAGAACGATGAGAAGGATCCTGCGGCGCACCCGGCCGAACTAGTCTGCCAGCGGAGCCTGATGCTGCAGCTGGGGAACCGATTGCTCACCGGCTCCGTCGTTCGACGGGTCGCCGGTGTCGGCGACTGCCGCGGTCCGTGGAGTGCGAGGCAGGACGACGTACGCCCAGCCGGCGAGGGCCATCACACCCCAGACGATCGGATCTTCGAAGAAACCGGCGTAGAACAACGAGTGAATGAACAGCGCGAGGAACACCGCGGCCGCACCGAGCCCGAGTGCGCGGTCGCGGCGCGTGACAAGGAAGAGGAGCCGGCTCGCGCCGGCAAGCAGCGCGGCATAGACGAACAGGCCGAGCAAGCCGAGCTCTGCTGCGACGGTGAGCGGCGTCGTGTGCGAGCGGTCGCGCTTGGCGGAGAGCTCCGTGTTTGCCTCGTCCCTGCTCGCCTGTGGCTGGCCGCCGATTCCGACACCGACGAGCGGATGGTTCGCGAAGACGACCCACGTCACGCGTGCGAGCCGCGTGCGCCCGCTCGTCGCCTGGCGCGCGGAGTCGCTGACCGCCGTCGCAGCAACGAACGCCGCTCCGGCGAGCACGCAGGCCGCCGCGCCCACGAGCAGCACGCGCCGCAGTCTCGGTCCACCGAGGACGTACGAGATCGCAACGCCGACCGCGAAGAGCGCGACGAAGCTCGACTGCGAGTACGAGAAGAAGAGTCCCGCCCACAGGAACGTGAGCAGTGCGGCTCCGGCCCAGAAGCCGATCCGACCGAGCCAGATCGCGACGAGCAACACGGCGATCGCGATCACGACGTGACGGCCGAAGATGCTCGGGTCCTTGAACAGCGACGTGACGCGGAAGTACGTCGTATACGCGTTCGCCCGCTCCACGTCCCCCGCGAGCAGATGCCCGTGGGTCAGGCGTTGGAAGAGGGCGATGGCGGAGAAGAGGCCGGCAAGCGCAACGAGCGTCGTGGCGAGAGCGCGTGGGTGCCAACTGCGAAACGGCGAGCGGGCAACGACGACGACGAGCGCGGAGAAGGGGAAGAGAAAGAAAAGGAGCTCGATGCTGCCCTGGCGCAGATCGCGCGTCCAGAGCAGCGATGTTCCCGCGAGTGCGACAAACGCAGCCGCGGGGACGGCCAGCAGCGGCGGCAGCGGCTTTCCCACATCGCCACGCAGTGCACGCGCGGCGAACGCGAGCATCGCCGCGGCGAGCACGACGTAGAGCGGAACGAGCAGATACGCCTTCTGTGCGCCGATCGAGACCGAGACCCGGAACGGCGCTACTGCGAGCAGCGCCACCGGTACGACCGCCAGGTAGCGGGCAAGCGCCCACGCCCCCGCGGCGAGGGCGACGACTCCGACCACGAAGGCCGCTGCATGGCTCGCAGGGCTGACGACCAACCTGAGGTCCGCGCCCGGAATCAGCGCCGCGGCCAGCGCGATCTCTCCGGCCGCGGTCGCCGCCAGGCCGGCCAGGAGCTGGGTGCGTGTGCGCGCAAGGAGCATCGCCGCCGCTCCCAGCCCGCCGATCACCGCGGACAGCTGAGCCAGGTCGCCGTGGGGCATGACCAACAGAGACTACGGGGGTCGTGATAGGAACTGCCGCGTGATCGGATCCTGGGAACGCGTCCTCGTGCTCGCACCGCACACCGACGACGGTGAATTCGGCGCCGGCGGGACGATGGCGCGGCTCGTCGAAGAAGGCGCGGAGGTGCGTTACGTGGCGTTCTCGATCGCCACGAGGTCGCTGCCGGAGGGCTTTCCGCCGGACACTCTTGCCCGCGAGGTGGAGGATGCGACCGCCGAGCTCGGGATCTCACGGGAGAATCTCACCGTGCACGACTTCGACGTGCGCACGTTCCCCGAGCACCGACAGGACATCCTCGAGCTGTTGGTCGCGCTCTGGGAGGAGTGGCGGCCGGACGCCGTCTTCCAGCCCAGCCTGCACGACATCCACCAGGACCATCAGGTGATCGCGGCCGAGGGGCTGCGCGCGTTCAAGCGTACGACCATCCTCGGTTACGAGATCCCCTGGAACAACTTCGACTTCGCCTACCAGGCGTACTTCGCCCTCGTCGAGGCCCACATCGAGCGCAAGGTTGCCGCGCTCGGCAAGTACGCTTCCCAGCAGCATCGGCGCTACAGCGACCCCGAGTACATCCGGAATGTCGCGCGGACCCACGGAATCAACGTCAACCGCGAGTATGCGGAGGTTTTCGAGGTCTACCGGGTCGTGACCTGATCCCCGGGGCGTCCGTCTGGCAGCCCCGCTTGAATCCCTACGTCATTTCGCCCACAACCGAAGGAGTACGAATGCCACTCACCCAGACACAGCTCGCCAGCGAGGTCGCAGAACGCAGCGGCCTGAGCAAGAGCGACGCCAAGGCAGCGCTGGCCGCGCTCGAGGAGATCGTGCTCGACGAGCTCGCGAACGCCGAGAAGGTCCGGATCGGCGGCGTCGTCCAGCTCGTCGTGCGCGTCAAGGAGGCGACGAAGCCGCGCAAGGGCCGCAACCCGGCCACCGGCGAGGAGATCACGATCTCGGCGAAGCCCGCTTCCGTCGCGCTGCGCGCGCGGCCGCTCGCGAAGGCCAAGGCGGCTCTGCCGTCAGTGCAGAAGGCGCGCAAGCGCCTGGCCGCCTAGCAGTCCGACGCCGTCGTTCGCGGGCCCCGGCAACCTCGCCGGGGCTACGCGTCCCTCGACCAGAGCTCGAGCAGGTTGCCGTCCGGGTCGTAGAAGTAGTACGACGTCGCCTGCATCCAGTCGAAACGGGTCGGCCCGTAGACCTCTGTGTTCGTCGCAACCTGTGCGACGGCCTCGTCGATCCGGTCGCGCGGGACCTCGAGGGCGAAGTGCACGTTCCCGAACCGATGACCTTCGGGGTGTGGTGAATGCTCCTCGAAGAGAAGCGATCCCTTGTGAAGTGCGATCCGCTGCGCCTGGTCCGGAGCTCCCGCGAAGAACCACGCCCACTCTTCGTCAGCGGGGCTCTCGGGCTCGAGGCCGACGACCTCGCGATAGAAGTCCGCCGCGCGCGGGACGTCCTCGACGATCAGCACGAGCTCGGCGAGCCCGGTCGTGAAACCCCGAGGGCTCACTTGACGACGACATCGGCGACCGCTTCGTCGATCGCCTGCAGCGTCGCGTCGTCGAGTGAAATCCCGGATGCCCCCGCATTCTCCTCGACCTGTTCGGGCCGTGACGCTCCGACGATCGCGGACGCGACGGTCTCCTCGCGAAGCACCCAGGCGAGCGCGAGTTGCGCCATCGTCACACCCAGGCCTTCGGCGATCGGCACGAGCCGCTGCACCGCCGCGAGGACCTCGTCGTCGCGGTACCGGTCCATCGACCAGCCCATCTGTTGCGAGGCAGCGCGCGTCCCGGCGGCGGGCTCCTCGCCGGGCTTGTACTTCCCGGTCAGGGCGCCCTGCGCAAGTGGCGACCAGACGATCTGGGAGATGCCGTTCTCCTTGCAGAGCGGGATCACCTCGCGCTCGGGGATGCGGTACAGAAGCGAGTACTGCGGCTGTGACGACACGAACTTCTCGACGTCCGGGACCATTGCGAGCGCCGCGCGGATCTGGTCGGCCGTCCATTCGCTGAAGCCGAGGTAGCGGGCCTTGCCCTGACGGACCACCTCGGTCAGCGCTTCCATCGTCTCCTCGAGCGGCGTTTCCTGGTCGTAGCGATGACACTGGTAGAGATCGACGTAGTCGGTACGGAGCCGGCCGAGCGAGAGGTCGATCTGCTTGAAGACCTGCTCGCGTGAGAGCCCACGGTCGCCGTTCATCGGCCAGTAGAGCTTCGTCGCGAGGATGTACGAGTCGCGTGGGCGTCTCGCGAGAACCTCGCCGAGAAATTCCTCGGCGGCGCCGCCTCCGTAGACGTTCGCCGTGTCGATGAAGTTGATCCCGACGTCGAACGCTTTGTCGACGCACGCCTCTGCTCGCCTGTTGGAGACGCCTCCGCCGTAGGTCAGCCAGGACCCGAGGCTGATCTCCGAGACGTTCAGGTCACTCGAGCCAAGTCGGCGGTAGAGCACAGTGAAGGTCTACCATCCGCGGCCGTGCGTACACGCCGCCTCGGCAAGGAAGGGCCAGACGTCTCTGTCGTCGGCCTCGGCTGCAACAACTTCGGCGGCCGGGTCGATCTCGAAGGGACGCGTGCAGTCGTCGATGGCGCACTGGACGCGGGTGTGACGCTCTTCGACACGGCGGACGTCTACGGCAATAAGGGCGGCAGTGAGTCGTTCCTCGGGGAAGTGCTCGAGGGCCGGCGCGATCGGGCCCTGCTCGCGACGAAGTTCGGTGGCGACATGGGCGACGGCACCAAGGCGCGCGGTTCCCGGGACTACATCCGCAAGGCGATCGAAGGCTCGTTGGAGCGGCTGAGAACCGACGTGATCGACCTCTACCAGTACCACACTCCCGACGGCATTACGCCGTTCGAGGAGACGTTCGGCGCGCTCGACGAGCTCGTGCGCGAAGGGAAGGTGCGCTACGTCGGGCACTCAAATCTCGAGGCCGCGCAGGTCGAGGGAAACGACGCGTTCTGTCGTGAGCAGGGATTCGCGCGGCCGGTGAGCGCGCAGAACCAGTACTCCCTCCTGCGCCGCGAGGCGGAGGAAGAGTTGCTGCCGACGTGTGAGCGCCTGGGGATAGGCGTGCTCCCGTACTTTCCGCTCGCGAGCGGACTGCTCACGGGGAAGTACAGCCGGGGGGCCGACCGGCCGGAAGGAACGCGCCTCTCGGGGCGCGACGAGGTCTTCACGGACGAGACCTTTGATCGCCTCGAAGCGCTCGAGGAGTTTGCACAAGCGCGTGGCGCGACGCTGTTGCACGTTGCGATCGGCGGCCTTCTCGGACAACCGGCGATCGCGTCGGTCATCGCCGGCGCGACGAAGCCAGAGCAGGTCCGCGCGAACGTGGCAGCAGCCGAATGGGAGCCGACGCCGGAAGACCTCGCGGCGCTCAACGCCCTCCGCTAACGCGGCATGTCCCAACTGGCGCTTTTTTGGGTCAGACCCCAAGACATGTCCCGGTTGCCAAAGCGCCTGCAAACGGCACCTTTATTCTCGCATGGCCGCATTGGCTTCCTGTCTCGAAGCGGGAACGAATGTGTATCGCCTCTCTGACGCTCGGCAGAATCGGACGCGATGACGCGACCTGGAACAGAGCACGAGGTGCCCGCTGCGGTCGTGGACGTCGGTTGGGTCAACGGGCTCGCGGCGATTCGTTCGCTCGGCCGCGCAGGCATCCGCGTGCTCGCCGTCGACCACCGTCCGAGCGCCCTCGGCTTTCGCTCGCGCTATGCCGAGCCGTTCTTGAGCGCTGATCCCGGCGCGGACCCGCAGAGGTTCGTCGCCTCGATCCGTGCGCTCGGCAAGGTCGTCGTCTTTCCGACCCACGACCGTGAGCTGAACCTGATCTCAGAGCATCTCGGCGACCTGGAGGTCCTTGCTCCCTTCCCCGAGTGGGACCTGCTTGAGCGTGTGCAGAGCAAGCGCCAACAGCTCGACACGGCAGCGCTCGCAGGCGTCGACGCGCCACGCACCCACTACCCCGGCTCGACGCAAGACGCCCGCGACGCAGCCGAGGAGCTCGGCCTGCCGGTGCTCGTCAAGCCCGAGCACCCGGTCGGTTTCAAGCAGCGTTTCCGCAAACAGGCGTTTCGCTGCGCGACGCTCGACGAGGTCGCCGAGGCCTACACGAGCGCCGAGGAATTCGCTCCGATGGTGCAGGAGCTGATCCCAGGGGAAGACGACACGCTCTACACCGTCGGCAGCTACCTCTCCCGAGAAGGTGTCCCGCTCGGCGTCTTCTCGGGACGGAAGTTGCGCCAGACTCCGCCGGGCGTCGGCACCTGCCGCGTGGGCGAGGCCGTCTGGATGCAGGAGGCGGTCGACGCGGCGCTGCGGCTCCTCGAGGCGTTCGGCTACTTCGGCCTGTCGCAGGTCGAGTTCAAGCGCGATCCCCGCGACGGCGGCTTCAAGCTCATGGAGATCAACCCGCGGCTGTGGCAATGGCATGGGCTCGCGACGGCCTGCGGTGTCGACCTGCCGCGCATCGCCTACGACGACCTCGTTTGTGAGAGCTCTCCCCCGCCGGCCACGATGAACGGTGCCGGGAAGCGCTGGGCGATCACGCTGCTGCCCGGTGAGCGCCCTGCCCTGCAACGGCCGCCCTATGTCGACGGGGTCTTCGCGCGCGACGACCCGAAGCCCGGGGCCGTGCACCTCGCACGGGTCGTACGGAGCGCGCTTCGATGATTCCGGCCGTCGTCGAACGACGTGCGCGCTGGGTGCTCGACTCGATCGGCGCAACCGAGCTCGGCTTCGGCGACGACCTGCCGTACGACCCCGCTGCCTGGGAGCAGATCGATCGCGGCGAGCGACCGGTCGGCGACGACCTCGCGGACGGCTTCTTCCATCTTGCTCGCGTCGAGGAGCGAGACGGTCCCCGCGACGAGCACGGCCGCTTTCGCGCCGAGTGGTCCTGCCTGGATCCGCTTGATCCGCCACTCGAGCGTCTGCGCCGAAAGCTTGGCGTCGCTACGCGAGCCGATCGACCTCGCTTCACGATCGCGCTTACGCACGACGTCGACACGCCGTGGCGCTGGACGCGCATCGGCCTGCGCGGCGCGGCAGCACGGCTGAAGCAGAACGTTCGCCACGCGCGGCTCGGCCCTGCGGTGCGTGAGGCGACGGGGCTCGCGACCGTGCCGCTGCACCGCGTGCGCCGTACGGATCCCAACTGGCGCTTCGAGCAGATCCTGGCGGAGGAGCGCCGCCGCGGCGCGACCGGTTCGTCGTTCTACGTGATCGCGAGCCATCACGACCCGCACGACGGCGCCGCCGCCGAGGAGTACGGCCGGCTGCGGCCGCGCCTCGTCGAGACGCTGCTCGACGCCGGCGGTGAGGTCGGGCTGCACGGGAGCTACACCGCGGCGGACGATCCCGTGCGGCTTGCAGCGGAGAAGCAAAAGCTGGAAGCGCTCGCCGGACCGATCACCGGCCATCGCTACCACTACCTGCGCGTCGATCCGCACCGGAATCTCGCGCCGCTCGTGGATGTCGGGCTCCGTTACGACACGACGCTCGGCTTTCCCGACGCCCTCGGCTTCCGCGCCGGCATCGCGCGACCTTTCAGGCCCTGGGACTTCGAATGCGAGGAGCCGCTCGACCTGATCGAGGTGCCACTCGCCGCGATGGACGCGACGCTCGCGGAGGAGCGCTACCTCGGCCTCGCCGCAAGGCGCGCCGAGCCGCAGCTGATGCAACTGCTGGACCGGGCGGCGGAGTTCAGCGGCGCCTTCGCCGTCCTCTGGCATCCGGACCGCTTCGATCCCGCCACGTCCGGCGGCTGGGACCGCCTCTACTCGAGGCTGCTCGCAGGAGCCCAGGAACGCGGAGGCAGCTGCGTTCCGGTGGCCGAGCTCGTGTCGTCCCACTCGACCTGATCGAAGTAGCGCAGCGCGCGCCGGGTCGGGCGCACCCGGGCGCTCAGCTGCGCCAGCTCTTCTCGCGAGATTTCGCCGAGCGCGCTCTTGATTCCGAGGTACGGGAGGTTCAGATCCTCCTGGTAGACGATCGTCGAGATCCGTGGGTTGATCTCGATCACCTGGTCGCCGACGAGCTGGATGTTGAAGAAGTACTCGATGCCGAGCTCGGCGACGATGCGCGACGCCACCTCCATCAGCCAGTGGTCCTGCAGGGTCTCGAAGTACATCGCAAGCCCGGCGCGCATCGACTCGCGTGTCTTCGCGTGAGCGAGCAGCACCTGGCCCGAGCGCGCGATGCCGTCGATCGTTCGCTCCTTCCCCTGCGCGAGCTCCATCACGAGCAGATCCGGCCCGCCCTCTTCGGGTAGCAGCTCGACGACGTCCTTCAAGCGCATCGCGAGGTTCCCAGGCCGTTCCTCGAGCAGCTGTCGCGCGCGGTCGACCGTTGCGTCGAGGATGCGAAAGCCGCGCGAGCCCGAGCTGAAGACCGGCTTGAAGCAGACGGCGCGGTCGGGATAGCCGAGCTCCTCAGCCGCGTGAGCAAGTGCCCGGGCACCGCTCACCCGCCGCCACGCGGGCGCCCGCAGTCCGAGTCGCTGGACGAGTGCATAGGTCGCCGCCTTGTCGTTCGCCGTCCGGATTGCTTCGGGAGGAGACACGAGCACCGTCGTGCCGAGAAACCGATCGCGCGAGTCGGCGAGCGCCTGCAGGTCGTGCGAGGACTGCGGCAGGATCGCGTCGATGTTCTCGCGCCGTACGACATCGACGAGCGCATCCGCGAAGGCAGGGTCCTTGCCCGGCGGTACCACATAGAACCGGTCGCAGAAGTGGCGTCCGACCGCCTGCGGCGACATGTCGGTCCCGACGATGCGAACGCCGCGCTCCCCGTTCTGGCGAAGCGCTCGCAGGAGAGCCGCGGTGCCGGGAGCGCCCGACGCGGTGACGAGGACGGTGATGTCGCGCATGGACGCCGGGCGATGCTACTTCGGGTCGATCCCTCCGTGGACCAGCTTCAGCAGCGCGTCGGCATCGAGCTCGAGGCCAAGCGTCGTCGCAAGGGCCACGCCGTTGGCCACGATGTTGACGAAAGCTGCGACGTCCTCGAGCCTGACGTCGCTGCGGAACCGACCGGTCGCGTACAGCTGTTCGAGCCAGGCTTTCACCTGTGCGTCGCGTCCTTCGCCGCCGCGCACCTCCTGCCACTCCTTCATCAACTCCGGCCTGCGCCGCAGCCGCCGGAGCACTTCGAAGTAGACGGCCATCCAGTCCGGGCTCTCGGTCGTCAGGTGCCGGAGGGTCGCGTCCAGCCCTTGCTCCATGAGCAGCGCCGTCAGCTCGTACTGGTCACGCGAGGCGAGCTCGAAGAAGAGCGACCACTTGTCCGGGAAGTAGTTGAAGATCGCGCCGCGCGACAGGCCGATCTCCTCCTCCAGCCGCGCGACCGTCGCCCCCTCGTAGCCGTGGCGCGCAAACGCGCGGCGGGCCCCCTCGAGAATCTGCTCCCGGCGGGCCTCGAGATGCTCTTCGGAGACCTTCGGCACCCTCGCACTTTACAAAACCGTACGTCCGTATTATATTCTCGGCCCAATGGGGCTGCTCCGGAACCGCAACCTCGCCGCGGTGCTCACGGCCGAGTTCGTCTCGCTCACCGGCTCGGCGATGACCTACGTCGCGCTCCCCTGGTTCGTCCTGATTACGACTGGTTCGACGGCCAAGATGGGCTGGGTCCTCGCTGCCGAGCTCCTTCCCGTCGGCCTCCTCGGCATTCCGGCCGGCTCGCTGATCGCCCGCCTCGGCGCGAAGCGCACGATGAACGTGGCGGACGCGGCGCGTGCGCCCCTGATGGCTGCGATACCGGTGCTCCACTGGACGGGCCACCTCTCCTTTCCGCTCCTTCTGACGTTCACGTTCCTGATCGGCTGCTTCATGGCGCCGTACTACGCGTCGTCCCGTCTCATCCTCCCGGAGGTCGTGGGCGAGGACGAGCAGCTCGTCGCACAGGGCTCCGCGTTCGTCCAGATGATCACGCAGCTGACCCAGCTCGGCGGCCCGATCCTCGGCGGCCTGCTCATCTCCCTCATCAGCGCTCCTGCGGTCCTGATCGTCGACGCCGCGACCTATGCCTTCTCATTCCTCGTGATCTTCACGTTCGTTCGAGTGGGCAAGCGAGTCGAACAGGACGAGTCCTCACGCGGCCTCTTCGCAGGGTTGCGCTACGTGTGGCGCGACCAGTTGCTTCGGCCGCTGGCCTGCGCGGCGGCCTTCGTCAACTTCGCGGCGCAAGGGTTGTTCGCCACGATCCCTGTGCTCGTGCTGCGCCGCTACGACGCGGACCCGAAGATCCTCGGCTTCTTCTTCGCGGCATTCGGCGCGGGGGCTCTCATCGGGAGCCTCGTCGCGGCGAACCTCGTCCGCAAGGTGCCGCTGCTGCGGCTCGCGGGCGTCGCCATCCTCGGGATGGCGCTGCCGCTCTGGTTCCTGGCGATCAGCATGCCGTGGCCGGTCGTGCTCGTCGTGCTCGGCGTGTTCGGTTTCTGCGCGCCGCTCGTCAACGCGCCGGTGCTCGCCATCCTCACCATGCGCGCCCCGGAGGCGCTGCGGCCGAAGGTGTTGACGGCGGTGCTGACGTTCGCGCTGATCATCGGGCCGCTCGGCTTCCTGGCGGTCGGTCAGGCACTCCAGCACGTCGGCCTACGCGTGGTCTTTCTCGCGATCGCCGCCGGCTTCACCGCCGGCGCTGTCGCCTTCTCAGCGGTTGCTCGACGCGGCGACGTCCGGGAAGAGGAACCGGACGCGGTTCCAACGGGCGAGCTCGCAACCATCCGTCCGGCTGAAGCTCGCCCGGACTAGGTTGCCGCGGAAGCGGCCAGTGACGAGCGCCTTCTGAGGGCCGCCGTAGATCTCCGTGCACGCCACGTTCTTCGGAGTCGGCGCAAAGGGGCGGTTCAGCCGCATCAGCTGCGTACATGCCGCGCCGCGTCTCGGCAGCGTCCCTGCCGCGGGTGCGCAGCGGAGCGTGTACTCCTTCTTGCCCGGCTGGCCGATCCCGTCCGGCCAGACGGTGATGTGCAGCGACGTGCTCGCCAAGAGGATCGCCGCGACGAGGCTCATCGGCCCAGAATAGGCAAGACTCGGCGTAACCGCTGCCGCTCGGCCGGCAGGTAGAAGCCGAGCAGGCCGAGCACGAGCGGGAACGCCGCGGTCAGCGCCAGAGCCACTCCGAGCGGAACGTCGAGGAGCTTGCCGAGCAGGGTCAGACCGACTGCCGCGACAGCGAGCGTCGCGACTCGCCGCCACTGGTACGGAACCGGGAAGACCTGTTGCGCGCGCCAGGCCATGCCGAGAAAGAGCAGCGTGTAGGCGACTACGGTGGCGATCGCGGCACCCATTCGTCCGTACTCCGGGATGAGCGCGAAGTTGAGGGTCAGGTTCACGACCGCCGCCGCGCCGCTGACGACCCAGTTCGAGCGCGTTTGCCGTGCGCGCCCGGTGCCGATCTGCACGACGACGTACGCACCGAACGCTGCGACCCCGAACGCGAGCGGCGCCACGACGTTCTGCGCGGGATAAAACGGCTCCGTCGTGATCAGCCTCACGATCCAGGGCGCGAGCAGTCCGAGTGCGAGCGCGAGCCAGCAGCAGACGTAGACGACGTACGTGAGCACGAAGCTGTAGGTGCGCTGTGCTTCGCGATCGTCCTCGATCGAGTAAGCGAAGGCGGGCCACGCCATACGGAAGGCGGTCAGGAGCAGGACGATCGCGGACGCGATTCGCACGCCGATCGAGTAGAGCCCCACCTCGTGCGCGTCGGCGAGCTTGATGAGGAAGAAGCGGTCGCTGAAATTCGTGAGCCAGAGCGCGACGGCGGACGGAACGAGCGGCAGCCCGAACCGGTTCATCGCGCGATAGAGCTTGCGGTCGAACTGCAGGCCGAGCGCGTGCCTGCTGTAAACGAGCAGTGCGGCGTAGACGATCAGCGTGCCCGTGAAGTTGCCGACGAGGACGCCGAGCGGTCCCTTGTCGAACACGACGACGAGCAGGATGGTGGCGGCGATCGTGATCGCCACGTTGCAGAGCGTCGCGGCGACGTAGGCGGTCGAACGCTGTTCGACGCGGAACAGCGACGTCATCTGCTCGTAGTTCAGCGCGGCCCAGAATCCGATGAAGGCGGCGATCACCAGGCGTCCGTGATCGTGTGTTCCGAAAAGCAGCCAGGAGATCTGCGGCGCAAGGACGATCCCCGCCAGCGAGACGACCGTCGACGCGGCCATGACGTACCAGAACGCGGTGCGGACCACGAGATGCCGGCGCTCCGGCTCCGCCGAGTCGAAGTAGAAGCGGAAGAAGGCGCTCTTCATCCCCTGTGCGACGAGCGCGGTGAGCACAGCGGCCAGCGCGACGAGCGTCTCGATCAGTCCGTAGTCGCTCGGCGACAGGTAGCGCGTGTACAGGGGCAGAAGCAGCACGCCGAGGACGCGCGCGATGATGCTGCCGACGCCGTAGATGGCCGAGTGCCGCAGCAGCTCCTTGAGGCGCTGGAGCATCATCCAAGCACCGAGGCGTAGATCTCGATGAACCGGTCGGCGACCTTGTCGAGATCGTGCACCCGCTCGACGTAGACACGGCCCTCCTGACCGAGCCGCTTGCGCAGCTCGAAGGACTCCACGAGCGGCCTGAGCTTCTCCACGAGATCGTCCTTCGTCGCCGCCACGATCGGCACCTTCAGGCCGAACGCATCTTCCGTCTCGCGGACCGCATCCGGATCGAGGTGCGTGACGACCGGCTTCCCGTACGCCATCGACTCGATCGCGAAGACGCCGTGCCAGAGGTAGTTCATCTGGTCGACCACGATGTCGGCCCGCTTGAAGCGCTCGACGGCCTCGTCGTGCGGAACGCCGTGCACCACGTCGAGATCGACCGGAAGCCGGCTGCACGCCTCGATCACGTGCCTGGTGCCCTTCTTCTCGAGGTCCGACGGCGCATGCACCACGAGCGGCCGCTCGCGCTCGACGGGCGGCACCACCTCGTAGTCGCGCAGATCGAGACCCGGTGGGACGACCGCTGTGGGATCGGGGACCCAGCGCGTCGCGGCATACGAACCGACGATGCAGGCGTCGAACTTCTTGCGGTACTCGAGCTCCTCGGGCCGCTTGCCCCGGATGTCGTCGCCGAGGAAATGCATCACCGACTTCTTCCGTGTCAAGCGCAGGATCGGCAGGTTCACCGACTTCGGGACGAGCGTCTTGCCGAAGTAGAAGTGGAAGACGTCCGTCTGCGGCAGGTACTTGGCGAGCGCGCGCCACTGGACGGCCTGTTGGCGGAGGAATCCCTGTCGCGGCAGATCGAGGTTGATGTCGTACTCGTCCGGCCGCCACTTCTGCGGCCAGAAGACAAGCAGGCGGGCGTCGACGCCTTTGCGACGCAGGGCGTTCACGTGTGCCCAACCTGTGCCGGCCAGATTGACCGGCAAATGGAGGATTCGGGCGTCCACGCAGGCAACGATACGATCCGCGGCCGTGTCCGCCGGGCTGAAACGCCGTCTCTACCGCGCCGTCCGGGATGTTCGCGATCCGCGCCGTGCGGCCGAGCGGCGACGCATTCGCGACGGAATGGCGCGCTTCCTCGGCGGCCGAGACGTGCTCGAGGGCTACGAGCGCGAGGTGCGGGGGAGCGGCCTGATGGATCACCTGCTCGAGAAGGGGCGCGAGCACCACGAGGCAGTGGTCGAGAGCGGCGCCGGCCACTCCCTCGGTGCGATCGGCTACACGGAAGGCGTCTATCTCTACGCCGTCCTCCGCAAGGTGCAACCGAAGATCGCCGTCGAGACCGGCGTTGCGAACGGGTTCTCAACGGCGTTCTCGCTCCTTGCGTTGCAGGCGAACGGCGAGGGGCACCTGCACTCGATCGACCTGCCGCGAGAAGTGGGCCGGGACTACGAGCCCGGGACGTTCTTCGAGGGGGAGGGCCGCGCAGGCATCCCGCCGGGCTCGGAGCCGGGGTGGCTGATCCCGCCCGACCTGAAGGAGCGCTGGACGCTCGTGCTCGGGCGGAGCCAGGAGGAGCTCCCGCCCCTGCTCGACCGGCTCGGCACGATCGACACGTTCATGCACGACAGCGAGCACTCGTTCGAGTGCATGTGGTTCGAGTTCAACGCCGGCTGGCCCGCGCTCCGCGCTGGGGGTGTGCTCCTGTCGGACGACGTGAACTCGACGGAGGCGTTCGCGCGCTTCGCCGCCGAGCAAGGCCGCGAGCCGGTGCGCCTGGCCCGCGGCATGGCCCTCCTGCAGAAGTGACTTGACAAGTTAGTGAGTAATCGCTAACAATACGAGCCATGCCAGTCGCCGAACGAAAGAGCGCCGAGGAACGCCGCGAGGAGATTCTCGAGGCCGCGCTGGTGGAGTTCGCCGCGCACGGGCTCTACGGCGGCTCGACCGAGGCGATCGCCAGGGCGGTCGGGATCTCGCAGCCCTACGTCTTTCGCCTCTTCGGGACGAAGAAGGAGCTCTTCACCGCGACGATCGAGCGCTGCATGCGCGGCACGCTCGAGATGATGCAGGCGGCCGCGGCCGGACTGAAGGGAGAGGACGCACTGCACGCGATCGGCGAGTCGTATGCCGAGCGGCTCGCGACCGATCCGACCTATCTCCATTCGCAGATGCAGGCCTACGCCGCCTGCGACGACCCGGCGATTCGCACGGTCGTGCGGAACGGCTACCGCGAGCTCGTCGACTATGTCGAGCGAGTCTCGGGACTGCCGCCGGAGCGGGTCTCGCACTTCTTCGCGAAGGGGATGCTTCTGAACGTGATCGCGTCGATGGACCTGCTCGGCGCCGACGAAGGCTGGGCCCAGCGCCTCATCGAGGGCTGCCGGCAGGACGTCTAAGTCTTTTTTTGGAGTGTAAGTTAGTGACCACTCACAAGCATATGCCGGTTTTCCGCACCACCAGACACCAGAGGGCCGCCTTCGCAGTCCTCTCTCGCAACAGCACGATCGAGTTGACGACCCGAAGGAGGAATCCATGACAGCCAAGACCCGAACCATCTGGACTTTTGCGATCACCTCGGCGGCGGTCTTCA
>Ga0307289_10000193_pt1 | contig 25302 bp, 24 predicted proteins | sample ER_DNA_143_FD_194483 | JGI IMG/M metagenome (GOLD analysis project Ga0307289, IMG submission 194483) | Bulk soil microbial communities from the East River watershed near Crested Butte, Colorado, United States - ER_DNA_143 | ecosystem: Environmental > Terrestrial > Soil > Floodplain | place...
ACCGTCGAGCTCAGCCGAGAAGCTCTCGACGAGGCCCGAGTCCTCGCTGCCGAGCGCGCCGGGCAGCCGACGCGCAACCGCATCGAGCAGCACCATCGCCGGCAGCTCGCCGCCGGAGAGCACGTAGGGGCCGATCGAGATCGCGTCAGAGGCGAGGTGGATCCCGACGCGCTCGTCGAAGCCTTCGAAGCGGGCCGAGAGCAGCGTCAGCCGCTCTTCCTGCGCGAGCTCCTCGACCACGTCCTGGGTCAGCTGCCGGCCCTGCGGCGTCAGGGCGACCACGCGGTGCCCCGGCGCGCCGCCGTACACGGCCTCGAGCGCCGCCGCGACCACGTCCACCCGCAGCACCATCCCGGCCCCGCCGCCGTACGGCTCGTCGTCCACCTGGCCGTTGCCGAGCGGCGTGTAGTCGCGGTAGTTGAGCAGGCGCAGCTCGAGCTCGTCGCCGAGCACGGCAGCGACGGGACGCTGCTCCGTGAGCCAGGCGAACGCATGTGGGAGGAGAGTGAAGACGTCGAGCTGCACAGGACGGGCCGCGAAGCAGGTTAGCTGGGAAGGCAGGTGGAGGGACTGGTGGCGCGCATCCAAGCGCGGGCGTTAGACGGCCGCGCCGGCGAAGCCGACACGGCCTCTTGGCGGCATCGCAAGCGACGCCTTAGCTGTGGTCGGCGAAGCCTCGCGCCACCTGGATTCGACCCGCCTCGAGGTCGACCTCCTGGACGCACGCGGCCACCAGCGGGAGCAGCAGGCCCGAGTCGAGCTCGAGCGCGTCGTTTGCCGGGCCCGGGTGCAACGCGGTCACGCGACCCAGCGCCCGGCCGCCCTCCTCGTCGACGGTCAGGCCGAGCAGCTGGAACTCGTAGTACTCGTCCTCGCCGGTCGGCGGCAGCTCGTCTCGCGGGACGGCCAGCTCGGCGCCGCGCGGGGGCTCGCGGTCGAGCCGGATTACCGGGCGGCCGCGGGAGCGTTTCGAGGCGACGACCTTCGCCGGCTCGCCGTCGACGTGCAGCGTCGCGCCCTTGGCGAAGCGCGCTTCGTCCTCGCTCGCGTGCTCGACGAAGAACGACCCGTTGAGCCCGTGCGGCCTGCCGACGCGGCCCACGTTGACGAGGTCGGTCATCCGCCGAAGATCGCGACTGCCTCTGCCCGCGAAGCCGACTCGAGGATGTTCTCGGCCGCGATCTCCTCCGCCCGCGGGTGCCCCGAGGAGCGGACGAGCTTCGCCGTGCGTTCGAGGTCGTAGTCGGTACGCCGCAGTGAGACGCCCTTGTCGAGCAGCGCCCAGTACGCGCCCGTTCGGCCCTCGTACGGCCAACCCACGCTGCCGGCGTTCACGAACAGCTTCCCGCCGACATTGCGCTCGAGCTGCATGTGCGTGTGACCCGCCACGATGCGCGGCTGCTCCACCTCGCCGAGCAAGCCCGCGAGCTTCTCGTCCGTGGTGATCTCGGTGACGACCGTCACGTCGTCCTGCGGAGTCGCGTGCACGTAGAGCGTGTCGTCGAGGACGACCGAAAACGGCAGCGAGACGAGCCACTCGACCTGCTCGTCGCCGAGCTGCTCGAAGAGCCACTCCAGTCCCTCGTCGCCGGCGAACTCGCGATCGTGCAGCCGGTCTGCGTTCCCGCGGATCACGTGTGCGTTCGGCAGCGAGCGCACGAGCTCGACCACCTCGCGCGGCTGCGGCGGCCCGGACGCGATGTCGCCGCCGACCACGATCGCATCCACGCCTTCACGCTCGACCTCGGCCAGGACCGCCTCGAGCGCCGGGAAGTTCCCGTGGATGTCGTACAGCGCGGCGACGCGCAACTCCTGCGACCGCCTTACTCCATGATCTCGAGCAGCGTGCGGCCGGTGCGACGCGCGGCGGAGGCGCGGACGACCGTGCGCAATGCACGGGCGAGCCGGCCCTGGCGGCCGATCACCTTGCCCACGTCGTCCTTGGCGACGTAGAGCTCGATCACCAGGTCGCCTTCGCGCTCGACCTCCTCGACCCGGACCGCGTCCGGATCGTCGACGAGGAGGCGGGCCAGGTACTCGACGAGCTCAGCCGAGCCCGACACCCTTGACCTTCAGGAGCTTGGCCACGGTCGACGAGGGCTGCGCGCCCTTCGAGAGCCAATCCTTGATCCGGTCCTCGTCGAGCTCGATCGTCGACGGGTCGGTCTGGGGGTTGTAGCGGCCCACGATCTCCAGGAACTTGCCGTCGCGCGGTGAGCGCGAGTCCGCCGCGACGATGCGGTAGACGGGGTTCTTCTTCGACCCGACTCGGGTCAGCCTCAGCTTGACTGCCAAACGGTTACCTCCGTGACTTGGACTTCTTGCGCTTGCTCTTCTTCTTCTTGGTGGCGGAGCGTCCGGGGCCATTCTGACCCTGCGGCTGCCCCGGGAACGCAGGCATCTTGCCCTTTCCCATCTGCTTCATCATCTTCGCCATCTGCTTGCGGGCCTCGAGCAGCTGGTTGACCTGCTCGACAGACGTGCCGCTGCCGCCCGCGATCCGCTTGCGACGGGAGCCGTCGATCACGTGCGGGAGCCGTCGTTCCTGCGGCGTCATCGAGAGCACGATCCCCTCGACCCGCGCCAGCTGGCGCTCGTCCACGTCGTCGAGGCCCTCGAGCTGCTTGCCCATCCCTGGGATCAGCTTCAGCACGCCCTGCAGCGGGCCCATCCGCCGCAGCATCTTGTAGCTGCGCAGGAAGTCGTCGAAGGTGAACTCGCCCTGCATCATCCGGCGCTCCATCTCGACGCGCTCGTCGTCCTCGACCGCAGCCTCGGCCTTCTCGATCAGGCTGAGCACGTCGCCCATGCCGAGGATCCGCTGGGCCATCCGGTCGGGATGGAAGTACTCGAGCTGGTCGAGCCGCTCGCCGACCGAGACGAGCTTGATGGGCTTGCCGGTGACTGCCTTGACCGAGAGGGCTGCGCCGCCGCGGGCGTCGCCGTCGAGCTTCGTCAGCACGACGCCGTCGAAGGCGACCCGCTCGGCGAAGGCCTCGGCCACCCGGACGGCGTCCTGGCCGGTCATCGAGTCCAGCACGAGCAGGACGTTCGTCGGCCGGGTCGCGTCGCGCACCGCGACGAGCTCGTCCATCAGCGCCTCGTCGACGTGCAGGCGTCCCGCGGTGTCGAGGATGACCGTGTCCAGCCCGTCGGCGCGCGCGCCTTCGAGCCCCTGCTCCACCGCCTTGACCGGGTCGCTGCGCTCGGCGCTGAAGACCGGCACCTGGATCTGGCGTCCGAGCTGCTCGAGCTGGTCGATCGCGGCCGGGCGCTGCAGGTCGGCGGCGACGAGGCCCGGCTTGCGCCCATCCTTGCGCAGGAGCAACGCGAGCTTGGCGGCGGCGGTCGTCTTGCCCGAGCCCTGCAGGCCCGCGAGCAGGATCACCGTCGGCGGCCTGCCGGCGAACGCGAGCCGGGAGTCGCCGGAGCCCATCAGCGTCGTCAGCTCCTCCTGGACGATCTTCACGACCTGCTGGCCAGGCGTGAGGCTCTTGGCCACGTCGGCTCCGAGCGCTCGCTCGCGCACGCGCGCGACGAAGTCCTTCACCACCTCGAAGTTGACGTCCGCCTCGAGCAGCGCGAGCCGGACCTCGCGCATCGCGCGCGAGATCGACTCCTCGTCCAGGCGGCCCTGCTTGCGCAGGTCGCCGAGGGCGTTCTGCAAGCGGTCTGACAGCGTTTCGAACACGGCCCGCCAGTCTAGCCGCGCGGGTTTTTGGGTAAGCAGAGCCCGTGGCCGCGGATGCGAAGGGAAGGCAGCAAGGGCTGCTGCACATGCTCGGCATTTGGGGGCAGTAAACGACCGAAAGGAGCGACGTGGCAAACATCGCCAAGGTGATCACGGTGATCGGTTCGTCCCCGGAGAGCTTCGCGAAGGCCGCCGACGCGGCTGTTCAGGAGGCCTCCAAGACCGTCCGCGGGATCACCGGCGCGGACGTGGTCTCGATGAGCGCGGTGGTCGAGGGTGAGCAAATCAGCGAGTACCGCACGACAGTGAACATCGCCTTCGCGGTCGAGCGCTAGCCGCTCGCCGCAGCCGCGTACAGCGCTTCGAGCGCCCGGGCGTTGCCGACCGCGTCGGCGCGGCCGAGCAACGGTTCGGCTTCGCCGCGAATCGCCTCGCTCAGGTTCTCGAGCTCGAGTCGGTAGGAGTTCACCCGCTCGGTTTCGACGCGCTCGACGGCGCCGTCGCGCCGGATCTCGATCAGCGGCTCGAGGGCGTGCCAGGGATCGTCGAGGAAGAGCGAGCCCTCCTCGCCGACCACCTCGAGCTCGTCGCGCGAGGGCAACACGAAGCCGCAGTCAAAGTGCGACGTCACGCCGTCGTCATGGAGCATCGCGCCGGCGAACACGAGGTCGACTCCGTCTCCACCGAGCACCTGTGCGCCGGCGGTGTGCCGCGGCTCACCGCCGAGCAGCCGCGAAGCGCTGACGCAGTAGCAGCCGACGTCCATCAGGGCTCCGCCGTCGAGGCCCGAGAGCAGCCGCACGTTTTCCGGGTCGTCCTCGATGGTGAAGCTGAACGACGAGCGGATCACCCGCGGCGCCCCAATCGCGCCGCCCTCGACCAGCTCGGTCAGCTTCCGGGTCTGTGGGTTGTGGCGCCACATGAACGCCTCCGACAGCAGGCGGCCGGCCCGGTCGGCGGCGTCGAAGGCAGCCTCGGCGTCTGCGGCCCGTCGCGACAGCGGCTTCTCGCAGAGCACATGCTTACCCGCCTCGACCGCGCGGATCGACCACTCGCAGTGCATCGAGTTCGGCAGGGAGATGTAGACGGCCTCGACGTCGGGATCGTCGAGCAGCGCCTCGTAGCTGCCGTACGAGCGCTCGATGCCCCACTCGCGTGCGTACATCTCGGCGCGGGCGGCGTCACGGCTCGCGACCGCGATCAGGTCGCACTTCTCGGAAGCCTGCGCGGGCGGGATCACGAGCCGGTTGATGTGCGCCGTGGAGACGACTCCCCACTTGACGGGCCTCATCCCCACGACGACTCCGTTACCGGCCGGAAGGCCGTCTCGAGGATGCGGTGCGTCCGAGGACGCGTCAGCGCGAACAAGACGACTTCGGCCACGTCCTCCGAGCTCATCATCCCGGCGAGCTCCGGCATCTCGGGAGTTCGTCCGCGGCCCATGGCGAAGTCGGTCGCGACGCCGCCCGGGCAGATGTTCGTGCACCGCACTCCCCGCTCGCGAAGCTCGTGGTCCATAGCGCGCGTGAAGCCCACCTGCGCGAACTTCGACGCGCAGTAGACCGCCTCGAACGGCAGACCGCGCCGACCCGCCTCGGAGGCGATGGTGACGAGGTCGGCCTCGCCGCTCTCGAGCAGGTGCGGCAGCGCGGCGCGCACTGCGTACAGCGTTCCCTTGACGTTCACGTCGATCATCTCCTCGAGGTGCTCGCGCGAAAGCTCGAGGAACGGGCCGTAGGCGCCGACCCCGGCGTTGGCGACGAGGATGTCCAGACGCCCGAAACGGTCGACCGTCTCGCCGACAATCCCCTCGAGGTCGGCCGGGTTGCGCACGTCGCACGGACGCGCGACCACGTGTTCGAGCCCGAGGTCGTCGCCGCTGCGGGACGCCAACCCGAGGCCGACGCCGGCGGCCGCGAGCATCTGCGCGACCGCGCGGCCGATCCCGCGGCTCGCCCCCGTGACCAGCGCGGCCTTCCCCTCCAGTGTCATCGCTCCTCCAGGTGTTCGAGGGACGGATACAACGCGCGGAAGCGAGGGTAACCGGCCTCGTACGCGCGCACCCAGCCTGCGTCGGGCTCGAACCGCTCGCGGGGTCGGACGCACGCGTCGACCGCCTCGTGGACGTCCGAGAACGCACCCGCAGCAACCGCGCCGAGCAGCGCCGCGCCGAAGGCGGCTCCTTCCTCGGCGGCCGTGAGCTCCAGCGGGATGCCGAGCGTCGAGGCGACGATTTGCAGCCAGAGCCGGCTGCGGGCGCCGCCGCCCGAGACGCGGCCGCTCTCCGCGCGGACGCCCAGCTGCCGCAGGAGCTCGAGCGAGTCGCGCAGGCCGTAGGCGACGCCCTCGAGGACTGCGCGCGTGAGCGCTGGGCGGCTATGCTCGAGGCCTAGGCCGATAAACGCGGCGCGTGCGCGCGGGTCCGCATGCGGCGTCCGCTCGCCGGAGAGGTACGGAAGGAACTGCACCCCGTCGGCACCCGGCTCGACTTCCTCGGCCTCCGCGAGAAGATCGTCGTATGCGACACCCGGGGCGAATGTGTCTCGGAACCAGCGCAGCGAGCCCGCGGCGGAGAGCATCACGCCCATTGCGTGCCAGGTCCCGGGAACGGCGTGGCAGAAGACGTGGAGGCGGGCCTCCGATTCAGGCGCGTACGCGGGCAGCGCCGCGAAGACGACCCCCGAGGTACCAAGGACCACCGACAGCGGCCCCGGCCCGGCGACGCCAACCCCCAACGCGCCGGCGGCCTGGTCCCCCGCACCAGCCGCGACCGGTGTCCCGTTCGCCGTTCGGCCGGAGACCTCGGGCGACTCCAGGGCCGGGGGCAACCACTCGGGCGCGAGCTCGAGCGCCTCCAGCACCTCGTCGCTCCACCGCCGCTCGGCGACGTCGAAGAGGAGCGTCCCCGAGGCATCGGCTACGTCGGTCGCGCGCTCACCCGTGAGGCGTAGGCGCACGTAGTCCTTCGGGAGGAGGACGTGGTGGATCCGGCCGTAGGCCTCCGGCTCGTGCTCACGCAGCCAGAGCAGCTTCGGCGCGGTGAAGCCGGTGAGCGCCCGGTTGCCCGTGAGGCGGATCAGCCGCTCGACGCCGATCCGCCATTCGATCTCCTCGCACTCGGCCGACGTGCGCTGGTCGTTCCACAGGATCGCAGGCCGGATCACCCGGTCGTTCTCGTCGAGGGCCACGAGCCCGTGCATCTGGCCGGAGAGACCGATCCCCGCCGCGTCGTCGGCGCCCACTGCAGCCAGCGCCGCCTCGCCGGCGCGCCACCAGTCCTCGGGATCCTGCTCGGCCCAGCCGGGCGCAGGGGCAGCCAGCGGGTACTCCCGTTCGGCCCGGGCAATCACCTCGCCTTCCGGAGAGACGGCGATCGCCTTGACGCCGGTCGTGCCGACGTCGAGGCCAACGAACGTGCTACGCGCCAAGCGCCGAGTAGACGAGCTCGTAGGCGGCCACGGCGTCCTTGCGCATCTGGGCCTCACGCAGAGCTTCGCCGTCGAGCCGCTCGGCCACGCCGTCTATGAACCGCCAGTGCAGCACGCTGCGCCGCACGGCCTCGACCGCGTCCTCGGTGTACGGGTACAGGTCGAAACCTAGTCGCTCACCGTTGTCGCCGTAGCCCGCCCGTCGCAGCTCGACGGCCAGCTCGAGCGTCTCCATAAAGGCGGTCGCGCCGACCATGTTGTCGTCGTCGAAGGTCCCCCAGCCGGAGTTCGCGTGCTGGTGGCCAAGGAGTCCCTCGGAGGCGAGCAGCGCCGCGTACTCGCCCAGGTTCTCGCCGTTCATGATCAGGTGCTGCCAGTCCATGTTGACCTGGACGTTGTCGAGCCCCTGGCGCCGGAGCGTGTGGATCACGTGGAGTGTCATTCCGACGTTGCGCATGAGGATCTTCATCGCGGGCTCCGAGTTCTTGTGCTCGAGGAAGAGCGTGATCCCGCGGTCGCGGCACCGCTGCGCGGCCTGGCCGATCCCGTCCAGGAACCAGGCCCACGTCTCGGCGTACGGCGCCTGGAACGGGTAGTTGTAGCCTTCGATCCCCGGCCAGATGATGAAGTTCGCCTGGAGCTCGCCGGCGAAGTCGATTGCGTCGAGCGTACGCTTCACGGCCTCGCCCCGGGTCGCCTCGTCCGGCGAGACGAATCCTCCCTTGCCGAAGCGCGCGTCGAGGTGGAGCCCCGTCGCCAGGCAGTAGACGTCGTGGCCGTCGAGCGCATCGCGGACCTCGTCGAGGTTGTCCGACGAGAGCTCCTGCGGATAGTGGAACTCGTAACCGTCGATGAGGTCGCTGAGGCCCTCGACTGCCTCGCGGACTCGCTCGACGGTCGTCTGGCCTGCGCGCTCCGGCTTGTAACCACCCGGGACGAAGCGCGTGGCCATCGGCCCGAGGGCCCAGATCCCGAGGCTCGTCTTGAGGGGTTCGCTCATCCTCGGGGCCAACTCGATCAGATTTCCCGTAGTCGTGCTCGCCCTTGCTCGTCGAGGTAGTCGCTCCACGAGCGGCTCGGCGAGTAGCCGAGCATGCGCTCCGCCCTGGCGCACGAGATCCCGGACGCGTCCTCGCGCGCGAGCGGCCGGATCTCGATCCCGTCGCCGTAGTAGCGGCGGACGAGCTCGGCGAACGGGCGGCTGCCGACGTTGTCGGGAGACGCGATGTAGAAGACCTCGTGGCCGGCGAGGTCGGACTCGGCCGCGAGCACGATCGCTTCCGCGAGGTCGTACACGTCGACGTAGCTCCAGAGGTTCGGGCTCAGCTCCGCGGGATCCCGAACCTGCGGCCCCAGGTTACGCTCGTAGTTGTCCTCGCTCTGGACCCAGCTCGGACGCAGGGAGATGCAGCGGATGCTAGAGCGCGCCACGGCCGCGTCCATCAGCAACTCCCCGAACCACTTCGAGAGGGCGTAGGGATCCTGCGGCCTGACCGGGTGCTCCTCGTCGACAGGGACGTAGTCGGGCAAAAAGTCGCGCTCCGGGAAGAAGAACCCGGGAATCGTCTCGCTCGAGATGTAGACGAACCGCCCGACGCCGAAGCGGACGGCCGCCTCGAGGACGTTGAACGTCGCCATCAGGTTGTTCCGGAAGACGACTTGCGGCGCGTTTTTGGTCGGGTCCGGGATCGCGCCCGCGTGGACGACGGCGTCGACACCGCGGACGATCGCGAACGCGTCGCCGGCGTCGGTCAGGTCAGCCTGGACGTACTCCCCCGGCTCGCCGGGGAGCGTCCGCTCGAACACACCGCGGGCCAGGTCGGAGGCGCGCACGTCGTGGTCCGCTGCGAGCAGGGCGGAAACGGCGGCGGAGCCGACCTTGCCCTTAGCGCCCGTGACGAGAACGCGGATGCTTTACCCCCTGCAGCGGGTCAGCCGGTGCTGGCCTGCCGGTACTCGCGCACGACGAGCTCGGTCAGCTCCTCCACCGAGGTCTCGTTCGTCGGCTTGTCGAGCGTGATCTCGCCGTGCTGGAGCAGGTTCACGCGGTCGCAGACCTCGAACACGTGCGCGTAGTTGTGCAGGATCAGGATCATCGAGACCTCGCCTCGTTCCCGGAGCTTCCGGATCAGGTCGAGGATGAGCGCCCCCTCCTTCACGCCCATCGCAGCCAGCGGCTCGTCGAGCAAGATGATCTTCGCATCCGAGTAGACCGACCGCGCGACGGCGATCGACTGGCGCTGGCCTCCCGAGAGTTGGGCGACCTCCGCGTCGACGTCCGGGATCCGCACCCCCATCTCGTCGAGGTACTTGCGGGCCCGCTTCCGCATCTCGCCGTTGTTCAAGAGCGGCAGTTCGACGCCGCCGAGCTTCCCGAACAGTTCCCGCTTGAGGAACATGTTGTGGTAGACGGACATGCCCGGCACGAGCGCCAGGTCCTGGTAGACCGTGTCGATCCCGAGCGAGCGGGCGTGCGCAACCGAGCGGATGGACACCTCCTCGCTGTTGATGAAGATCGTGCCGTTGTCCGGCTTTTGGAAGCCGCTGATGATCTTAACCAGCGTCGACTTGCCGGCCCCGTTGTCGCCGATCAGCCCGAGCACCTCGCCGCGCCCCAGGCGCATCGAGACGTCCTCGAGGGCGCGCACTGCGCCGAATCGCTTCGAGATGTGCTCGACGCGGATCGCCTCGCCGGCCTCTGGGCCCTTGCCCGAGTCCCTCATCTGCCCCTCCCGAGCACACCGAGGTTCTTCAGCCGCTGGATCTGCACGTTCAGGATCATCGCACCAAGGATCGCGATCCCGATGATCAGGTCGAAGTTGAATGCACTGACGCCGAGGATGGTGAAGCCGATGTTCAGAATGGCAAGCACGCAGACGCCGAGGAAGCCGCCGATGATCGTGCCCGACCCGCCCATCAGCGACGTCCCGCCGATGACCGCGGCCGCGACGGCGAGGAACATGATGTCGGTGCCGCCCTGGAGCGGCAGGATCGATGTGATCCGGGTTGAGTCCAGGATTCCCGCGAAGCCGCCGAGCATGCTGCAGAGCATGAAGTTGCCGATCTTGATCCACCGGACGTTGACACCGCTCTCTCTCGCGCCGATCGGGTTGCCGCCCGTCGCGACTGTGTGGAGGCCCCATCTGGTCCGCACGAGCACGATCTGGAGGACCACGACGGCAAACAGCGCCCACCAGAACTCGGAGTTGAACCAGAGCGGATAGCCGCCGAAGATCTGCCTGAACGTATGGCCGCCCGGCGTCTCCACCTGGAAGCCGTGCAAGGCTCGCAGGTTGATCCCGTTCAGGAAGAACAACATCCCGAGCGTCGTGATGAACGAGGGGACGCCGAGATAGGTCGTGATCAGCCCGTTCGTGAGACCGACGGCGGCGGCTGCCAGGAGGCCGAAGATCACCCCCAGCCAGATCGGCAGCCCGAGCCCGTCGGGCTGGGGCGCCGTCGTCAGATACATGATGATCGGCGTGAGCGCGAAGACCCGCCCCACCGACAGGTCGATCTCGCCGCAGATCAGCAGCATCACTTCGCCGCAGGTGATCAGCGCGATCGGCCCAACGTACTCGGCGATGTTCTTGATCGTCGGGCTCGAATAGAACGCGGACGACCGCAGCGAGAAGTAGACGATCAGCCCGATCGCAACTACGAGGATGCTCGCCTCGCGCCGGTTCGCGAACGCCCCGAGCGCGCGCCAGCCCAGGCCACGCGCTCGTTCGCGGCGTCCGCCTTGTGACCCCGCCACCGCCATCCTCGACTACCTCAGGCGGCTAGGTCGACTTCACGTATTGCTGGGAGCTGGAGCTTCCCTCGTAGCGTGTCTTCGTCGTCAGGTACGGCTTGACATTGTCCTTCGTGACGAACAGGAGACCCGTGTTCGTGTCGGAAGGCGCCATCAGCCCGCCCGAGATCTTGTACAGGAACAGCTGGATCGCGGGGTAGAACCCCTGGAGATAGGGCTGCTGGTCGATCGTGAAGTCGAGGAAACCCTTGTTGATCAGGTTCAGGGTCGTCGGCAGGAGGTCGTACCCGCCTCCGTGGATCCCCTTCGCCGGCAAGTTGTACTTCTGCATCACCTGCGCGACGCCCTGCGTGCTTCCTGCGTCGACCGCGAACATGCCCTTGAGGTTCTTGTGGCCCTGGTAGTAGGCGTCGATCTTCGAGAGCTCGCCGGCCGTGTCGGCACCGGTCGCGATCTGCGTGAAGTTGACGGGCTTGCCCGAGTCCTTGATCGCCTGCTTCGCGCCGTCGATGCGCGGCTGGATGTTGAGCGAACCCGGCGTCGCGATGAAGCCGGCGACGTCGCCACTCGGGATCAGCTCGACGATCTTCTCGCCCATCTTCTGACCCGACACGAACAGATCCTGGCCGATGTAAGCGAGTCGGTCGTTCCCGCTGCCAGGCGGTGCATCCGCGTTGTAGGCAATGACCGGGATCCCGGCATCGAGCGCCTTCTTGGTCGGCTCGTTGAACGCCTTGGCGTCGATCAGGCAGACGCAGATTCCGTCGGCGCCCGCGGAGATCGCGGTGTTCATCGCGGAGACCATCTGTCCGACATCGCTGGACTCCGAGCCGGTCCACTGGTGGGTCGTGTTGAAGATCGCACCCATGTCCTCGATCCCGTACTGGGTCGGGACGAAGAATGGGTTCGTCGTGACGTGGTTGACGAAGACCCACTTCCACTTGGGCGTCTCCGGGTAGTCGCCGGCGCCGCTGCTGGAACTGTTGCCTCCACCGCTGCCGCAGGCGGCAAGCAGTGCGGGGAGCGAGACTGCGGCGCCGCCCGCCCCGATGATCTTGAGCAGTTTCTTGCGGTCCATCCCGGCCGGGACTTCCGACTCGGGGAGATCCTCGACTAGCGACGCGAACTCGTCGAGCTGCGACTCCAGATACTTCTTCCGGTCCACCCGGCACCTCCTTGGGACCCCGTCGAGCGTGAGCCGCGACCATAACACCATGAGCCCAGACCCTTCCAGCCGCGCTGTCATCGCGCCGGCGCGCGTCAACCTGATCGGCGAGCACACCGACTACTCGGGCGGGCTCGTCCTGCCCGTCGCCGTGGATCTCGGGACGACCGTGACGTGGGCTCCGTCGGCAGATGCGACGATTTGCCTGCGGTCCGTGACCTTCGGCGATTCGGTCGAGTTACCGGCGAACGCAGCACCTCTGATCCCGCCTGAGGGCTGGGGGCGCTACGTCGCCGCGGTGGTACGGCTGCTCGGCGAGCACGGCGCCCCGATCACCGGGCTGGACGGCGAGATCGTCTCCACCGTCCCGATCGGGGCAGGAATGTCCTCGTCGGCGGCGCTGACCGTCTCGGTCGGCCTGGCGCTCACGGGCGCCGCCTCGTACGAGCTGCCGCGCATCGAACTGGCGCGGATCGCGCAGGTGGCCGAGCGCCTCGCGGTCGGTGTTCCGGTCGGCCTGATGGACCCGGCAAGCTCGCTGCTTGGGCGGAGGGGGCATGCGCTGCTGCTCGACTGCGGGACCGAGGAGCACCGGCACGTCCCACTGCCGCCCGGAATCGCGCTCGTCGTCTTCGACTCCGGGGTGCGCCACGCATTGGAGGCCAGCGGCTATGGCGACCGGCGCCTCGAGCTCGAACGCGCGCTGTCGGCGATCGGCACGGACCGCCCGTCGTCGCTGACCGCCGCCGAGGCGGAGGCAAAGGCGGCCGCAGCGGGAGTCGACGAGGTCGCGCGGCGCAGGCTTCGCCACGTGGTCAGCGAGAACGAACGCGTGCGCGAGGCCGTGGCCGCGCTGGAGGGGCCGGGCGGAGCCGACCTCCCGGCACTCGGAAGGCTCTTCCGCGAGAGTCACGAGAGCCTCCGGGACGACCTCGAAGTCTCGATCCCGGAGTTAGACCTGCTCGTCGACCTCGCCTACGACCACGGCGCAATCGCGGCCCGGATGATCGGCGGCGGCTTCGGCGGCTCGGTGCTCGCTCTCGCTCGTGAGGAAGAGGCTGAGCGCCTCGTCGACGCGGTCACACCCGGCTACGCCGACCGGACAGGGCGGAAGGCGACGCCGTACGTCTGCGCTTCGGTCGACGGTGCGCACGAGCTTGCGCCCGAGTAACGGTTACCAGCGCTGGTGCACGAGCGGGGCGATCTGCCGGCGGTAGATCTCCGCGATCCGCTCCATCGTCTCAGGCGAAGGCGCGGGCAGGTCGGCGGCAGCGGCGTTCGCACGGGCCTGCTCCGGCGTCTTCGCGCCGGGGATGACCGTCGATACGGCATCGAACGTGAGGATCCAGCGCAGCGCCAGCTGGGCCAGCGTGGCGCCGGGAGGCACTAGCGGCTTGAGCTCCTCGACCACCTCGAGCCCGACCTCGTAGTCGACCCCGGAGAAGGTCTCGCCGACGTCGAACTCCTCGCCGTGGCGGTTGAACTCGCGATGGTCGTCCGCCGCGAACGTCGTGTTGCGGTCGAACTTCCCGGTCAGCAGTCCCGAGGCGAGCGGGACGCGGACGATCACACCGACGTCGCGGCGCTGCGCCTGGTCGAAGAAGAGCTCCGAGGGCCGCTGCCTGAGCATGTTGAAGATGAGCTGAATCGTCGCGACCCCCTCGAACTCGATCGCCTTCAGCGCGTCCTCGACCTTCTCGACGCTGACGCCGTACGCCCGGACCAGGCCCTCCTGCACGAGCCTGTCGCAGGCCTCGTGCACGTCGGGCAAGTAGTACGTCTCCCGAGGCGGGCAGTGCAGCTGCACGAGGTCGACGGCCTCGACGCCAAGGTTCTCGCGTGAGCGCTCGAGCCAGGCGCGGAGGTTCTCGTAGGTGTAGAGGACCGGATCCAGCTCCACCCGCCGTCCGAACTTGGTCGCGACCACGAGCCGCTCCTCGCGCTCCTGAAGCAAGCGAGCGATCAGGCGCTCCGAGCGCCCGTCGCCGTAGACGTCTGCCGTGTCGAAGAACGTCACGCCGGCGTCGACCGCGGCGTGCATCGCCGCCAGGGACTCCCCCTCGTCGGTCTCGCCCCAGCTGCCGCCGATCGCCCACGCTCCAAAGCCGATCTCGGAAACGTCCCAGCCGGTCTTCGCGAGGCGGCGCGACTGCATGCACGCATCCAATCAGCCGCAGGCCGCCTCTGTCAGGATCACGCTCGATGGCGACCGGGAAAGCGCTGGGGGCACATGAGGTCTGGTTCCTGACCGGGAGCCAGGATCTCTACGGGGACGAGGCGCTCCGCCAGGTGGACGACCATGCGCGGGAGGTCGCCGGCTCGCTCGACGCCGACGCGACGATTCCGGTCCGGGTAGTGCAGAAGCCCGTCGTGAAGAGCCCGGAGTCGATCGGGCAGGTCTGCCTCGAGGCGAACGCGGCAGAGAACTGCGTCGGTGTGGTCGCGTGGATGCACACCTTCTCGCCCGCGAAGATGTGGATCGGCGGACTGGGCTCGTTGCAGAAGCCGCTCCTGCACCTACATACGCAGTTCAACCGCGACCTTCCCTGGTCCGAGATCGACATGGATTTCATCAACCTGAACCAGTCCGCACACGGCGATCGCGAGTTCGGGTTCATGGCGACGCGAATGGAGCTGAGGCGCAAGACGGTCGCCGGTCACTGGAGCGATCCCGGGGTCGTCGCGCGGATCGGCACCTGGACGCGCGCCGCGTGCGGCTGGGACGAGGCCCGGAGGCTCGAGGTGGCGCGGTTCGGCGACAACATGCGCCGCGTCGCCGTGACCGAAGGAGACAAGGTCGAGGCGCAGCTCCGGCTCGGCGTCTCGGTGAACGGCTACGGGGTCGGTGAGCTCGTCGAGGCCATGCTGGCCGTTCCCGACGCGGCCGTGCACGAGCTCGTGGATGCGTACGCAGAGGAATACGACCTCATACCGGAGCTCCAGGCGGACGGCGAGCGGCACGAGTCCCTGCGCGACGCCGCCCGGATCGAGGCGGGCCTGCGCTCGTTCCTGGAGGCAGGCGGCTTCATGGCCTTCACCGACACGTTCGAGGACCTCGGCGAGCTTCCCCAGCTGCCGGGGGTTGCGGTGCAGCGCCTGCTGGCCGACGGCTACGGCTTCGGCGCCGAGGGCGACTGGAAGACCGCTGCGCTCGTCCGCCTCGCCAAGGTGATGAGCACCGGCCTCGAGGGCGGCACCTCGTTCATGGAGGACTACACGTACCACCTGGCGCCCGAGGGACCGAAAGTGCTCGGCGCCCACATGCTCGAGGTCTGCCCGTCGATCGCGGGCGGGAAGCCGCGGTGCGAGATCCATCCGCTGTCGATCGGCGGGAAGGAGGATCCAGTGCGCCTCGTCTTCACCGCCGGTCCCGGGCCGGCGGTCGTTGTAGGCCTGCTCGACCTCGGCGACCGGTTCCGCCTCGTCCTGAACGAGGTCGACGTGGTCGAGCCGGCCGAGGATCTCCCCCAGCTGCCCGTGGCGCGCGCGCTCTGGGAGCCGCGGCCCGACCTGGCTACCGCCGCGGAGGCCTGGCTCGTCGCAGGCGGCCCTCACCACACGGCGTTCTGCCGCGCGATCGGACGCGAGGCGTTCGCGGATCTCGCCGAGATCGCGGGCATCGAGCTGCTCGTGATCGACGCGCAGACCCGCATGGCCGACTTCGCCAAGGAAGTCCGCTGGAACCAGGCGTACTTCCAGACTGTTCGAAACGGCTGATGACGCTCGACGAGCTACGCGAGAGGGTCTTCGAAGCGAACCAGAAGATCGTGGAGGCCGGCCTTGTCGTCCTCACGTTCGGCAACGTGAGCGCCGTCGACCGCGCGGCTGGGGTGATGGCGATCAAGCCGAGCGGCGTCCCCTACGCCGAGCTCGGGGCGGACTCGATGGTCGTCGTCGACCTCGAGAGCGGCGAGGTGCGCGCGGGATCCGCGCGGCCTTCCTCGGACACGCCGACGCACCTTGTGCTCTACCGCGCCTTCGGGGAGATCGGCGGGATCGTCCACACGCATTCCCCGTTCGCGACGGCGTGGGCCCAGGCCCGACGGGAGATCCCGTGCTTCGGCACGACGCACGCCGATCACTTCCGCGGGCCTGTGCCGGTGACCCGCGAGCTCACTCGCGAGGAGATCGGTGGCGACTACGAGCGCAGCACCGGCGACGTGATCGTCGAGACGGTCACCGGTCTGGGGCTAGGCGCGATCGAGCGGCCGGCGGTGCTCGTCGCCTCCCACGGACCGTTCGCGTGGGGACCGGACGCCGGGACGGCGGTCGAGAACGCGATCGCCCTCGAGGTCGTGGCCGAGAGCGCGGTCCGGACCGAAGCGCTGCAGCCAGGCGCAGCGCCGATCCAGGCCGAACTGCTCGACCGGCACTTCCTGCGCAAGCACGGGCCCGGCGCGTACTACGGCCAGCTCCCGTGAAGGCTCTTCGCCTCCACGGCACCGGCGATCTCAGGCTCCATGACGAGCCGGCGCCGGAGCCGCGCGATGGCGAGGTTCTCGTGCGGGTGACAGCCGTCGGCCTGTGCGGGTCGGACCGGCACTGGTTCCTCGAAGGGGGGATCGGCGACGCTGTCCTCGATCGGCCGCTCGTCCTCGGACATGAGTTCGTGGGGACGATCGAGTCCGGCTCCCGGGCCGGCGAGCGTGTGGCGCTCGACCCTGCCGTGCCGTGCGGCCGCTGCAGCATCTGCCTGGGCGGAAATCCGCACCTCTGCCCCGAGCTTCGCTTCGCCGGGCACGGCACGACGGACGGCGCCCTGCGCACGAGCCTGGCCTGGCCCGAACGGCTCGCCCACGCGCTTCCGGACGACCTCTCCGACACGGAGGGCTCGCTGCTCGAGCCGCTGGGCGTGGCCCTGCACGCCGTCGACCTCGCGAAGGCGCGCCCCGGGTCGACCGCGGGCGTGTTCGGCTGCGGGCCTCTTGGCCTACTGCTCGTCCAGACTCTGCGGGCCGCCGGCGTGGAGACGATCGTGGCGAGCGACCCGCTCCCTCACCGGGCCGAGGCGGCCGCGTCCCTGGGCGCGACGCTCGAGAATCGCGAGGTCGACGTGACCTTCGAGGCGGCGGGCGACGACGCGGCCCTTGCGGACGCGATGGCCGCCGTCCGGCCCGGAGGCCGCGTTGTCCTCGTCGGCATCCCCGAGGGCGACCGGACGACCTTCACCGCGTCGACCGCCCGGCGAAAGGGCCTGACCCTCTTGCTCTGCCGGCGCATGAAGCCCGCCGACCTCCCGCGCGCGATCCGGCTCGCGGAGGCCGGCGAGGTCGAGCTCGGCGGGCTCGTCAGCGGCCGCTTCGCGCTGTCGGAGTGGCGCGAGGCCTTCGACGAGCTGGTGGAGCGACGCGGACTGAAGGTCGTCGTCGAGCCCCAGCGGGTGGGAGACGGGCCGTGACCGGCCGTTACGCGCTCGGGATCGACTTCGGCACCGAGTCGGGGCGTGCCGTCCTGGTCGACTGCACCGAGGGGCGGGAGCTCGGCACGACTGTCTACCCGTATCGGCACGGCGTGATCGACGAGCGGCTGCCTGCTCCTCACGACGGCGTCGAGCTCGACCCTGACTGGGCGCTCCAGGACCCCGAGGACTACGTCCGCACGCTTCAAGAGGCGGTTCCCGCGCTCCTCGCTGAGACGGGCGTGGACCCGGCCGAGGTGATCGGGATCGGCATCGACTTCACCGCGTGCACGATGCTCCCGACGCTGGCCGACGGCACCCCGTTGTGCCTGCTCGAGGACCTGCGGGGCAACCCGCACGCCTGGGTGAAGCTGTGGAAGCACCACGCGGCCCAGCCTGAGGCGGATCGCATCAACCAGGTCGCCGCCGAGCGGGGCGAGGCGTGGCTCCCGCGCTACGGCGGCAAGATCTCGTCCGAATGGTTCTTCGCCAAGGCGCTCCAGATCCTGGACGAGGCGCCCGAGGTCTACGCCCGCGCGGACCGGCTGATCGAGGCCGCCGACTGGATCGTCTGGCAGCTCACGGGCACCGAGACGCGCAACAGCTGCACTGCTGGCTACAAGGCGATCTGGTCGAAGAGCGAGGGGTTTCCGAGCAATGCGTACTTCGCCGCGCTCGACCCGAGGTTCGAGCACGTCGTCGACGAGAAGATGTCGCGGGCGATCTCGCCGCTCGGAATCCGGGCCGGCGGGCTGAGCGAGCAAACCGCAGCCTGGACGGGCCTGCGCCCGGGAACGTCGGTCGCAGTGGCGAACGTGGACGCCCACGTCGCCGCGCCTGCGGCGACGGTCACGGAGCCTCGGACGATGGTGCTGATCATGGGGACGAGCATCTGCCACATCCTCCTGGGCTCCGAGCCCGCCCTCGTCGAGGGGATGTGCGGCGTCGTCGAGGACGGGGTGGTTCCCGGCCTGTTCGGGTTCGAGGCCGGACAGACCGCCGTCGGCGACATCTTCGCGTGGTTCGCCGACGAGGCCGTGCCTCCCGAGTACCACGAGGCGGCGGCCCGGCAGGGCACCGACGTCCACGGCGTCCTCGAGGCGGAGGCGGCGAAACTGCGTCCCGGGGAGAGCGGGCTGCTGGCACTCGACTGGTGGAATGGCAATCGTTCGATCCTGGTCGACGCCGAGCTCAGCGGGCTCCTCGTCGGCCTATCGCTCGCGACGAAGGCACCGGAGATCTACCGCGCGCTGCTCGAGGCCACGGCTTTCGGGACGAGGGTGATCGTCGATGCGTTCCTGGAGGCGGGCGTGGCGGTGAGCGGGATGGTCGCGTGCGGCGGGCTGCCGGAGAAGAACCGCCTGCTGATGCAGATCTGCGCCGACGTCACGGGCCGCGAGTTCGCCGTCGCCGCATCGAAGCAGACCCCGGCCCTCGGGTCGGCCATGTTCGGGGCGGTTGCAGCGGGCGCGGAGCTCGGAGGGTTCGACTCGATCGCGGAGGCCTCGCGGCAGATGGCCCGGCTCGGCGACGAGCACTACGTCCCGAACCCGGCCAACAAGGCGGTCTACGACGAGCTCTACGCCGAGTACGTGCGTCTCCACGACCTCTTCGGGCGAGGCGGAAACGACGCCATGAAACGCCTTCGCGCCTTTCAGCGAGCGGTGGTTGAAAGAGACGCGGTCGGGTAGGCGAAGCTTGGGCACAAGAGAGAGTTGACGCTCTCTCTCAACTGCTTCCTGCGGCAGTCGTTGTCAGCGGACTGAAGGAGGAGCAGAAATGGCTAGACCGCTTCGCAGTATCGCGATCGGTGGCCTGCTGGTCGCTCTCGTGTTCGCGGTGATTGGCCTTTCCGGCGCGGTCGCGTCGGGCGGGAAAGGCAAGCACCATGGCCATCACGGCCACCACGGACAGCCCAGCATCACCAGCGAGCCGTTCGGCACGGTGGGCGGAACCGCCGTCGAGCGCTACACCCTCGACAACCGCAAGGGGATGGTGGTCAAGATCCTCACGTACGGCGGCATCGTCCAGGAGCTGTGGGTGCCGGACCGACGCGGCCATTCGGCCAACGTCGTTCTCGGATTCCCCACACTCGCCGACTACGTCGCCAAGAACAGCCCGTTCCCGGCCGGCGGCCCGTACTTCGGCGCGATCATCGGTCGCTATGGGAACCGGATCGCGAAGGGGACGTTCACGCTCGACGGAGTGACGTACCACCTGCCCATCAACAACCCGCCGAACTCGCTCCACGGCGGCATCGAAGGGTTCGACAACAAGGTGTGGACGGCGACCGTGATCCCGCCGAGCCACGGCAGTGTCGGCCTGAAGCTGCACTACACGAGCCCGGACGGCGAGGAGGGCTATCCCGGCACGCTGAGCGTCGACGTGACGTACACGCTGACGAAGAGCAATGAGCTGAGGATCGACTACCACGCCACGACCAACAAGGCGACGGTACTCAACCTGACGAACCACAGCTACTGGAACCTCTCCGGCGAGGGGTCTGGCGACATCTACGACCACGTCCTCTGGTTGAACGCCGACCACTACACGCCCGTGGACTCGACCCTGATCCCGACGGGCGCGATCGACCCGGTGGCCGGAACGCCGTTCGACTTCACGAGGCCGGAAGCGATCGGCGCCCGGATCCGTGACGCCAGCAACCAGCAGATCACGTTCGGCCGCGGGTACGACCACAACTTCGTGCTCAACCGGCCGAACTCGGTGGCGCTCGTGCCCGCCGCCAAGGTCTTCGACCCGGCGAGCGGGCGCAAGCTCGAGGTCGACACGACCGAGCCCGGCATCCAGTTCTACTCGGGGAACTTCCTCGACGGGACGCTGGCCGGGACGAGTGGCAAGTTCTACCGGCAGAGCGACGGGTTCGCGCTCGAGACGCAGCACTACCCGGACTCGCCGAACCATGCGAACTTCCCGTCGACCGTGCTCCGGCCCGGTCAGACCTTCGCGTCGACGACGATCTTCCGCCTGTCGACCTTCCACGCCCACCACTGATCAGCCGCGCGCCCCGCTCGCCGCTCCATGGCGGCGGGCGGGGTCGCGTCAGTCGAGCTGCTCGACGATCGTCTGCAGTACGCCCGGGTCGGCGAGGGACTCGAAAACGACGTCGGCCTCGAGCTCGACGCCGGCGACCGACGGCACGCCAAGCACGTAGAGGCCGGCCGCCCGCGCGGCGGCGACGCCCGGGGGCGAGTCTTCGAGAGCCAGCGAGCCCGTGGGAGTTGCCCTGAGGAGCTCGCACGCCCGCAGATAGAGGTCGGGCGCGGGCTTCGGATCGGCGACCTCCTCGACGCCGAGCACGGCGTCGAAACGGTCGACGAGGCCAGTGCGGGTCAGCCCCGCCAGCAGGTGGCTCCTCGGCGAGTTCGAGGCGACAGCGACCGGCCAGCGCCCGTCGAGCGCGTCGAGCAACTCCACCGCACCCGGCCTGGGCACGGCGCCGGCTGCGATCTCCTCCAGCGCGAGCGCGTACAGCTCCCCGCCCAGCACCTCGCCGCGCCCAGGAAGCTCCAGCAGCCGCTCGAGGACACGCGCCGCGGTCTCGGGCGCCGTGCCGACAAGCGCACGCTTCGCCTGCAGGTCGAACTCGTGACCGTGGCGCTCGAAGACCGCAATCTCGGCGCGGGTCCAGCACGGTTCGGTGTCGAGCAGCAGGCCGTCGTTGTCGAACACAATCCCGGTGCGCGAAGCCACGGCGGTCACGCCTCGCCGACCAGCGCGCGTGCGAACTCGTCTGAATCGAAGGGCCTTAGATCGTCCAGGCCCTCGCCGATTCCGATCAGCTTGACCGGCAGTCCGAGCTCGTGGGCGATCGCGATCGCGATGCCGCCCTTGGCCGACCCGTCGAGCTTCGTCAGCGCGATCCCGCTCACCTCGACCGCCTGCCCGAACAGGCGCGCTTGCTGCAGGCCGTTCTGCCCGGTGGTCGCGTCGACGACGAGCAGCGTCTCGTGCGGGGCGCCCTCGAGCCGCTGGCCGATCACGCGCCGGACCTTGGTGAGCTCCTCCATCAGGTTGGCCTGCGTGTGCAGCCGGCCGGCTGTGTCGACGACGACCACGTCGCGCCCGCGCGACTCCGCCGCCCCGATCGCATCGAAGGCGACGGCCGCAGGGTCGCCGCCGCGCTCGGAGCCGACGAAGTCCGCGTCGGCGCGCTGGGCCCAGATCTCGAGCTGCTCCTCGGCGGCCGCGCGGAAGGTGTCGGCGGCCGCGACGAGCACGGAGTGGCCGTGCTGGGAGAGCTTCGCCGAGAGCTTGCCGATCGTCGTCGTTTTCCCCGTGCCGTTCACGCCGACGACCAGGATCACGCTTGGCCGCGCCTGGACGTTCAGCTGCGCCGGCTCGCCGAGCATGCGCGCGATCTCCTCCTGCAGCGCTTCGGTCAGCCCGGCGCCCGCAGCGGCTCGCGCCTCGAGCCGCTGCACCAGCTCGGCGGTCGCCGGCACGCCGACGTCGGCGGCGATCAGCGCCTCCTCGAGCCGTTCCCACGAGGCCTCGTCGCCCACGTCGAAGGCGGCGACGCCGATCTGCTCGGTCAGCGCGCGGCGACTGCGGCCGAGCGAGTCGCGCAGCCGCGAGAACATCCCGCCGCCGGCTTCCGGCTCGGCAACCGCGCCGTTCTCGCCGAGCAGCTGTGCCCACGTCCTCGCCATCCGCGGGAGGTTAGACGGCCGGGCCGGCGAGCCGACCCGGCCTCTCTGGTCGGCGCCGCCTAGTCGGCGCCTCAGTCCCAGCCGTCGAGCACGGGGAACCGCGGATCGGCGTCGAGGCACGCCGCTGCGAAGAGGGCCACCCCGACACCGCCGGTGAACAGCGAGTACCGGCCGGGCGCTGCCTCAGCCTGCGCGAGCGCGTGGACGGCGAAGCTGCGCGCCCCCTCCAGCCAGCGCTCGTCTCCGGTGCGCTCGAAGGTCTTCAAGAGCGCGTATCCGTTCCCGGAAGTGCCGTGACAGAGACCCGCACCCTTCTCCTCACGGTGCGCGCCCGCGCGCCACGTCAGCTCGGCGCCGGCGCGCAGGAGCTCCTCGTCGAGGTACGGCGCCGCGGTGGCTACCATCCCGGGCGCGCCGTGGCACCATTGAAGACGGATCCCGCTGGCGGGAGCGAGCGGCCCGCCCGCCGCCGCCGGCCACGTCGCCAGCCCGTCCTCGACGATCGCCTCGCGGGCGAGGATCTCCGCCGCCTCGCGCGGGAGCGATTCGCTCCACTCGCTCTCGACCTGCAGCAGCCCGTGCACGATTCCGACCAGACCGTGCGCCGGGCCAAGCAGGCGATCCGTGCTGCCGTAGAGCTGCTGTGTCCAGAGCCCGTCGGAGTCACGGCGGGCCATGAGAGCCTCAGCGGTCTCGCGCCACGCGTCGAGCCAGCGTTCCTCGCCGGTCCATTCATGCATCGCCCGCGCTGCAAGCAGCGTCCCGGGTGAGCCCCACAGCAACTCCTCGAACTCGTTGTCGCGGTTCTCACGGACCCGCTGGAGGAGCCTGTCGTCGAGGTCACCGCGAGGCGTGAGCCGCCAGCTGACGAGCAGGAGACCCGCCTCCCCGCACAGGAGAGACGACTCGCGGGCCGAGGGCAGCTCGATCTCGGCGGCGGCGAGGTCCGGCGCCTCGCGCCAGAGCTCGAGTGTCCGCTCGGCCGCCGCCGCGAGGTCGATCCCCGTCTCGCCGTGCCCGCGGCGGACCAGCGCGTCGAGCGCCCAGATCACGCCTCCCGCACCGCAGTAGAGGTTCTTCAGCGGCGGGGTCGAGCCCCAGGCGTCCCACTCGTTCGCCGGCCAGAGCCCAACAGGGTCGAAGGCGCCGTCGGCGTCCGCGACGATCGTCCGGATAGCCGCGCGCACCCGCTCGTCGTCCCAAGGCTCGTCCGTGAGCGGCTCGAACCCGGCCGCGTCGAAGAGCACTACGCGACGGCCGAGGCGCGCTCTTCGCGCGGCAGGCGCCGCGAGACGATCTGGGAGACGCCGTCGCCGGCCATCGTCACGCCGTAGAGCACGTCGGCGGCCTCCATCGTCTTCTTCTGGTGTGTGACGACGATGAACTGCGCGCTGTCCGAGTAGCGGCGGAGCAGCTCGACGAAGCGGCCGATGTTGGCGTCGTCGAGAGCGGCCTCGACCTCGTCTAGCAGGTAGAAGGGGCACGGCCGGGCCAGGAAGAGCGCGAACAGGAACGAGATCGCGCCGAGCGCCTTCTCGCCGCCCGAGAGCAACGAGAGCTGGGTGACGCGCTTGCCGCGGGGCCGGAGCTCGATCTCGACGCCCAGCTCTGTGCCCTCCTCCTCCGGCTCGGTCAGCCGCAGGCGGCCCTCGCCGCCCGGGAAGAGCGTCGAGGCGACCTCGGCGAAGTGCGAGCTGACAGCGGCGAAGGTCTCGTCGAAGCGGCGCTCGACCGTCTCGGCCAGCTCGGCGCGCAGCTGCTCGAGCTCCTTCAGGCTGGCCTCGAGGTCGGCACGCTGCTCGACCAGCTCGGTCAGCCGCTCCTTCTCGCGCTCGTACTCCTCCTTGGCCAGCGGGTTGACCTGGCCGAGCGTCTCCCGGCGGCGCTCGAGCCGCTCGATCCGTTCGGCGAGCTCGTCGCGGTCGTCGCCCTCGGCGGGGTCGGCTCCAGCCTCCTCGAGCCGTCGCTTCGCCTCGTTCGCCTCTGCTTCCAGGCGCGCGCGCTCGACGTCGATCCCGCCCGCGCGCTCTCCGGCCTCGGCGGCTACGCGCCGGACCTCGGCCTCCTCGCCGCCGAGCCGGCGCAACTCGGCGGCCAGCTCGCCGGCACGCGTTGCGCCTGCATCGACGCGTGCTCGCAGCGGCGCCTCAAAGTGCTCGGCCGTGGTCGCGGCCTCTTGCAGCAGGGCCGCCAGGCGGTCCGCCAGCGCGACCAGCGGGCCGGTCGGAACCGGAGGAGCCTCGGCGGGCAACTCCTCCGCGCGGCGCTCGAGCTCGTCGGCCTCGGCGGCCAAAGCGCGGCGGCGGGCGTCCAGTTGCAGGAGGACGGCCTCCGCCGTCTCGCCCGAGAACCAGAGCTCGCCACGCTCGGCGTCGAAACAGTGGCCCTCGCGCGTGACGAGCACGCCGGTCTCGGCTCGCTCGAGGTCGGTGGGGTCGGCCAGCCAGACGTCGGCGAGCAGCTCGGCCACCCGCTCGCCGCCCGGCAACGCCCGCACGTGACTCGAGAGCGGCTCAGCGCCGACCAGCGGCGGGCGTGTGGGCCGCCGCTCACCGCGCGCAGGCACGAGCACGGCGAGATCGCCGAGCCCGGCCTTCCGCGCCCGCTCGACGAGGCCTAGTGCCGACCCCGCGTCGGACGCGACGAGCGCCGCGGCCCGCCTGGCCAGCGCCGCCGCGACCGCACGCTCGTAGCCCGCGTCGACCTCGAGCAGCGACAGCGCGAGCCGTTCGCCCTCCTCTGCGAGCGCCCGCGCGGCGGGCGGCAGGCCTTCGCGCTCGGCGAGCGAGTGCTCCAGCGCAGTCAGCCGTTCACGAGCGAGCCTCGCCTGCTCCTTGACTGCCTCGCGCTCCGGATTCGCCCGCGTGCGCGGCAGCAGCGGCTCGGCACGCAGCCGGTCGGAGAGCTCCTGCGCGGCATCCCGTCGCAGTTCGAGCCGCTCGACAGAGCTGCGCAGCCGGTAGAGCGCCGAGGTCGCACCGTCCCCGCGACCGGCCGCGGCGGCGAGCTCCTCCTCGACCCGGTTGCGCTCGGCCAAAAGCGCCTCGAGCCGCTCGCCGGTGCGCTTGCGCTCGAGGCTCGCGGCGGTGCGCCGCTCCTCGACCTCCGCCAGCCGCTCGTCGATTCCTGCCAGGTCGAGCTCGGCCAGCCGTGCCCGCAGGCCCGCGATCTCGCCGCGTAGCTTCTCGGCCCGCTC
>Ga0307289_10000195_pt1 | contig 25031 bp, 26 predicted proteins | sample ER_DNA_143_FD_194483 | JGI IMG/M metagenome (GOLD analysis project Ga0307289, IMG submission 194483) | Bulk soil microbial communities from the East River watershed near Crested Butte, Colorado, United States - ER_DNA_143 | ecosystem: Environmental > Terrestrial > Soil > Floodplain | place...
CGGTTCGAGGCCGGCGCTGCCGGAACCTCGTTCGTGCCGCGGAGCTGGGCATTGAGATGGTTGCCGCCTTTTGCCGAAGCGATCGCCGCGAACATGACCCCTGTTGCGAGAGCCGTCACCAGCACGGCAATCGCGAGCCTACCCTTGCGCATCGAACCTCCTCATAGCGTGGTTACGAGGTAGTTCGCGGGGCCGGTGGATTCGGTTTTCCTACACTGGACGCGCGATGTGGGAGGCCTACAGGATCGGAGTCGCGGCCGGCATCGGCGCGGCGGCCGCGCTGGCAGCTGCGGGCTGGCTGGCGCGCTCGCGGGCGGGAGCGATCGCCGCGATCTTTGTCGGAGCTGCGGTCGGTGTCGTCGTGGGTTTCGCTCTCGACAACTGGACTGAGGCCCTCGCAGGCGCGATCGGCGGGTTCCTCGGCGGGCTCGGCGCGATTCCGTTGGCGGCGGGAACGCTCCGCCGCGGGGGAACCACGATGGGGACGGGCATCCTCGTCAGCCTCGCGGGCATCCTCCTCGCCGCGCTTGCGTTCGTGCCGTTGGTCGGCTACCTGGAAGCGCTGGGCCTGCCCGCCCTCGCAGCGCGCGCGCGCAAGCGAGAGCCGGAGCGCTACGCGGGCCTGCGCACCCTCGCGCGGGACTAGGTGCCCCCATGCCCAAGAAGCTGATCCTGATCGTGATCGACGGCCTTACTCCGGCCGCGTTCGAACGTGCGGCCGACGACGACCGGACGCCGGCGCTGAAGTTCCTGGCCGCGAACGGCAGGTACGCGCGCGGCGTCTCCACGTTCCCTTCACTGACCCCGGTCTGCCTCTCCTCGATCGCGACGGGAGCTCATCCGGACGTGCATCGGATTCCGCACCTCGTCTGGTACCACCGGGAAGAGCGGCGGATCGTCGAATACGGATCCTCGTTCGCCGCCATCCGCGCGGCCGGCACGCGCCGGTCGATCCTCAACGCGATCTTCAACATGAACGACAGGCACCTGGGCGCAGACGCGGTGACGGTCTTTGAGGCGCTCGAGGACGCCGGCTATACGACCGCTGCGACCAACTTCACCTGCTACCGCGGCCACACCCGGCATGCGCCGACGGTGCCCGGCGTCGGCCGCCCGGCGTTCGGCCCGAAGCGCTTCTTCTTCTACAACCTGTTCGAGTCGGATGTGACCGGGGCGCCGTTGGCGGTGTTCGGCCGCGCGACCGGATCGATCGACGCCTACGCGGCCGCTGTCGGCCGGTGGCTCGTGACACGAGACGGCTTCGACTTGCTCGTCCACTACCTGCCCGACTACGACTTCGCCTCTCACGCGGCAGGCCCCGGCGCCTCGGAGGAAGCGCTCCAACGCAGCGACGCAGCCATCTGGGCGCTGCTCGACGCCGCCGGCGGACCGGACGAGTTCCTCGAGCGCTACGCGGTCCTGCTCTGCTCCGATCACGGGCAGACCCTTGTCGACAGAACCGTCACGCTCGAGCAAGCCTTCGCCGAAGCGCGTGTGATCGTGACCGCGTCGAACCGCGCCGGGATGGTCTACCGCACCGCCCGGACCAGGGAAGACGCCCGCCAACTGGCGGCGCGGCTGGACTCTGAGCCGGGTGCGGAGACCGTTCTCTTTCTCGAAGGCAGCGAAGGGATAGCGCGCCGCGAGGGAGAGGAGCTCCGCTTTGCGCCTGCCGCCGAAGGCTGGGACACCGCGGGTGACCGCACCATCCTCGACCACCCCGACGGCCTGGAGCGTGCCTGGGCAGCGCTTCAGAATCCGAATGCCGGAGAGCTGATCGTCTCGGCGGGCGACGGCGCCGAGTTCGCCGACCTCGCCGGCCGCAGCCACCTCGGCGGTGGCAGCCACGGCGCGCTCGCAGCGGCCGATTCGGAGGTGCCGCTCCTCTCGGTCGGGCTCGACGCGGCGCCGCGCAGCATCACCGATCTGGCGCCCCTCGCGCTCGAGCATTTCGGGGTCGAGCCGCCCGCCTACACCCGGCTGCTGGCGCATGCAGCCTGAGGACGAGCAGGCCCGCCGGCGGCACCAGATGGTCGAGCGCCAGCTGCGCCGGCGCGACATCGTCGACGAGCGGGTGCTCCGCGCCATGGAGGCGGTGCCTCGCGAGCTCTTCGTCGACGAAAGCGACCGTTCTCGGGCCTATGACGACGCGGCGCTCCCGATCAGCGACGGCCAGACGATCTCTCAGCCCTACATGGTCGCGCGGATCTGCGAGGCGCTGCGGCTGACCGGTAACGAGCGCGTGCTCGACGTCGGCACTGGTTCCGGCTATCAGGCCGCGGTGCTCGCGGAGCTCGCGCGCGAGGTGCACACGATCGAACGGATCCCAGAGCTGGCGGCGCAGGCACGCGAGCGCCTCGACGCGGCCGGCTACGACCGCGTCGAGGTCCACGTCGGCGACGGCACCCTTGGCCTCCCTGACCACGCTCCCTTCGACGCGATTGCGGTCGCGGCGGCTGCGCCCGGCTTCCCGCAGACGCTCTACGAGCAGCTGAAGCCACGGGGGCGGCTGGTCGTTCCGGTCGGCAGCGCTCGTGGGCAACGGCTCGAGGTGGCCGTTCGAAGCCCGGAGGGGCCGGCGATGATCCACTCGGTGCCCTGTCGGTTCGTGCCGCTCGTCGGCGCCGAGGGTTTCCGCGAGTAGGACTGCTTCCGCGCTGATAGCCTCGCCGCGCCCATGGCGCAGCAGCCGTCCGCCGTCGTCACTGCACGCGCCCGTGCCGGTCGCGCGTTGCGCCGACCGGCGAACTGGGTGCAACTCGCGAAGTTCGGCGCTGTGGGCGCGACGGGCTACGTCGTCAACCTCGCCGTCTACACGGCGCTTCTCCGCGGGGCGGGCTGGCATTACGCCTACGCGGCCACGGTTTCCTTCCTCGTGGCGGTCACGAACAACTACCTGTGGAACCGCGTCTGGACGTTCCGCCACCAGCGCGGGCACCTGGGGTTCCAGGGGTTGCGATTCCTCGTCGTCGCCCTCGTTGCCTACATCGCCAACCTGGGCATCCTCAGCGCCCTGATCGCGCTCGGGATGGACAAGGTGCTGGCGCAGGCGATCGCGATCGTCCTCGTCACGCCCCTGAACTTCGTCGGCAACAAACTCTGGTCATTTCGCCGGTAGCCTGACCGTCATGCGCCGGCTCGGGCTCGTCGCCTTCTGCGCGCTGCTGCTCGTCCCGTCCGCCGGAGCGGCGCCGAAGGCGAAGCTGACGAAGGAGCGGGCGACCGCGATCCTCATCGCGAACCCGAAGGTTGCCGATTGGCTGCGTCATTTCCCGCCGAAGACGCGGACGACCGAGGCCACGTACAGCGCCCGGTTCGGCAACTGGACGATCAAGATCTGGACCTCGATCGACAAGGTCGGTGAGGTGGCGACCGGGCGCGTCCAGGACGCGACCGCGGTCGTCACCGAGGCGTGGACCGGGCCACAGGTCGCTTGGAAAATGGCCCGCGGCTACCCCGGTGCGTTCGGCGGCAGGGAGATCAACAGCCTCGGAGTCTGGCTGGCGTTCTGCGCGGCGTTCCTGATCGGGCTCGCCGACTTCCGCCGGCCTCTCTCCGTTCGCAACCTCGACCTGCTGGCGCTCGTCTCCTTCAGTGTCGCCCTCTGGTACTTCAACAAGGGCCACGTGTTCACGAGCATGTCGCTCGTCTATCCCCCGCTCCTGTATCTGCTCGGCCGCATGGCCTGGAGCGGCTGGCGGGGACGCGGTGTCGCGGAGACGAGGCCGGTCTGGCCAGTGTGGGTGCTCGCCGCGGCGACGGTCTTCCTGGCCGGCTTCCGGATCGGCCTCAACGTCGAGAACTCGAACGTGATCGACGTCGGCTACTCGGGCGTGATCGGGGCCGAGCGCATCTCGCACGGGCAGTCGCCCTACGGGCACTTCCCCGTCGAGGACAAGCTGAAGGCCTGCGGGCCGGCCGACGCCGACGGCGAGATCCGGGACCGGATCCAGACGAACGGGCGCTGCGAGTCGGCCAATCCGCAGGGCGACACCTACGGGCCGGTCGCCTACGAGTCGTACCTACCCGCGTACTGGCTCTTCGGCTGGAGCGGCAAGTGGGACGACCTGCCGGCGGCGCACTTCGCGTCGGTGGTCTTCGACGTCCTCTGCATGCTCGGCCTCGCCCTCGTCGGGCTACGTTTCGGCGGCACCCGTCTCGCAGTGACGCTCGCGTTCGCGTGGGTTGCCTGGCCGTTCACCCAGTACGTGTCGAGCTCGAACACCAACGACGCGCTGCCTCCCCTGTTCCTGATCTGGGGCTTCTGGCTCTCGAGCTCTGCCTTCGCGCGCGGCGCCTTCTCGGCGCTTGCGGGCTGGACCAAGTTCGCACCCCTGCTCGTCGCGCCCCTGTGGGCGTCCTATCCGGAGTGGCGGGGCGGAGCCCGCCAGCAGCTGGTCTTTCTCGGCGGCTTCCTCCTGGCGACCGCCGCCGCGTTCTCGATCCTGTTGCTCGATCCGAACCCGATCCATGCGGCCCACGTCTTCTACGACCGGACGATCAAGTTCCAGGTCGGACGCGACTCTCCGTTCTCGATCTGGGACTGGAAGCAGTACGGCGCCGGCTACCCGGATCTCCATCTCGTCCAGCGGGCTCTTCAGGTGCTGCTCGTGATCGGCGCGATCGCCGTTTACTTCGTCCCGCGGCGAAAGACGCTCCGCCAGCTGGCGGCGCTGACCGCGGCCCTGCTGATCGGGTTCGAGCTCGTCCTGACCCATTGGTTCTTCCTCTACCTGCCGTGGTTCTTCCCCTTCGTGGCGCTCGTCGTCCTGACCGTCGAGCGCGAGCCCGTCCATGTGGAGGTGCCCGAGCGCAATGAGCCTGAGCCAAGAGCGCTGGTCGCCACCGGCTGACGCCCGTTACGGCCTGGCGGTAGGCCTTGTCGCGCTGGCCGTCTTCGGCGCCGCTTGGGCCCTCCTCCACACGGGCTTCTACGCGCGCGACCAGATCGTCGACACCCCCGTGTACCAGCGCTACGGCGACGCGATGCTCGACGGGCAGGTGCCCTACCGGGACTTCCGGGTCGAGTATCCGCCCGCCGCGCTGCCGGTCTTCCTGTTGCCTGCGATCGGCGACCAGCACGAGGAAGCGACCTACCGGAGGCACTTCGAGCGGTTGATGGTCGTTTGCGGCCTGCTCGCTGTCGCCGGCGCCGCGCTCGCGCTGATCGCACTGGGAGCAGGCGCGGACCGGTTGCTGCTGGCGCTTGGTTTCGTGGCGCTCGCGCCACTCTTGCTCGGTTCGGTGATCCTGACGCGCTTCGACCTCTGGCCGACGGCGCTGCTGATGCTCGGGCTGGCAGCGGTGATCTCCGGCCGCAACCGGACCGGGCTCGGCGTGCTCGGGCTCGCCGTCGCGGCGAAGATCTTTCCGGTGGTGGTCGTGCCGCCCGCGCTCGTCTACGTGTGGCGCCGGCACGGCCGGCGCGAGGCCGTCATCTGCGGCGCCGTCTTCGCGGCGGTTGTCGCCGTCTGCTTCCTGCCGTTCGTGATCCTGTCTCCGGGCGGGGTCTGGGACAGCCTTCACCGCCAGGCCGACCGGCCGTTGCAGATCGAGAGCCTCGGCTCCAGCTTTCTCCTTGTCGCGCACCAGCTCGGCGCGTGGACCGTGCACCTCAATCTGAGCCACGGCTCGCAAAACCAAGGCGGCTCCTTCGCCGGAGTGCTGGCGGCCGTCCAGAGCCTCGTTCAGGCCGCTGTCGTGATCGCGCTGTGGGTCGCCTACGCACGCGGTCCGGCGACCGGAGAGCGACTCGTCCGCTACACCGCCGCCTGCGTCGCCGCTTTCATCGCTTTCGGGAAGGTGCTCTCGCCGCAGTTCCTGATCTGGCTGCTGCCGCTGGTCCCACTCGTCCGCGGTCGCCGGGGGCTCGTTGCCTCAGGCGTGCTGGCCCTGGCGCTGCTGCTGACGCAGCTCTGGTTCCCGTACCGCTACTGGGACCTGGCGCTGCGCCAGGACGCGACCGCGTCGTGGCTCGTCTTCGTCCGCGATCTTGTGCTGATCGCCCTCGTCGCCGTGCTGGCTATTCCTCGACGCGAACCGGCTCGCATGAACTAGCGCGTCCGTCGCCGTCGCACTCGATCACCGCGCCCTCGAGCCGCACGCCGCCCTCGGCCGGCTTGAATCGCACAGGCATCCCCGTCCGCATCCGGGCGATCGCGAGGTCGGATTGCACCCCGATCACTGAATCGTGCGGCCCGGTCATGCCGGCGTCGCTGATCGCGGCGGTGCCGCCGGGGAGAACCCGGGCGTCGTTCGTCTGCACGTGCGTATGAGTGCCGACGACCGCGGTGACGCGGCCGTCGAGCCAGCGCGCCAGCGCAACCTTCTCGCTCGTCGCCTCGGCGTGGAAGTCGACGAGCACCACCTTGGCGCGGTTGCGCGCTTGGTCCACGAGCTCGTCGACCACCTCGAACGGACCTACCGGAGAGTCGATGAAGAGGTGCCCGAGCAGATTGACCACGGCGACGGGCGTTCCGTCGGCCGCCGGCGCCACCGTCCAGCCGCGACCAGGAGAGTTCGAGCTCAGATTCGCCGGCCGAATCGTCCGTTCGGACTCGGCGAGGTACGGCCCGATCTCGGCCCGGCGCCAGACGTGGTTCCCGAGCGTGATCACGTCGGCCCCCGAAGCGAGGAGCTTGTCGGCGATCCGGGGGGTGATGCCGACGCCGTCGGCCGCGTTCTCGCCGTTGACCGCGCAGAAATCAATCCCGAGCTCTTCGCGCAGGCCGGACAGCCGCTCCTCGACGATCCGGCGTCCCGGGACGCCGAACACGTCTGCTACGAACAAAATCCTCAGGGGCCGCTGAGCTCGCCGGCCGAGTGGACTTCGATCTCGACGTGGTTGCCGGCGTCCTGCGTGAAGCGCGCCAGTGCCTGCTCTTCGACCTTCGAGAAGTCGAGCAGGATTCCGAGCTTCGAGGTCCCGGCGGCGACGCTGGAGCCCACGGTCAGCGACGGATCGGGCTTGACGTGTGTGACCGCGACCACGAATCCCGGTGCGCCGGTGGGCTGGATCTCGATCTCGGAGCCGTAGCGCCTGCCGTTGACGATGTACGGCGTCAGCCCGATCAGCGTTCCGTCGACCGGGGAGTAGACATCGGTGCCAGGCATGGCGCCGATGTCGAGCGCGGCCGTCCCCGGCCCTTCGCCCCCCGGAAGCTGGTACCAGCGGGCGCCGGCTCCGCCGCCGCCGAACACATGTCGGGCCAGACGGGTGAGCGTGCCCGGGTTGGCCTGGGAACCGACCGGTTGCAGGGCGACGGCGCCGTCTCCGGTCGCGTGGTACCCGATCTTGGTCAGCCGAGACTGCGCAACCGGGAGCTGGACTCGCAGCGCGCCCTCGAGGGCGATCACCTGTGGGCTCGGCGGCCCGGACGGTAACAGGCGGGTCGCCGGTGCCGGCCCGAGTGACCGTTGGGGCGAGCTCGACCTGCCGGCTCCGAAGGCCGACACGAGCAGCGTGATCAAGGCTGCGATCGCGAGCACGACGAGGCCGGCCACCCGCCTGCGGCGGCGGACGGCCTGATGCTGCGCACGGCGATAACGGGCAGGCGTACTGCGCCCTTTGTCCCTGGGCATCGGCGGGACGGTAACGGGTGTCTCCTCGTCCCGCAAGGCGGCTTCGTCCGGCTGACTTTGTGACAGGCGAAGCCTCGGTGGCTCCTGAGGTTCATCCCAGAGTTCGTGACGGTCGAGCGCCAGGCTTCCATCCTCCGCAAAGGACCAGTCCCAATCGGGTGGTCTGAGCCGGGCGACCCGCGCCGTATCATCATCGGCATGGCGGCCGAGTCGCCCCCGAAGCTCCAGATCCCGCGCTGGATCCAGCTGGTGACGCTGCCGCTCCTGCTGCTCCTGATCTGGGCGGTCGCGGGGGCCGTGCGTCACGTCGTCTTCCTCTTCCTCGTCGCCGGATTGATCGCGCTGCTGCTCAATCCGCTCGTCCGAGGCGTGACGAGGGCCTGGATACCCCGCGGCCTGGGAGTCGCGATGGTGTATCTCCTGTTCGCCGGGCTCCTCGTCGCGGTGAGCATCGCGCTCGGTTCGGTCGTGGTCGACCAGACAAGGTCGGCCTCACACCGGATCGATTCCTACTTTACGGACGAGCACGGACAGGCCCAGCAGACCCACGCCGACCGCGACGTCGACCGGTTGCAGACCTGGCTGAACAGCCACGGGCTGAGGCGGGTGAAGATCCGCAAGCAGGCCCACGACTTCGTCGACAACATCCGCGGCAAGGACATCCAGAACTACACGACGAGGGTGGTCAACTTCGTCGAGGGCGCCGCGATCGGGACGGTGAAGCTGCTCTTCAGCCTCGTGCTCGTGCTCGTCGTCTCCGTCTACATGCTGCTGGACATGGATCGGCTGTCCCGGAAGATCGACAGACGCTTTCCGCCGGCGCGCGGCTCGCCGCCCTTGCTCGTTCACATCGAGCACGCGCTCGTCGGCTACGTGAAGGGCCAGGCGTTGCTCTCGCTGATCATGGGCCTCAGTGCGGGTCTGGGCCTTTGGCTGCTCGGGACGCTCGGCCTCGCTCCCGGCATGACGAAATACGCCGTGCTCTTCGGCGCCTGGGTCGCCTTCACCGAGCTGATTCCGTACCTCGGCCCGTGGCTCGGCGCTGTGCCACCGTTTGTCTTCGAGCTGATCGTCCACCCGATCTCAGCGCTCTGGGTCGCGCTGCTCTTCCTCTTCATCCACCAGCTCGAGGGGCACATCGTCGTGCCAAACGTGATGGGCTCGGCGCTGCGGCTGCACCCGCTGCTCGTCATCTTCGGCCTGCTTGCGGGAGGCGAGATCTACGGACTGCCCGGCGTCTTCGTCGCGCTGCCTCTACTCGCGGCAGCCCGGGCGACCTGGGAGTTCTTCTCCGGCCGGATCACGCTCGAGCCCTGGGAGGAGAAGGCCGTCCCGGTTCCGGTCGATGTCGAGCCGAAACCGGAGGAGCCGACCCGCATCTCAGCCCGCCGGTGAGCGCCGGGGCGCCGCTGCTCGCTGCCCGGGGAGTGGCGAAGCGGTTTGGCCGGAACTCGGCACTCGACCCCACCGACTTCGAGCTGCAGCCGAGCGAAGCGGTGGCGCTGGTCGGCCCGAACGGCGCCGGCAAGTCGACCCTGCTGGCCCTGCTCGCCGGCGCCCTGGAACCTTCGGCGGGCACCGTCGTGAGCCGCGAAGGCGCAAACATCGGCTGGTCGCCACAGCGCGCCGCTCAGTACGGACGGCTTTCGCCACGCGAGAATCTTGAGCTCTTCGCGCGGCTCGAAGGGGAGCAGCAGGCGGCGGAGGCCGCCGACCGCCTGGTACGCGAGTTCGAGCTTCCCGATGCCACGGCTGCGGGTGACCTCTCGGTCGGCAACCGGCAGCGGCTGAACCTGGCGATCGCGCTGCTCGGCAAGCCCGAGGCCCTGCTCCTCGACGAGCCGACCGCAGCACTCGACCCCGAGCAGCGCGGCCGTCTCTGGGAGCGCCTCGATGCGCAACGCAGCGCCGGTGTCGCGTTGGTCTTCGTCACCCAGCAGCCAGACGAGGTCGAGCGCCACGCCCAGCGTGTGGTCGCTCTCCGCGACGGTGCTGTGACGTTCGCCGGGCCGGTCGCGGAGTACGACGCGCTCTCGCTCGTCGGATGACCAAGGTCGCGTTGCTCCTGCGGAAGGACGCGCTGATCCTGCGTCGCTCGCCGTTGCTGCTCGGCTTGCTCGTCGCCTATCCGCTGCTGATTGCCTTGCTGGTCGGGCTCGTCGCCGGCTACGCGAACTCGAAGCCGAGAGTGGCGCTCGTCGACGAGGACCACCTACCCCGCATCGTCTCCGTCGGCGGCCACGAGTTCAACGTGGACAAGACGATCAACCGCGTCAGCAAGGACGTCAAGCTGGTCCGACTCAGCCGCGCCGAGGCCCAGCGCGAGCTTCGCTCCGGCAAGGTGGTCGCCGTCCTCACCGTTCCAGCAGGGTTCGTCGCGACGCTGCAGGGGATGGTCATGAGCCCGAACCTCGAGGTGCAGACGGCGCGAGGGATCATCTCCTCCCGGGTCGACGAGCAGGTGCAGGCGCTCGTCTTCGGCCTCAACCGCCAGCTCCAGACGGCCTACATCAACACCGACCTCGGCTACGTGCGCCTGATCATGCAGGGTGGCAGGGGCTCCTTCCTCGGCCGGGAGTTCACGGTGCTCGGCCTCGGGCGGGCGGAACGGCTGTTGCGCAACACCCCTGGTCCGCAGGCCGAGAGGCTGCGCGAGTTCATCCGCGACGCCCGCATCGCCCTTGCCCAAACGGGCAACGCGCTGCGCGCTACCGCGCATCCGATCGAGCTGAAGCGCGTGAAGGCGCGTGGACGCAGCTGGGCGCTGTCGGCGGACGTGCAGGCCTACGCGCTCGGCCTGACCATCAGCTTCCTGGCGCTCGTGCTCGCGGCGGGCTCGCTCGCCGCCGAGCGGGACGAGAACGTCGTCGGCCGGCTTGCCCGGGGACTGGTCACGCTCGGGCAGCTCGTCTGGGCCAAGGTGCTGCTCGCTGCGGTGGTGGCGCTGGCGCTCGGCCTCGGCGTTTCGCTCGTCTTCGGCGCGATCATCCAGATCGGCAACGTCACGGGCGGGGAGCCGTGGGGGCGCCTGCCCCTGCTCGCGGTCGGGTTGCTGCTTGCCGGGGGCGCGCTCGGCGCGGTCGGTGCACTCCTAGGCGCGCTCGCCCGTGAGGCCCGAACGGCTTCCCTCGTTGCGCTGCTCGTCGTCCTGCCGATCGTCTTCCTCGGGCTCGTCCCGCAGGAGGTCGTCCCTGCTGCCGGCTGGATCAGCGACGCCCTCCCATTCGTCCATGCCGTCCGGTTCTTCAGCGCCGCGCTGTTCGATACGAGCCCATGGTCCACGGTGGCCAGGGAAGCCCTGTGGCTGTGCGGTCTGGGCGCGCTTTTCGGGGTGTTGGCCCGGATCGGAACGCGTAGATTGTTGGCGTGAGCACGCTACGCGTTCGGTTTGGCCCAAGATCGCGCACGGCAGGCTGGGCCGAGGTCCCGCAACAGCTACCTCGGTTATGAGCACTGCTGGCTTTCCAACGACGCGCCTGCGGCGCCTGCGGCGGACCGACCGCCTCCGCTCGCTCATTCGCGAGACGCGCCTGGATCTCGGCGACTTCGTCATGCCTCTCTTCGTCTGCCCTGGCGAGGACGTCGTCCGGCCGATCGAGGGGCTTCCAGCGATCGCGCAGCGCTCGATCGACGAGCTGGTCGTCGAGGCTGGCGTCCTCAGTGCGCTCGGCGTGCCGGCGGTGCTCCTCTTCGGGATCCCTGAAGAGAAGGACGAGGAGGGCTCGGGGGCCTACGACGAGGACGGGATCGTCCAGCGGGCCCTGCGCGAGCTCAAGTCCGGCTTCCCCGACCTCGTGCTCGCGACCGACGCGTGCCTCTGTGAATACACCTCGCACGGCCACTGCGGCGTCATCCGCGACGGCGACGTGGACAACGATGCCTCGCTCGACCTGCTCGCGCGAACGGCTGTCAGCCATGCAGAGGCCGGCGCCGACGCGATCTGTCCCAGCGACATGATGGACGGCCGGATCGGCGCGATCAGATCCGCGCTCGACGAGGCAGGCCACGAGCAGATCCCGGTCGTCTCCTACGCCGCCAAGTACGCGTCGGCCTTCTACGGCCCGTTCCGCGAGGCGGCGGAGTCGACGCCCGCCTTCGGCGACCGGCGCGGCTACCAGCTCGATCCCCCGAACGTGCGGGAGGCTCTGCGGGAATGCGAGCTCGACGTGCGCGAAGGGGCAGACGCCCTGATCGTCAAGCCGGCTCTCCCGTACCTCGACGTCCTCCGCGCCGTGCGCGAGCGCTTCGACCTGCCGGTCGGTGCCTACAACGTCTCCGGTGAGTACGCGATGCTCAAGGCGGCTGCCGCGTCGGGCTGGCTCGAGGAGCGGCAGGCTGCTCTCGAGTCTCTGACGGCGATCAAGCGCGCCGGCGCTGACTTCGTCGTCTCCTACTGGACGAAAGAGCTCGCCGCGTGGCTGTGATCCCGGGCTCCGCCCTGGGTGCCCGCGCCCGCGAGGTGATTCCCGGCGGGGTCAACTCGCCGGTCCGGGCGATGCGGGCCGTCGGCCTTCACGACCCGGTGTTCGTTCGGCGGGGCGAAGGGGCCTGGATCGAAGACGAAGCGGGCAACCGCTACGTGGACTGGGTGATGTCGTGGGGCCCGCTGATCTTCGGCCACGCCGATCCGGAGGTCATCGAGGCGGTCGCCGTGGCCGCGCACGAGGGCACGACGTTCGGCGCGGCAACGGAGCGGGAGGTCGAGCTCGCCGAAGAGCTCGTCGACGCGGTGCCCTCGCTGGAGCTTGTCCGGCTCGTCTCCTCCGGGACCGAGGCGGCCATGAGTGCGGTCCGCCTCGCGCGCGCGTCTACTCGGCGCGACCGGATCCTCAAGTTCGCAGGCGGTTACCACGGCCACGCCGACGCTCTCCTGGCCGAATCGGGCTCCGGGCTGGCCACGCTCGGGCTCCCCGCCACCCCCGGGGTCACCACTGGCGCGGCTCAGGACACCATCGTCGTCCCCTACAACGACGTGGACGCGACGGCCGTCGCCGTCGAGCGCTGGGGCGAGGGCCTGGCGGCGATCGTCGTCGAGCCGGTGGCGGGGAACATGGGTGTCGTCCCGCCGGAACCGGGCTTCCTCGAGGCCCTGCGCGACCTCGCCGACGCGAGCGGCGCCCTGCTGATCTTCGACGAGGTGATCACGGGCTTCCGCGTCGCCCGCGGCGGGGCTCAGGAGCGCTACGGCGTCATTCCCGATCTGACGCTGCTCGGGAAGATCGCCGGCGGCGGTCTGCCGTTGGCGGCGTTCGGGGGACGCGGCGACGTGATGGAGCAGCTGGCCCCGAGCGGCCAGGTCTATCAGGCCGGAACCCTGAGCGGGAACCCGCTCGCGACCGCGGCGGCGCTCTCGGTGCTGCGGCGCCTGCGGGAGCCGGCCGTCTACGAGGAGCTGGAGGCGCGGGCCGCGAAGCTCGAGGCAGGTCTGGCCGGGACGGGCGCGGTTCAGCGCGTCGGTGCGATGGCGACGCTGTTCATGCGCAAGCCGCCGGTGCGCAACCTCGGCGACGCACAGGCTTCGAACACCGACCGCTACGCGGCGCTCTTCCGGCACCTGCTCGAGCGTGGCATCTACTTCCCGCCGTCGCAGTTCGAGGCGCTGTTCCTCTCGACCGCGCACGGCGACGACGAAATCGAACGGACGGTGCACGCGGTTGCAGACTTCGACGGCTGACCTCTGGGAGACGATCGCGGGCGAGGCGGAGCAGGAGAGCCGCCTCTGGCACGAGGCGCTTCGTCCCGACCCCGAGCGCGAGCTCGTCTTCTCCCCGCTCGGCGAGGAGCGCTACGGGCTGGGGCTCGAGACGATCTACGAGGGCTACCTGGTCCACTACGGCAACTCGAGGCTCTTCGCTCCCCCCGACGCCGACACCGCTCTGCTGCTCGGCGATTACCTCTACGCGCATGGGCTCGTCCGAATCGCCCAGGTCGGCAACGTCGAGGGGGTCGCCGACCTGGCCGAGCTGATCTCGCTGTGCGCCCAGTTGCGGGCCGACACGGCTCCGGGCGACGGTGCCGCCTGGGCCGCGAGCGCGGCGCTGCTTGGGCGTGGCGCTCTCGACGCCGCACGAAGGGCCCTTCGGGACGAGGGCGACGCAAACCCCCTGGCCGCGCTCGCAGCCGAGCACGCCGGTCCCCTACCGCTCGAGCACGCGCTCGCCGCGCACGCCCGCAGACTTCGCTAGGGTCGCGTCGTGGCTGTCGCTTTCTTGCTCGCTGATGCGGCCTCGGAAGGCAAGCGCGTAATCACGGGGATGCTGATCGTCGGCCTGATTTTCCTCAGCGTGATCCTGCTCGGCGAGACGACGCACTGGCTGCGCCGCCGTCGAAGGCGCGCTCACTAGGCGCTTGGAATAACGCGGCAGGCGCGCGATCCTTGGCGGGATGCGTGAGCTTCCTAGCGGGACCGTCACCTTCCTGTTCACGGACATCGAAGGTTCGACCCGCCTGCTGCACGAGCTCGGTGACGCCTATGCGGAAGCGCTCGCCGAACACAGGCGCACGCTGCGTGAGGCCTTCCAGCGCCACGGCGGCGTCGAGGTCGACACGCAGGGCGACGCCTTCTTCGTCGCCTTCGCGAGAGCGACGGACGCGCTGGCCGCTGCCGCGGGGGGTCAGGAGGCGCTGGCGTCGGGGCCGGTCAAGGTGCGGATGGGCCTGCACACGGGCGAGCCGCTCGTCACGGAGGAGGGGTACGTCGGCATCGACGTCCACCGCGCGGCGCGGATTGCCGCTGCCGGCCACGGCGCCCAAGTGCTCGTCTCGCAGACGACGCGCGATCTCGCCGGAACAAACGACCTCGTCGACCTCGGTGAGCATCGGCTCAAGGACTTGTCAGCCCCTGAGCGCCTCTACCAGCTCGGATCCGCCGAGTTTCCACGGCTGAAGACGCTCTACCAGACGAACCTGCCCGTTCCTGCGACACCGTTCCTCGGCCGCGAGCGCGAGCTCGCGGAGCTCGGTGAGCTGCTCGAGCGGCCGGAGGTCCGATTGTTGACGCTTACCGGCGCCGGCGGCAGCGGGAAGACGAGGCTCGCGCTGCAGGCCGTCGGTGCGGCCGCGGAGGCCTACCCGCAGGGGGTCTGGTGGGTGCCGCTGGCGCCGATCGCCGATTCCGGCGCCGTCACCGAGTCCGCTGCTCGCGCGCTCGGCGGGACGGGCTCACTGCCGGATGTCATCGCCGACAGGAGGCTGCTGCTTCTGCTTGACAACTTCGAGCATGTGATCGATGCAGCGCCCGATCTCACCGCGCTTCTCGCATCGGCGCCGCAGCTCGACCTGGTCGTCACGAGCCGCGAGCGGCTGCAGCTCGCGGGCGAGCACGTCTACCCGGTGCCGATCCTCGAGCGATCCGAAGCTCGGACGCTTTTCGTCAGTCGCGCCTGCGCCGTCCGGCCCGACTTCGAGCCGACCGGCGCGCTGGACGAGCTCTGTGCGCGGCTCGACGACCTGCCGCTCGCGCTGGAGCTTGCCGCCGCACGCACCACCGTTCTGTCGACCGAGCAACTTCTGAGCCGGCTCTCGGCGCGGCTCGACCTGCTGAAAGGCGGTCGCGACACGGACGTGCGCCAGCAGACGCTCCGCGCGACGATCGAGTGGTCCCACGACCTGCTCGAATCCGACGAGCAGCGCCTCTTTGCCCGCCTGGCCGTTTTTCGCGGCGGCTGCGCGCTCGAGTCGGCCGAGGCGATCTGCGGTGCCGACGTCGACCAACTGCAGTCGGTCGTCGACAAGAGCCTCGTGCGCGTCCGCGACGGCGACCGTTTCTGGATGCTCGAGACGATCCAGGAGTTCGCGTTCGAGCGGCTGTGCGAGTCCGGTGAGGACGAGGAGCTTCGGCGACGGCACGCCGAGTTCTTCCTGGCGCTCGCCGAGTCGGCGAATCTCTCGACGGAGGCGACCGATCTCGGCCCGCGGCCCGAGCTCGTGCTCCCCGAGCAGGAGAACCTTCGCGCCGCGCTCGACTGGGCGTCAGAGACCGGCGAGATCGAGCTCGGCTTGCGGCTCGGGATCGCGCTCGAGCAGTTCTGGGTGGCCGTCGCGCCGGACGAGGGTGCACGGCGGGTCCAGGCGCTTCTCGACCGAGCGGTGGGCCTCCCCGACAGTGTCCGTGCGCCAGCGCTCCGCGTGGTCGGCGGGATGGTGTACATGACCGGCGAATTCGACCGTGGAGACGACCTGGTCCAGCAGAGCCTCGAGCTCTTCCGGGCGCTGGGCGAGGAGCGCGCGGTTGCGCAGCTGCTCGTCCGACGGGCGATCCACCTGAACTTGTGCGGTGACATTGCCGGCGCGCGCTTGCTGATCGACGAGAGCATGGAGATCACACGCCGCCTGAGCTCCCCAACGACAGAGGCGATGACGCTCGGCCTGCTCGGTGAGATCGCCTGGGTGGAGGGGCGCCCAGACGAGGCGCTCGAGCTCGCGGCGCGCTCCGGCGAGGCGGCCGCCGGCGTCGGCTTCGCGTGGTGGCAGATGCACCAGGTCTACCACGCCTGCGAGTGGTCGCTCGAGCTCGGTCGTAGCACCGAGGCCGAGGAATACGGGCGAGAAGCGCTCCGGATCGCCGCTGCCGTCCAGGACCGGCAGCTGATCGTCTATCTTCTCGCCGTCCTCGCGGGGACGGCCGCTGCGCACGGTCGGCTTGGGGAAGCGGGCGCGCTCTGGGGTGCTGTCGAAGCCGAAGAGCGCCGTGGGCGGATCGGGCAGTGGGAGAACGAGCGCGACGTCTACGCCGCGCGTGTGCTCGAGCACGAAGGCGAAGCGTTCGAACGCGGCCGGGTGGAGGGCCGGCGGATGCCCCTGTCGGAGGCGGTCGAGCACGCCCTTGCCGACGTAGACTGACCGTGATGGCGCCTCCGGCCGACCTCCGCGCCTGGATCGCGCTGCTCGAGCGCGAAGGCGAGCTCGTCCGCGTCTCCGCCGAGGTCGATCCGCGCCTCGAGATGACCGAGATCGTCGACCGCACGGTCAAGGCCGGCGGCCCGGCGCTGCTGTTCGAGAGCCCGAAAGGGTCGAGCCACCCGCTGCTGATCAACCAGTTCGGGACCGAGCGGCGGATGTGCCTGGCCTTCGGTGTCGAGCGTCTCGACGATGTCGCCGCCAAGCTCGAAGACGTGCTGGAGATGCAGCCGCCGCAAGGGCTCGTCGACAAGGTCCGCGGGCTGAAGAAGCTGAAGTCGATCGCCGACTCGCTGCCGCAGACGACCCGCCGCGGGCCTGCGCAGGACCTCGTCCTCACCGGCGAGGAGATCGACCTCCGGCGGCTGCCGGTACAGACCTGCTGGCCGGGAGACGCTGGGCCGTTCATCACGCTGCCGGCGGTGATCACCAAGGACCCGCGCACCGGTGTCCGCAACGTCGGCATGTATCGAATGCAGGTCCTCGACGAGCGAACGACCGCGATGCACTGGCAGATTCACAAGGACGGCCGTGCCGACTACCTTGCCACCGACGGCCGCATCGAGGTCGCGGTCGCGCTCGGCCTCGACCCGGTCACCACGTATTCGGCTAGCGCGCCGCTGCCCAAGCACATCGACGAGTTCATGCTCGCCGGTTTCCTCCGGGGCGAGCCGGTGGAGCTCGTCCAGGCGAAGACGGTCGACCTGGCCGTGCCCGCAAACGCAGAGATCGTGCTCGAGGGCTACATCGAGAAGGACGAGCTCACCGCCGAAGGCCCATTCGGCGACCACACCGGTTTCTATACGCCGGCCGAGCCGTTCCCGGTCTTCCATGTCACGGCGCTGACGATGCGCGAGGATGCGATCTATCCCTCGATCGTCGTCGGGAAGCCGCCTGCGGAGGACGCCTGGCTCGGCAAGGCCACGGAGCGGATCTTTTTGCCGGCGGTGAAGATGACCGTTCCGGAGATCGTCGACTACGACCTCCCGGTCGCCGGGGTGTTCCACAACTGCTGCGTCGTGTCGATCCGCAAGGCCTTTCCCGGCCACGCCAAGAAGGTGATGCATGCGATCTGGGGCCTCGGGATGCTGAGCCTGACGAAGTCGGTCGTGGTCGTCGACGAGCACGTCAACGTTCACGACTACGAAGAGGTCTTCTTCTACGTCGGCGCCAACGTCGACCCGGCCCGAGACGTGCTCATCAGCGAGGGCCCGCTCGACCACCTCGACCACGCGCCGACGCACCAGTTCTTCGGCGGCAAGCTCGGCATCGACGCGACCGCGAAGGGCCCCGACGAGGGCACCAGGCCGTGGCCCGAGGAGATCTGGATGACGGACGAGGTGCGCGAGCTGGTCGACCGGCGGTGGGACGAATATGGCATCGGGATCGACCCCGATGCGACGAACGGCGCGATGCGTCATATTTCCCGGCCGTTGCGCCATCTGTTACGTCGTTGACGGGCGGCGCGCAAAGCCGATTGAATCCGAACAGGTGAGCGGGGAAAGGAAGGCGCTCTAGGTGGAGCCCCACGAGGGTCAAGACAAACCGCACCTTCCGCCCCCGAGCCTATGGCCGGTCGGGTTCGCGATCGGCGTCGTCTGCATCCTCGTCGGCCTGATCGTCAGCTGGTTCGCGGTCGCCGTCGGCGCCGCCGTGACGCTGGTCTTCGGCTTCCTCTGGGTCCGCGACGTCACCGGCGATTACCGGCGACGTGAGATCCCCGCCGCGACCGTGGACGCGCAGGGCGGCGCCGAGTCGGCGACGACCGGCGCTCCGGCGATTCCGGCAAGCGAAGGCGAGGCGGCGATGCCCCCGCCGGAGCCCGGTGAGCGCTTCGACCGCAACATGTTCCTCGAGGGCGCGACGCTCGGCCTCGGGAGCGTCATTGCCGGGATCGTCACCGTGCCGATCCTCGGCTTCGCGATCGGGCCGGTGTTCGAGCACAAGCACCACCACGAGGTCGATCTCGGGCCGATCGAGAACTTCAAGGAGGGTCAGTTCGTGATCTCGACCTTCATGCTCGACCCCTCGGAGGGCGAGATCACCCGACGGACCGCCTTCGTCCGCAACAACGGGTTCTTCAAAGGAAAGCCGAGCTTCACCATTCTCTCCAACCGGTGCGTGCACCTCGGTTGCCCGGTGCAGCCGAACGGGCCGCTGTTCGAGAACCGCAAGGTCCAGCAGCCCACGAAGGCGGGCGACGTGACGCTGATCCCCGTGTTGCCTGCCGGCGGCTTCGGCTGCCCCTGCCACGGCGGCCAGTACGACCAGGAGGGCAATCGCACCGCCGGCCCGCCGGTCCGTGCCCTCGATCGCTACGAGTTCTACATCCGCAACGGCCGCGTCTCGCTCGGCAAGACCTACAGCGTCGCCGACGTGACAGGCGCCGGCGCGAGCGCGCAGATCCACAAGTACAAGCTCGCCGGGCCCGGGCAGCACGTCGATGGCCCGGAGCAGATCTTCTACCCGCTCCAGCCCCCTAGCTGATGGCCAACAAGAGCCGCAAAGACGAGATGCTGCGGGTCGCGCAGTACCCGCTCGACTGGCTGGAGGAGCGCTCTGGGCTCATCGGCGGTCTCAAGTACTTCCTCTTCCGCAAGGTTCCGCGGGACTCAGGCTGGTGGCACACGCTCGGCTCGGCGACGCTGACGGCCTTCCTCGTTCAGCTCGGCACCGGCGTGATCCTCGCGATGTACTACAAGCCGAACCCGAACGACGCCTACGAATCGGTCCAGCACATCACGAACGACGTCACGCTCGGCTGGCTCGTCCGCGGCATGCACAAGTGGGGCGCGAGCGTGTTCATCATCCTGCTCTTCTTCCACATGGCGCGCGTGTTCCTGTTCGGCGCCTACAAGTACCCGCGCGAGCTGAACTGGATCGTCGGCGTCCTGCTCGTGCCCATCGCCCTACTCGAGGGTTTCTCCGGCTACCTGCTGCCCTACGACCAGACCGCCTACTGGGCGACCGTCGTCGGGATCAACATCAACGGCACCGCGCCGATCCTAGGCCCTTTCCTGGCGAGCTTCCTGCGCAGCGGCTCGGAGATCGGGGGCGACACGCTTAGCCGCTTCTACTCACTGCACATGCTGCTCTTGCCGGGAGCGATCCTCGGCCTGATCGGGCTCCACCTCTATCTCGTCGTGCGCCTCGGGGTCTCCTCGCCGCCATGGTCCGAAGAGGCGGCGGGCCGTGACCGCGACGAGGCTCCCGCGACGCCGGGCAGCGGTCTCGTCAATCCGAGCGCCCGCGGCGTCTCCAGGAGGCCGGACTGATGGCGTCTCGTCGCCTGGAAGAACGCCGGATCGCGTTCCAGCGCTACAAGGAAGACGTCAAGCGCGACGGGAAGCCCTTCTACCCGTACGCGATGTTCCACGACACGGTCATGAGCCTGGTCGTCGTCTGCGTGATCCTCGGGCTCGCGTTCGTCTGGCACTACACGAGCCTGCTCGGGCCCCCGTTGACCGACAAGGCCGACCCGGGGACGACCAGCTTCGTGCCCCGCCCGGATTGGTACTTCTACTTCCTCTTCTACCTCCTGCGGATCTTCAAGTGGCCCAACTCCGTCGTGCTCGGCACGGTCGGGATTCCGACGATCTGCCTGATCCTGCTGCTCGCGATCCCGTTCATCGACCTGCGCTCGGAACGGCGTCTCCTCCGCCGTCCCGTCGCGATCGTCGCGGCCGTGCTCGTCGCGCTCTCGATGGGCGTCCTGACGTACAAGGGCGCGACGGCGCGCGAGTCGCTGCCGAGCGAGGTCAAGGCCGCGGTGCCGGGCTGGGCGAAGAAAGAAGGCTTCGCGAACAACAAGGTCGCGGTCGCGGGCGCGAACATCTTTGCGGTCTCCGGCTGCACAACCTGCCACACGTACCTTGGCGTCGGGTCCTCGAACCTCGGCGCGCCGGATCTGTCCGCCGAGGGCTCGAAGAACAAGGGCATCCAGTTTCAGATCGCGCACCTCAAATGCCCAAGTTGCGTGAACAAGGGCTCCCCGATGCCGGTCTTCGCCCCACTCGGAGAGGCGAACCTTCGTAGGCTGGCCGTCTTCCTCGAGGCGTCCAAAGGCCCGCAGTAGTCGTGTGCGAGGCGGGCTGGCGATCGTCCTCGCCGTGTCGGCGCTGATGAGCTCGGGCTGTGGGTCGTCGGGCCCCTCTGCCGAGGTCAAGCGTGGGGCTGCTCTCTTCGCACAATCGGGCTGCCTCGACTGCCACGGCTACGGCGGGATCGGCGCGTTCCAGTCCAACGCTCCCAATCTGACGCGCGAGGCCGACCGCAAGCGCGGCACCGACTGGCAGGTCCGTCACCTGCGTAGACCGCGCTCGCTAGTGCAGGATTCCACCATGCCCTCGTATCGCTCGCTCACCACAGAGCAGCTGAAGAGCATCGCGAAGTTCCTCGAGGACTCGGACGGGCGCTGGCAGGCGACCGATTTCTGGTTCGGATCGGGGGTCTAGCCGATGCGCGTCTTCCTCGGCATCACCGGCGCTTCGGGCGCCCCGTATGCGGCACGGCTCGTCGAGGCCCTGGCCGCCGCCGACGTCGAGCTCGGGCTCTGCATCTCGCGCGCCGGCTACGAGGTCATTGCGACCGAGCTCTACCGCGATGTCTCGCTCCCGCAGGACGAGATCGCCCAGCGGCTGATCGGTGACGCCGAAGGCGTCACGATCTACGGCGAGCGGGATTGGAAGTCGCCCTACGCGAGCGGCTCAGCCAAGGTCGACGCCTACATGATCTGCCCGTGCTCGATGGGGACGCTGGGGACGATCGCCTCCGGCGCGATGTCGAATCTGATCCACCGCGCCGCGAGCGTGGCGTTGAAGGAGGAGCGGCGTCTGATCCTTTGCCCGCGCGAGACGCCGCTCTCGCAGATCCACCTACGGAACATGCTCGACCTGAAGCAGGCCGGCGCGACGATCCTCTTCCTGGCGCCCGGCTTCTACCACGGCGCCGACTCGGTCGACCAGCTCGTCGACTTCGTCGTCTCACGCTGCCTCGACCAGCTTGGAATCGAGCACGAGACCGCCCGCTGGGGCTCACCGTGAAAAATGCTGCGCATTTTCCATGGGGCTGCTTTGTCCCATCGCTCCGCTCGGGAGCCGGGGGATAGGCCCGTGACAGTGGAAACTGGCAGGTTGACGCCGGACGCGGTGCGGACGATGTTCGATCGCATCGCACCGGTCTACGACGCGATGAACCGCGCGATGACCGCCGGGCTCGACCGCCGCTGGCGGCGCGAGACCGCGCGTGCGGCGGTGTCGCCGGGCGACCGTGTGCTCGACACTTGCTGCGGCACCGGCGATCTCGCGATCGCGTGCCTGGCCGAGGGTGGAGAGGTGACCGGCCTCGACTTCTCGGAACGCATGCTCGAGCGGGCCCGCGCGAAGTCCAACCAGGTGGAGTGGATGCAGGGCGACGCGCTCGCGCTTCCGTTCGAAGACGGCTCGTTCGACGCCGCCACCGTCGGTTTCGGCGTGCGCAACCTCGAGGACCTCGACCGTGGGCTGGCCGAGCTGCGCCGGGTGCTTCGGCCGGGTGGCCGTCTGGCCATCCTCGAGATCACGCAGCCGCGTGGCCTGCTGCGGCCGTTCTACAAGCTCTGGTTCGACGGGCTCGTGCCGCTCGCCGGAAAACTGCTTCCGGGCGGCTCGGCGTATACCTATCTGCCGGCGAGCGTCCGCCGGTTCCCGGCGGCCAGGGAGTTCGCTCAGATGATCGAGGCGTCCGATTTCGAGCAGGTGCGCTACCGGCTTTTCGCCGGCGGAATCGTCGCGCTGCACACCGGGGTGGCGGCCTGAGCGCGCTGGCGACCATCCGTGAGACGGAAGGGCTCGACAGCTACCTGGAGGAGATCGAGCAGCGTCTCTTCGATGCAGTCGCCCGCCACCCCGGGCTCGCGGCGACTGTCGGCCAGGAGGCGCTCTCCGCGGGCGGCAAGCGCCTGAGGCCGTTGCTCGTGTTCCTCGCGGGCGCTCGGGATCGAGAGCCCCCGTACGCCGCCGGCGTCTCGGTCGAGCTGATCCACATGGCGACTTTGGTCCACGACGACCTGATCGACCGCGCCGGTGTCCGCCGCGGACGAGTCTCGGCGTGGACGCGGTATGGGCCGGGTGCCGCACGGGCGGCCGGCGACTACCTCTTTGCGCGCGCCTTCGCGGAGCTGGCGGCGACCGGGGACGAGCGCGCCGTCTCGATCCTCGCCTCGGCCTGCCTCTCACTCGCGCGCGGCGAGGCGCTGCAGCGTGCGCAGACCCACGATGCCGACACGACCGTCGAGAGCTACTTCGAGCGCTGCGCGCTGAAGACCGGCAAGCTCTTCGAGGCTGCGTGCCTGCTCGGCGCGGGCGCCGACGCCCGGCCGGCGCTCTCGGAGTTCGGCCTTGCGCTCGGGATCGCATTCCAGATCACGGACGACATCCTCGACTGCGCCGGCGAGACGATCGACACCGGCAAGATCGCCGGCACCGACCTGCGCGAGGGGACGCCGACGCTGCCGTTACTCCTCGCTGCACGCGAGGATCCGGTTGTTCGCCAGGCGCTCGCAGGAGGTGAGCTCGACGGCGCGCTCCTCCGGGTCGCGGCCACGGGAGCCCTCGAGCGCTCCCGCGCTGTCGCGCTCGAATACGCGGAGCGCGCGCGCGAGTGCCTGGACGGCGAGCTTCACCGCGACGAGCTCGAAGCCATGACCTACGCGGTCGTGGAGCGGCGCACGTGAGGTTCGCCGAGACGATTCCTGCGCTGCCGGCACGTGACGTCGGCGAGGCTGCCGACTTCTATCGTGACCGGCTCGGCTTCCAGGTCGCGCACGCGGAGGACGGCTTCGCGATCCTGCGGCGGGACGATGCCGAGGTCCATCTCTGGGGTGCAACCGACGAAAGCTGGCGCGAGCGTCTGGATGCCTCGACGCCGGTCAACTCCGGAGCAGAATCGTTCATCGCCGGTACCGCGAGCTGCCGAGTGCGGGTCGAGGGCGTCGACGAGCTCTACGCCTCTTGCCAGAGCTCGGGAATCGTTCACCCGAACGGCCACGTTCGCGACACCGAGTGGGGAACTCGCGAGTTCGACACGCTGGACCCCGACGGCAACCTGATGACCTTCTTCGAGCGATGATCCGTCTAGGCCGGATCGGCTACGTGAACATGGCGCCGGTCTTCTACCGGCTCGACGCCGAGGTGGACGAGGTCGTCGGCGTGCCGACCGATCTCAACCGGGCGCTGCTCGAGGGCGAGTGCGACCTGGCGCCGATCTCGTCGATCGAGTACGCCCGTAACGCCGACCGCCTCCGGATCCTGCCGCGGCTCTGTGTCGGCTCGGAGGGTGCGGTCGACTCGATTCAGCTTGTCTCGAAGACGCCGCTCGAGCACATCAAGACGGTCGCTGTGACCCCGGAGAGCGCGACCTCGGTCGTGCTGACGAAGGTGCTGCTGCCCGAAGCCGAGCACGTCCCGCTGGGCGAGGAAGCGGAGGCCACGCTCCTGATCGGCGACGCCGCGCTCAAGTCCGCATTCGAGGACCCGACCCCGCACCACGACCTCGGCAGGCTTTGGCTCGAGCGAACCGGGCTCCCCATGGTCTTCGCGGTCTGGGCCGCGCGCGACGACGCGCCCGGCGGCCTGACCGAGCTCGAGGACGCGCTGGTCGCGTCGGTGCGGCTTGCCCGCGCCGAGCCCGAGCGACTCGCCCACGAGGCGAGCGAGCGCTACGGCTACCCGGCCGGCTTCCTCGCGCGCTATTTCGAGAAGCTGCGCTACTCGTTCGGCCCACGCGAGCGCGCCGGGCTACTCACGTTTTTAGAGCTGGCTCGGGACGTGGGCGAGCTCGACGCGGTTCCGGAGCTGCGGTTCGTCGCCCGGGCGGCAGCCCCCGTCCGACTCACCGGCTAGGCCGGAAGCTGAGGAGGCAGAACGCTGGCCCATGCGACGGCGCTGTCGCCGAGCGGTCTGAGTCGCTGTGGGGAACGCTCTACGACCGAGCCGTTGGGAGTGGCTCAGCTTGAGTCTGGCGGGGAGTCGAACAAGGCCAGCTCGGCAGCATCGGGCGCCTGGAAAATGCTTAGCCACTCGTCGAGGTCGGCGCGGCAGATCGGGTAGCTGTCCCAGGGTGGCTGTGAGTTTCGGGCCTCGATGCGCCGCCAGAGTTCGTCCGTAGGGACGTCGAGGAAGTGCAGTTCAACGGGGACACCAAGGCCACGAGCCGCGGATCGCAGCTCGTCACGTTCGATCCGCGCCCAGAGCCCAAAATCGAGGACGACGCTCAGACCGAGGCGCAGGATTTCTTGGGCAAGGCGCCAGAGTTCGTGTTCGACCTTCTCCCGGGTCGGCGTATCCCAGGGGCTGGAGCGGAGAGCCGTGAGCCATTCATCCTTCGAGAGGCGCACGGCACTCCGATCCGCGCCTAGCTGCCTTGCGAGTGCGGTCTTACCCGCCCCGGGCAACCCGCAGGTGAGAATCAGTCGGGCCTCGCTCACGTCTCTTAGTCCAACACGTCTGCCAGCAGAGCCGCGACCGCGGCTTCCGAAACCGGCTCGCTGGCCGCCACGCTCTGACCCTACCGCC
>Ga0307289_10000198_pt1 | contig 24975 bp, 25 predicted proteins | sample ER_DNA_143_FD_194483 | JGI IMG/M metagenome (GOLD analysis project Ga0307289, IMG submission 194483) | Bulk soil microbial communities from the East River watershed near Crested Butte, Colorado, United States - ER_DNA_143 | ecosystem: Environmental > Terrestrial > Soil > Floodplain | place...
CGTCACCCCGCCGAACCGGCGGTGAAACAGACCCTGCATACGAAAGGGAACTTCACCCCGAGGACGTCTTTCGACGCCCGAAAAGGTTGGTTCCCCCGCTCCTGCCGTGTGTGGTGAGTGCTGACTCCTGGTTAGGCGGCAGGACTAGGCGAACCCACCAGGACCTCGGCCCAAGGGAGACCGAGTGCCCAGACCCTACAACAGCCGTGATTGAAATGTCACGTCGAGGTCACGGACGCGCCATAAAACGTTCATGTAGTTCTCAAGCCGTGGACACGGTCAAACCGCGGCGGCGAAGACGTGTGTGGCGATGCCTTCGGGCAGGGACACCCCAGCCGTCTCGTCAGCGCCTTCGCGGACGGCGATGATCCGCTTGTCGGCGCGGCGGACGGCGACCCGCTCGCCCGGCAGGAGCCCGGCCACGGTGAGCAACGAGAGAGCTTCGTGGTCGACCTGGACCGGTTCGCCGATCCGGCGCACTCGGACCAGCCGGGGCTCGTCGCCGGCCAGCTCGACCAGGGTGGAGACCCCCGCCCGGAAGTCCTCGCCGGGTTCCTCGCCGAGCTCGTCGAGGCCGGGAATCGGGTTGCCGTAGGGCGAGTTGTGGTGGTCTGACAGCAGAGCGAGGATCTTGCGCTCGACCCGCTCGCTCATGACGTGCTCCCAGCGACACGCCTCGTCGTGGACGAACTCCCACTCGAGCCCGATGACGTCGATGAGCAGCCGCTCGGCGAGCCGGTGCTTGCGCATGACGCGGGTGGCGAGGGTGCGACCGCGCTCCGTGAACTGCAGCTGGCGGTCGTCGGCGAGATGGATGAGGCCGTCCCGCTCCATCCGGGCGACGGTCTGCGACACGGTGGGACCGGAGTGCCCGAGGCGCTCGGCGATGCGGGCGCGCAGCGGCGTGATCCCCTCTTCCTCGAGCTCGAAGATGGTCTTGAGGTACATCTCCGTCGTGTCGATGAGATCCGTCACGGTCCGAATCCTCCCATCTCAGGCCGACGGCCCGCCGCGCGCCAGCGGGGCGCGCGAGATCGGGGCGAAGCGCGGGAGCCACACGCGGAGCCAGCCGGCCCCCACCAGAGCAGCGGCGCCCATCGCCACGGCGGCGGCACCCAGCGGGAAGGCCACGGTGATCACGCTGACCGCAGCCGGTCCGGCCGCGTTGCCGAGGTCGGCCATCAGTCGCCAGCCGCCGAGGAACTGCACCCGTCCGTCGGCCGGCGAGGCGTCGGCGCCCAGGGTCATGACGAGGCCGGCCCCGATGCCGTTTCCGATGCCCAGGACGACGGCGACGGCCGTGAGAGTCGCGAACGAGTGGGCCAGGGGCAACAGCGCCATGCCGACCGCGAGGACCACCATGCTGGGCAGGGCGACCCAGCTCCGGCCGTACCGGTCCATGACGCCGCCCGCCGGGTAGAAGAGCAGCATGTCGACGGCCCCCGCGATGCCGACGACGAGGCTGGTCTGCGCCGCGCCGAGGCCGATCGCGTCGGCGAACAGTGGGACCAGCGCGATGCGGCACGCGCGCGCCGCCCCGATGAAGAGCACCCCCACCCCCAGGGTGACGAGGGTGCGCCGGTGCTCCCCGAGGACCGCGGCGACCGAGCGGCGCGGCATACCCCGCCGTCGCTCGTGTCCCGAGGTGACGTCGCGCACGACCAGGACGCAGAGCAACGCCGCCACCGAGGAGATCAGGCCCACCACGTAGGCGCCGCCCACACCCCAGTGGGTCACCGCCAACGCGCCGACGAACGGGCCGACGAAGATGCCGATCCGGTTGACGCCGCCGAGCGTCGACAGCGCCCGGGCGCGCAGGTGGATGGGGACCGCCTCGGTGAGGTACGCCTGGCGGGCCAGCCCGAAGATGCTCGAGGCCACGCCGAGCAGGCTGAGCGAGACGCCCAGCACGACAAGGTTCGGAGCGGTGGCACAGCCGGCCATGCCGACCGCTTCGATCGCGCAGGCGGCGACGAGGGCCCGGCGCTCGCCGATCCGCGCGGCCAGCGCGCCGGACGGCAGGTCCGCGGCGAGCTGGGCGATCCAGATCAGCGATAGCAGGAAGGCGGCGACGCTGACCTCGGCGCCGAGGGCCCGCGCGGACAGGACGACGACGGGCAGGACGGCGCCGGTTCCGACCGAACCGAGGGCGGTCGGTCCGTACGCCGCGAGCGCGATGCTGCGCAGGCTCCGGACGGGCTCGACCACCTCGTCACTGTAAGGACACCGGTTTTCGGCGTCCGCAGAGCGGTATCCCGTTGCGCGACGGGGGTTCTCGGCTTACGGTCCAAGGACACGAGAAAGGAGGTGGTCAGATAGTGCATTCCTATCGGACACGTGAGGTGACTGCGCGGTAGCGCAGCCGTTCCGCTGACCACCTTCGGTCAGCCTGCGGACGCGCGATCGCAATCCCAGCAGTCGCTGCAGCCCGTGGGTAGGCACGCCCCGTCCAGCGTGCGGCCGGCTCTTCCCTTGCCTCGTTCGGGTCAGTCCCGACGGGGTGCCGGAACCCGGCAGCCCACGGGCTGTTCCCTGCCCGGCCGGCCCGATCTACGGCTGACGGCGCAGCACCGTCCAGGCGGTGGGGTCGTCCAGGCTCGGGTATGCGTCGACGTCCTGCGCCGCGGCCCCTCCGCCCGCACCGACCGCGGAGAAGACGAGCCGGTCGTGGAGCCGGTTCCGCCGGCCCGCCCAGAACTCGACCTCCCGGCAGCGCACGCGGTACCCGCTCCAGAACTCGGGAACCGGCACGTCGTCGGGCCCGCCACGGTCGGGGAACTGCGCCGCATACCGGTCGAAGCTCGCCTCGAGCTGCTCGCGGCCGGTGGCCGGCTGCGACTGCCGGGACGCCCACGCGCTGATGCGCGAGCCCCACGGCCGAGAGGCCCAGTACGCGCCGACCTCCTCCGCCGCGACCTCCTCGGCCACCCCGCGGAACCGGATGGACCGGAACATCGCCGGCCAGACCAGCGACGCCGCGACGCGCGGCTCGGCCGCCAGCTCGACGCCCTTGGTCGAGTCCCGACTCGTCACGAACCCCGGTCCGCGCTCGTCGAAGAACCGCATGAGGACAGTCCGCACGTTCGGCGCACCGGCGGCGTCGACGGTCGCCACCGAGAGCGCGCGCGGCTCCGGGACGTCGTCCGCGGCCTCGGCTCGGGCGTCCGCCTCGTCGACCCACCGGCGGGCCTGCTGCCACGGGGTGGGCTCCAGCTCGGCCTCGCTGAGGCCCTCTCCGGCGTAGTCGACGCGGTAGATCGCGGTCATTCGGGCTCCGTTCAGGGTATGCGTCTCAAGGCTAGGCTCGATGACGACGGAGGTGCCGCGTGGGCGTAACCAAGCTGGTCATCGAGGGCATGAGGCAGGGGGCCAAGTACGCCCCGGCGATCGCCGTCGTTGTCCGACAGGTACGGGGCCCGGCGACGGACTATGCCAAGGCTCGCCTCGAGGCCGCTCGTTTCCGCCGGCTGGCCATCACCAAGGCGGCGTCGGTCACCGACGGGACGGTCCTGGAGGTGCTGCACGGCGAGCAGCCGGTCTGGGTCGTCTTCAGCGGTGACGAGCCGATCGCCCAGCACCCGAACACCGGCGTGCCGCTCGCCGAGCTGGTGGCGCACGCGAACCTCGACCGGCGGCTGGGGCCGGAGGACTTCCCGACGGCTCGAGAACGGGCCGCCGCCACCCGGCGCCGGGCGACCGCCAAGCTGCCGCATCCGAGGCTACGGCGGTCAGTCCCGGATGCTGATGCCGAGCTGGTCGGCGAAGGCGTCGGCGAGCTCGATGAGCTGCGGCCGGCTGAGCGTCGCGCCCCGAAGGCTGGTCAGTCCGAGGGGGGCGACGAGCCGGGCTCGTGACAGGTCGACCTTCGACAGCGTCGCCTTGCTCCACTGCGCACCGGTGAGGGTGGACCCCTCGAAGGTCACGTCGGTGAGCGTGGCGTCGACGAAGTCCGGCTCGAGCAGCACGCAGTCCTCGAAGCGCACCTCCCGCAGGCGGGCTCCGCGAAGGTTCAGGTAGTCGACCTTGCCGCCGCGGACGGTCACCCGCCGCCAGCTCGACCCGTATGCGGCGATCGCCCCGAGCCGGGGTTCGACCAGCTCGCAGTCCTGCAGGGTGGCGCCGGCCAGTTCCGTGCCGACGCCACGGACCCGGTCGAAGCGGCAGTCGGTCCAGCGGGTGTCTTTGAGGTGGGCCTCCGTGAGGTCGGCGCCGTCGACGCGGCAGTCGAGGAAGCGCGCTCCACCCGCGTCGGCGCCGACGAGGTCCGAACCGGTGAACCGCACCTCGTCGTAGGCGCCGTCCGGCTCCAGGCGGCCGGCGAAGTCGGTATGCGGGTCGGCGGGGACGTCGGACACGCGCCGGAGTCTGCCAGGGCCTCCGGCCCGGCTCAGCGCGGAAGGGCGCCGCTCCTCGACGGAGCGGCGCCCTCGGCGGAAGGTCTGACTCAGACCTGCGGACCCTCGGACCGCAGCTTGTCGACCTCGGCCATGGCGTTGCGCAGGTCGGTGAGCCACTCGTCGGCGTGCTGGCCGACCAGCGTGACCGCCCAGGCGAGCGCCTCGGACCGGGACCGCGCAACGCCGGCGTCGACCAGGGTGTCGAGCACCATCCGCTGCGGCTGACGGAGCCGGGTCATGACCGGGATCGCCTGGTGCGTGAAGAGGTCGGAGTACTCCCCGATCGTCGCCCCCCAGGCCACCTTTCGGCCGTACCGCTGCTCCGCCTCCTGAGCGATGGCGATCCGCTCGTCGCGAGTGTCCTCGCGCCAGCGGCTGATCCGCCCCTCGGCGGCCGCCTGCGAGGACTGGCCCTCGCCGCCGTCAACCGGCGGAAGCTCGCCGACGACGATGATCTCCTCGCGGTCGACGCTCACCGTCGGGGTGCCGACGAACCAGTCGGAGGGCAACCGCCCGGCGAACCAGCCCGCGGCGTCGTCCGCCGACGGAAGGTCAGCCTGCTGCCAGCCACCCGGCCGGCCGAACGGGCCTCCCCTGCGTCCGCGGCCGCGACCGAAGCCGGGACCGAATCCCGGACCCCAGCCCTGCGCGAACGGCCCACCCGGGCCGCCGAACGGCCCGGGACCGAATCCCGGTCCGAAGGGACCGCCAGGGCCCCGCCGGCCGCCGCGACGCCCGCCGCGGCGCTCCTCGCGCTCGCCTCGCTCGTGGTGGTGCTCGCCGCGCTCGTGGTGATGACGGCGCTTGCCGCCCTCTTCGTGCTCTCCGTACGGGTCGTCCTGCGGACCGGGAGAGTCCTGTGGTGTGGTGTTCATGAGAACTCCTATCGTAAGTCTCATTACATGATTACACAGTTACGAACGACTTCGCCACCATTGATGTTCCCGGTGCCCAAACCAGGAGTCCAGCTCCCGGACCCGGACCTCAGCTGTTGGGCCCCTTTTGCGACCATGAGAAGGTGACCGACGCCCCGCCTCTGACCATTCCCGCCGAGCTGAAGCCGCAGGACGGACGGTTCGGGTCCGGCCCCAGCAAGGTCCGCCCGGAGCAGGTCGACTACCTCGCCTCGCTCACGACGACCGTTCTCGGCACGTCGCACCGCCAGGCGCCCGTACGCGGGCTGGTGGGCGACATCCGCGAGGGCTTGGCCCAGCTGTTCTCACTGCCCGAGGGCTACGAGATCGTCCTCGGCAACGGCGGCTCGACCGCGTTCTGGGACATCGCGGCGTTCGGCCTGGTGCGGGAGCGGGCCCAGCACCTCAGTTTCGGCGAGTTCTCCAGCAAGTTCGCGTCGGTGACGCAGAACGCGCCGTTCCTCGGCGACTCGACGATCGTCAAGGCCGAGCCGGGCACCCTCGCCCAGCCGCGGGCCGAGGCGGGGGTCGACGTGTATGCCTGGCCGCACAACGAGACCTCGACCGGCGTGATGGCCCCGGTCCGCCGGGTCCAGGGCGCCGACGAGGACGCCCTCCTCCTCGTCGACGCGACCTCAGGGGCCGGCGGCCTGCCCGTGGACATCACGGAGGTCGACGTCTACTACTTCGCTCCCCAGAAGTGCTTCGCCTCCGACGGCGGCCTCTGGCTCGCCGCCTTTTCCCCCGCCACCCTGGCCCGCGTCGAGGAGATCGAGGCCTCCGGACGCTGGGTACCCGACTTCTTCAGCCTTCCCACGGCGATCGCCAACAGCCGCCTCAACCAGACGTACAACACGCCCGCGGTCGGCACGCTGGCCCTCCTGGCCGACCAGGTGCGTTGGCTCAACGAGCAGGGCGGCCTCGAGTGGGCAGTGAAGCGGACCACCGACAGCAGCAGCCGGCTGTACTCGTGGTCCGAGCGCACCGCATACACGACGCCGTTCGTCGCGGACCCGAGCGCCCGGAGCCTGGTGGTGGGCACCATCGACCTCGACGACGCGGTCGACGCGGCGGCCGTCGCGAAGACCTTGCGGGCCAACGGCATCGTCGACGTGGAGCCCTACCGCAAGCTCGGCCGCAACCAGCTGCGCGTGGCGATGTTCCCCGCGGTGGAGCCCGACGACGTGTCGGCGCTGACCTCCTGCGTGGACTACGTCGTGGAGCGGCTCAGCGCCTGATCAGCGCGGCGATCACCGCGACGGCGACAAGCAGCACCAGCGCGGCGACGGTCAGCCGCTGCCGGAACCGGACGTTCACCGGACCGCTTCGGGCTGCGGTTGCTCGGCCGGCTCGACGGTGATGCGGAGCCGGGGCCGACGGCGGGACTCGTAACGCACCTGAACATTCTGACGCCGAAGCAGGTATGCGGCGACGGCGGCCAGCGACAAGCCCACCGCGACGGCGCCGATCCCGATCGTCCAGCGGGCGCCGAACGCGTCGCCGATCCAGCCGATGACGGGCGCACCGAGCGGGGTGCCGCCCATGAAGACGGCCATGTAGAGCGCCATCACCCGGCCGCGCATCTGCGGGTCGACCGCGAGCTGGACCATGGCGTTCGCCGTGGTCAGGGCGGTGAGGGAGGCGAGGCCGATGGGGACCAGGGCGAGCGCGAACACCTCGTAGGTGGGCGCCAGCGCGCCGACAGCCGTCGCGACGGTGAAGCCGGCCAGCGCGACGAGCAGCACCCGGAGGCGTGGCGTCTTCCGGCGGGCGGCGAGCAGCGCGCCGGCCAGCGAGCCGATGGCCATGATCGAGCCGAGCATGCCGTACTCGGTCGGGCCCTCGTGGAACTCCTGGGTGGCCATCAGCGCCGTGGTGATCTGGAAGTTCATCCCGAACGTCCCGAGGACGAACACCAGCGCCAGGACGAGCAGAACGTCGGGCCGGCTCCGGACGTAGGCGAGGCCCTGCCGGATCTGCCGCTCGCCGCGAGCGCGGGGCGCCGGCGTGAGGTCCCGGACCCGCATCGCCAGAAGTGACGCGAGGACGAACCCGAACGACAGCCCGTTGACCAGCAGCGCCCACCCGGTGCCGAGGGCGGCGATGACGAGGCCGGCGAGACCCGGTCCGACCAGGCGGCCGGCGTTGAAGGAGGCGCTGTTGAGCGCCACCGCATTGGCGAGCCGGTCCTTGGAAACCATCTCGGACACGAACGACTGGCGGGCCGGGTTGTCCACGGCGGTCGCGACGCCCTGGAGAAGGGCGATGAGGTAGACGTGCCACAGCTCCACGTGCCCGGTCAGCGTCAGCGCGGCCAGCGCGAGCGCCGACAGGCCGAGGAACGACTGCGTCGTCATGAGGATGTGCCGCTTGCTGAACCGGTCGGCGATCATGCCGGTCACCGGCGCCATGAGCAGGAACGGCAGGAACTGCAGGCCCGTGACGATGCCCAAGGCGCTTGCCGAGTGGTCGGTCAGCTGGGTGAGGACCAGCCAGTCCTGGCCGACGCGACCCATCCAGGTGCCGACGTTGGAGACGACGGACCCGGACGCGAAGATGCGGTAGTTCCGGACGGCGAGGGAGGCGAAGGTCGGGCTCACTCCCCTGCCACCTTGGCGAGGATCTCGGTCGCGCGAGCGAGGACGTCCTGCTCCTCGGGGGTCAACCGCGCGACCCGGCTAGCCATCCAGGCGTCGCGCCTGCGGCGGATCGCCTTCACCGACCGGCGCCCGTCCTCGCTGAGGGAGAGGATCACCGAACGTCCGTCCAGCGGGTCGTCCTGACGGAGCACGAGGCCGCGGTCGACGAGCGCTCCCACGGTGCGGGTCATGCTCGGCTTGGCGACCCGTTCGATCTCGGCCAGCTCACCAGGCGTTCGCGGCGCCTCCTCGAGACGGCACAACACCGAGAACTGGTGCGGCGCCACGTCGTGGCTCGACTCGTAGCGCACCCGCCGACTGATCCGCATACAGGCCAGACGGAGATCAGTGGCCATCCGGGTCAGCTGCTGTGGGCTCAAGGTCGTCGACACCATCGTTAGTTAGCATAACTCATTACTTCGGCTAACTATTTCGGTATGCGTGCGCGCCGCGCCGCATACCCCGTCGGTCAGCCCCCGGGCAGCAGTCGAATCACGCCGAGCAGCACCCGCTGGACCGCCTCCGGCGGCGACGCCAGGCGCATCTCGCCCCGGTGTCGAGCGAGCACGCGCAGCTGGGCGAGGCGGCCTCTCGCGGCAGCGAGACCACGGAACATCGCCTCGGTCTCGAGAGCCGGGGTGATCTCCCACCGGGCCCGCGTCACGACACCGTCGGACGTCATCCCGTGGACGACCAGGGGCGCCACCGAGAACCGGCCGCCCTCCTCGACCACCTTGGTGCGGCCGTCGCGGAGGACCCGGAGCCGGCCCTCCAGCACCTCGAAGTCCTCGCGCTGCGTGGGATGGCAGTGCCGGAGCGGGTCGCCGGCTGTGGCCTCCCAGGACGACTCGACGACGAGCCGTTCCGGCGTCGACTCCAGCACGGTCAGGCGCTGGTGCGGGGTCAGCTGGATCACGGTCGGCTGCCTCACGCCGGCCACCCTAGATGTCAGTCGATGTGGAGCACCGCCTTGATCGGGTCGAGGGCGAAGTAGACGACGAACAGGCCGGCCACCAGCCACATCAGCGGGTGGATGATCCGCGCCTTGCGCCGGATGAGCTTGATGAAGACGTAGGTGACGAAGCCCGCGCCGATGCCGGCGGTGATCGAGTAGGTGAACGGCATCAGCACGATGGTGAGGAACGCCGGGATGGCGATCTCGAGGTCGTCCCAGGAGATGCCCTTGACCTGCTGCATCATGAAGAACCCGACGATGACCAGGGCCGGGGTCGCCGCCTCGTACGGGACGATCGCGACCAGCGGCGCGAGGAAGGTCGCCAGCAGGAACAACACACCGGTGGTGACGCTGGCCAGGCCGGTCCGCGCGCCCTCGCCGACGCCGGACGCCGACTCGATGTAGGACGTGTTGCTGCTGACGCTGGCCGCGCCGCCGGCGACCGCGGCGAGGGAGTCGATGGTGAGGATGCGCTGCGAGTTCGGCGGGTCACCCTCCTTGTCGAGGAGGCCGGCCTCGGCGCCGATCGCCACCATCGTGCCCATGGTGTCGAAGAAGTCGGCCAGCATGAGCGTGAAGACCAGCAGGGCGGCGGCGACGAACCCGATCTTGCTGAAGGAGCCGAGGAGACTGAACTGGCCGAGCAGACCGAAGTCGGGGATGTCGACGATGCTGCTGGGCAGGTTCGGGACGTTGAGCCCCCAGCCGGTCGGGTTGACCACTTGGCCCGTCGCGTCGGTCTGGCTGCCGACGTGGAAGATGGCCTCGATGATGATGGCGAGGATCGTCGCGCCGACGATGCCGAGAAGGATGGCGCCTTTCACGCGCAGCAGGAGCATGGCGATGATCGCCAACAAGCCGGCGATGAAGACGACCGTCGGCCAGCCCGACAGAAGTCCGCCGATGCCGAGCTCGACCGGAACCGGTCCGGTGGGCTTGCGGACGACGCCGGCGTCGACGAGGCCGATGAAGGCGATGAACAGGCCGATGCCGACCGAGATGGCGGTCTTCAGCTGCGTCGGCACGGCGCGGAGCACCGCCCTCCGGAAACCGGTCAGGACGAGGATCGTGATGATGATGCCCTCCATGACGACCAGCCCCATCGCGTCGGGCCACGTCATGCCCGGCAGCTTGGCGATGCCGAACGCCACGAACGCGTTGAGGCCGAGCCCGGTGGCGAGCGCCAGCGGGTAGTTCGCGACGACGCCCATGAGAATCGTCATCACGCCGGCAACGAGCGCCGTGGCCGCCGCCACGAGGAGCTTGGCCCGGCCGATGTCGCCGCCGCCGAGGAAACCGCCCGTGCTGTCCGCCTGGGTGCCGATGATGAGCGGGTTCAGCACGACGATGTAGGCCATCGTGAAGAACGTGACGAGGCCTCCGCGGAGCTCGCGGGTGACCGTCGAGCGGCGCTGGGAAATCTCGAAGAAGCGGTCGAGCGTGCCGGTTCCGCCGGGGCCCGGAGCCGGGGACGGCGCCGTCTGGGTCTTCGCCATGGCGCCGACGGTAGTGGCGCCAGGTTTCGGCACGATGACGATTCGCGGGTGTGTCTAGGCTGGCGGGATGATCAGCGGGGAGGTGCCGGGAGGGCCGACGGCCGACGAGCTGCAGCCGGTCTCGGTCCAGATGACCCGGATCGTGGAGATCGGGATGGGACTCTGGGCCGTCGCGCTGGTGGTCGTCCTCGTGGTCCCCAGCCTCCACGAGGGGTCCCGCTCCTGGTGGCCCTGGTGCTGCGTCGCCGGGATCGTGCTCGGCCTGATCGGGTATGCGTACCTGCGGCGGGGTCGGGGCAACGCCGCCGAGGCGACCGGCGCCTGAGCGACAGAGCACGGTGGATCGTGCCCCTCAGGAGGGGTACGACTCACCGTCATCAAGGCCCGGGCGTCACCGGACGATGTCGACGGCGAACTCGTCGACGATCGGCGCCCCGTGCGCCGCGGCGTCGTCCGGCGGCGCGTCGCTCTCGCTGTGTGCCCCGCACCCGTGGTCGAGGCTGACCACCTGGCCGTCCGACGGGGACCAGGCGTTCGCGCATACTCCGAAGACCGCGCGCAGCGCGCCGGCCATCGGCACGAAGTACCCGCACGTCGAGCACTGGTCGTGCGCGTGGGTCGCGACGTCGGCGGTCGGCCCGTGGGACCCGTCGTACCAGCGCTGCGCCGCCACCTCGCGGCCCTCGCTCGACAGGACCCGACGCCGTCCGAGCCCCAGCTCGAACAGCGCCATCTGGTCGACGTCCTCGTCGCCGGTCGCCTCGAACCCCGGCACGAGCAGCGGGTCGTCCATCCGGAACGGGAGCACGTCTCCGGCCCCGAGATCGCCTGGGGCGAGCCGCTCCGCATACGGGACCCAGACCGGTGCCAGCACTGAGGCCGCACCGGGCACGAGGTTGGTCTCGCACACCGTCGCGACCTTCTGCCGTGTCGCCCGCGAGACGGTGACCGCCCAACGCCACCCGAGGTACGCCGGCGTCAGGCACGCGAAGTAGTGCGTCGCGACCCGCTCGGCGTCCATGACCATCTCGAGGTGGTCGCCGACGCTCAGCGGCTCGGCCACCCCGTCGAGGGCGGTGCGCGCGAGGTCGACCGCCGCCCGCAGGGTCGCGTCGACCTTCAGCTCCGCCATCTCAGCTCTCCAGCTGGTCGGCGAGGCCCCGGAGCGCGCGGGACATCGCGGTGGCCCGCTTCCGGTCGGGGTAGTGGCCGCGGCGCAGGTCCTCGGACGCGCCGTCGAGGAGCTTGATGACGTCTTCGACGATGACGACCATCTCGTCGGCGGGCTTGCGGTGGGCGGCGCGCTTCGCGGCGACGATCGACGGAGCCGGGTCGAGGACCCGCACCGACAACGCCTGGGCGCCGCGGCGCCCTTCGACGATGCCGAACTCCACCCGGGTCCCGGTCTTGAGCGCGGTCGTGCCCTCGGGCAGGGCGCTGGCGTGCAGGAACACATCGGCGCCTCCCTCGTCGTCGGTGAGGAAGCCGAAGCCCTTCTCCGCGTTGTAGAACCTGACCTTGCCGGTGGGCACGGGTACTCCTTCGTGATGCTGCTCGGGTGTGGCTGCTGCGCGACGCACCAGCCTAACGGGGCGCGCCAGTGGGTTTCGGCCAGCGTCAGGAAGGCCGGATGCCCCACGACCCGGTGTGCGCCTGCTCTGGTCTCAGGACGACGAGGTCGGTCCCCGAGTTGAAGGCGTCGGCCGGGCAGGTCATCGGCTCGACGGCGATTCCGGTCGTTCCTTCGGTATGCGGGTGAGCGCGTCCGGTGAAGACCTGCGTCCACGCATACGCCTCGTCGCCCCAGAGGCTGACGTCACCGTTGGCGAGCCCACGCAGGGTGACGGTCCATCGGCCGTCGGAGCCGCGGGCGAGACCGGTGAAGGCGGTGTCGAGGGCCAGGTCGCCGATGGGCCGGCTGGTGCGGAAGTCGTATGCGGACCCGTCGACCGGGTGGGTCGACACCGGCAGCTGCCGTTCCGGGTCGGTCTCGAGGTAGGTGCCGGCGGCGACCTCGAGCTCGACCTCCGCGACGGGGGTGTCGGCGATCGAGAGGTAGGGGTGGGCGCCGTAGCCGAAGGGGGCGTCCTCGCCGCTGACGTTGACGGCGGTGGTCGTCACGGTCAGGCCGTCGTCGCCGAGGGCGTAGATGGTGGTCAGCTCGAGCACCCAGGACCAGCCCGGCTGTGGGTGTAGTCGGTGACCGACGGTGATCGACGACGAGGTCTGGTCGAGCAGGTCCCAGGTGGCCCACCGGACCAGGCCGTGGCTGGCGTTGTGTTTCGCCGGTTCGGTGAGGGCGAGCTGACGCTCGGTGCCGGCGAAGGCGTACTTCCCGTCGCGAAGCCGGTTCGGCCACGGGATGAGCTGCTGGCCGCGTCCGGCGACGGACATCTCATCGGGGCCGAAACCCGCGACGACGTCCACGCCGCCGCGGGTGTAGCTGCGGATGCCGCCGCCGAACTCGACGACGACGAGCTCGTCGATGCCGCGGCGGACCGTCCATTGCGCGCCGGTAGGCCGGGACCGCTCGCTGGCCTCGGTGGTCACGGGCTCAACCTATGACGGCTTGCCCTTGCTGGCGATCAACAGCGCGCGCGTGCCGTTCTGCGGTGCCAACGGCGGCTCGGCCATCACCCGACGTGACGATTACCGTTGCCCTCATGTCCGCCGGCCCGTCGCTCGATGGGGCGAGCGCGCGCAGCCTGGCCGACGACATCCGCGGCCGCAGCGACGAGCAGCTCACCGCTCTGGTCCTGGCCCGCCCGGACCTCGCTCGGCCGGCGCCCTCGGACCTCACCTCGCTCGCCGCCCGAGCCGGAACTCGGGCCAGCGTGCAGCGGGCGATCGAGGGTCTCGACCTCGGCCACCTCCAGGTCCTCGAGGCGGTCGTCGTGGCGGGGGACGGTGCGGGCTCGGGCTCCGCCGACGAGCTGCTGGGCGGTCTGGACGTCCGGGCTCAGCTGCAGCGGCTCTGGGACCTCGGCCTCGTGTGGCGGGCGCCGGAGGGCCTGTATGCGGTGCGAACCGCTCCTGAGGTGCTCGGCGCCCACCCGGCCGGGCTGGGTCCGTCGTCCGTCGAGCTGGGTGCTCGACCGGTGCCGCCCCGGGAGATCAGGTCGCTGGTCGCCGAGGCTCCGGAGTCGGCTCGCGGCGTGCTGGACCGGCTCACCTGGGGACCGCCGGTCGGCGTCGTGAACCGGGACGCGCCGGGCTCCGAGGGAGTGCGCTGGCTGCTGGACCAGCGGCTGCTCCACGTCGTGACGCCGACGGTGACCGAGCGCGCGCGAGGGGAGTCGGAGACTCGGGTGCTGCTACCTCGAGAGATCGCCCTGCTGTTGCGGGGCGGGCGCCTGCACGAGTCGGTCGCCCTCACAGCGCCGGACGCCGAGACCACGGATCTCGGCGTCGAGCGGGTCGACGCGGCGGCTGGCAGCGAGGTCAGCGACCTGCTGGCCCTCGTCGAGGAGGCCATCGAGCTCTGGGGCCCGGCGCCGCCGCGGGTGCTCCGAACCGGCGGTCTGGCCGTTCGGGACCTGCGGCGTCTCGCGGAGTCCCTCGACGTCGACGCCACTCGGGCGGCGTGGCTGGTCGAGACGATGTACGGCGCGGGGCTCGTCGCGGACGACGGCGAGGTGGTGCCGGTGTGGGCGCCCACGCCCGTCGCCGACGACTGGCTGCTCGAGCCGCCCGGACCGCGCTGGACCCGGCTCGCCGCCGCCTGGCTCACCTCCACCCGAGCGGCCCACCTCGTCGGCGGCCGCCTGCCCGGTTCGTCCTCGCCGGCGAACGCGCTCAGCCCCGACCTGCACTGGCCTCCGATACGGGCGATGCGGACCGATGTCCTCGCCGAGCTGGCCGGGCTCGGTCCCGGTCAGGTTCCGACCACGGAGTCCCTGCTGGCCCGGTTGCGGTGGCGTCGGCCCCTGCGCAATCCGGCCCGTCTCGCCGACACGATGACCGCCGTGCTCCGCGAGGCGGAGTGGCTCGGCGTCACCGGTCGCGGCGGCCTGTCGACGGCCGGCCGAGCGCTCGTCGCCGGCGAGGAGACCGACCGAGTCGGTGCCGCGATGGCCCTCCAGCTGCCCCAGCCGGTGGACCACGTCCTCGTCCAGGCCGACCTCACCGCGATCGCCCCGGGGCCGCTCCATGGAGACCTCGCCCAGCTCATGCGGCTGACCGCCGACGTCGAGTCCCGAGGCGGGGCGACGGTCCACCGGTTCACGCCGACATCGGTGCGGCGCGCTCTCGACGCCGGCTGGACCGCCGACGAACTGCTCGAGGCCCTCCGCGGCGCCAGCCGCACGGGTCTGCCCCAACCCCTCGAGTACCTCGTCCGCGACGTCGCCCGCCGCCACGGCCAAACCCGGGTCGGGGGCGCCACCGCATACATCCGGAGCGACGACGAGTCCGTCCTCGAGTCACTGCTGGTCGAGCGATCCCTGGGCGCGCTGCGGCTCCGGCGGATCGCCCCGACGGTGCTCGTCGCCTTCGCCGCCGACCCGGAGACGCTGCTGGAGATGATGCGTGAGGCGGGGTACTCGCCGGTGCAGGAGCGCCCCGACGGCTCGGTCGTCGTCTCCGTCGCCGCGCGTCGTCGGGCTTCGGTGCGCCGGGCGGACTCGCCACCACGGACCCTGACGGTGGACGCGGGGTATGCGTCGAGCCTGGTGCGCGGCCTGCGGGCGGCGGAGGAAGCGGCGAGGACCAGCGACGGCCAGGACCGGCGGCCCGCCCTGGCGCCGACCGAGCCCGCCGTAACAGTGGCCGCGCTGCGGGACGCGGCGGCGGAGCACCAGGGCGTGTGGATCGGGTACGCCGACATGACGGGCCGCACCGACCGGTACCTCTTCTACCCCACCCGCGTCGAGGGCGGCCGGGCGTGGGGCCGGGTGGCGGACTCGACGACCGAGCGCGGGTTTTCGGTCTACCGGATCACCGGCGTCGCCGAGCTCGCCGGCTGAGCTGGGTCAGGCGCCGGCCAGCGCCGTGACGACGCGCGACGGGGACGGCCGGCCGAGGCGTTCGGCCATCCAGGCGCTCGTCTCCACCAGGCCGCCCAGGTCGACACCGGTCTCGACGCCGGCCCCGTCCAGCGCCCAGACCAGGTCCTCGGTCGCGAGGTTGCCGGTGGCGCTCTTGGCGAACGGGCAGCCGCCGAGCCCGCCGGCCGACGCGTCGACGACGGTCACGCCGTCCGCGAGCGCCGCGAGCGTGTTGCCCAGCGCCTGGCCGTACGTGTCGTGGAAATGCACCCCGAGGTGGTCGACACCGATCCCGCGGGCGTCCAGCGCCTCGATCAGCCGGTGCACGTGACCGGTGGTCCCGACACCGATGGTGTCGCCGAGGCACAGCTGGTCGAGGCCGAGGTCGTTCAGCCGCACGGCCACGTCGACCACCTGGGCCACCGGCACGTCGCCCTCCCATGGGTCGCCGAAGCACATCGACACATAACCACGCACCCACAGCCCCGCCTCGCGGGCCCGTCGCACGACCGGTCGGAACATCTCGATCGACTCGTCCACGCTGCGCCCCAGGTTGTTGCGGGCGAAGGTCTCGGTGGCACTGCCGAACACGGCGATGGCCTGCACGCCGGTCTCGAGCGCCCGGTCGAGACCCTTCTCGTTGGGGACGAGGACCGGGCGGTTCCGCCCGAGCCCGTCCGGACCCAGCGAGTCCAGCAGCTCGGCCGCATCGCCCAGCTGCGGCACCCACGACGCCGGCACGAACGAGGTGGTCTCGACGATCGGCAGCCCCGCAGCCACCAGGCGCCGGACGAACTCCGCCTTGACCGCCGTTGGCACGGGCCCCTTCTCGTTCTGCAGGCCGTCACGCGGTCCTACCTCGTAGACCGTCACCCGGCTGGGCAGCCCCGTCGCCGCCTCGACCTGTGGACCTCTCATCCGCGAGCCTCCTTGGGGACGACGCCCATCCTGGCAGGACGGTACGTTGGACGAGTGAGCGAGTCGCCACCCCAGCCGTCCGGGGAGGGGGCGTTCGGTCCCCCGCCGGGGGCCTCGCCGTGGCCCCAGCGCCACTACCCGCCGCCGTCGGGGCAGCCCTACCCCGCCGCATACCCTCAGCAGCCTTTTCAGCCGGGGTATGCGCCGACATCCCCGCCGCAGTACGGACCCGGCCCGATGCCGCCGGCTTATGCGAGCTACGCGCCGGCCCAGACCTCGCCGTTCCCGGTGAGCACGTTCGTCCTGCTCATCGTGTCGGTCATCTCGCTCATCGCGACCGGCGTCATCGGCATCCCGAGCGCGATCGTGTCGGTCGTCGCCTGGCGACAGAACGCCACGGACCCCGCGGCGTGCCGGAAGCGCACGACGACCGGCTGGATCGTCTACGGGGTGAACTTCCTCATCGGGGTGCCGCTGCTCATCTGGTTCTACATCTGGGCGCTCAGCAACCAGTGACCACCGACCCGGAACACACCGACTCCTGAGCCCGTTGCCTTGAACGCCATGACTGACGGACCCCTCATCGTCCAGAGCGACAAGACACTCCTCCTCGAGGTCGACCACCCAGGCGCGGAGGAGGCGCGCCGCGCCATCGCACCCTTTGCCGAGCTCGAGCGCGCGCCGGAGCACGTGCACACCTACCGAGTCACCCCGCTGGGTCTCTGGAACGCCCGGGCGGCCGGGCACGATGCCGAGTCGGTCGTCAATGCGCTGCTGACGCACAGCCGGTATGCGGTCCCGCAAGCTCTGCTCATCGACGTCGCCGAGACGATGGACCGGTACGGGCGGCTGACGCTGGAGAAGGACCCCTCGCAGGGCCTCACGCTGCATACGACCGACCGCCCCGTGCTCGAGGAAGTATTGCGGCACAAGCGGATCCAGCCGTTGCTGGGTACCCGCATCGACGACCTGACCGTCGCCGTACACCCGTCCGAGCGCGGCCACCTCAAGCAGGAGCTGCTGAAGGTCGGCTGGCCGGCCGAGGACCTCGCGGGATATGTCGACGGCGAGGCGCACCCGATCGCCCTCGACCTGTCGACCTGGTCGCTGCGGCCGTACCAGCAGCAGGCGGTGGACGGGTTCTGGGACGGCGGGTCGGGTGTCGTCGTGCTGCCCTGTGGGGCGGGCAAGACCCTCGTGGGGGCGGGGGCGATGGCGGCGGCCTCCGCGACGACGCTCATCCTTGTCACCAACACGGTGGCGGCCCGGCAGTGGAAGGACGAGCTGCTGCGCCGAACCACGTTGACCGAGGGGGAGATCGGCGAGTACTCGGGGCAGCGCAAGGAGATCAGGCCGGTCACGATCGCGACGTACCAGGTGCTCACGACCAAGCGGAAGGGCGCCTACACGCACCTCGACCTGCTCGACGCTCGCGACTGGGGGCTGATCGTCTACGACGAGGTCCACCTGCTGCCGGCGCCGATCTTCCGGATGACCGCCGACCTGCAGGCCCGGCGCCGGCTCGGGCTGACCGCGACGCTGGTGCGCGAGGACGGCCGCGAGGGGGACGTCTTCTCGCTCATCGGGCCGAAGCGGTACGACGCGCCGTGGAAGGACATCGAAGCCCAGGGTTACATCGCACCGGCGGACTGCATCGAGGTCCGGGTCTCGCTGCCCGACGGCGAGCGGATGGCGTATGCGATGGCCGAGCCGGACGAGCGGTACCGCCTCGCGTCGTGCACGGATTCCAAGGACCGGGTCGTGTCGCAGCTCGTCGAGCGGCACCGCGGCGAGCCGACGCTGGTCATCGGCCAGTACCTCGACCAGCTCGAGGCGCTTGCGGAGAGGCTGGATGCGCCGATCATCACCGGCGAGACGACGGTGCCGGTGCGGCAGAAGCTGTACCAGGCGTTCCGTGACGGCGAGGTCCAGCTGCTCGTCGTCAGCAAGGTGGCCAACTTCTCGATCGACCTGCCCGAGGCGTCGGTGGCGATCCAGGTGTCGGGGACGTTCGGGTCGCGGCAGGAGGAGGCGCAGCGGCTGGGCCGGGTGCTGCGCCCGAAGGGCGACGGCCGGACCGCCCACTTCTACACGGTGGTCGCCCGGGACACGGTGGACGCCGACTTCGCGGCGCACCGGCAGCGGTTCCTCGCCGAGCAGGGGTACGCATACCGGATCGTCGACGCCGACGACCTCCCCGTCCTCTGACCGCTTAGAGGGGGCGGACGCGCTCCACGAGGCCCTGCGGCGGGCGGCCGTCGTCGACGGCCACCCAGCCCACGACGTCCGGCCGCCGCCCGAAGAGGACGAACACCCGCCCGTCCGCCGCCGCCGCCGGTCGCAGGCCACCGTCCACGACGGAGCCGCCCGCGGTCCCCGGCTGCAGGGCCGCCGAGGGCACCTCCAACGCCTCCACCCCGACCTCGCGCAGGCGCCGCGCCTCGTCCTGGCAGTCGTAGTAGCTGCCCAGCCCGCCCGTCATCGTTTCCAGAGGCAGGTCGGGCGTCACCCCGGACGGCTCGGCGACCGACACCGCCCACAGGGCCCGGCTCACGCCGGCCAGGTCCGCCTCGTCGGTGATCTCCTCGTGGCGCAGGAACTCGGCCCACGCCCCGTCGGGCGTGTCGGCGAGGTACTGCACCGGCCCCTCGCCCTCACCGTGCCACCGGGCCTGCGGCTGCACGGAGGACTCCCACAGGAACGGCCAGCGCCGGTCACAGTGCCGGAAGGCGATCATCCGGCCGCGGCGCCGAGCAGGCTGTCGGCCAGCGCCTGCACCGACACGACGTCGGCGTCGTCGGACGACCAGTCGCCGGCCAGGATGTCGGCGGGCGCCTTGCCGTTCAACGCCGTCCGCGGCCGGTGGAACCAGCGCCGCACCCCCACGTCGTTGTAGCTGCCGTTCAGGCTGGCCACGACCAACGCGACGGTATGCAGCCGGTCGGCGACGTCGTCCGGCGTCCGGCGCGCGCCAGACGCATACCGTCGTACCGACGTGGGGGACACCCCCACGAGATCCCCCACGAGCTCCTCGCCCAGGGAGCGCAGCAGCGCGGGCCACTCGACGGCCGGCATGGGTGAGCCGTCGACGGCCTCGGCCATGTGGCCGGCCAGGCGGGCGACATCACCGGCGGGGGCGTGCCGCCCGATGCCCAGTCCCTGGAAGCCGTCGGTCGCGGTATAGAACGAGTCGACCGTGCCGTTGGGCTGGATCAGCGGGTCGACGATGCCGACCAGCTCCGCGACCGACACCACCCGGAGCATGTGGTGCGTGGCGGTCGTCGTCTCGGCAGGCATACGGGATCCTTGTGGACTGGGGATGGACTCTGAAGCATACCCGATCTGCTACCGGACTGCTTCCGGGATATGCTTCGGCGGACTCCCAGCCAACTCCCAGCGAATCTCAGCACACTTTCCGCCGTGACCGACACCGCCATCGCCGAGGCGTCGCTCCTCGTGGTCGAGGACGAGCCCAACATCCGTGAGCTTCTCGCAACGTCGCTCCGGTTCGCCGGCTTCGACGTGTCCGTCGCCAACGACGGGCGCTCCGCCATCACAAGCGCCTCGGAGCGCAACCCGGACCTCGTGGTCCTCGACGTCATGCTGCCCGACATGGACGGCTTCGAGGTGACCCGCCGGCTCCGCGAGTCGGGCCGCCAGCTGCCCATCGTCTTCGTGACGGCCCGTGACTCGGTCGACGACAAGATCAAGGGCCTGACCGTCGGCGGCGACGACTACGTCACCAAGCCGTTCAGCCTGGAGGAGGTCGTGGCCCGCATCCGCGCGGTGCTGCGCCGGACCCGTGGCGACGAGACCAGCACGGCCACCCTGACATTCCACGACCTCGAGCTGGACGACGACTCCCACGAGGTCCGGCGCGGCGGCCGCGTCATCGAGGTGTCGCCGACCGAGTTCAAGCTGCTGCGCTACCTCATGCTCAACCCGAACCGGGTCCTGTCCAAGGCGCAGATCCTCGACCACGTCTGGGACTACGACTTCCGCGGCGAGTCCGGCATCGTCGAGTCGTACATCTCCTACCTGCGTCGCAAGATCGACACCGTCGAGCCGACGCTCATCCACACCAAGCGCGGCGTCGGCTACGTGCTACGGCTGCCGCCGAGCACATCCGTCGGCACGCCGGCGGGGTGAGCGCCGCCTCCGCCAGTCCCTGGCGCGGCGCGATCCACGGCATCCCCCTGCGCGTCCGCCTCCTGTCCGTCGTCGCCGTCCTGCTCGCCGCCGCCCTGGCCGCGTCGAGCCTGCTCGTCACCGCCCTGATGCGGACCTACCTTCTCGACCGCACCGACGAGGAGCTGCACACCTACGGTGAGATCGCCGCCGCCGTCGCCTACGGAAGCGGCGGCACCCAGACCATCCAGCCGAACTTCACCGTGCGTCTCTTCCGACCCGACGGCAGCGGCGGCCTGAAGCTCGCCGAGGCCGCCACCGAGCCCGGCGCCGAGCCGGCCATCCCCAGCCTGACCATCACCGACCCGCGGGTCACGTCCTCGCAGCCGTTCACGATCGAGTCGGCGAGCCCCGACGACGCCGACCTGCGCTGGCGCGCCATCGCCGGCGTCAACGCCGGCCGCGACGCCGTCTACGTCGTCGCCGTGCCCCTCCGCCAGATGGAGCTCACCCTGGGGAGCTTCCTCGCGTACGCGCTGCTGATCGGGGTCGCCGTCCTCGCCGCCGCGCTGGGCATCGGCTGGTATGCGGTTCGCCGCGCCTTCCGCCCGCTCACCCAGATCGAGGACACGGCCGCGGCCATCGCCGCGGGCGACCTCACCCAGCGGGTGCCCGAGCCGACGACCCACGACGAGGTGGCCTCACTGTCCCGATCGCTCAACGCCATGCTCGCCCAGATCGAGCAGTCCTTCGCAGTCCGCGAGGCCAGCGAGGAGCACATGCGGCAGTTCGTCGCCGACGCCTCGCACGAGCTGCGCACCCCGCTGGCGACGGTCCGGGGCTACGCCGAGCTCTACCGGCAGGGCGCCGTGCGGGAACCCGAGGACGTCGCCGGCGCCTTCGCAAGGATCGAGAGCGAGGCGTCCCGGATGTCGGGTCTCGTCGAGGACCTTCTCGTCCTCGCGCGAGTCGAGGGCGAGCGCCCGTTGGTCTTCGACGACGTCGACCTGGCCGTTCTCGCGGGCGACGCCACCCAGGACGCGCGCGTCCTGGCGCCTGACCGGCACGTCCGACTGGTCGGGCTCGACGGCCCACTGCGACCGGTCCACGTCCTCGGCGACGAGCAGCGGCTCCGCCAGGTGGTGACGAATCTGGTCTCGAACGCCTTGCACCACACTCCACCAGGCACGCCGGTCGAGATCGCCGTCGGGAACCGCGCCGACGGGTGCGCGGCCCTCGAGGTCCGCGACCACGGCCATGGAGTCGACCCGGCGCAGGCCCGGCGAGTGTTCGAGCGGTTCTACCGCGGCGACCCGGCTCGCAGCCGCCGCGGCACCGGAGGTACCGGCGGGACCGGCCTGGGCCTGGCCATCGTCGCCGCGATCGTCAGTGCCCACCAAGGCAGCGTCGGCGTCTCCAAGACCCCTGAAGGCGGCGCCACGTTCGTCGTCGAACTCCCACAGCATGCTCACAGTGACGCGACAGCGAGCCTTGACGACGTGGAGGTTGAGTAGAGGAAAGTCACCCAGAGGAGTTGCAATCGCCATGACCCAGCAGGACATCCACCCGGACCCCACAAGGACCCGTCCGGAGCAGGGCGCCATCGAGCAGGCCACGGAACAGACCACCGAGCAGACCACCCAGAACGCAGAGCCGACGGCCGAGCAGACCCGGTCGCACGAGTGGCTCGGCCAGAACGAGTACCGCAGCCCGAGCTCGACCCCAACCACCGGTATCCCCACCCAGACGACCTCGCAGCCGGAGTGGTACGGCACCGCAGCCACCGGCGGCCACGGCGGCTACCCGACGTACCCGCCGGCCACCCCGGCGCCCAATCCCGCGCCCAAGGCGAAGCCGGGCCGCGGCATCGGCCAGATGACTGCCGTCGCGATCCTCGCGGCGGCCCTCGCCAGCGGTGGCACCTACGCCGCCACCCGGTATGCGACACCGGCCCCCTCCTCGAGCCCCGCGGCGACCACCCAGAGCAACGGCTCGACCTCGCCGCAGGTCATCCAGGGCAACGCCTCCGCTCCGGACTGGACCGCGACCGCCAAGGCCGTCGGCCCGAGCGTCGTGTCGATCACCGTCCAGAGCAACCAGGGCGAAGGGCAGGGCTCCGGCGTCATCTTCGACGCCCAGGGCCACGTCCTCACCAACAACCACGTCGCCACCGGCGCCGGCAGCAACGCGGCGATCAGCGTCACGCTGAGCGACGGGCGCAACTACGAGGCGAAGATCGTGGGCACCGACCCGTCGACCGACCTCGCCGTGCTCCAGATCAACAACCCGCCCAGCGACCTCGTCCCGATCACGATCGGCGACTCCTCGCAGCTCACCGTCGGGCAGCCGGTCATGGCCATCGGCAACCCGCTCGGACTCTCGGGCACCGTCACGACGGGAATCGTCAGCGCGTTGAACCGCCCCGTGACGACCCAGGCGAGCGAGGGCGGCCAGGGCCAGCAGGGCCAGCAGGGCCAGCAGGGCCAGCTCCCCGGCCTCCAGCAGCAGGGCACGTCGGACACGGTCGTGACCAACGCGATCCAGACCTCCGCCGCGATCAACCCCGGCAACTCCGGCGGCGCGCTGGTCACCGCCGACGGCAAGCTCATCGGCATTAACAGCTCCATCGCGTCCCTCGGCTCGTCGAGCGGCGGCCAGAGCGGCAACATCGGCATCGGGTTCGCGATCCCGTCGAACGAGGCCAAGTCGATCGCCGACCAGCTCATCGCCACCGGCGCCGCACAGCACGCGTACATCGGTGTCTCGGCGAGCGACACGACCGTCACCGACGGCAGTAGCAAGCGCCAGGCCGCGCTGATCAAGTCCGTCTCCGGAGGCACCCCGGCGGCACAGGCCGGCCTGCAGGCGCAGGACGCGGTCATCGCCATCGACGGCAAGGCGATCGACTCGTCCGAGGCACTTGTCGCCAGCATCCACGAGCACAAGGTGGGTGACACCGTGACCGTCAGCGTCATCCGCGGCTCGCAGAAGCAGGACATCCAGGTCACCCTCGCCGCCCGTCCCGGCTGAGGGTAGGCACCCGGTTCGCTTTTCCCTGGTTCGCGAAACCGGTTGCCCCCCAAGGGGCCTTCCACAGGTACTCTGGCGCGCTTCCCCTGAGCCGCCGCCACCTGTGGAGGGCCCCGTTCGCATGCCCGAGACGCATACGGAGCTCGACCCCCACGACGAGCTGGTGAGCGAACAGGCATACCTGGAGAACGCCCGCCGCGAGCTCGCCCGGATGCGTGAGAAGACGCTCTCGGCCCGCGCGTCCGGCGGCGACCGCGTCTCCGACGAGTTCCTCGCGATGACGCTGCACCGACGCGCGGCGCAGCTCGTCGACGACCCGACGACCGCGCTCTTCTTCGGGCGTCTCGACCTCAGCGAGCCGCCCGAGCGCTGGTACGTCGGCCGGCGGCACGTCAACGACGAAGCGGGCGACCCGGTCGTCATCGACTGGCGAGCCGAGCTGTCTGCCGCGTTCTACCGGGCGTCCCGGGCCAACCCGATGGGCGTGCGGCTGCGGCGCCGGTTCGGCGTCGACCGGGGGCGGCTCACGGCATACGAGGACGAGCACCTCGTCGCGCCCGAGGCCGGCGACGTCACCCGCAGCCAGATCCTCGTCGACGAGATCGAGCGGCCGCGGGTCGGGCCGATGCGCGACATCGTCGCCACCATCCAGCCCGAGCAGGACGAGATCGTGCGGGCCGACGCCGGGACGACGGTATGCGTGCAGGGAGCCCCCGGTACCGGCAAGACCGCGGTCGGCCTGCATCGGGCGGCGTGGCTGCTGTATGCCTTCCGCGACCGGCTGCTGCGGTCCGGCGTGCTCGTCGTCGGGCCGAACCGGGCCTTCCTCGACCACATCGGCGCGGTGCTGCCGGCGCTCGGCGAAGTCGAGGTCCGGCACACGACGGCGGAGGAGCTCGTCGGCGGCGGCCTGGCTGCGCGCGGCATCGACTCGACCGCGGCTGCGGTGCTCAAGGGCGACGCCCGCTTGGCCGAGGTGCTGGAGCGTGCCGTGTGGTCGCACGTCCGACCGGCGACCGAGGCGCTGGTCGTTCCGCGCGGATCGCGCAAGTGGCGCGTGCCGGCATACACGGTCACCGAGGTGCTCGAGGAGCTGCGCGGCCGCACCATCCGGTACGAGGCGGCTCGGCAAGTGCTCCCCCAGCGGCTCGCGCACCACGTGCTGCTCGCCATGGAGCGCAGCGGTGACTCGCCGGACGACCGGGTCCAGGACTCGGTAGCCCGGTCGGCGGCGGTGCGGGCGTACGCGTCCGTCGTCTGGCCCAAGCTCGACCCGCGGAAGGTGCTGTTCGACGAGTTGGCGTCGGCGGAGACGCTGGCCGAACACGCGGCCGGGCTCCTGACGGCGGAGGAGCAGGCGTTGCTGGTGTGGTCGTCTCCACCGCGGTCGAAGGGCGCCGCCCGGTGGTCGGCTGCCGACCTCGTGCTGCTGGACGAGCTGGCCGACTTGCTCGAGCGGACGCCGAGCCTCGGCCATGTCGTGCTGGACGAGGCGCAGGACCTGTCGCCGATG
>Ga0307289_10000200_pt1 | contig 24927 bp, 24 predicted proteins | sample ER_DNA_143_FD_194483 | JGI IMG/M metagenome (GOLD analysis project Ga0307289, IMG submission 194483) | Bulk soil microbial communities from the East River watershed near Crested Butte, Colorado, United States - ER_DNA_143 | ecosystem: Environmental > Terrestrial > Soil > Floodplain | place...
GGACCGTGGATCCAGGCAGATGGCGACCGCTCCGAGCGACGCGATCGCCGACCAGACGAGGAGGAACTCGGGACAGTTGGGGAGGATGAGCGCGACCCGGTCGCCGGCGCCGACTCCGCGTTCGGCCAGTCCTGCCGCCAGCGATCGGACGGCGGCGGCGAACTCGCCGCGCGACCACGTCACCAGGTCGCCGTCGACGGGTTGCCAGGTAAGGAACGGCCGAGCCGCATCGCGCTCGGCCCACCGCTCGACGAGCCAGCCGACGTCGCGCCCGAGGCTCGGCACCAACGCCGCTCGGCTCACGCCTCCGGCCACTGCAGGTGCCGCACGGTGAAGAACTCGGCGAAGCCGTCCAGGCCCATCTCGCTGCCGACGCCGGAGTGCTTGAAGCCGGTCCACGGCACGTCAGGACGGGCTGCGCCGCCGCCGTTGATGGCAACGGTTCCGGTCTCCAGGCGCAGAGCGACGTCGTGCGCGGCGGCTGGGTCGCCCCACACGAGAGCGTTGAGGCCGTATCGGCTGTCGTTGGCGAGAGCGACCGCCTCGTCGACGCTGTCGTACGCGAGGACCGTGACCACCGGAGCGAACAGTTCGTCCTGGCAGATCTCGTCACCCGCGTCGACGTCCCCTACGAGAGTCGGCTCGAGGTAGTAGCCAGGCCGGTCGGGGCGGCCGCCTCCAGCGAGGATCGCCGCGCCGGCCTCGACCGCGCGACGCAGGTAGCCCTCGACCCGCTGCCGGTGCGCGTCGCTGATGAGCGGGCCGACCTCGGTGTCCTCATTGCGGGGATCGCCCACAGGCGCGTGCTCGCGCAGGAACGCCGTTGCGGCCTCGACGAACTCGTCGTACTGGCTGTGGTGGACGAGGATTCGTGTCGTCGCGCCGCAACCCTGCCCGGCGTTGCGGCAGAACCGCAGCATGGACGGCCCCACCGCCCGGTTGAGGTCGGCGCCGGGCAGGAGGACGGTCGGCGACTTGCCGCCGAGCTCCAGGACGACCTTGGTATGCGTCCGGGCGGCGGCCTCGGCAACCGCGGCCCCGACCGCGTTGGAACCGGTGAACGACACGAGGTCCACGTCCGGGTGCGAGCTGAGCCGCTGGCCCACGTCGGGACCACCCGGGACGAGGTTGAGGACACCGGGCGGAACGCCGGCCTCCTCGGCCAGCCGGACCACCGCGACGGAGCAGAGCGTCCCGCGAGGCGACGGCAGCAGGACGACCGTGCAGCCGGCGGCCAGGGCCGGCCCGACCTTCCAGGCGATCATGTTGACCGGGTAGTTGTACGGCGTCACGGCGGCGACCACCCCGATCGGGACCCGGAGCAGCTCGCTCTCGACTCTCGGTGGCCCCTCGAGCGGTGGGAGCCGCTCGACGTAGCCGCCCCGCGGGCCCGTCTCCGCCATGTCGGCGGCCCACCGCAGGTTCGCGACCGGCGTCGCGGTCTGCAGCGTCCGCGCGAGCGAGATCGGCGAACCGACCTCCGTCACGACGAGCTGGGCCAGTTCCTCGTGATGCTTCTCCAGCAGGTCCGCGAACCGTCGCAGGACGGTGGCCCGCTCCCCCGGTTGGGTCCGGCTCCACGCGGCGAAGGTGGCTCGGGCGGCGGCCACGGCCGCGTCGGCCTGGACCACGTCGGCGAGGTGCCACGTTGCGAAGGTCGCCGCCGTGCTGGGGTCGACCGACGCATACTCTTCGCCGTTGCCCACGCGCCAGCGGCCGTCGACGAACACGGTTGCGGCAGAGAGCTCCTCGGCCTGGAGCACGTCATATCTCCATGTCGAGCACGTGCGACTGGAACGACTTGCCGTGCGGGTCGACCCGCAGGGTCATCGACACGCCGCCACCCAGCGCCCGGTCGAGGACGAAGTTGAGGCCGTGGACGATGGGGAGCTCGTAACGGACCACGTCGCCCTCGACCAGGCCGCCGAAGTGAGCCCGGACGCGGTGGGCTGTGAGCCGCTCGACGATCAGCGGGTAGTCGGCCGGGTCGTCGACGAACACGCACACGTTGCTGACGTCACCCTTGTCCCCGGACCGGCTGTAGGCGATCTCACGCAACCTCATGACGTCACCACCTCCGTCTCCAGGGTGACCAGCTCCCGCGGGACATAGGCGGGGGTGACGCCCAGCGCGGGCACGACGGAGGTAACGACGCCACCGCCGCCGGCCGGCCCGAAGTAGAGCAGCTCCACCTCGTGCGCAGCGTCGCGGGCCCGCTCCTCGGACTCGGTCCGCACGGCCAGGCGCAGCCGTACTTCGACCGGGTCGGCGATGGCTCCCTTGTCGCCGAAAAGCGAGTTCATGCCCTGCAGGTCGATCCGAACGTCGTCGGCCGGGTCGAGCAGCTCGTCGAGGTGGGCGCGCAGGATCTCCTCGGCGCGGCGCGCGCGCCCGACGCACCCGGGGCCGCCGTAGGAGATCTCACCGGTGGCGCGATAGCCCTGGTCGACGCCGACGAGGACCTTCAACGAGCTCGGCCACTCGCGGCCGGTGGCGCCCGACAGCCGGACCCGGTCCTGACCCAGGTCCTCGACGCATACCTGCGAGAAGTCGGCGGTTACGTCGGGGGTGAGGTAGGTACGCGGGTCGTGGATCTCGTAGAAGAGCTGCGTCTTCATGGTGCGCTCGTCCACCGCCCCTCCGGTCCCGTCCAGCTTGGTGACCACCGCCGAGCCTTCGGTGACCTCGGCGAGCGGGAAGCCGAGCCGGTGCGGATCCGGGACGACGCGGTAGGGCGGGTCCTCGAAGTTGCCGCCGGTGCTGTGCACACCGCACTCGAGCAGGTGACCGACCATCGTCGCGTGACCGACGGCTTCCCAGTCGTCGAGCGACCAGTCGAGCTCGTGGCAGATGGGTCCGACGAAGAGTGACGGGTCGGCGAGCCGCCCACCGACGACGATCTGGGCGTCTTGGCGCAGGCAGTCGACGATCGGCTCGGCGCCGATGTAGGCGTTCGCGGACACCACTCGGTCGCCGAGCGCGCCGACGGTCGTGCCGAGCTCGGGCAGATCCGCATCTCGCGAGCGCACCAGGTCGAGGGCGTCGTCGCCGCGGATCACGCCGAGCCGGACTTCGTGCAACCCGGCCTCGCCGAGCCCGTCGACGAAGTCGGCGACGGCCGCGTCGGGGTTCGCCGCGCCGAAGTTGCCGACCACCCTGCCGCCGCCGGCGAGGAACCTCCGCAGCAGCGGCACGAGCCGACGAATCCGCTCGTCCTGCCCGGTCGCAGGGTCACGGCGGCGCCGGACGTGGGCGAGGGCCATGGTGCGCTCGGCCAGGCAGTCGAACCCCAGGTAGGTGACCCGACCGCTGTCCGCCATCGCGGCAGCGAGTGCCAGCCGGTCGTTGGCGTACGCGGAGCCGGACCCGATGGCGAGCGTCCCACCGGAGGCACGCCGATGCATGCCTCAGTCGACCTCGATGGCCAGTTCCGGGCAGCCGTCGGCCGCGAGCTGGGCCTCGTCCTCACGCCCCGTTGGAACCGTCTCACTGAGGACGTAGGCGTGTCCGTCCTCCTCGCGCGCGAAGAAGATGTCCGGTGCGCTGAGGCGGCACAGGCCGTGTCCCTGACAGCGTTCCTCGTCGACACGTACCTGCATCGGGAGCCTCCTGGGCGACATTGACATTAGCCGGATCTAGTATAACCATGATCACTTAATATGGAACCCGCGAGAAGCGAGCAGCGATGACAGAGGCCGGCCATTGCCCGGTGGTCCACTTCGACCACAACTCCGACGAGCATTCCGCCGACCCGGTCGGGTCCTACCGCGCGCTGCGCGAGCAGGCGCCCGTCGCGTGGTCGGAGGCGCACGGGGGCTACTGGGTCCTGTCCAGCTACCAGGCGGTGTTCGAGGCGGCGCGCCACGACGAGATCTTCTCGTCCGAGCGCAACAGCTACGGGGGTGAGGGCCTGTCCGTCGTCATCCCCAAGACGCCCATGCACTTCCACATCCCCATCGAGATCGACCCGCCCAACTTCCGCAAGTGGCGCAAGCTCATCAACCCGATCACGGCGCCGGCGGCGGTCGACCGGATGAAGGGCATGGTCGAGCACTACGTCACCTACTTCATCGACGAGGTCATCCAGTCCGGTGAGGCCGACATGACGTCGGTCATCGGAGTGCCTTCGCTCGTCACGGTCGACTGGCTCGGGCTCGACGTCAAGGACTGGCGCCGGTATGCGGCGGCGCACCACGCGGTGCTCGCGGCGGTTCCCGGCTCGGAGCAGTACCGCCAGGCAGTCGAGGTCGACTTCCCCTACATCAACGAGAAGACGTGGGAGGTCATCCGCGCCCGGCGGGAGGACCCGCAGGACGACATCATCAGCTACCTCGTCCAGCAGGAGGTCGACGACCGTCCGGTGACGGACGACGAGGTGTTCTCGATCGTCGACCTGCTGCTCGCCGGCGGCGTCGGCACGACCGCATCGCTGGTCAGCAACACGGTGGTGTGGCTGTACCAGAACCCCGACGTGCGCCAGCAGCTCATCGACGACCCGTCGTTGCTGGACAAGGCGATCGAAGAGTTCCTCCGCTACTTCTCCCCCACCCAGGCGCTGGCCCGGACGGTCGTCGAGGAGACCGAGTTCCTCGGCTGCCCGATGAAGGTGGGCGACCGAGTGCTGCTCGCGTGGAACTCCGCGAATCGCGACGCGCAGCAGTTCGACGACCCCGACCAGCTAGACATCACGCGCTGGCCGAACCGGCATACGGCGTTCGGCATCGGCATCCACCGCTGCGCGGGGTCGAACCTGGGCCGGGTGATGGCCAAGGAGCTGCTGGGCCAGATCCTGGAACGGATGCCGGACTACGTCGTCGACGTCGACGCCCTTGAGCCGTACCCGCATCAGGGCACCAACACGGGCTACCAGCGGATCCCGGCGACGTTCACCCCGGGACCGCGTCGGCTGGTCGGCGCCGACGCGCCGGCCGTCGCGTACTGACGACGTCGGTATGCCGGTCACCTCACCTGGGTCGGTCGACGCCGACCCCGATGTCGTCGTCCTCGGGACCGGCGCCGCCGGGCTCGTCGCCGCGCTCGCGGCGGCCGACGCCGGCGCCTCGGTGCTGCTCGTCGAGAAGGCCGACCGGGTCGGTGGCACGACAGCGCTGTCCAGCGGGGTGGCCTGGATCCCGGCGACCTCGGTCGCGGCGGCCGAGGGGGTCACCGACTCCCGCGAGGCGGGCCTGGCCTACCTGGAGTCGTTGTCGCACGGGATGATCCGACCGGAGATGGCGAAGGCGTTCGTCGACTCCGGCGACGAGGTCGTCGAGTGGCTGCGGACGCGGACCCCGTTGACCCTGCGCCTGGTTCCCGGGTTCCCCGACTACCACCCCGAGCACCCGGGCGGCATGCCACGCGGCGGCCGCTCCCTCGAGCCCGAGCTGTTCGCGTTCGACCGCCTGGAGGGCTGGGGCGAGCGGATGGTCGGCGCGCCGCGACCGATGCGCGTCACCGAGACACCGGTCGGTGGCGGCACCGGAGTGCTGCCGGCCGAGGTCGAGGCCGAGCGGCGAGCCGGACAGGTCGAGGGCCTGGGCCGAGCCCTGGTCGGCGCCCTCCTGCGCGGCTGCCTCGACCGCGGCGTCGTCCCACTCACCGGGACGAGGGCCGAACGCCTGGTCGTCACGGATGGTCGCGTGACGGGTGTGGAGCTCTCCGGTGCCGCAGGTCGGCGGGTCGTCCGCGCGGGTGCGGTCGTCCTCGCGACCGGCGGCTTCGAGTACGACGAGGAGCTCGTCCGGGCGTTCCTCCGCGGCCCCATGCGGGAACCGGCCGGCGTCCCGAGCAACACCGGCGACGGGCTGCGGATGGCCATGCGGGTCGGAGCCGCCCTCGGCGCGATGCGCGAGGCGTGGTGGGTACCCGTCGTCCGGCTGCCCGGCGAGCGGGCCGACGGCGGTAGCAACGTCCAGCTGGTCCTGCGCGAGCGGACCTTGCCGCGGTCGATCGTCGTCAACCGGTCCGGCCGCCGGTTCACCAACGAGGCGGCCAACTACAACGCCCTCGGCGGGGCCTTCCACACCTTCGACCCCGGCTCGTTCGACTACGTCAACCTGCCGTGCTGGTTGGTGTTCGACCAGGGGTTCGTCGATGCCTACGGCGGGTTCGGCACCGGGCCCGGCGGTCCGGCTCCGACGTGGCTGACCAGCGCGGACACGGTGGATGAGCTCGCCGACGCTCTGGGCGTCCCGGCCGACCCGTTGGCGGCGACCGTCGAGCGCTGGAACGGCTTCGTCAAGCAGGGCCACGACGACGACTTCGGCCGGGGCGACAGCGCGTACGACGGGTGGTGCGGTGACCGCGCCCGGTACCCCGGCGTCTTCGCGACCCTCGGCCCGATCGACCGCGGTCCCTACTACGCCGTCGAGCTCGTCGGCTCCGCCCTCGGCACCAAGGGCGGACCGCTCACCACCGTCGACGGCGAGGTCCTCGACGTCGACGGTGCGGTGATACCGGGCCTGTATGCGGCGGGCAACGCCATGGCCGCGCCCACCGGCATGGTCTACGGCGGCGCCGGCGGGACCCTCGGTCCGGCGCTCGTCTTCGGCTACCGGGCCGGACGGGCGGCAGCCTCCGGGTCGCCGGTCCCCGGGCGGCAGCTCGAGGAGGTCTCGTCGTGACGGACCCGATCGTCGTCGTCGGCGCGGGCCTGGCCGGCCTCCGCGCCGCGGAACAGCTACGCGCCGCCGGAGAGACCGGCCCGGTCGCCGTCGTCGGACGTGAGGTCCACCCGCCCTACAACCGGCCGCCGCTGACCAAGGAGGCGCTGAAGAACGGCGTCGACGCGACGGTCCTCCATTTCCGACAGCGGGCCAGCACCGCCGACGTCACCTGGCGGCTGGGTGAGTCGGTCGTCGCGGCCGACCTGGACGCGCACACGGTCACCCTGGACGACCTCTCGGGTGGCGACGTCCTCGCATACCGGGGGCTGGTCGTCGCGACCGGAGTCGGCACCCGCCGGCTGCCTCTCGCCGCGCCGCTCGCGTGGCGGCACGGGATCCGGACCGTCGACGACGCGGCGGCGCTGCACGAGGCGCTCCGACCCGAGCGACGGGTCGTCGTGCTCGGCGCCGGTTTCGTCGGGACCGAGGTCGCGGCCACGGCCACCCAGCTGGGCTGCGAGGTGCACGTCGTCGACCCGCTGCCGCTGCCGCTGGTGCGCGCGCTGGGCCCGGTGGTGGGCGCGGAGGCGCAGCGCCGCCACGAGGAACGTGGGGTGCGGTTCCATCTCGGACGAATGGTCACGGCGATCCACGGGTCGGCCGGCCCCGAGCGGGTCGAGCTCGACGACGGCACCCTGTTGGCGGCGGACGTCGTCGTCGAGGCGGTCGGGTCGGTTCCCCAAGCGGAGTGGCTGGCCGGCAACGGGCTCGACCTGACCGACGGCGTCGCGTGCGACGGGGAGCTGCACCCGCTGCGGGACGGTGAACCGGTTCTCGACGTCGTGGCGCTAGGTGACGTGGCGCGGTTCCCGGTTCCCGGGTTCGGCACGGTGCGGATCGAGCACTGGAACTGGCCCACCGAGATCGCCGCGCACGCGGCCCGCAGCCTGCTCGCCGGGATCGCCGGCGCCCCCGAGCCGGAGCAGTCGTTCCTGCCGATGCCGACGTTCTGGACCGACCAGTGGGGTGTCCGGTTCCAGTCACTCGGGATGCCGCACCTCGGGCTGGCCGACGTCCGCGTGCTCGAGGGCGACCTGACCGCTGAGTGCGCGGTGGGGTACCACGACGCGACCGGCCGGCTGGTCGGTGTCGTCCTCGTCGGCCTCACCCGCCAGTTGCTCACCTACCGCACCCGGATCGCCGACGAGCGTCCGACATCTTTCGCCTCGGCGCGCTGAGCCGACCGTGACCGAGGCCCGCGCGACCCCGAGATCCGCGCGTACCGACCGACCGGGCGGCCGTCGGGTCCCCGGCTGGCTGCTGGTCGTCATGGTCGGGGTTATCGGCCTCAACCTGCGGGCGGCGCTCGGGGCGGTGCCGCCATTGCTCGGACCGATCTCCACCGAGCTCGGCATCCCCGGCTCGACGCAGGGGTTGCTCACGTCGTTGGGCGTCGTCTTCATGGGTCTCTGCGCCCCGGTCGGCCAGCGGGTCGCGGCCCGCTTCGGGTCGGAGGCGACGACGGCCGCGTTTCTCGGTGTGCTCGCCGTCGGTGGGCTGCTCCGTCTGGCGGCCACGACGACCACCGTCCTGCTGCTGTCCGCGGCGGTATCCGGGGCGGCGATGGGCGCGATCTCGGCCCTCGTGCCGGGCCTCATCGCCCACCACATCCCCCGAGTGAAGGGTCTGGCGACGGGGATCTACTCGACGGGCCTGGCCTTGGGCGTGGCGATCGCCGCGTGGGTCGCGGTACCGACCGCGGAGCTGCTGCACGGCTGGCGGCCTTCCCTGGCGCTGTGGGGCGGTGTGGCGCTACTGACCATGCTCGTGTGGCTGGTCCTGGTCCCCCGGCTGCGGCGGCACGTCATCCACCCCGAGCCGGATGAGGCCGCGGCCAGCCACCGCCTGCCGTGGCGGTCGCCGACCGCCTGGTGGGTGACGACGTTCTCGGCAGTCCAGATGATCGTCGGCTTCAGCGGACTGGCCTGGATCACGCCGTACTACGCGGCCCTCGGCATGCCGGTGGCCGACGCGGCGCGGCTGTTCGCCTTCTTCCAGATCATCCAGCTCGCGGCGATGCTCACCCTGCCGACGATCACCGACTTCACCCGCGACCGGCGCCCGCTGCTGGCGGTCACCGTCGTAGCCACCGCCGCGGGGGTCCTGACCATGGTCGTGGCCCCGATGCCATTGGCGTTGCTGGCGATCGGGCTCTTCGGGTTCGGTGTGGGCGGAGGCTCTGCGCTGGTCCTCGTGCTCGTGTCGGACTACACGTCGACGCAGCAGCAGGCGGCCCGGCTCGGGGCGATGACCTTGATGGTTGCGTTCCTCGCGGGAGCGCTCGGCCCGGTTGTCCTCGGCTGGCTGCACGACGTCACTGGCAGCCTCGTCGCCGGGTATGCGGTCATGGTCGCCCTCAGCGTCGGGCTGGCCTTCACCCTGCCGGCCTTCCGGCCGGGCCGGACCATCGACTGAGGCTCGCGCCACGTCAGCCGAGGAAGTCCCAGAGCCAGTCGCCCCGCTTGCCGCCGTTGTAGAGCGACTCGGGCCAGTCCGCCGGTCGGTGGTCGCCGTAGGCGCGGACGCTCCCGGCGCCGTCGCCGAGGCCTTCCGCGTACTCCGGGATCGGCAGGTAGTACATGTACGACATCAGCCGGTCCTGGAACTTCCACTGCCCGCCGTCCCGGCGGTACGTGTCCTTGTAGCGCAGCGCCACGACCATGCCGACGCCGTTGCGCGTGACCTCGGCGTGGGACGCCAACAGCCCGTAGGCGACGTCCGGGTCGCCGTCGTCGAACCGCACCACGTGGCCGTGGCTGTAGTGGTTCGTCGGGCCGAGGGCGGCGAACCGGCCCAGGTAGGTCGTGACGATCTCGTCCATGCCGGTGGCGGCGAAGACCCCGTCCTGCGAGCGCAGCGTGGCGTCGGCACAGAAGATCCGGCGGATGCCGTCCTCGTCCCGCTCGTCCATCACGTACCCGTAGAGGATGCCGAGCGCCTGGATCGCGTTCGTGTCCTCCAGCCGGGCGATCCGCGTCTCCAGGTCTGTGGCCATCCGTCCTCACTCCCGTCCGACCGCGCACTATCTGCACGAGTCAATTGATGATCATCGTGATCATGGTAAGCGGCGAGCTTGGACGGCGACAAGGGGCTACGGAAGGCGGTCGGCCACCACCCTGAGGTCGGCAACGAGGGCCGCGTGGTCCTCGTCGCGGTTGCGCGAGCGCAGGACCGAGGACGGGTGCACCGTGGCGAAGAACGTCGGCGGCGCACCGGGGACGCGCCATCCAGCCGGCGGGTCCAGCGGTCGGCCGCGGGACACCCCTACCCGGAAGCTCGGCCCGAAGACCGCCTGTCCGGCCGTCGCGCCGAGGACGACGACCACCTGCGGCTGAACCGCGTCGAACTCCGCCAGGAGCCACGGCCCGCAGGCGGTCACGTTCCACCGCGTGGGGGTGGCGTGGATCCGCTGCTTGCCCTTGGTCTGGAACCGGAAGTGCTTGACCGCGTTGGTGACGTACGCGCGCTCGGGCCGGATCCCCGCCTCCTGGAGGGCGCCGACCAGCAGCCGCCCGGCTGGACCGACGAACGGCTTGCCCTGCCGGTCCTCCTGGTCGCCGGGCTGCTCGCCGACGAGCATCAGGTCGGAGTTCGGGTCGCCCCGACCCATGACGACCTGCGTCGCGTCGCGGTAGAGCTCGCAGCCCCGGCACGACGGCGCGGCGGCCTCGAGCGCCAGGATGCTGTGGTCCTCGGGCACCCACGGCTCGGCACCCGGATACTCCTGCCTCGACAACGATCCTGCCGGCATCCGTCCTCCAGACGACGTTCCTGCTGCGCCGCATACCCCGTCCCTGACCGGCCGAACCTACCGACCAGCGCGCTCCTCGAGCCGCCCGAGCAGCCGGGACGGCACGACGACCCATTGGACGAGGAAGAACGCGCCGGCGAGGACGCCACCCACGACGGCCGCCGCCGTCCCGGCCACGAACCCGAAGACGAGCACCACGACGGCGACGATGGTGACGGCCAGGGTCGCGAGCCCCGCCTTGGTGAGCCGGTCGGCCGCCGAGACCAGCTCGGCCTTGGCCCGCCGGCGGAAGAGGATCCGGTGCGACGCGACCGGTGCCACGACGAGCACCGTCGACACGACGGCGAGGCCGAGCGCCACGAGGAAGACGACGCGCAGCGACGGCGCCAGTTCCGCGAACCGTTGCTGGAACGGCACGGTCAGGAGGAACCCGGTGAGGATCTGGATCCCGGTCTGCGTGACCCGCAGCTCCTGGAGCAGCTCGTTCCAGTTCCGGTCCGCTCGTTCCGTGGCGGTCTCGTTGCGCTCGCGGCCGTCCGGGTCGTGCGGGTCACCTCGATCTCTGCGCCGGTTCTCGTCGTCGGCCACGATGCCGCTCCTCTCGTCGTCGCGTGGGAGCGCAGCCTGCCACGGACCGGCCCTGCGCGGCATACCGTGAGGAGATGAACGGCCGCTGGGCGAACCTCTCGCTGGCCGTCCTCGTGCCGCTGTCCCTCCTCTCGGGGGTGGGGCTCTTCCTGGTCGGCGACGGGCCGGTCGTCCTCGTCGCCGTGCTCCACGGCGGACTCGGCCTCGGGCTGCTCGCCATGGTGCCGTGGAAGCGCGTCGTCGTCCGCCGCGGGCTGCGCCGGAGTCGGCCCGGGCGCGACCTGTCGATCCTGCTCACCTGGGTCGTACTGGTGGCGCTGTTCACCGGCGGCGTCCACGTCGTGGGCCTGACCGCGGCCGACCTGCCGGTGACGACGATGCAGCTGCACGTGGCCGCCGGCGTCGCCGCCACGCTGCTGACCGTCGTCCACGCGTGGCAGCGGCCCGTCCGGGTGCGGCGAACCGACTGGAGCCGACGCGCCTTGCTGCGCGGCGGCGCGGTCGCCGCGGCGGCAGCCGGGCTGGGCGTCACGGCGACGGCCACCGGCGCGGCGCTGGACCGCGCCGGAGACCGGCGGTCGACCGGCTCGTTCCGCGCGGCAGAGGTGCCCGTGACGCAGTGGTTCCTCGACGCGGTCCCGACCATCGACCCGGTCACCTGGCGGCTCACCGTCGACACCCCCGCCGGCGAGCGACGCCTGTCGTTGGCGGACCTAGGCGGGGGCGACGAGGTTCAGGCGGTGCTGGACTGCACCGGAGGCTGGTGGACCAGCCAGGTCTGGGGTGGGACGCGGCTCGCCCGGCTCCTCCCCGAGGTGGCGCCCGGCACGACGGTGGTGGTGACCAGTGCGACGGGGTATGCGCGCCGCCTCCCGTTGGCCGACGACCTGCTGCTGGCCACCACCATGGCGGGCGCGCCGTTGTCGGCCGGCCACGGTGCGCCGGTGCGGCTGGTCGTTCCCGGGCGGCGGGGCTATCACTGGGTCAAGTGGGTGGAGCGCGTGGAGGTCGTCGAAGGTCCGTGGTGGGCCCAGCCACCGCTCCCCCTCCGCTGATCACCGCCCCGCCACCGCCCGACTCCCGTCCCACCCCCCGCCCCGCCGCCTCGCCGAGAGGCCAAGTTTGGTCGCTCTCAGGGCACCAGAACGACGAAACGTGGCCTCTCGGCGTCAAGGTGGGTTGACACAACGAATGCTGTCAAGGTAGGTTGACACGCATGACCTCGGCCTCCGACCTCGCGACGACCGCGTCGAGCGGCGACCCCGGCGAAGGGCTGCGCGCCGTCGTCGCGCTGCGCGAGCTGCTCGAGCGCCTCGAGTACCTCCATGTCCGCCGGGCCCGCGAGCAGGGTTGGTCGTGGCAGGACATCGCCGGTGTGCTCGGGGTCTCCCGTCAGGCGGTCCATCAGAAGCACGGCCCACGTCTCACGATCACCGGGAGGAACTGACCATGTTCGAACGCTTCACCTCGTCCGCCCGTGGCACGGTCATCCGGGCGCGGGACGAAGCAGTCCAAGCGGGCCACGACCGAGTCGGGACCGAGCACGTCGTGATCGCCCTCGCGGACGACACCGGCACCGCGGGTGAGGTCCTCCGAGATGCTGGCGTCACCGCCAACGCGTTGCGCTGGGCCCTACACGAGACGTCCCCCACTCCAGACGTCGACCTCGACGCGGACGCGCTGCGAACGCTCGGCATCGACCTCGACGACGTTCGGCGGTCGGTCGAGGAATCCTTCGGCGCCGGGGCCCTCGACATCCCCGCTCGGGCGGGAGAGCGCGCCCGAGGGCGTCAGCGCGGAGGTCATGTTCCCTTCTCCGCTGACGCCAAGAAGAGCCTGGAGCGTGCCGTCCGGCAGGCCCTCACGCTCGGCCAGAACCGGCTGGGCTCGGAGCATGTGCTCCTCGGGGTGCTCGACGTCGAGGACGGCCTCGGTGCCCAGCTCCTCACGACGCTGGACGTCGACCTAGGACAGCTCAGGGCTGCGGCGATCGAGCGGTCGCGGCGCAGCGCCTGACCACGGGAGGTGGGCGGCCTCCGCATCTGGGCGCGCCCACCCCGCCGGGCGGCCGACCAGGTCATGAGGCAGATTGGCCGGTGTGACCGAGGACGTCGACCGCCGCGCCGTCGCGTCCCCGAGCCCACGGAAGGACGCCGACTGGGTCCCGAACCCACGCCGTTGGCGGATCCTCTCGGTCTCCCTGGTCGTCGGCTTCATGTCACTGCTCGACGTCTCGATCGTCAACGTCGCGATCCCCTCGATGCAGCAGGGCCTCGGCACCTCGCCCAGCGTCATCCAGTGGGTGGTGTCCGGGTATCTGCTGGCGTTCGGGCTCACCCTCGTCCCCGGCGGCCGGCTCGGCGACGCTTACGGCCGGCGTCGAATGATGCTCATCGGCCTGGCCGGCTTTCTCGTCGCCAGCGCCGCCGTCGGGTTCGCGCCGAACGTCGCCCTGGTCATCGTCGCGCGGCTACTCCAAGGTGCCACCGCCGGCCTGTTGACACCGCAGAACTCCGGCCTCGTCCAGCAGCTGTTCCGCGGCGCGGAGCGGGCACGTGCGTTCGGCCTCTTCGGGGCGACCGTCTCCGTCTCGTCGGCCTCCGGTCCGGTTCTCGGCGGCCTCATCCTCGGTGCCGCCGGGCCGGAGAACGGGTGGCGGTACCTCTTCCTCGTCAACGTCCCCATCGGCCTCGTCGGGATGGTCGCCGTAGCGCGTCTCGTCCCGCCGCGCCCTCCGACGGCGGAGCCCGCGGACTCGCGCATCGACGTGGTGGGGGCTGTGCTGCTCGGCCTGACCGTGCTCTGCCTGCTCTATCCCGTGGTCAGTGCCGAGGGCGGACACCGCTGGCCGCTGCTCCTGCTCTTGGGAGTCCCGCTCTTCGCCTGGGCCTTCGGGCGATGGGAGCGCCGTATCCGAGCCGCCAACCGCCCGCCGCTGCTCGACCTCGGCCTGCTGCGCGGCCTACCGGGCTACACCAACGGGCTGCTCGTCGGCACGACATACTTCGCCGGCTACACCGGCATCCTGCTCGTCCTCTCGGTGTACCTCCAGAACGGACTCGGGTATGCGCCGCTCAGCGCCGGCCTCCTCCTGATGCCGTTCGCCCTCGGGTCCGCGATCTCGTCTCCGCTCGCCGGGCGGATCGTCCCGCGGTTCGGGCGGCGGCTCACCGTGATCGCCCTGGCAGTGACGATGATCGGGGTATGCCTCCTCGCGCTTCTCGTCGCCGGTCGCGAACCCGCCGGGCTGGCCTGGGTGGCGGTGCCGATCATGCTGCTGACCGGTCTCGGGGGAGGCGCGGTCGTGTCGCCCAACATCAGCATCACCTTGGCCGACGTCCCGCCGCAGATGGGTGGCGCCGCGGGGGGCGCGCTGCAGACGGGTCAGCGCATCGGCTCCGCGATCGGCGCCGCCGTGCTGCTGACCGCCTACGAGGCGAGGCTGTCCGCCGGCCCGGGTACCGCCCTCCGGCTCACCCTGAGCACCGCTCTCGCGGTGCTTTCCGTGGCCCTCCTCCTGTCTCTCCGCGCCCTGCGCCAGGACGACGGTGTCTTCGACACGGACGCGCGCCGGTCCACGTCGCGTGAGCCGACGCGCGACCGGCGGCCACACCGGCGGTCTCGCGGGGGTTGAGCCCCGGGCGGGCAAGGGAGTGGGCCGTCGCCCGCCCGGGGGGTCAGTGGGCCGGGGATCCGGTCAGAACCCGTTCGACCGGCTAGCCGGTCTCAGAACCGTTCGACCGGCGAGCCGGTCAGGGCAGGTCCACCGGCCGCAGGACGGCGGTGATCCCGTGCGCGATCTGCTTGTTGCCCCTGTTGATGTTCAGCGCGAAGGGGTTGAGGTACGGGTTCGCGTCGGTCGGGTCCTGGTCGACCAGCTTGACCACGCCTAGCCGCTTGACGATCACGTCCACCGTGATCGTGCCGCCCTGGGCCGTGGCCAGCTTCGCTCCGTCGGCGTTGACCGCGTCCTTCGAGGTGATCGTGGCCCCGGGCACCACATGGAAGAGCAGGACCGTCTCGACCGTGTCGACGCCGGCCGCCGTGACCAGGGCGGCGAAAACGTCTTTCTCGCTCGCGTACGTCGTCCCTGTCAGCTGCCGGACCAGGTCACGGAAGGCGAAGTCCGACGGCAGGAACGCGGTGAGCGCGACGTCACCTTGCGTGAGGACGCCCACCGGGCTCGTGGGCTTGGCGGCGAGGACGGCGAGCACCGCCTGGGTCACGATGTCGTAGTCGAAGGGGTTGCCGTCGAACTGGCCGTTGCCGTTCGCGGTGAGCACCGCGGCGAGGCTTCGGGTGCCCGTGGGGGCCGAGGAGGACGGGGTGGCCGACGCCGTCGTCGGCGCGGCCAGCAGGAGGGCGGCCCCCGCCGCGACGGAGAGGGCGATCGAGCGACGCAGCTTCATCAAGACTCCTCCGGTCGATGACCTGCCGAGCGGCAGTGCCGGCAGGTACGCCCTCATTTCGCGTGTCGGCCGGTGTCGAGATGCACCCACCGGCGAGAATCTGCGCCCCCGCTCAGCCGGGGCGTCTCCTCGCCCGCGCACTGGCCCTGGGGTGGATCACCCACGCAGGAGCGTCGTCGATCCACCCCGTTGAGTCGTCAGCGACGCCGTCGGCGCCCCGTGCTCCGGCCGCCGTTACCGTTGGCGCGGTGGGCGCCGCTGGAACCGACCTGGCGACGCTGCAGCGCCGCTTCGCCGAGTTCGCCGCGAGCTACGCGGAACTGCCCATCTACAGCGCGGTATGCCGCGGCGTCGCCACCGATTCGCACTGCGCCGCCCTGCTCCAGGAGGCGGCCCCCGGCCAGGACCGCCCGGTCCTCTGGCTGGCGGCCGTCCACGATCTCGTGCTGCGGAGACCGGATGTTCCAGCGGCGCGCTGGTACGCGAGCGTCGTGGGTCGCGACCACTTGCCCATCGGCGACCCATGGCCGGACGTCCGGCGAACCGTCCTCGCCCACGAGGACGAGCTCCGCACCGTGATCGCTTCGCGAACCACGCAGACCAACGAGGTGAACCGCTGTGTCTATCTCGCCCCCGCCCTCGCACTGGCGTGCGCAGACCGACCGGACCAGCCCGTGCTCCTCGTCGAGATGGGCGCCAGCGCCGGCCTCCTGCTGTCCCTGGACCGGTACCGCGTGGAGCTGGTCGGGTCCGACGGCCTCCTGGTCCTCGGCGACCGCACCTCGCCGGTCCGCTGTTCCGGCGAGGACCGCTCGGACCGCCCGCTCGCTGGTCGTCACGCCGCGCTGGCGTTGCCGCGGGTGGTCGGCCGAGTCGGCGTGGACCGACACTCGGTGGACCTCGCTGACGTGGACGCGGTGCGGTGGTTGGAGGCGTGCCTCTGGCCCGACGTCCCCGGCCGCGTCGAGCGGTTCCGGTCCGCCGTTCGACTCCTCGCCGACGCGCCGAGCCCGGTCGTCGCGGGCGACATGGTCGACGACCTGCCCGCGGTGCTGGCGGGTGCCGTGGACGCCGCGCCCGCGGGGACCCATCTGGTCGTGTTCAGCTCGTGGGCGCTGACCTACGTCGACCGGGCGCGGCGGCCGGAGGTCGCGCGGACGCTGGCCGCTGCCGCCCAGGAGGGTCGGCCGGTGAGCTGGCTGACCGCCGAACCGCCGGGCTGCGTTCCCGGGATCGAGGCAACACCCGAACCCGAGGCAGACCGCGGCCAGACGACGGTGCTGGGACTCCGGCGATGGCGCCACGGAGCCGAGCAGGCCTCCTCCGTTCTGGGTGCCAGCCATCCGCACGGCCAGTGGGTGAAGTTCGGGTAGCCCGCTAGGCCAGTGCGGCGCAGACCTCGGGGAACGCGGTGTCCGCGAAGTTGGGCGTCTGCATCTCGATGGTCACCGTCCCGTCCGGCTGCGCCACCTCGACGTACCGGCCGACGTACCCGGTCAGCCGCCCGGTGCCGCCCTCCGTGAAGTTGAGGTCGTTTCCCGCGATCACCGTCCGCGTCGTCCCGTCCGCGTCGAACCAGGTCGTCACCGTGCCGGCGAGCCGCGACGTGAGCGCCGCTCCGTTCGCCGGGTTGCGCAGCGTATAGGTGAACGCGCTGACCCAGCGCTGCTCGCGGGTGACGAACCCCGAGTCGTCGGTGTAGGTACGGGTCCACAGCCGCCCGTCGAGCACGCGCTCGATCGGGAACGCGCAGAACGGCACGCCGGCCGGGATGAGCCGGACGTCGTTCGTGAAGTCGACGAACGTCGTGGACGGGGCAGCCGCATCCGCCTTCGTGACGGGAAGGACGGCGGCAGCCAATGCCGACACCAGAACGGCGACGGCTCGGGCGCGTGGGGACATGGCGCTCCTCTCGGGTAACCTATGCGGTACGCATACTTATGAATGCATCGTGCATAGTTCAGGCCGAGTCGTCAAGAGGAGCTGTCGATGAGTTCGCCCGATCTGGCCGAATTGCGCCACGGCGCCAACGTGCTGCGAGCGCTGGCCCGGAACCTCGGCACCGACGATGTGGCGAGCGCCGCACCGCTCGACCACCCGAGCGCGCGCGACGCGGTCACGCTCCTCGCGTGGCGGGGCGAAGCCTCCGGCGAGACGCTGCAGTTCGCACTCGGCCTCTCGCAGCCGGCGTGCGTTCGGCTGGTCGACCGGCTGGTGGATGCCGGCGCCGTCACCCGCCGCCGTCGGGCCGGCGACCGGAAGGTGTGGCTGCGGCTCACGGCCAAGGGGCGCCGGGCGGCCGGCTCCCTGCTCGACCGCGAGCGCGAGCCGGTCGAGGCGGCGCTCCGGAACGCCCTTCCGGATCGGGCGGACCTGTCCCGGTTCGTCGCGGCCCTCGACCAGGTGGCCATGGCGGTGCTGGGCGACGCGACCGACCCGGCGCGGTTCTGCCGCGCGTGCGACGTGGTGGCGTGCCTCGGGTCGGAGCACGGCTGCCCGTCGGCCACCGTATGTCGCCGGAACGTCGGCCAAGCGTAGTTCGGCGCTGCATGACCGAGGCCCGCGAGCGGACTCGCGGGCCTCGGACTGGTGGAGGACCCAGGAATCGCACCTGGCAAGGCGCCTCAAGTGCGCATCCCCCGTGGAGTGCCGACGTTAGCGTGCGGTGCCTGCGACGACAAGCGGTTCCGACGAAGTCGCACCGTTCGCGGTCCGGTTCCTCGACAGGGTGCTCCGGCTGGTGTGGAATTCGGCCATGAAGGCCGACGACATCCGCCGGGTTTACCTGGACTACATGGCCGAGACCGGCCACGTGATCATCCCGCGCGCGCCGCTGATCCCCCACGACGACCCGACGACGCTGTTCACCGGCAGCGGGATGCAGCCGTTGGTGCCGTACCTCCTTGGGGAGAACCACCCGGCGGGCACGCGGGTCGCCGACAGCCAGACCTGCCTGCGGGTGCAGGACATCGACGAGGTCGGCGACAACCGGCATACGACCTTCTTCGAGATGCTCGGCAACTGGAGCTTCGGCGACTACTTCAAGCAGCAGCAGCTCCCGCATGTGTGGACCTTCCTGACCGACAAGGTCGGCCTGGACCCGGAGCGGATCTACGTCTCCTGCTTCATCGGTGACCCAGATCACGACATCCCCAAGGACACCGAGTCGGCCGAGATCTGGACCCGGCTGTTCACCGAGGCGGGTGTCAGCGCCGACCAGGCCGACGTGGGCAGCGAGGAGCACGCCGCCGAGGTCGGCACCGGTGGGGCTCGAATCGCTTTCTACGGCAAGAAGAACTGGTGGTGTCGAGGAGGCGACGCCGAGGCGATGCCGGTTGGCGAACCGGGTGGCCCGGACAGCGAGCTCTTCTACCTTTTCCCCGACGTCGAGCACAATCCGGCCTTCGGGGCGCACTGCCACCAGAACTGCGACTGCGGCCGGTTCCTCGAGATCGGCAACTCCGTCTTCATGGAGTACCAGCGCACCGAGACGGGGTTCGCTCCCCTGCCGCGCAAGAACGTCGACTTCGGCGGTGGGCTGGCGCGGATCGCGGCAGCGTCGATTGACACCGCTGACGTGTTCCGGATCAGCACGCTGTGGCCCATCATCGAAATGCTGCAGGATCTGTCCGGCAAGTCGTACGAGGACGAGACCGTCGCTATGCGGGTCATCGCCGACCACTTGCGTGGTGCGACCTTTCTCGCCGTGGACGGCGTGCGGCCGAGCAACAAGGCCCAGGGCTATGTCATGCGCCGGCTCATCCGCCGGGCCGTGCGCTTCGCGTTCGACCTTGGCCTCGAGGAGAACTTCTTTCCCCAGATCATCCCCACCATCTCCGCGATCTACGACACCCACTATCCCGAGGTCGGCGAGCACGCCGCCTACGTCGTCGCGGTCCTCGCCAAGGAGGAGAAGGCCTTCCGGCGCACACTGCGCAAGGGCATCAAGCAGCTCAAGGGCTACCGCAGGAGCGGCGTGACCGGCGCCGAGCTGTTCGTCCTCTACGACACGTTCGGCTTCCCCGTCGAGCTCAGCACCGAGGAGGCCCGCAAGACCGGCATGGCCGTGAGCGACTCGTGGCGCGAGGAGTTCGACGAGCACATGGCGGAGCAGCGGGCCCGCTCCCAACAAGCGACGCAGCTCGGGGTCTAAGAAACCCCACGAAGTTCTCCGCTCCGCTCCGACACTTCGCGGGGACCCCCGACAAGCTCACCCCACGACTAGCCGGCCAGTCGCGCGGTGACGCCGTCGACCGCGAGGCGGGCGTCGAGCGGCATGCCGTGGAGGATGGCTGACGCTCGGGTCGACTGCCACGGCATGCCGACGAACCGGATCGCCGGGTCGCCGACCGCCGCCCCGCTCCGGTCGAGCAGGGGCACTCCGTATGCGTCCGCATCCAACTCCGGGAGCCACCGGTAGTCTCCGCCGAACCCGGTGCACCACACGACCGTCGTGATGCCGTCGCGGTCGAGGTCCAAGGCGGGTCGCGGCGGCGCCTCGACGGGACCCCGTCCGTCGTCCGGCTCGGGCTCCGGTGCGTCGATCCCTGCTGCCGCGATGTAGTCGTCGGCGACCTTCTCCAGCTCCGCCGCAACCTTGTCACCGAAACCCACGAACTCGCCGACATCCCCGGCGAACCCGAGGGAAGTGCCGTCGACCTCGGCCAGGCGGCCCAGCAGGTTGACCCCCATCCGACCGAGCTTGGGAATGCCGAGGTCCCGGCCGTTGGAGGCGATGAGCGGCGTGGCCATCCGCATCGCCGCGGGGTCCGGCAGCGCCTCGGGCGGCGTGGCCCACCAGCCCGCCGCGACATGCCAGTCGAGCAATGCCCGACCGCGGTAGTGCGCCCGGTACCGACCGATCCGGCTCGTCGACCACCACACTTGGCGGCCGCTCCCCATGAGGTCCTCCGCGATCTGCCCACCGGACTGCCCGCCGCCGACCACCAGCACGGCTCCGTCCGGCAACGCCCCGGGGTTTCGGTAGTCGTCCGCGGTCACCGCGCAGATGTGGGGGGCGAGGTTGGCGGCCATCGCGGGGACCAGGGCGACGTTCTTGGGGCCGCTCGCGACGACCAGTGTCCGGGCCTCCAGCTCCTCCTCCGGCGTCGTGAGGCGCAGGTTGTCACCGACCCGACGGGCGGCGGTCACGGTGGTGCTGGTCCGGACCGGCAGGCGGTCGGCGCGCTGAGCCAGAATGGCGACCGTCTCGTCCCGCGTCGAGTACTCCGCTGGGCCCACGTCGCCCAGCAGGGCGTTCATCGAGCCCGGCGTGTTGAGGCGGAAGCTGTCCCACCGCTGGGTCGACCAGGTGTTGCCGATGTTGCTGCGCTCGAGGACGAGATGGTCGACCCCGGCCTCGGCCAGGGCGCGGCTGGTGGTGATGCCGGCCGCGCCGGCTCCCACCACGACGCAGTCGTAGGTCACCGTCCCAGCATGCTCCGCCTGGCACGGTGATGAGGCGATTCATGCGGTCCGGCGGCGGGACGACCAACAGCAATGAGCCGGTCCAAAGGCCGTTTCCGTGCAGTTCGGCCCGTGGTTCCTGTCGGTCGGCACCATTTCTTGACATGCGGCCGTAGAGGTGTGATGGGTCCCGACCGGGGGCATACCAGGGAGCATGACCGACCGACCACAGGGCAGTGCCGACGACCAACAGACCGGCTCCGCGCAGCCTGACCGTCCAACCCGCGACGGTGACGTGACGCATACGGAGCACCCGACCGGCGAGGACCAAGCTGCGGAGAACGCCGAGACCGAGCTCCCCGGCTGACTGGGCGGGTCATCGCGTCCACCGCCACGCCGTGACACGCTGGGCGGATGCCGAAGACCACGAAGAGCGGGAAGGCCAAGAAGGCCGAGCTGCCGAGCACAATCCAGCGTTCAGGACGCAAGGCGCAGCAGACCTTCGCGGAGACCTACGACTCGGCGATGGCGCAGTACGACGACGAGCGGCGGTCGTACCAGACCGCGTTCGCGTCTCTGAAGCACACCCACGAGAAGGTCGGCGACCACTGGGAACCCAAGAAGGAGTACGGTCCGTCCGACGCCCGGGCCGAGCAGGACCGGCCGCAGGGATCCTCCACTCCTACGGCCGGGGGCGTCGACGCCAACGCCTCGAAGCAGCACCTGTACGAGCTGGCTACTCGACTCAAGGTCAATGGCCGCTCGCGGATGACCAAGGCGGAGCTCGTCGAGGCCCTCCACAAGGCCAACAATCGGGCGACGGCAAGAGCCCGGGCCTGAGGCCCGTCGGTCACACCGTCGCCGTGCTGCGCGGCCTCTGCTTGACGCCGAAGTAGGCGAACACCAGGGCGCCAGCCGCGACGACGACGAGCAGAGCTAGCCCGAACCCGTAGCCCGGGAACACCTTCTCGTACGTCGCGCCCATGACCAGCGGAGGGAAGTATCCCCCCAGGCCCCCGGCCGCGCCGACGATGCCCGTGACGGCGCCGACGCGCTCCGGCGGGGCCTGCTGAGCCAGCCAGGTGAAGACGCCGCCCATGCCCAACCCGAGCGCGAAGGAGAGCGCCACGAAGGTGATCCCCGCGGGGATCTCCAGCGGTGGCTGGAAGGCGACGATGGCGGCCATGATCGCCGTGCCCGCCAACGAGATCCCGACGACGTTCCGCGGGCCGATCCGGTCGGCCAGCATGCCGCCGAGCGGACGCGCGACCACCGCGGCGATGGCAAAGCCCGCCGTCCGGGTGCCGGCGGCGGTGAGGTCGAAGGCGTAGATGTCCTTGAGGTACGTGGGTAGGTAGGTCGTGAAGGCGACGAAGCCGCCGAACGTCACGGCGTAGAGGAACGCCATCTGCCAAGTCACGGACAGCTTCATCGCCGCCCGGAGCTTCGGCACCACGGGATCGGCGTTCGGCTTCCACACGGGGGAGTTGCGCATCCCGAACCAGCAGATCGCCGCCACAGCGACCAGCGCAATCGCAATGATGACGTGCGTCATCGTGTAGCCGAACCACGTCACGAACCGGGGCGTGAAGAACGCCGAGAGTGCGGTGCCACCCATTCCGGCGCCGAAGACGCCGGTCGCGAACCCGCGCCGGTCGGCCTGGTACCAGGCACTGACGAACGGCACACCCACGGCGAACGTGGTTCCCGCGATGCCGAGGAAGAAGCCGAAGACCAGCAGCAGCCCATACGACTTGGCGTTCCCCGCAACAGCGACGAGGAGCACGAACGGAACGGCGATCAGGGTGAGCACCGGCATCATGAGGCGACCGCCGAAACGGTCGGTGAGCGCGCCGGTGAGGATCCGACCGAGCGACCCGACCAGCACTGGCGTCGCGACGAGCAACGACTTCTGCGTGCCGTCGAGGTGCAGCTCCTCCGTATAGAGCACCGCGAGCGGGGCGATCATGTTCCAGGCCCAGAAGGTGATGGCGAACGCCAGGGTCGCCAGAGCGAGGTTACGGGTCTGGCCGCGGAGGTCGACGGCGGCGGCTGCGGCGGCTGCGGGCGTGCTCATGGCGTGCTCCTCGGTGCCGGTCGCCGGTCAGCGTCGGGGGTCACGGTCACGGGTTCCCACCGGGCTCCACCCAGCGCGGTTAGGGCGGGCGCCGGCAACACTGTCGCGGCTGCGGTAGACGATGTAGGGACGGAAGAGGTAGTGGAGGGGCGCGGTGAAGGCGTGGACCAGCCGCGAGAAGGGCCACAGCGCGAACAGCGCCATCCCCATCAGGGTGTGCAGCTTGAACTGCAGCGGCGCCTCCGCCATCGCCTCGACGTCTGGCCGCAGCGTGAAGATCGACCGGAACCACGGTGAGACGGTCTCGCGGTAGTTGTGAGCTTCGGAGCCGGCACCGACGCTGACCAGCGTCGTCCACAGCCCGAGCACGATCGCCCCGACGAGCAGGACGTACATCAGCTTGTCATTGCGGGTGGTCGCCATGAACACCGGGCCGGTGCGCCGTCGGCGGTAGACCAGGATGAGGATGCCCACGAGGGTGCAGAGGCCGGCGATTCCTCCGAAGAGCAAGGCGTTGAAGTGGTACAGCCCTTCGCTGATGCCCAGTGCCTCGGTCCACGACTCCGGGACAACGAGCCCGCCGATGTGACCGATGAGCACCAGCAGGATGCCGAAGTGGAACAGCGGGGAGCCGATACGCAGCAGCCGCGACTCGTAGAGCTGGGACGAGCGCGTCGTCCAGCCGAACTTGTCGTAGCGGTACCGCCAGACGGTGCCGCCGACGAGAACAGCGATGGTGAGGTAGGGAAGCACTCCCCACAGCACCATGTCCATCAGAGCCTCCCCACCAGCTCGACCGACGGACCCGCTGCCCCGGCCATGGCCTGGACCGCGGCCCGGTCGGCCGGTGACTCACCGGGGAGCCCCGCACAGACCGCGACGAGCGCCGCTGCATACGGACTGGCCTTCTCCTGCAAGCCGATTCGCATGAGCTCCAGGCTCGGCCGGTATGCCCGCAGCAGCTCCCGGCCGGCGTCCGGGTCCACGCGGGCCGCGAACTCGAGGACCATCGGCAGGTAGTCGGGCAGCTCACCGTGCGTGTCGACGAGGTAGCCGCCGGCGCGGTAGGCCGCCTTGAAGCGGGCGAGCACCTCGCCCCGGCGCCGGGTGTCGCCGTCGGTCCAATAGGAGAGGTAGAGCGTCTGCTTCCGGCTGAGGTCGAAGACGTCGACGTAGACGCGTTGCAGCTCCGCGAGCGGCGTGCCGGACAAGTGGTCGACAAGACCGGACAGCGCCGTCACGGCCGGCGTGGACGGCTGCTCGGCCAGGGCGGCCGCGAGCTGCGGAAGCCGCTCGACCTGCTCAGGCGTCGGGTAGTCGAGACACCACGCCGCGACGAGGTGGACGACCCGTGCGTCCGCGTCGCGCGACCGGCGCCTCACGGCTCACTCCGCTCTGTGGCGCGGTCGTCTGGACGGGCGGGGAACATGCCTGGCGGAGCGCCGTTCCCGTCCCAGTTCAGGAGGTTCACGCGCCCGCGAAGCTCTTCGGACGACGTCGGCGAGTCGGTGGTCTGACGCTGCTTCAGCGCGTTGAACGTCTCCACCGCCACCGGCGCGGGCCGGCCACTGGCCTCGCCGAACGGACCGGACCCGTACATGCCGGGTCCCTCGTCGTAGTCGAGCGAGCAACCGAGCTCCTCCAGCTCGTGGGCGCGCTCGACGTGCGCGGTCGGGATGACGTAGCGCTCCGCGTACTTGGCGATGGCCATGAGCCGGTACATCGCGTACAGCGACTCCTCGGAGAGGCCCACGGAGGCGGGGATGGACGCGTCGGTGTCGCGCCCTAGCGTCACGTCGCGCATGTATGCCCGCATGGCCGCCAGCTTGCGCAGCACACCGGTGACGACATCGGTGCGCCCGGCGGTGAAGAGCTCCGCGAGGTACTCGACCGGGATGCGGAGACCGTCGATGGCGCCGAACAGCGTGGCCCGGTCCTCCGCGTCATGGCCCTGGGAGGACAGCACGTCGACCACCGGCGACAGCGGCGGGACGTACCAGACCATCGGCATGGTGCGGTATTCGGGGTGCA
>Ga0307289_10000203_pt1 | contig 24699 bp, 17 predicted proteins | sample ER_DNA_143_FD_194483 | JGI IMG/M metagenome (GOLD analysis project Ga0307289, IMG submission 194483) | Bulk soil microbial communities from the East River watershed near Crested Butte, Colorado, United States - ER_DNA_143 | ecosystem: Environmental > Terrestrial > Soil > Floodplain | place...
CGTCCTTGTCGGTCGTCCAGGTGCTCCCGTCGAGGGCGAGGAACGAGGCACCTGCGGACTCCTCACCGCCGAAGCCGATTTCGCCGGTTCGTAGTCCAGGTACGAACCACTTGAAACCCACCGGCACCTCAACGAGGCTGCGACCCAGGCCCGCCGCGACACGGTCGATCATGGACGAGGACACCAGTGTCTTGCCGATCCCCGCATCGGGTCGCCAGCCGGGACGGTTCGCGTAGAGGTACTGGATCGCGACGGCCAAGTAGGCGTTGGGGTTCATCAGGCCCGCGTCGGGGGTGACGATGCCGTGCCGGTCGGCATCTGCATCGTTGCCCGTCGCGATGTCGTACTCATCCTTGTTACGGATCAGGCTTGCCATAGCGTTCGGCGAGGAGCAATCCATCCTGATCTTGCCGTCGGTGTCGAGGGTCATGAATGACCATCGTGGGTCCACCTTCGGATTGACGACGGTGAGGTCGATACCGAGGTTCTCGGCGATGTAGCCCCAGTACTGCACGCTCGCGCCGCCCATCGGATCGGCACCGATGTGCACGCTCGCCTCCCGCACAGCCCTGAGATCCACTGCGTTGACCAGGTCCTCGCAGTAGGCGCCCAGGTAGTCGAACCGCTCGACCTCAGAGACGACGTCGGCATAAGGCCGTCTGCGTATTGCCGACCCGTCGGCCAGCAAGGCGTTGGCACGAGCAGCGATCACGCTCGTAGCGTCGGTATCGGCGGGGCCGCCGTGCGGCGGGTTGTACTTGAAGCCCCCGTCGCGGGGCGGGTTGTGTGACGGGGTCACCACGATGCCGTCGGCGGCATCACCGGCGGTTGCCGTCGCATTGTGTACGACAATCGCACGGGAGACCGCCGGAGTCGGGGTGTAGTCCTCGTCGTCCTCGGCGCGCACCATGACGCCATTGGCCACCAACACCTCGATTGCGGTCGTCCAGGCGGGTGTGGAAAGTGCGTGGGTGTCCTTACCTATGTAGAGCGGCCCCGTGATCCCCTGAGACGCGCGATACTCGACGATCGCTTGGGTCGTGGCGGCGATATGCGCGTCGTTGAATGCGGTGTCGAGACTCGAACCTCGATGTCCAGAGGTCCCGAACGCCACCTGTTGGTCCGGATCGCTGGGGTCGGGAACGAGGTCGTAATAGGCGCTGATGACTGCGTCGACGTCAATGAGGTCTTCAGGAAGGGCCGGCTGGCCGGCGCGCGGGTGAGCCATGGCCCACATTCTGCCGTCGTTTTGGCTGACCAGCAGCCAGCTGGCGGATACGTTTCAACATCCGTCACGATCCTCGTTGGTGAGAATTGATCCGCTTCGCTCCGCGCGGATCGCGCTTGGCAGCCGCCTACTTCGTCGTCACTCGGGGACGGAGAAGCGTGTCCCCTGCCTCCATTTACATTGCTCGCTCCGCTCGCTGAGGCTGGCGCTCGTTAGCGGCTGCCTTCCTCACTCGCTTCGCTCTCTCGTCCAGGACGGCGGCGCGCCAGCCTGGCTCAGCACGGCGGCGCGCGATCCCTGTTTGATTGCTCCGCTTCGCTCCGCGCGGATCGCGCTTGGCAGCGATCCGGGGTCTTAGCGCTCGGTCGGCGCCGTGCAGATCGCTGAGCTTTGACAGGATAGTGGCATGAGTTCGCCCAGCTTCAACCGTCCTGGCGCTGTTGATCTTTCACAGCTTGCCCAACGCGCTCAGCAGTCCGCGCCCAGTCAGATGAATGGGCCGCGAACGGCGGGAGGGTCGTACGTCGTCGAGGTCACCGAGGAGACCTTCGAGGCAGAAACCATCCGCAAGTCGGTCAAGCACCCGGTGATTGTCGAGCTTTACTCACCGCGAGTCGCCACAGGCCAGCAGCTCTCCGATGCGTTGATCGAGATTGCGAACGCCTCCGACGGGAAGTTCTTGCTGGCACGTCTCAACGTCGACGCCGCCCCAGGCATCGTTCAGGCCCTTGGGCTCCAGGCGGTGCCTACCGTCGTTGCGCTGCTCAACGGCCAGCTGGCGCCGCTGTTCCAAGGCGTGTTGCCCAAAGACCAGGTGCAGGCAGCGATTGATCAACTGCTTAAGGCGGCAGTGGCGAATGGCATGGTGGGCCGCGCGGAGCCCGCCGGCTCCGAAGCACCTCCAGAAGACCCCGAACCTCAAGCAGACCCGCGGTACGCGGCCGCGGATGCGGCACTCGAACGCGGCGACTTCGCGGCCGCTCGGGAGGAGTTCGACAAGCTGCTGCAGGCCAATCCAAGCGATGGCGAAGCCCTCGCCGGCAAGGCGCAGGCGGGTCTCTACGCCCGCGCGGCAAGCCTGGATGCGCGGACGACCGTTGCCGCGGCGAATGGCACTGACGACCTCGACAACCAGCTCGCTGCGGCAGATGTCGAGATGATCAGTGGCCAGGCGGAAGCGGCTTTCGCGAGATTGATCGGCTTGGTGAAGCGATTGTCCGGCGAGGAGCGGAACCAGGTGCGGGTACGCCTCCTTGAGCTGTTCGAGACACTCGGCAATAGCGACGAGCGAGTCCTCAAGGCGCGCCGCGACTTGATGACTGCGCTCTTCTAGGACCTGAAACCCCTCGCTGTCACTCTCGGTGCTACTCGCATGGCTCCCTGGGATGGGTGAACCTGGCGCATATGCTGGCCCGGTTGCTCAAGGACCAGGGAGAGATCATGAAGCGGCTTCTCGTTGCCGTGGCGGCAACCCTGCTGCTTGCGCTCGCTGGATGTTCTGGTGAATCTGCTGCGACGGGCCCGTCGACACCAACCAGCCCGCCTTCCGAGGCGGCGGCCCCGGATGGCTCCAGCCCCAGCGCCTCGACGTCGAGCCCGATGAGTGATTGTCTAAATGGGCGCTACCGCCTCGTTCGCTTCGTCGGTGTCGGGGAGAAGGGAACCTACGGGACGGGTCAGGGCGGAGACGTCACGGTGACCTTCGACAATGGCAGCTACCGGCTGCGCGGCGCAGGCAAAGATCCGATCAAACTGACGTTGGCCGGCCAGAATGCCGGGCTGCTGGTGGACGGGACTATCGGCGGCAGCTACCAGCTGCAGGGAGATCGGGCGAGCTTCACAGTCGGCGAGAGCACCGGCTCTGCCACGCTTCAGGTCGGTCCGGCGAAGAAGTCTCTGCCGATATCGCAGGTTGCCGACGTGCTCGCCCAAGAAGGTGAGGCTGGTCTGGCCTGCGCCAACGATGCGCTCATCGTGACTCTCCAGGACGTCCGCCTCGAACTGGGCAGGGCCTGACCCCGCCCAGCATGCGGAGTCAAACCGTACGACCGTCCTCGGTGTAGGCCATCTCATCGGGACCGAGCCCAACGGCGAGGCTGAGCCGGCGAAAGGCCAGCGGAGTCAGCAACTGGCTTGCTGTTGATAAGTCCGTGAGCGCGACAGCCTTGATCTCGGTCGGCTGCAGCGACCAATAAGCAAGATCGCCTTCGGCCACTACGCCACCATCGAAGATCATCTCTATGGCGTCGTCCCAGCCGAGGTAGGGCGGCATCCAGTCGACGACTAGCAGCCGGCCGATCTCAAGATCGATGCCGAGTTCTTCGCGCACCTCACGCGCAGCACCGAGGCGAGGTGGCTCCAGCGGCTCGACGATGCCCCCGGGAAGCTCCCAGTCTTCCTTGAACTGTGTCTCGCAGAGCAGCACGCGATCTTGTACGTCCCGCATCAGTACGTGAGCAATGAGTCGCTTCTTCGGTAGCGCCGAATTCATCACGCTGGAGAAGCCATGACTCCCGCCAACCTCATCAGATGCGAGTCTGGCGAACAGGCACAAGTCGGCGTACGAGCCGTCCGACATTTCCAGCACCTGGCGGCGTACCCCCTCGAGGCGGAAGCCTGCCCGCAGCACTGCCCGCCGAGCACCAGGCTCACCAGCCGGGACCGATATCTCGATGCGGCGCAAACCCTCGCTTACCAGGATGTCCTCCGCAGCGACTCGAACAGCCCGCTCCAGCGCTTCGGGGCTGGCCGAGCCGCTCCAGCCGAACGTCGCTGTTCGGTCCCCGGAGATACTGACGGTCAGCTCAAGATCACTCACCAGTCGAGCCTAGATCCCACGTAAACGGACCGTGGCGGTACGAGCGAGTCCACGAGGTGGGACACTGCTCCCGCTGGATGTCACCGAGAGCGGTTGACCGAGTTGCTGATCGACTTTCTCGGGTCGGTCCATTACCACCATGAGGATGAGCCATTAATCAGGATCGCCGGACATGGCGGGAGCGCCTCCGCCGGCACGACGTGCCGGTGTTCCTGGTGGTCACCTTCGCGCTGACCTGGGCCGTCTGGGTGCCCAGAGCTCTCGGCGTTCAGGTCGGACTGATCGGTCGGCTGTGGACCTGGGCCCCTGCGTGGGCCGCGCTCGGCTGCGCAGCAGTGATGTACGGCCGAACCGGCGTTCGCGATCTCGGCCGCCGATTACTGCTCTGGCGGGTGCGCTGGTGGTGGTATCCCGTCGTTCTGCTGGGACCTTTGCTGTTCGCATTGGCCGTCGCAGGAGTTGCCGTGCTGCTCGGCGAGCCGTGGCGTGCGGCAAGGCCATCGGCGCTGACCCTGTCGCTACCGGCGCTGGTGTTGACACTGCTGGTTCTGGCGCTCACGGACGGGCTCGGCGAGGAACTGGCCTGGCGTGGCTATCTGCTGCCCCGGCTCCTCATTCGGCACCGAGCCGTATCTGCGAGCCTCATTCTCGGAGTCATTTGGTGGCTATGGCATTTGCCGCTGGTCTGGACGGCTGGCGCAGCGATTGAGGGCCGCCAACTGTGGCTGCTGCTGGCGGATCTGATGGCCATGTCGCTGATCTTCACCTATGTATTTCTGGGTACCACAGGCAGCGTCTTGATTGCCATCTTGCTGCACGCGGCGACCAATCTGTTTGCCGTGTCGCCGCCATCGGGCCCGGATGGTGACCTGACCGTGCCCCTCGTCGCGCTGGTGATGAAGATCGTGCTCGTCACCGCGCTGTTCCTTAGGCTGCCCCGATCATTCGGTGATGGTCGCAGCGCCGCGAGCCTTCCGATGCTGGCGGACCGCCAACGTGACTGATGCGGACCGCCGCTGGCGATTGACGGTTCGGCTAGATCGGCTGGGTCGAGGTCGGACTACCCGCCGAATCCGGTGAAGCCGGTCCAACCCTAGAAGCTTCGGCAGTGGCTGCTGCGTCGACAGGTTGTCCCAACTCGGCCTCTGCACCGGCCGCTCCGGCCGCGGGCTTGGGCCGCCGAGGTTGCGCAGGTCCAGTCACCGCTTTGTCTGTGGTGGTCGTCTGCGGCGAGGCCATCTTGGCGGCGGCCCGCACTGCGCGGGTGGCTCTCTCCGTCTCGATCGGCTGCTCCTCATCCAGCTCGGGTTCCAGCCGCAGCCACACCGCACCAAGCGGCGGGATGGTGACCGACGCGGATGCCGCGTAGCCGTGCGACGGCACAGGATGAGCAACGACCTTTCCAAGGTTTCCGATCAAGCCCGTGCCGTCGTACACCTCGGCGTCGGTGTTCAAGATCTCCTTCCAGACCCCTTCCTGGGGCAGCCCGATCTGGTGGTCTGGGCGTGACTCGGAAGAGAAGTTGGTGATGCAAGCGATCATCTGGCCGTCACCGTCGAAGCGGAGCCAGGAGAAGATATTTCCACCGCGATCATCGGCGTCGATCCAGGAGAAGCCCGATGCGTCTGTGTCTCGCTTCCAGAGGGCGGGGTGTTCCTTGTAGATCTCGTTGAGGTCCTTGATCAGTCGTTGGACGCCGCGGTGTCCCCATTCCGCACTCTGCCACCAGTCGATGCTGCGGCTTTCGGAGAACTCTCGACGCTGGCCGAACTCGGTGCCCATGAAGAGCAGCTTCTTGCCCGGATGCGCCCACATGAAGGCGTAGAAGGCCCGCAGCGTGCCAAACTTCCGCCACTCATCCTGAGGAGCACGCTCGAACATCGAGCCTTTGCCGTGCACCACTTCGTCGTGGCTGATCGGCAGGATGAAGTTCTCTGAGTAGGCGTACGCCATCGCGAAGGTCATCTCGTGGTGGTGAAACTGCCGGTAGACCGGCTCGCGGCCCAGATAGCGCAGCGAGTCGTTCATCCAGCCCATGTTCCACTTGAACCCGAAGCCGAGGCCGCCGTATTCGGTGCTCTGCGTCACGCCCGGCCAAGAGGTGGACTCCTCGGCGACCATTACGCTGCCGGGCTCGCGTCCGTAAGCATGTGAATTGGTCCGCTGCAGCAGCTCGACCGCGTCCAGGTTCTCGTTGCTGCCATATTTGTTCGGCACCCACTGACCCGCTTCGCGGGAGTAGTCCAGATAGAGCATCGAGGCGACGCCGTCTACCCGCAGCCCGTCGATGTGGAATTCCTCCAGCCAGTAGTAGGCGTTGGAGATGAGAAAGCTCTTCACCTCGTTGCGGCCGAAGTTGAAGATGTAAGAACCCCAGTCGGGGTGCCAACCCAGACGCGGATCCTCGTGTTCGTACAACGCGGTTCCGTCGAAGCGCTGCAACGCCCATGGGTCGGTCGCGAAGTGCCCGGGTACCCAGTCAACAATGACGCCGATCCCGGCCTGATGAAGCTTGTCGACGAGGTGCCGGAACTCATCCGGGGAGCCGAATTTCGACATTGGAGCGAAGTAGCCGGTGACGTGATAGCCCCAGGAGCCTTCGAACGGATGCTGGGCAACAGGCATGAACTCCACATGGGTGTAGCCCTGCCAGCCGACGTACTCGACCAGCTCGTTGGCCAGCTCGAGGTAGGTGAGGCCCTGGCGCCAGGAGCCGACGTGCACCTCATAGATGCTCACCGGTTCCGCGTGCATGGCCTGCTGCCCGCGATACCACATCCAGTCGTCGTCGCCCCAGACGTACTGGCTCTCATAGACGATGGAGGCGGTATGTGGAGCAGCCTCGGCAAAGCGTGCCATCGGGTCGGCCTTGAGCCGCCACACACCGTCGGCACCCAGCACCTCGAACTTGTAAAGGCTGCCAGTGCTGGCCCCTTCGACGAACAGCGCCCAGACCCCGGCTCCGGGGACCAGCTGCATGTAATGGCCCTCGCCGTTCCAGTAGTTGAAGTCACCGACCAGCCGCACAGCCTGTGCGTTGGGAGCCCAGACCGAGAATCGGGTGCCGAAGACCTGCCCGCGTTCGGGGTCGTCGACGGCCATTTCGTGGGCGCCCAACCGGCGCCAGCACTCGGTGTCATGCCCCTCGTGGAAACCGGTGAGGTCCCAGCCAGTCAGACCGCCGCTCGGATCGTACGACATGGGTGCTACTCCTGTTCTCTGGTCGGGCTCGCAAGCTCGCCGGATTGATTGGGCGGGTCCGCTAGATCTGCCACCGCGCGGAGCGGGATGCCAATCCAGTCCGGGCGATTCCGCATCTCGTAGACGACCTCGTAGATCGCCTTGTCAGCCTCGTACGCGCGGAGCAGGCTTCCCTTGGTCGCATCCAACTCCGCGCCGGCATAGCCGCTCAAGAATGCAGCGCGACATGCTACTGCCCAGGGTGTGCTGAACGGTCCAGGCACACTCGCAGCCACGTAATCGAAAGACCGCAGCATGCCCGCGACATCTCGCCACACCGAGTCAGGAGCGCGGCGTTCGGCCATCGTCTTGGCCGGCTCACCCTCGAAGTCGATGATCTTCCAGCCGGAAGGTGTGTGCAGCGTCTGGCCGAGATGGAAGTCCCCGTGCAGCCGCTGGGTAGCCAAGGTCTGCGTGTTGAGCGCCTCGAAGCAGCGCAGCAGACCCGGGACGTGCGGCGCCAGCGCCGGGGCGATCCGCACCGCCTCGCGCAGCCGGTTCATCATGATCAACGCCGTACCCGCGCCGAGCACCTGCGCGGTGTGAAAGGAAGAACGCAGAGCGTGGTGGATCTCCGCTAGCGCTCTGCCGAGCGCCTCGGCCTCTGCGACGAAGGCAAATTCTGAATTGATCGTGGCCGAGGCGTTCTCGGCTCGAAGCGATTCGAGCGCCAGCTCCCAGCCGTCGACGGCGCTCGCCAACTTCTCAATCACCATGGCGAGATCGGCGTCCAGCTGCCGCCCTCTGGAGACCCAGCTGCCTTCGATCCATCCGAACAGACCGGCGACATCGGTGATGCCAGCGGCGTTGAGCGCGGCATGTACCTCGATATCGAGGTTGTGGCCGAGTTCCAGCCGACGGAAGAGCTTCAGGATCGCCTGATCGCCCAACATCACCGAGGTGTTGCTCTGTTGCCCCGTGAACAGCCGCGGCTCGAGGTCACCGCTGAAGGTCGACGCAGTTGTTGGATTGAATCGGGCCTCGCTCGCAGGGCTGCGCAGCCGACGACCGCCCCGCAGCGCGGTGAGAATCACCCGACACGCATCCGGATCCTGTGCGGCGTCATACGCGATGACCGGACCAAGATCAGGATCGGTGAACCGACCGATCTCTGCCTGGTGCAGCTCCGCGTGCGGAGCCGGCCGGTAGGACATCGCAAGGTGGTAGTACTCGATCGGAGTTGGTTCAGTGGGCCGGACCATCTCAGGCGGGTCGCTAGCAGCGGATTCCTGCGTCGGCTCCAGATCCTCCTCCGGCTGGGCAGGCGCGGCAGCGGACAGCTCGGGATCCTCTTCAGGCGGATAGGCCAGCTCGGCGATCTCGAACCGCACTCCGGGCGCGGCGGCGGGCCGGAAGAAATCGGAAACCTCGGTCAGCCAGGGCAGTGGTGTCAGTGATCGAAACTGGACCCGCCGACCCTTGCCGGCGAACCACCGCGCATTGGAGATGTACCTCAGGACCTGATCGGCAACCTGAGGATCGGCTGTGCCGCTCATGGCGCCCTAAACCTGTGCGGTGGCCGGCGCTGCGCTAGCCGAGCCTGAGGCTGCGCTCCGAGAGCCGTACCGGACCAGCGTGAGAATGTGCGCCGGATCGTCGTAAGTGAGCCTGACGAAGGCGTGCTGTCCCCAGCGCCAGGTCTGTCCCGTGAGCTCGTCGTGGACGAGGTAGACATCACGTGCAGTCAGTCCCAGCGCCTCCATGTCAAGGTAGACCTCGGTCTCGACGATGTTGTGCGGATCAAGGCTGACGACCACGATCACCACGTCTTCGCCGCTCCTCTTGGAGTAGACCATGGCGCTGGCGTGCGGGGCGTGGTGGAAATGCAGGTCGCGCAGCTGTTGCAGTGCGGGGTGCTCCTTCCGCACTTGATTCAGCTTGCCAAGCAGCATATTGAGGTTCTCGCCGCTCTCTTCGGCTGCCTTCCAGTCCCGCGGCCGGTACTGGAACTTCTCCGAATCCAGATACTCCTCGCGGCCCTGGGCGAGCGCGGCGTTCTCGAACAGCTCGAAGCCCGAGTAGATGCCCCACAGCGGTGAGAGCGTCGAGGCAAGCACAGCGCGGATGGTGAATGCCGGCTTGCCACCCCACTGCAAGAAGTGGGGCAGGATGTCGGGTGTGTTGGGCCAGAAGTTTGGCCGGAAGAAGCTGTCGCTCTCGCTGGTCAGCTCCTTCATGTACGCCTCGATCTCCCACTTCTCATTGCGCCAGGTGAAGTAGGTGTAGGACTGCTGAAAACCGACCTTGCCGAGCGCGTGCATCATCACTGGCTTGGTGAAGGCCTCCGAAAGGAAGAGCACATCCGGATCGGTCTTCCGAACCTCGCCGAGCAGCCAGGCCCAGAAGTTGACCGGCTTGGTGTGCGGATTGTCGACGCGGAAGATGCGCACACCGTGGCTCATCCAGAGCTTGATGATCCGCAGGCTCTCCAGGTAGATCCCGTCCCGGTCGTTGTCGAAGTTGATGGGGTACATGTCCTGGTACTTCTTCGGCGGATTCTCCGCGTACGCGATGGAGCCGTCAGCGCGCTTGGAGAACCACTCGGGGTGCTCGGTGACCCACGGGTGATCGGGTGATGCCTGGAGTGCGAAATCCAAGGCAACCTCAAGTCCCAGCGAATTGGCCTTGGCGACGAACCGGTCGAACGCGTCGAAGTCGCCGAGGTCGGGATGGATGCTGTCGTGGCCGCCCTCGGCCGCACCAATTGCCCAGGGGGAGCCAGGATCGGTCGGTCCCGCGCTCAGCGTGTTATTCGGCCCCTTGCGAGCCGTATTGCCGATTGGGTGGATGGGCGGAAGGTAGACCACGTCGAAGCCCATCGCCGCCGCGGCTTCCAGGCGTTCGTGTGAGCTGTCGAAGGTGCCAGAGATCCACTTCTGGTTCTCCTCGTCCCACTCCGCACCCTGAGAGCGCGGGAAGAACTCGTACCATGAGGAGAACAAAGCCTTGCGGCGATCGACGAAGATCGGATAGTCCCGGGTAGGCGAGACCCGCTGGCGCGGACCGAAGCGTCTCATTGCTGCGCGTACCTCGCCGGCCAGTACCACCTCGAGCCGATCCTCGACCTGCTGTCCGGAGTCCAGGTTCTTTGCCGCACCCTGCAGCAGAGCTGCCGCCTGATAGTCCCCGGCTGCCTCGGCGTCGGCAGCGGCTCCGTCGAACAAACCAATGCCTTCGGTGCACACCAACGCAACGTCGATGCCAGCGGGAATCTTGATCTCCGCGTTGTGGACCCAGGTTTCCCATGGATCGCTCCAGCCTTCGACGCGGAACGTCCACATCCCCTCGAAGTCGAGCACCACCGACGCCGTCCACCAGTCAAAACCCAGCGGCGTGGTGGGGCGCATCGGCTCACGGCGCTCGTTGCCCTGAGGGTCAGTGAGCACTACCGACGCATTGACTGCGTCATGGCCCTCCCGGAACACAGTCGCCCGGATCGGGATCGATTCCCCGACCACAGCTTTGGCGGGGTAGGCGCCACCCTCGATCACCGGTGACACATTGTGCACCGGAATGCGCTCAAAGATCGACCCAAGTGTCGGCATGGTGACCGTGACGGTGGGTTTGCCGCCAGGCGAGGTGTCTGGCCGTGTCGCGGCCTGTGAGGAGGATGGTGTGGAGGCCTGCTGAGGCGCGTCGTCGCCCTCAGTCGTCGAGGATCCTGAATTGTTTGCCGTCACGATTGTCAACCTATCGGCCTTGGTGCTGACGCGGCAGGGGGTTGGATGCCTCAAGATCGGCAGCATCGGGAGCACGCAGCCTGGGTAAGCGAGCAGCTGCAGTCCTTCGATCGATGAGAGCAGAAACCCGATGTCATCGAAAGTTCGCCGGTAAGTTGATCCGGTGCGCGCTATCCGCCGTTTCGTTGTTCGCCCCGTGTTGCCAGAGGCCCTCAAGCCACTCGGCGATCTGGCCCGTAACCTTCGTTGGTGCTGGCATGTCGAGACCCAAGATCTCTTTCGGTCGGTCGATCCCCAGCTGTGGGAAAGCACCGGCGGCGACCCGCTCCGAATGCTGGCCGACGTCTCCGTCGAGCGCCTCCAAGCTCTCTCGACTGACAAGCGTTTTCTGAAGAACCTTCGGCTCATCCAGGCTGATCTGGCCGACTATCTGACCGGGGAGCTCTGGTATCAGGGCTATGCGGCCGAAAATCGAACCGCGCCGGTAAGCATCGGCTACTTCTCACCAGAATTCGGCATCACCGAAGTGCTCCCGCAGTACTCGGGCGGACTCGGCATTCTTGCCGGCGACCACCTCAAGACGGCAAGCGATCTTGGCGTTCCGATCATCGGCGTCGGGCTGCTTTATCGGCAGGGATACTTCCGGCAATCTCTCAACGCCGCGGGCTGGCAGCAAGAGCGCTACCCGCTGCTGGACCCGAACTCCTTGCCGTTGACGTTGCTACATGACCAGGACGGTCCAGTGCGGATCGATGTGCCCCTTCCCGGGCGCACCATGTACGCGCAGGTTTGGGTGGCGCAAGTCGGCCGGGTACCGCTACTGATGCTGGATTCGGACGTCGAGCAGAATGCCGGCTACGAGCGCGAGGTGACCGACCGCCTGTACGGCGGTGGCACCGACCACCGACTCGAGCAAGAGGTGCTACTTGGCATGGGCGGCGTACGTGCCATCCGCGCGTATTGCCGTATCACCGGCGGCACGCACCCCGAGGTGTTCCACACCAACGAGGGGCATGCAGGATTCCTGGGTTTGGAACGGATCCGCGAGTACCTTCACACAGGCGCGGACTTCGATACCGCGCTGGAGCTGACCCGCGCCGGTACGGTCTTCACCACGCATACTCCGGTTCCTGCCGGCATCGACCGGTTCCCACGCGAGCTCATCGTCCAGCAGTTCGCGGGGTTCGAGGATCTGCCGCTGGATCGGGTCTTGGCGCTGGGCGCGGAGGATTACGAGGGCGGTGACCCCGACAAGTTCAACATGGCGGTGATGGGCTTCCGGCTCTCGCAGCGAGCCAATGGCGTCTCGTCGCTGCACGGCTTGGTGTCCCGCGAGATGTTTCAGGGCCTGTGGCGCGCGTTCGACACCAGCGAGGTCCCGATCACCCAGATCACCAACGGTGTGCACCATCTCACCTGGGTGCGTCCGGACTTGCTCGACCTGCTCGAAGCGCCGAGCGGGAGCTCATCGCACGGCGATGGCTACGACTGGAATGCGCTCGCCGACGTGGACAGCCAGACGATCTGGACACTCAAGAGGAGGATGCGCGAAGACCTGATCTCTATGACTCGGGAGCGGCTGGCCGCTAGCGGTGCCAATCGCGGCATGGCGACCGACTGGGTTGCCAAGGCGCTCAATCCCGACGTGGTGACATTCGGCTTCGCGCGCCGCGTGCCGTCGTACAAGCGGTTGACCTTGATGCTGCGCGATCCGGCTCGGCTCAAGGCCCTCCTAACAGACAAGGATCGGCCGATTCAGATCGTCATCGCCGGCAAGGCGCATCCGGCTGACGAGGGCGGCAAGGCCCTGGTCCAACAGGTCGTGCAGTTCGCCGATGATCATTCGGTACGGGAGCACATTGTCTTTCTTCCGGATTACGACATCGCCATGGCGAAACGGCTGTACCCGGGCTGCGACGTCTGGATGAACAACCCGCTACGCCCCTACGAGGCGTGCGGCACGTCAGGGATGAAAGCGGCCCTGAACGGCGCGGCGAATCTGTCGATTCGCGACGGGTGGTGGGACGAATGGTTCGATCCGGCGTACGGCTGGGAAATCCCGTCTGCCGAGGGCGCGGACGGCGTAGAGCGTCGTGATGATCTTGAGGCTAAGGCGCTCTACGACATCATCGAGAACGAGATCGTGCCGCGCTTCTATGATCGTGATCAGCGCGCGCTCCCGGAGCGCTGGATTCGGATGATCAGAGACACCATCGCCGGTCTGGCTCCCAAGGTGGTGGCGTCACGGATGCTTCGCGAGTATGTGACCGAGCTGTATACACCTGCTGCGGTGTCGAGCCACGCTCTCAATTCCTCGAGTGGAGGAGCGGAGGCACTCGCTCGCTGGAAGCGCAGAGTCCGGGCCGCCTGGTCGACTGTTTCGGTTGAGCACGTCGAGTCGCTGGGCGGCGAGCAGGTCGAGGTGGGGACGAAAATTCACGTCAGCGCGCTGATTCGGCTCGGCGAGCTCACCCCCGACGACATTCAGGTCCAGCTCGTCACGGGTCGAGTCGGTGCCGACGATCGGCTCTACGAGCCGCGGGTGAATCCGTTCGCAACCGGAGGCGATGTGGACCATGTTGATGGTGAAGGGGGCCTGCGCCGCTACGAGGGTTGGGTGGAAGCCAAGCGAACCGGCGCGATCGGCTACACCGTAAGGGTCGTGCCGTATCACCCTTTGCTGGCGAGCCAGGCCGAGATGGGGCTCGCCGCGCTACCCGCGACCGTGCCAACGCCCCCGTCAGCCGGCTACGTGACCACTTACTGATGTGCCGCTCGCGCATCCGCGACCCTCGCAGCGGCCGCTCTCACCCCCGCTAATCGACTTGGAGCACCACGACCGAAAGCGCGGGCAGCTCCAGGGCTGATCCGGCCGGCATCTTCTCCAACGGCAGTTCACCATCCATCCCGCTATGTGCGATCACGGTGTAGTTGTCTGCCCACGGACCGTTCGGCAGCTGGACCTGGATCGCGTCGGAACCAGCATGGAACCAGACGAGAAATGCCTCGTCGGTCGCACGGTACGGGTCGTCGTCGGCGAGGTAGATGCCGACCGTGCGTCGTGTGGCGTCACGCCACTCCGGCTCTGTCATCTCGGCGTTGTTGCCACCGAACCAGGCAATGTTCTTCCGCCCATCCGGCTGACCCTTTGCGTCGAGCAGGAATTCGCCTTGCCGGAAACGATCCCTCCGAAAGACCGGATGCTCCGCGCGCAGCTGCAACAACTTGCGAGTGAGCTCGGTCTGATCGCTCCAAGTTTCCTGGGTGTCCCAATGCACCCATGAAATAGGTGAGTCTTGACAGTAGGCGTTGTTGTTGCCCTCCTGGCTGCGGCCGAGCTCATCACCGGCGGTGATCATGGGAACTCCGGTCGCCAAGATCAAAGTCGCCATGAGGTTTTGCACCTGGCGATGCCGCAGGGCATTGATCGCGGGATCTTCAGTTTCGCCCTCGAACCCGCAGTTCCATGATCGATTGTCATCCGAACCGTCGCGATTGGACTCGCCATTGGTGCCGTTGTGCTTGACGTTGTACGTCACCAGGTCGCGCATGGTGAAGCCGTCGTGTGCGGTGAGGAAGTTGACGCTCGATGTGGAATGTCTGCCGTTGCGATCGAAGATGTCGGGTGAGCCGGTCAGCCGCTGGGCGAGCTCGCCGACTCCGTGGGTATTGCCACGCCAGAAGTCGCGGACATGGTTGCGGAAGCGGTCGTTCCATTCGCTCCAACCTGGCCCGAAGCCGCCCACCTGATAGCCATAAGGACCCATATCCCAGGGTTCGGCGATCATCTTGACCTGGCTCAGCACGGGGTCGTCACGGATCGCGCGCTTGAACGGGTGATCTTGATCGACATGATGCCGCTCGTCCCGGATCAAGGTGCTCAGCAGATCGAAGCGGAAGCCGTCGACCCCCATCTCGACGACCCAATACCGCAGCGAATCCAGCACCATGCGCAGCACGCCTGGCTCGGAAGTGTCCACTGAGTTGCCACAGCCGGTGACGTCGTAGTCGTTGCGGTGATCGTCGGTCAGCCGGTAGTAGCCGAGGTGGTCGATGCCACGGAACGACAGTGTCGGACCTTCGTGCCCGCCTTCGCCGGTGTGGTTGTAGACGACATCGAGAATGACCTCGAGGCCAGCCTCGTGCAACGCCGAGACCATCTCCTTGAACTCGCGAACCTGCTGACCGAGCGTGCTGACCGAGCCATAGGCGGCGTGCGGCGCGAAGTAGCCGAGAGTGTTATATCCCCAATAGTTGGAAAGGCCGCGCCCCACGAGGAAGGGCTCGGAAATGTGGTGGTGGATCGGCAGCAGTTCAACGGCTGTGACGCCGAGGTCCTTGAGGTGTTGGATGACGGCGGGATAGGCAAGCCCTGCGTACGTCCCCCGCAGGTGCTCTGGAACCGACGGATGCAACTGCGTAAAGCCCTTGACGTGGAGTTCATAAATGACTGTCTCCGACATCGGTGTCGGCCGATCAATCGGACGCGGCGGAGGTGAGTCGGTCACGACGACACTGAGTGGCACAGCGGCAAAGGAGTCGGTGCTGTCCGGCACGTAGTCGGATTCCTTCGTGTGGTCCAGGATCGGGCCGGAGTAGTCGACGCCACCGGTGATCGCCCTGGCGTACGGGTCAACGAGCAGCTTGGCCGGGTTGAACCGAGTTCCAGCGGCAGGGTCCCACGCGCCGTGGACGCGGAAACCGTAGCGTTGTTCCGCGCCGATGCCATGGATGAAGGCGGTCCACACGCCATCGGCGTCGCGACGCATGTCGTGGTTGGTCTGATTGCGATCCTCATCGACCAGGGCGAGCTCCACCCGCGTCGCGCGAGGCGCCCAGAGACCAAACGAGGTACCACCGTCGCGAATGCGGGCACCGAGGACCGAAGTGTCCTGCGGCACTGGCAACGCAGTGGATGTCATCTTTTACGAGCCTTAGCAGTTGACTGGATGTGCTCTGGACCGGTCACGATGAAACCAGTTACTCCGCCGGCTGAGCCGGAGTGCGCCTTCATTGTGCCCCACATGAGCGACAGTTACCGCGGATCCGGGCTCTCCAAACCATCGAGCAACCGGTTGTGTACCTACCGTAGGCAACAGTGGGCAGTCCTTTCAACAGATTCGGGCATGCCGATGACTATCAGCGTGAACGCCTCGGGACCTAACGACCAATGCGGAGTCGACTCTCCATCGGGCGCTTTCTGGTCGTGGGAGTTGCAGTTGCGGCAGCGCGACTCGAGTTCGTGGTCACTGATCGACCTCGCTCGGCCGGCTCAGCTGAGCTGGCCGCATGCTCCGCGGTGGGTGTACGTCGAGTTGGCGGAGATCCAGCCGCGGTGCCACCCTTCTGCGAGGGTGAACCACCAGGTGCGGTACCGGTGGTGGCTCTTCTTGTCGGTGTAGATCGTGGTACCGAAGTGAAGCTTCGTCCGCCCCGGCTTGGATGAGGTGGGGGTGTGGTAGATCCGCATCTCGCGGGCCACCACACACCGGGTCGTGAAGGTCGCTGCCTCGGCCGGCACGGCCGGGACCACGGAGGCAGTGAGCATGACCAGCAAGCCGCTGCCGCTGAGAAGGGCACCCCGAAGAACCGATGTCATGGCTGTGAGTATGCCCGTGAAGCGCGCCATCTTCGCTAGATACGCCGGGTTCCGTAGGTGGACCGCTCAAGTCGCGCCGCTGCCAGTGGTACTCATTGCCTCGGCGGACCTCGACGTCTTAAGACGCTCTGGTGCCTCCTCGAGCGACACCCGAGCGCCCGAGATGATTCAGGTCAGAGCGCGGACCCTGTTGTTCCGAGCATCGTGGGTGAGCTCGACCTTGCCGAGGGCCTCCAAGAGCGGCGGCACGTACATGCCGAAGCGGCCGCGGTAGCCCTTACGGAGGCCGTACCACCCGCCAACTGGGTTATCGGCTGACCGACCCCATGACTCGACGGTGCCGTCCTTGGCTGGCTTCTGTTCATCCGCCGCGCCTAGGTCGACCCAATCACCCTGCTCGACAAGCCAGGCGTGAAGATCGTCCAGGCACCTGAGCTGATACTTCAGCTGGGTGGATCCGACCTGACAAACCAGCGTGGGCGGGTCGGTGGTCTCATCCGCCCACATCGTGTAGGTGGAGGTGCGGGGCGCCGTGCTGAGTTCCCACGGATCGTCTTTGGTTCCTGCGGGCATATGGCGGATTCTCGCAGAAGGTCCGCTCTTCGGAGGCCGTCGCGGTGAGGCGTTTTGACGGTTGTGCTGCGAAACGACCCCTCGGGTGGCGTTGCGGGGGGTCGTTGTGACGGTTGTGCTGCGAGACGGACCCATGACCGAGCGCCACGATGGCCAGGCCGGTTGCACAGCTCGCCACAAAAGGCAGCAGACTTGCTCTTTGTGGTCATGAACGACATCAAGGAACTGGGCACGATCTTGTCGATCTGGGCTCATCCCGACGATGAGGCCTATCTGTGCGGCGGAATCATGGCGATGGCATCCGCGGCGCAGTCTCGCGTGGTGTGCGTCACGGCTACTCGTGGTGAGCTCGGCGTGACCGATCCAACGCGATGGCCGCCCGAGCAACTTCTGACTATTCGCGAGGCTGAGCTCGCGGAGTGCCTGCGGATCCTGGGCGTGACCGAGCATCGTTGGTTGGGCTATCCGGACGGCGGCTGCGACTCGATCGATGCCGACGCAGCAATCGAGCAGATCGCAGGAATCGTTCGTGATGTGGCTCCAGACACGATCTTGACCTTTCCGCCCGACGGTCAGACGGGCCACCCCGACCACATCGCGGTGCACCGCTGGTCGGTCGAAGCCGTACGCCGCACCGGCATCGGAACACTGCACGTCTTCGCCAACACGCAGGAGTGGCTTGATGATCAGCTGGCTCGGTGGACCGAGTTGGGTGCGATCGTCGGCGAGCCGCCGATTGCCTGGGCCGGGCCGCTCAGCATCGATCTCACGCTCACCGGCCAAGTATTGGATATCAAGTACGCGGCGCTGGCTGCGCAGGCCAGCCAAACCGAGGCGGTACGCGCGGTGGTCGGCGAGCAGGCTTATCGAGAGCTCATCCGGATCGAGCGGTTTACGGCATTTGCGCCTCAGCAGGCACCCGTGTCACAAGCCATGACCTAGCAAACAAGCTTTGTTACTCGTGAGTAATGTGGCGGCCAAGAAGAGCTCGAAGTACGCATAACTCGAGGCACGCATAAGGAGAAGGAAGCGGGATGAAGATCGTGGTACTGGCCAAGTACGTTCCCGACGCGACCGGGGAGCGCACCTTCGCCGAGGACGGCACGGTCGACCGGGCCTCAAGCGATGGATTGCTCTCCGAACTCGACGAGTACGCCGTCGAGCAAGGTCTACAGATCGCCGAAGACGGTGACGACGTCGAGGTTGTTGTCATGACGCTCGGACCGGATGACGCAGCCGATGCGATCAAACGGGCACTGCAGATGGGCGCATCGGCCGGCATCCACATCGTCGACGACGCCGTCCACGGCTCTGATGCGCTGGCAACGAGCGCGCTGCTGGCCGAGGCGATCAAGAAGGCGGCAGCGGATCTGGTGATCTGCGGCATGGCCTCCACCGACGGGACCATGGGCGTCATTCCGGCAATGATCGCCGAGCGACTCGGCTGGCCGGCTGCGACCCTGGGCGCCTCCCTCGCCGTGGCCGACGGTAGGGTCACAATCCGCCGCGACGACGATGTGGCCAGCTTGACCATCGAGGCCGACCTGCCGGCGATCGTCAGTGTCACCGACCAGTCCGGCGAGGCACGCTACCCCTCGATGCGGGGCATTCTTGCGGCCAAGAAGAAGCCGGTCGACACCTGGACGATTGCTGATCTTGGTATCGACGCCGGCGAGGTCGGTTTGGGAGCGGCATGGAGCAAGGTCCTCGAGACGAGCCCGCGCCCGGCGAAGGAACCGGGCCGGGTGGTCGAGGAGGAGGACGCTACGTCGGCATTCATCGAATTCCTGACTGCTGGCAAGTACATCTGAGTAGGAGGTAGTGATGTCTGAGGTCCTGATCGTCGCCGAACACATCAATTCGCACGTGTCCAAGCCGGCCCTCGAGCTCCTGACGCTGGCGCGTCGGCTCGGTCAGCCGGTCGCAGTGGTTTTCGGTGATATCGAGGACACCATCACCAAGGCGCTGGGCGAGTACGGGGCGACCCGCGTCTTGTCGGTCAATGACCCGGCGATCGAGGACTACCTCGTGGCGCCCAAAGCTGAAGCGCTGGCAGAGATCGCCGAGACTGTGCAGCCGGCTGCGATCTTGATCACCTCGACCCCAGAGGGTAAGGAAATCGCTGGACGGCTGGCGGTGAAGCTCGGCTCCGGCCTGATCACCGACGCCAGCGACGTCGCCGCTGACGGCACCACCATGCAGTCGGTCTTTGCCGGTAACTGGACCGTCACCGCGTCGGTGACACGGGGTGCTCCGGTGATCACGGTCAAGCCGAACGCCGTAGCCATCGAGGCTGCGCCTACCGAGCCCGTGACTGAGCAGATCGAGGTAACCATCTCGGACGCGGCCAAAACCGCGCGCATCCTGAGTAAGGAGCCGAAACGGTCAAGCGGGCGGCCGGACCTGACCGAGGCGGCGGTCGTCGTCTCCGGCGGGCGCGGCACCGGCGGCGACTTCGCCGCCGTCGAGGAATTGGCCGACGTACTGGGCGGTGCAGTCGGTGCCTCACGGGCAGCCGTCGATGCTGGCTGGTACCCGTATGCGTACCAGATCGGCCAGACTGGCAAGACCGTCTCACCTCAGCTCTACATCGCCGTCGGAATTTCTGGGGCGATCCAGCACCGCGCCGGAATGCAAACCTCGAAAGCGATCGTGGCAGTCAACAAGGATCCCGAGGCTCCGATCTTCGCGCTTGCTGATCTTGGCATCGTCGGCGACCTGCACAAGGTGCTTCCCGACGTGATCAACAAGATCAACAAACGCAGCGGATAAGGCAGACTTGGGCGTCATGAGCCGCATCTACCTCGACCACGCGGCCACCACACCGATGGTTCCGGAGGCCGTCGAGGCGATGGCCCGTGAGCTGACCAGAGTCGGCAACTCCTCATCACTGCATGCCTCGGGCCGTTCATCCCGTCGGGTGGTGGAAGAGTCGCGGGAGGCGATCGCCGCACTGGTAGGGGCACATCCGGCAGAGTTGATCTTCACCAGCGGCGGAACCGAGTCGGACAATCTGGCCGTCAAGGGTGCCTTCTGGTCGGGCACGGAGATCGGTCGCGATCGGGTGATTACCTCGACGATCGAACATCATGCCGTGCTGGATTCCGTCGCCTGGCTGGGCCACCTCGCAGCGGCCGAGGTTAGCTATGTGCCGGTCGATGCCGCAGGTCAGCTGGATCTGGCGGCTCTCGCGAACGCGGTCGACGCGCGCTCGAGTGTGGTCTCGGTGATGTGGGCCAACAATGAAGTCGGCACGGTACAGCCGATACCGCAGGTCGCCGCAACAGCCGCCGAACACGGCGCGATCTCACACAGCGACGCGGTCCAGGCAGTCGGGCACATCGAGGTCGACTTCGCGGCAAGCGGACTTGATCTGCTGAGCTTCACCGCGCACAAGCTCGGCGGCCCGTACGGAATCGGTGCCTTGATCGCGCGCCGCGATCTTCGGTTGACCCCGGTCCTGCACGGTGGTGGTCAGGAGCGCGACATTCGCTCAGGCACCCTCAACGTCGCGGCCGCGGCAGGCTTTGCTGCGGCACTCCAGGTTGCCGGGGGAAAGCGGATGGAGGAGGAGCGACGGTTACGCCAGCTGCGTCGCGAGCTGCTCGGCTCGGTGCTCGCAGCTGTCCCCTGGGCGATCCCGTACGGCCCGGCCGCAGAAGAGGATCGCCTGCCGGGCACCCTGAGCATTGGCTTCCCAGGATGCTCAGCCGATGCGATCTTGATGTTGCTGGACTCGGCTGGGATTGACTGTTCCACCGGAGCGGCATGCTCGGCGGGGGTCTCCCAGCCGAGTCACGTACTCCTGGCCATGGGATACAGCGAGATCGAGGCACGTTCGGCACTCAGGTTTTCGCTCGGCCACACCTCGACGCCGAGCGACGTGCGCGCTCTCGCGGCAGCACTTCCCGAAGCCGTACAGCGTGCGAAGGCCGCGGCCGCGTTCGCCTGAGGTCGCTTGGCGCTCATCGCCACCCGTGAAAGACTTGCCGCTTGCCGAAAAGCGCCCCAGAGCACCAAGGACACCAATGAAGGTATTGGCCGCCATGTCCGGTGGCGTCGACTCGGCCGTTGCCGCAGCGCGGGCGGTCGAGGCTGGACACGACGTCACCGGCGTGCATCTGGCTCTGTCCAAGAACCCGCAGGCCTACCGATCGGGAGCCCGTGGTTGTTGCTCCAAAGAAGATGCCCACGATGCGCGGCGCGCGGCCGATGTGCTCGGCATTCCGTTCTACGTGTGGGACCTTTCGGATCGCTTCGCCGCTGATGTGGTGAGCGACTTCGTCGCAGAATATGCAGCCGGGCGCACCCCGAATCCTTGCGTACGTTGTAACGAGAAAATCAAGTTTTCCGCCGTCCTGGACCGTGGTGTCGCGCTCGGCTTTGATGCGGTCTGCACCGGGCACTACGCCAGACTGACCCGTACCGGGAATGACGTCGAGTTGCATCGCGCATTCGATGCCGCCAAGGATCAGTCCTATGTGCTCGGCGTGCTCAATGCTGATCAACTTCGTCGCTCCTACTTCCCGCTCGGCTCCTCCCTCAAGGCCGACGTACGCGCCGAGGCCCGGGACCGTGGCCTGGCTGTGGCGAACAAGCCCGACAGCCACGACATCTGCTTCATTGCCAACGGGGATACAGCGGGATTCCTGGAAAGCCAGCTCGGCCGCCGGGCAGGTGACATCGTCGACCTTGCGGGCACCAAGGTCGGCGAGCACGCCGGATCACATCGGTTCACTGTGGGGCAGCGGCGCGGTCTTCGACTCGGCACACCGGCCGCCGACGGCGAGCCTCGATTCGTCGTCGCCATTACCCCGACGACCAACACCATCACTGTTGGCCCTCGGGATGCGCTCGCCGTCAAGATCATCAACGCTATTCGTCCGACGTGGACAGCCGGGCCGCTGAGCGCTGAGTGGTCCGGGCAGGTACAGGTTCGAGCCCATGGGCAACCGATGAACGCCAGCGTCCAGCTGCAGGACGAGCATCTTGAGATCCAGCTCGACTCTGCCCCCACCGGTGTCGCACCTGGTCAGGCAGTAGTTCTTTACGCCGGCTCGCGAGTTGTGGGCAGCGCGACCATTTCGGCCACCCGGGCGTGACCGCCACCTCGCCGGACGGCGAGCTGCCGTTGATTCGGACCACAGGAATTGGTTCCTGGCCCGGAACTGACATGGCGGATGCGATCAAGATCGCATTCGCGGAGTGCCCTGATGTTCCTTACCTGCCTGAGCTTCCGGCACGGGGGCCTTACGCGCAGCTGATCGGACGCTCGACCGCCTTTCTGGCGGGTCTGGCTGCCGACCTGCAACCTGCCGGGTGGCGGCTGACCGATGCCTCCAGCCGGGACCATCGGCTGGCGGTCAGCACGCTCCGCCGTGATCTTGATCTGTTGGAGGAGCACGCTCAGGGATACGCAGGCACCCTCAAGCTCTCGGTCGCCGGCCCGTGGACACTGGCGGCCATGATGGAGCGCCCGCGTGGTGATCGTGTGATTGCCGACTCTGGAGCGCGGCGCGATCTTGGCCAATCGCTCGCGGAAGGCATCACCCAGCTCGTTGCCGAGCTGGTCGGGCGGCTCCCCGATGTCGAGCCGTTGGTCCAGCTCGACGAGCCGATGCTCCCGGCAGTGCTCGGCGGCGCGATTGCCAACGCGAGCGGCTTGTTGCGGCATCGGGCCATCGAGTCGAGCGAGGTTAGCGGTGCCATCATCCATACCCGTGACCGGCTGGCGACGACCCCTGTTGTTGTGCATTGCTGCGCGGCGGATCCGCCTATCGAACTGCTTCGCTTGGCCGGCGTCTCCGGCGTGCTTCTCGACATCGACCAGCTGTCCAGTACGGATTGGGACGTCGTGGGAGCAACTCTGGAAGCCGGACCGTGGATCGGGATGGGTGCACTGCCGACCGACCGCATGCTCGGGCCCGATCAGGTGGCCCGCCGCGTACTCCAGCCGCTACGCGATCTCGGCCTCGAGCCACCAGTCGCGGCGCGCATTGTGATCACGCCAGCTTGCGGGCTGGCGTCAGCGACTCGTGACGGCGCGGTGCGTGCATTGCGTACCCTGCGCTCCGCCGCCGAGATCGTCACGGAGCAACTCGCCGACTGAATTCAGCAGTGCGCGCCGACTGAATTCAGCATGTGCGCTGAGCCTGTCGAAGTGCGCGTTGGGTGCCCCTTCGACAAGCTCAGGGGCACCCAACGTGTTGGCGTCTCCTCAGTTCAGTGCGGGCCGCTCCGGCACGTAGAGCCAGACGTGGAATAACGCATCCAGGTCCTGTCCGGAAACCCTTTCGGAGAGTCGGATGAACTGGGCTGTCGTCACATTCCCATACTTATGCTGCTTCGCCCAGGTGCGCAGGATGACGAAGAAGTCGCGCGATCCCACCTTCTGCCGCAGTGCCTCAAGCGTCATGCTGCCCCGAAGATAGCCCTGCGGGCCGAACAGATCGGCCGGATCTTTCAGCGCTGCCGGCGCGGGCGACCAGAGGCTGGAGGAGGGCGGGTGGCTGTCGTACTCCGTCTGGAACTGCTCGGCGGTGCTTGGCCCGCCATGAGAGGCAGCCCAGAGCCACTCGGCGTAGGTTGCAAAACCCTCATTGAGCCAGATGTCGCCCCAGTCGCTCAGCGACACGGAGTTGCCATACCACTGGTGGGCCCACTCGTGAACGTTGGTCGTGTCGTCCGGGATGCCATCGAAGACTGGCCTGTTCTGCGTCTCGAGGGCGTATCCGACTTCCGTCTCCTTCACCACGATTCCGGCGCTGTTGAATGGGTACGGTCCGAACCGACGCTCTTCATAGCGGATGATCTTCGGGATGAGCGCGCGCTCGGCCGCAACGGTCCCGAGCTTTGGCTCAATGAAGCTCCAGATCGGCAACTTGCGTCCGGTCGCTGTCCTCATAATGGAGTGGTAAACGTCGTAATCGCTGATCGAGATCATGGCCAGGTACGTCGCCTGCTGGTAGGGCTGCACCCATCGCCAGGTCTCTTTGCCGGCATGCTTCCGGACGCTCTTGAGGTCGCCGCTGCCAGCCACCTCGAGCTTGGTCGGAACGGTGATCTTCATATCGAAGGTCGCCTTGTCGCGTGGCGTGTTGTTGTTCGGGAACCAGGTCATGGCGCCGATCGGTTCGCTGAGTACGGTGGCTCCGGCTCCGTTGTCGGTGGGGATCCAGCCGTCCTGAGCGCCGTCGGGATCGATGTGGGTGACAGGCTTGCCGTGGTACCGGATGCTGGCCGAGAAGCGGCCCGCTACAGTCTTGGACGGCTTGATGATCAACTTGTTGTCGCGCCTGGAGAAGTCAGCCGTGCGTCCATTGACCCGTACCTTGTCGACGATCAAGCCTTCCAGGTCAAGTGAGAACGACTTCAAGGGCTTCTTGGCCTTGGCGGTGAAGCTCGTTTTCGCCTTGATATTTCCTGAGCTCTGGAAGCTGAGGCTGATCGCGTAGTGCTTGACGTCGTACCGGCTGCTGCCGACCTCGGGGAACAGCGAATCTGGAGCCTGTCGCGAGGCGGTTGACGCCTGCGTCGGCGCTGCCGGTTTGGCGATGGCGAT
>Ga0307289_10000204_pt1 | contig 24606 bp, 24 predicted proteins | sample ER_DNA_143_FD_194483 | JGI IMG/M metagenome (GOLD analysis project Ga0307289, IMG submission 194483) | Bulk soil microbial communities from the East River watershed near Crested Butte, Colorado, United States - ER_DNA_143 | ecosystem: Environmental > Terrestrial > Soil > Floodplain | place...
TGCGGCTCGGTCGGCACCCCCTGGCGGGACGCCTCGTCGGCGCCGAGGTCGAAGCCCAGCCAGGTCCCGACCAGGTGCGCCGCCCGCACCGCGTCTTCGCCCTCGCCGTAGGACAGGGCGAAGCCCCGCTCAAGCTTCTCGCGGACGACGGCCGGCGGGTCGCTCTCGGCGATCTCCGTGCGGGTGCCGACGACGTCGCGGGTCAGGGAGTTGGCGCGGTTCTGCTCGACCTGGGAGGCGCGTCCGCGAAACCACCAGACGACCTGCTTCTGCTCGGCGAGCCACTGGTCGAAGTCGCGCAGGAGCCGGGACTTGCCGATGCCGGCGTCCCCGACGACGTCGACGACGAGGTACCCGCCGTCGTGGACGACGTCGAGGAAGCGCTCCTGGAGGAAAGCGATCTCACTCGTCCGCCCGACGGTGCCGGCCTCGATGCCCTCCACGAGGCCGACCCGGTCCAGGGTGAAGCCGCGGGGTCGCGGGGAGACGACCAGGTAGCCGTCGACCGGTCCGTCCAGCCCCTTGAGGTCCAGGCCCGGCAGGGGCTCCACGTTGAAGGCCCGCCGGACCTGTCGGTACGTCTCGGTGGAGACGAGAACGCGGCCCTCAGGTGCCGCGGACTGGAGGCGGGCGGCGCGGTTCACCGTCGGCCCCACCGCGACGAACTCGTGTCTCGCGCGCTCGCCGAGGGTGCTGACGACGACCTCACCCGTGTCGATCCCGACGCGCATCCGCGCGGTCACCCCGAACCGGCGCTCGACGTCGGCGCTGAGCTCGGCGGTCGCCGCGGTCATGGCCAGACCCGCACGGACCGCCCGCTCGGCGTCGTCCTCGTAGGAGCGCTGGAGGCCGAACACCGCCATGACCGCGTCGCCGATGAACTTCTCGACGACACCCCCGTGGCCGTCGATGGCGTCCTGCCAGCGGGCGAAGCATGCGTCGACGACGGCGCGGGTGTCCTCGGGGTCTAGGCGGCGCGACAGGACGGTGAAGTCGACCAGGTCGGCGAAGAGCACGGTGACCAGCCGGCGTTGCTCGCCGAACTGTCCCGAAACCAGCTGGGAGTGCCGCTCCCGCAGCGGGGCCAGCGCGGTCTCGACGACGTCGTCCCCGAGGAGGGCTCGCTGGGCCTCCAGCGCGGCGATGGCGCGCTCCACGGCGGCGAGGTCACCGCCGGCGGCGCCCGAGGACGGCGACGTCGAACCGACCGGGCCCATGCCGCATACGGTAGGTCGCCGTTTCCCTGACGCAACGACGAACGGCCAGGAGGTGGCTGTTCGGACGGTATGCGGCGTGGGTTCGTGGTGTCATGGCCCCACCTGTCGACCCAGCCCAGGGAGTTTCGCCATGCGTGTCACTGCCACGACGACGTCGATGTCGTGGATTCCGTCCGACTCCGTCTGGGGGCCGCTCAAGCTGGGGTTCGACCTCGGGCTGTCGCACTGGGACGAGCCGCTGCCCGAGCGGTTGTCCGGAGTGGAGGACGTCGCCTCTCTCCATGAACGGGGCCGGTTCCGGTTCGCCAACGTGCTCCAGGGCTGGCTCGAGGTCGAGGACCGCCAGATCGTCGGACACGGCTTCGGTGACCGTTCCGGGCTGCTCATGGGCGAGACGACGGTGCGGCTGGCGCGCGGCGGGGTCACCTTCCAGGCCATCGGACTGCCGGTCCTCCGCTCGGCCCAGGTGGCCGGCGACCATGACGGCGCGGGCGCCGTCGTGTTCCGGCAGACGGTGGGTGGACGGACCGCCATCCCCCTGCCGCGGCCGGTACCGCACCCGCCGTTCGTGCGGTGGCAGGCCCCGCTCGTGTGGACCACGCTCGTGCTGACCCTGCGGGCGGACGGGTCGTCCGAGGCGCGGATGACGGGCGCCAGCGCGTTCCCGAGGCACTGGGTCTACGGCACGGACGGCCTCGTGGCCTGGAAGTCGGCGCTCACCGACGAGTCGCGATGGATGCGGCACTCGTTCGGTGAGCGGACGCCATGGAGCGACAACGACAACGAGGCGCTCGTCACCGAGGTCGAGTCGCAGGTCGAGCGGCAGCTCTCCACGGAGATCATGCGCGGCGGCGCCAAGCCGGAGATCAGGCGACTGCCCGAAGGGTCGTTGCTGACGCGGCAGGGCGACCCCGGTGACGAGCTCTACCTAATCCTCGACGGCGTCGCCGCGGTGGAGGTCGACGGGCGCGTGGTGGCCGAGGTCGGGCCCGGCGCGGTCGTCGGCGAGCGGGCCATTCTCGAGAGCGGGCTGCGGACGTCGACGGTTCGGGGGACGACGCCGCTGCGGGTCGCGGTGGCCCGGCGGGACGCAATCGACGTCGAGAAGCTGCGTGCCGTGGCCGAGACGCACCGTCGGGAGGACCAGCCGATGGGCGAGGCGCCGACCGCACCGCTGGACTGAGCGTCAGGAGGACTCACTCGGCGAGGAGTCGAGTTCGTCCGGCTCGCGGGCCTTACCACCGCGCCGGCCGTACCACGTGGCGAGGGGCACGACGCTGGCGCCGTGCACGAGAACGCTCACGAGCACGGTGACGACCATGACCTCTGCCACGAACGCGTTCTCGGGAGGCTGCAGCTCGATGTAGGCCAGCAGCCCGAACGCGATCGATGCCAGACCACGGGGACCGACCCACCCCAGGAACCAGCGGTCGGGCCGCTCGATCGTGGTCCGCGCGAGGGAGAGGACGACTGGCAGGGTCCGCGCGACGGCAACGGCGAGGAAGGCGAAGAGCACGACGGCCCAGTTGGTGCCGTTCACGAGCGTCTGGTTGATGAGCTGCCCGAACAGGAACCAGACGAGCAGCCCCAGGAAGACGCCGGTGTCCTCGACGAGGTGCAACGCGTCCTTCGGCAGGTGCTGGGCCGCCGACCGGAACAACAGGCCGGCCACGAACGCGGCGACGAACCCGTTGCCTTTGAAGGCAACAGAGACGAGGTACGCCAGGATCGGGAGCATCAGGACCGCGATCCGGAGGGCGGGCGGCTCGGTCCATCCGCGGTCGTAGGCGTGGCGGATGAGCCAGCCGCCGCCGAACCCGATCGCGGCGCCGACCGCGATCGCGACGAGAAACGCGGGCGCCGCGCCGATGAGCGCCTCGAGATCGGGCGTCGCCTCGTCCTCGGCGGCTTCGGCCCCGGCGACGGCGAAGAGGAACAGCGGGGCGATGAAGCCGTCGTTGAAGCCGCTCTCGACGTTGAGCAGGTCGCGCAGCCGGGCCGGCACCCGCCGGTCGCGGATCAGCGAGACCACCGGCGCCAGGTCGGTCGGCATGACCACCGTCGCGATGCAGGCCAGGATCCAGAAGTTCACGTGCGGGAAGGCCAGCGCGCCGAACGCCACCGCGAGGATCACGGACAAGGGCAGGGCAATGAGAAGCAGCCGCGCTGTGAGCCTCGGTTCCTTGCCGAAGAAGCCACCTTCCACCTCGGTGGCGTCGACGAACAGCACGACGGCGAGGACGACCTCGACGAAGTGCTCCGTGACCGAGGTTTCGAGGTCGATGACGTAGAGCGGGTTGGACCCGGCGGTCAACGCCACACCGGCGGCCACCATGGCGATGGGTGCGGTGATGCTCCATCGCGCCAGTCGACCGGCGACCATTCCCCACGCGAGGGGGACGAGCAGGAGCACCGCCAGCGCCAGCACGGGCCAACTCTCACACGCATACCCCGGTTGTCGCGAGGTTCCTGCCAGGCCGTGTCAGCGCGTGTCAGCGCGTGTCAGCTGCCTCCCCTCCGGTGCGGACGAGCTCGAGCAAGCGGCTCAGGACGCGGATGCACGCCTCGACGTCCGCACGGCTCAGGGACTTGGCCACCGGAGCAAGCGCGGCCGCCTCGCCCGTCCGGATCGCCTGGACGACGGCCCGACCGTCGGGGGTGATGGCGACGAGCGACGACCGCTGGTGCGCCGGGTTCGACCGAAGGGTGACCCAGCCCCCCTGCTCGGCCTCGTTGACGCAACGCTGGACGAACTGCCGGCTGAGCCCGAGGACCTCGGCAATGCGCGGGACGGTGAGTGCGTCACGGGCTCGGAGCAGGTCCAGCACGGCCCGGACCCCCACGGGGACACCGCCGGCGGCGTCGAGGTTCCGGACGGTCTGCCGGTAGAGCGGACCCAGCAGGTCGAAGACCCGGGCGAGCTCACTGCTAGTGGCGGGAGGCACCCGGGCATTATGACACCTGAGTTGACAGATCGGTTGACATGATGACACCTTGGGTGTCATGACCGGCACGCTGACGCGGAGGATCGTGCCCGTTCCCGACGGCGAGCTCGCGGTCTGGTCCAACGAGCGTGCGGGCCGGCCGCTGGTGTTCCTCCACGGCGGCGGACTGGACCGGCGGATGTGGGAGCAGCAGGTCGCGGCGTTCGCCGAGACGAACCACGTGGTGTTGGTGGACGCCCGAGGGCACGGGGAGTCCTCAACGGCCACCGACGCATACCGGCACTGCGACGACGTGGCGGCGGCGTTCTCGGCGCTGGACCTCGGGCCGGCGGTGTTCGTCGGTCTCTCGATGGGCGGCGGTACGGCCGTCGATGTGGCACTGGAGCATCCCGACCTCGTCGCGGCGCTGGTCGTCTCCGGGGTCGGTACCAGCGAGCCGGAGTTCACCGACCCGTGGGTGCTCGACGTCTTCGCTGAGTGGAAGGCGGCCGAGGAGGCGCGGGACGCGCAGCGCTGGCTCGATGCCTTCCTCCGCTTCGCCAGCGGCCCGTACCGGTCCATGGACGACGTCGACCCGGACGTGGTCGACCGGTTGCGCCGGATGGCGTGGGACACGCTGCAGCACCACGCCGTCCAGAGCTTCGTTCCTCCGACCGCGGTGACTCGGACATGGGAGCGGGCCGCCTCGATCACCGTGCCGGTGGTCGCCGTGAGCGGCACGCTGGACTCGCCGGACCACATCGGGATGGCGCACCGACTGGCCGCGACCGCCCCCGACGGACGGGTGGTCGACCTCCCCGGGACGGCCCACTACCCGAACATGGAGCAGCCCGCGGCCTTCGACGAGGTGGTGGCGGACACAGCCGGTTAGGCCGTCGCCCGGCTGCCACAATGAGCGCCGTGACGAGCAGCCGGTACTGCGTCAACGTGCCCCTGCGCTGGTCCGACATGGACGCCTACGGACACGTCAACAACGTCCAGTTCCTCCGGCTGTTGGAGGACGCGCGGGTGACGGGATTCCGGGAGTGGTTCGGCCAGGACCGCGCGCTGCTGGACGAGGGCGTCCTCGTCGCGCGGCACGAGATCGAGTACATCGCGCCGCTCACTTTCCGGCATGCGCCGATCGCCGTCGAGATGTGGTGCACGAAGATTGGTGGGGCCGGCTTCGACCTTGGGTACGACGTGCGCGATCCCGATGACTGGGGAGACGGGCACTACGCGCGGGCCGAGACCAGCCTGGTGGTCTACGACTTCGCCGGGTCGCGGCCGCGCCGAATGCGTCCGGACGAGAAGGGGATCCTGGAGGGTATGCGTGGTCCTGCGGTGCCCTTCCGGTGGCGGGGACGGTGACGTCCCAGGGACGGCTGTTCCTGGACGACGAGGGGTATGCGGACCTGCGCACCTTTGTGAGCCGGGCCCGGGGGCTCGACGACGAGGGCGCCGTCCGGCTGCAGGCTGACGGGACGGTGCTGGCCGCATACGTCGGGGTGCTCCCCGGTCGGGGGTTGCTCGGTGATGGTGCTGTGGTGGGACTCCGAACGATGCGGCTCGCCGAGCCCGCGGCCGTCGACGTGACGGTGCCGCTCGTCGCGGTGGCCGATCGGCTCGCCCGCGAGGTTCGTGCAGGGCTGGAGCTGCCGCCGGTGGTCGTCGCGACGCCGTGGGCGGCGATGACGCCGCCGCGCGGCGGATGGGAGCCGGTCGGGTCGCTGGAGGCCGCCATGCTGGTGGACGCCGCACGTGCCGGCATCGCCGAGGTGGCCCGGGGCGCTTCGGCCGGTTCGGGCGGGGCGGCGGTGGCCGACCTGCGCCACCGTGTCTGGAGCCGGCTCACCGAGACGGACCCGCCGGTTCCGACGGGGGCGGCGTTCGCCGCATACACTTTGGGTTTCCTGGAGCCCGCCGGACGGTGCGCCGTCGTGGCGCACGGGCGCTGGACCCGGCTCAGCTCACCGCAGGGTCACGTGCTGGTTCGCTGAGGGTCGACGCACCGACGTCCGCTGACGATGACCAGCGCGGCAACGGCGGCGAGCACCGACCAGATGACGATGTAGGTGTGCCGGTCGCCTCCAGGCGTGTGCAGCGTGGCGAAGATCGCGCTGGCGGCGGCGATCCCGAGAACGCTCCCGAGCACGTCGGACAGCTGGAGGGCCGCCGACGCAGGACTCTGCCCGGACACCGGGACGAGGTCGAGGAGGATGACCGAGAGGCTGGTCGAGCCCAGCCCCATCCCGAGCCCGGCGAACACCATGGCGAGCGCGAAGAACCACACATGGAGTCCGGTGGCTGTGATGATCACCATCAAGAGTGCGCCGAGCGCGACGAGGCCGCCGCCAGAGGAGACGAGGGCCCACCGCCGGCCGGTGAAGGACGCCCGGCCTTGGATCCATGATCCGGTCGACCAGCCGAGCGACCCGACACAGATGACGAGGCCGGCCAGGGCGAGGGTCGCCCCGCGCTCCTGGGTGAACATCAGCGGGATGTAGGTGATGGTGCCGTTGAACGAGGCGTTGAGGAGGAACCGGCTGAAGATGACCGACGGCAGGCCCATGGCCATCCGCAGTGTTCCTCGCGGCAGCAGCCGCGGCGTCACCACGAGCAGCCCCACCACGCCGGCAAGCGCAGCGAGCGTCTCCCAGGAGAGGAGCCGGACCTGGTCGTGGGTGCCGAGCTGTACCAGTCCCGCCGACAGCGCGACGAGCACTCCGGCACCTGCAGTTCGCCGATGCGCTGCTCGTTCCGATGCGTCGCCGTCGCCGGTATCGCCCGCCCGGGAGATGGCGCGGCGCTGGCTGACGATCATCAGCAGCGTGAGCAACGCCGGTGGGACGACCACCCAGAACACCAACCGCCAGGTGAAGGCGGTGCTCAGCCAGCCGGCGAGCGGCGCCCCGATCAGGGACGGAAGTACCCAGGCGGCAGACACCCACGCGAAGACCTTCGGGCGAAGCTTCGTGGGGTAGACCCGACCGACGATGACGTACAGGACGACCACGACCAGTCCGGCTCCCAGTCCGGTGACGGCCCGTCCAACGAGAAGAACGGGGAATGACGTCGCGATCCCGCAGATCGCGGCGCCCGCCGCGAAGAGCACCTGACCGGCGTATACCGCGGGCAGCGGCCCGGACCGGTCGGACCACACGCCGGCCAAGACGATGCCCAGCAGCTGCCCGGTCAGCATGACTGAGAAGGCCAGCCCGTAGCTGCGGACCGCACCGAGCTCCTCCGCGGCGGCCGGCATGGCGGTCGCAATGGCCATGAACTCGAAGGCCACAATGGTCACCATCGCGATGACGGCGACGGAGATCAGCCGGTATGCCGGTGAGAAGACGCCCGACGCCGCGTCCGCTGCGGCCACGCGCTCGGCGTCCTCCCTGGTGCTCATCGCCTCGAGTCTAGGAAGGCATTCTGCCCGTACGGTGCCGCGCTTCCGAGCCGTTCGGCGGACGGGGCCCTTGAGCTCCGATGGGAGAATTCACCCCGTGGACGTCTCGCGGGAGCTCGTCATCTCGCCCTGTCAGGCGCGGTGCTCATGGTCCACGTCGGGTGAGCGGCTCGGCGGGGACCTGCTCTTCGCCTGTGAGGCATGCGGCAGCGAATGGGTGGCCTCCGAGGCGTGGACCCCGGTCGACTGGAAAGGCGTCGTCCCCGAAGCCGTCCATGCGGAGCGCGTCCGGGAGGCCCAGCGCTGAGCTGCGTCTGAAGTCGGCAACCTCCTCGGACGTCGCCGAGTATCACGGCGACGACCTCGCGGCGGCTCATGACGTCGACCTCGCCGCGGCTCGCACGCCGGCCTCGAGCCCGTCGCGGACCACCGCCGGGGCCGTGTCGTAGATCGTCAGGCCGACCTCCCGGCGCCAGGCGGTGAACGCTCGACGCTGCTCGGTCGTCATCGACGACTCGGGGAGCGGGATCCCCTCGTCGTCCCAGAAGGGGACACCGCCCTCCCTGGCGGCCCAGCGCTGCGGTGCCTGCTCCGGACCCCAGGGCTCGGCTCGGCTGACGAGTGCACGCACGTCGACCATAGCGGCGTCGGCGGTGGTCTCCGTCGCCTGGGCGGTAGCGCGGCGCTGCGTCGACTCCGCGTCGGTGGGCAGGGTGGCCGTGACGAGCCGGTTCGCGGCCGCCTTGACCAGCGGAGTGGCGAGCCGTCCGGCCGCTCCCGGAATGGCGACCTTGCCGACCGCCCACTCGACGAGTCCGGCGACGACGCGGTTGCGCTCGTCGGTGTCGGCGTCACGGCGCGCCAGCGCCTCTCCCGCGCTGGTCAGCGTGAAGCCGACCGTCTCACCAAGCCGTCGCGCGGCGGCATCGAGGGCATGCGGGTCTCCGGCGTGGTCGGCACGTACCGCGTCGACGAGGTCTTGCTCGAGGCGCTGACCGAGGGAGCCGAGTACCTGCGTGAGCGCCGGCGCGGTTCCCGGTGACCCGGCGATTGGGCGCGTGGCGCCCGGACTGAGCTCGTCGTCGAAGGCCAGCGCCCCGAGCAGGGCCGCGGTCGTCGGCCGGTCCGGGAGGACGATCTCCCAGGCCTGCGGATCTCGAGCCGGTGTGGTCAGACGGTCGGCGTCGACAACGACGGCGGCGTCGACGCCGAGGCCGGCGCTGTCGTCGAGCACGGCTGTTACCGCATCGGGGTGCCGCGCGAGCACCGCCCCAATCCGGCCCAGTGCGGGAGCCAGTGCCAAGCGGTAGGCCTCGGGCTCCGGAGTGTTCCGAGCCTCCTGACCGACAGCCGTGAGGAACGCGGCGTCTAGGGCGACAGCGGATCGGTCGGTCGGACTCCGGCCGGCGACGACGACCAGGTCGCCGACCGCTCGGAGCGATGCGGCCGCGAGGTGCGGATCAATCAAGCGGTACCGGCCCGCGACGAGATGGTCAACGACCAGCTGCTGGTCGGCTCCGGGCAGCCGCCCGAGCAGCCACGCGCGCACCGCGTCGCCGTCGTCCTCGATGGCCCGGGCGATGTCGACGACGGGATCGTCGGGACCGGTCCCGGCCGCGCCGTCGGCTCCCGAGGGCGTCACCCGGCCGCTCGGCGCCCTCGCGTTGGAACCGCCGGAGAGCAGCCCGGTCCCTACGGAGCGGTCGGCCGCCACGACGGCGACGCCCACGGTGGCCGCATACCGAACTCCAGGACTCAGCCCGGCCTGCCGCGCACCGGTCAGCAGCGCGCCCTGCGTCCGCGCGCCACCGAACCAGCCGCCGCTTGACGAATCGTCGCATGCAGCAATCGAACTGGCCACTCGAGCCAACCACGTCTCGCGCCATGCGTCCAGCCGATCGCGGGTAACCGCGTCCAGGCCCCTCGTGTAGTGCGGATTCACAGCGATCGCGAGTGCTGTCCCCAGCGTCACGGTCAGTGCGGCTGAACCGGAACCCACGACCGCATCGAGCAGCCGCGAGCTCTCCGACGGGTCGAGCCGCGACCACAGTGTCTGCGCAACGACCGGATCCCGGACCCGAGTGGCCAGCCGCGCCACGGCACGGGCGGCCGCGTCCGTATCTCCGTACGCCAGCGCCTCCAAGTCGCCGACGACGAGGTCCACGAGCTCCGATGCCTCGCGCTGCGCGAGAGCGGCCGACACCAGTGGGAGCACGGCGTGCACGGTGCTGCGGACCGCCGCGTCCGACGGCGGTGGATCGGCCCAACCGAAGACCCGAGGCCCGCGCGGTCCGGAGTCCCCGCCGGCTACCACCTCCCCGACGAGGGACCGCAGCCGATGAGCGGCGACGGCTGCGGAGAGCTGCAGATCGGCCGTGACGACTCCGTAGGTGCCGGCGATCGCTGCTAACGCGCCGTCCGGGAGCGGGGCCAGCGGATCGGCGGGCAGCACGGCGGTCCATGAGGCCTGCAGCGAGGCGACGGTGCGCTGCGCGGCGTCGAGCTCGTCGCCGTAGGCAGTGAGCACCGCAGCGGCCTGGCCCAGCCGGTCGACCACGGCCTGCTCGAGCTGCGCGACCGCGCCCAGCTCGGCCGCTGCGGCCGCCGCTGCCTCTCCCGTCCACCCGTCCAGCGACGGCAGGAGGCCGCCCGAGCGAGCCAGCGGCGCGCCGCCGACCGAGGCGGCGGCCGCCCGCAGCGCGGCCGCCGCCGCCCACAAGCCGGCGGGCGCTCCCCACGGCATCGGCCACGCCTCGAGGGCGCCGCCCGATCCGGGCCTCACGGCCCGCCTCCGTAGACGATCCCGAAGCCCAGAGCTCCGCCGGAGTCGGCACGGGCATACGCGACGGCGCCGGACCCAAGCGCGTCGGAGAGGATGACCGCCGCCTCTGACAACGCGGAGGCCACGGCCGACTCGACCTGTCCGTAGCCCTCGACCGCCGCAGCCAGCACACCGTCGGCCGGGTCAAGGGCGCCGACCGCCTCGCCAGTCGCATACACGACGAGCCGCCGGGCTGTCTCGAGCGAGGAGACCTCGCTGCCGCTCAGGGCAGCGGCGTCCCCCAGGTGGTCGGGGCGGACCGCGAACCGAGGCATGCTCCGACGCTAGACATCACGCCGTACCTGCCCCTTCCGTTGTCCACAGTCAGTCGGTGAACCACACTGCCGTGTCCATCGGCAACGCCCCGTCGGCGGCCAGCTCACCGGATGCCACCAGCACCCGCGCGCCCGCGGGAAGCGGTATCGGCGCCGCCCCCAGGTTGACGAGCACCGAGACGTCCTCACGGTCGCTTCCTTTGGAGCGGTAGGCGACCACGTGCGGGTCGTCGGCAAACGCCTCCAGCCACTGCAGCGCACCGGAGCCCAACGCGTACGAGCGCCGGAGCTGGAGGAGCTGCCGGTACAGCTCCAGCGTGGACCCCGGCACGCCCTCCTGGCGGTCGACGGCCAGGTGCCGGTAGCCGGCCGGCTGGGGCAGCCAGGTCGCCTCGGTCGGGCCGAACCCGAGCGATGGTCCGGAGTCCGACCATGGGAACGGTATGCGGCAGCCGTCCCGACCGGTCTCCCTGCCGTTGGTGCGAACGAAGGCCGGGTCCTGACGCACCTCGTCGGGGAGCGTGGTCGCGTCGGGGAGGCCGAGCTCCTCGCCCTGGTAGAGGTAGGCGGCGCCCGGAAGCCCGAGCATCAGCGTCGTTGCCGCCCGCGCCCGCCGCAGGCCGAGCTGGGTGTCCGGCTGCGGGTCCTCGGCGCGAATTCCGTTGATACGCCCGCGGCTCGGCGGCAGCCCGAGGCGGGACGCGTGGCGGACCACGTCATGGTTCGACAGCACCCATGTCGTGGGCGCCCCGACGGAGGCGGCAGCCGCGAGGGACTCGGTGATGGTCGCGACCAGCTGCGGCGCGTCCCACGGGCACTCGAGGAAGTCGAAGTTGAACGACTGGTGCATCTCGGCCGGGCGGACGTAGCGCATGAGCCTTTCGACGGGTTGGACCCAGGCTTCCCCGCAGAGGACGCGCCTCGGCTCGTCGTACTCGTCGAGGACCTCGCGCCACTCCTCGTAGATCTCGTGGACGCCGTCCTGGTCCCAGAATGGGTGCCGTGGCCGGTCGGGCGAGAGGTCGTCCTCGCCGGAGTCGAGCAGCCGCAGCGCACCGTGCCAGTCGGGCAGGGCCGGGTCCTTGACCAGCCCGTGCGCGACGTCGACCCGGAACCCGGCCACTCCGCGGTCCAGCCAGAACCGGAGGATGTCTAGGAACTCGGCGCGCACCTGCGGGTTCGCCCAGTTGAGATCAGGCTGTTTGCGGTCGAAGAGGTGGAGGTACCACTGGCCCGGTCGCCCGTCGGCTTCGGTGACGCGTGTCCAGGCGATGCCGCCGAAGACCGACGGCCAGTTGTTCGGGGGCTCGCTGCCGTCGCGTCCCTTGCCGTCTCGGAAGATGTACCGCGCGCGTTCGGGCGATCCCGGCGCCGCCGCCAGGGCGGCCCGGAACCAGGCGTGCTCGTCGGAAGTGTGGTTCGGGACGAGGTCGACGACGACCTTGAGCCCGAGCAGGGTTGCCCGCCCGATGAGCGCGTCGGCGTCGGAGAGCTTGCCGAAGATCGGGTCGACGCTCTCGTAGTCGGCCACGTCGTAGCCGGCGTCGGCCATCGGCGAGCGGTAGAACGGCGAGATCCAGATGGCGTCGACACCGAGATCGCGCAGGTAGGGCAGTCGCGCCGTTATCCCGGGGAGGTCGCCGACGCCGTTGCCGTCGGAGTCGGCCCAGGAGCGGGGGTAGATCTGGTAGGTGACCGCGCTGCGCCACCAGTCGGCGTCGTCACGGTCGGAGGAACGGTCGGAGGAACGGTCGGAGACCAGGTCGAGGTGGGACGTAGACGTCACACGTTCAAGCCTGAGGCCACTTCGGAAGCCGATGCAAATTCGTCGCGTGCCGTGTCCGAACCGTGATCGCCCGGGGCGGTCACACCGGTTCCGGAGCGGCTGACAGGATGGCTGGGTGAGCTTCTACGACGAGGTCGGGGGCCACCCGACGTTCGCCGCGCTGGTCCACCGCTTCTACAAGGGCGTCGCAACCGACCCCGAGCTGCGGGCGCTCTACCCGGAGGAGGATCTCGGTCCCGCCGAGCAGCGACTGCTCGGCTTCCTCGAGCAGTACTGGGGTGGCCCGACGACGTACTCCGAGCAGCGCGGCCACCCGCGCCTGCGGATGCGGCATACCCCGTATGCGGTGACACCCGCCCAGCGCGACCGGTGGCTTACGCACATGCTGGCATCGGTGGACGTGCTCCGGGACGAGGAGATCCTCGACGAGACCCACGATGTCGTCCTTCGGGACTACCTTGTCCGGGCGGCGCACTCGATGGTCAACAGCTTCGAGGAGCCGCGGGCCGGCTAGGCCACCCCACGAGGTTCTCCTCGACCAGGCGCCTCGGTCCACGCGACATCGCACGATCACGGAGGCGGCGACATGACGAACCTCGACACGCTGCGGCCGACGCAACCCGGCGCCGTGCTGACCCGGGACGACCCGGCGTTCGCGGAGGCGACGCGCTGGCCGGGTCCGCCCGTCTCGCCCGACGTTCTCGTCCGGCCAACGGCTGCGGAGGAGGTCGGCGCGGCGCTCCGCTGGGCCGCCGCGGAGGGGGTCGACGTGGCCGTGCGCAGCGGGGGACACGGGGCCTGGGCGCCCATCCCGGGTGGGCTGCTCGTGGATCTGGGCGCCCTTGCTCACGTCGACGTGGCCGACGGATCGGTGGTGAGCGTCGGTGCTGGGGCGACGTGGGGCGCCGTGGCGGACGCGCTCGCTCTCCACGGTCTCGCCCTGAGCTCCGGCGACACGCGGTCCGTCGGCGTCGGCGGCAACGCGTTGGGCGCCGGAGTCGGGTGGTTGGTGCGGTCGGTCGGTCTTGCCGTCGACCAGCTGGTCGGCGCCGAGATCGTCACGGCCGACGGCCGGGTGGTCGCCGCGTCGGCCGACGAGAACCCCGACCTGTTCTTTGCGATCCGGGGCGGCGGCGGCAACTTCGGCGTGGCCACCCGGCTCGACTTTCGCGCCGCGCCGCTCGACCGAGTCGTGTTCGGGACCGCACCGATCGAGGCCGACGACCTCGTGGCCGTGGTCCGCGGCGTTCGAGACGCGATGCGCGCCGCCCCGCGTCAGCTCGGCGTGACGGTTGTGCACCCACCGCCGATGGGTCCGCCGCTGCCACCCATGGTGGAGATGCTCTGGGCCGGCGACGACGAGGACGCCGCCCGCGACGCCGTGGCGCCCCTGCTCGCCCTCGACGGGGTGGGTGCCGCCGAGCTCACCCTGGTGCCGTACTCCTCGACGCTCGTCGAACCCGCGGCGCCGCCGGGCCAGCCGCCGCGGATGACCAGCTCCAACGGCGTCTACCGTGAGCTGCGCGACGCCACAGTCGAGCTCGCGGCGGCCACGCTGATAGAGCATCCGTCGTCGTTGTTCGAGGTTCGCTTCCTGGGCGGTGCGCTCGCCGACGTCCCGCCGGACGCCACGCCGCTGACGTGGCGCGATGCGGAGGCTCTCGTCCACTGGATCTCGTTCCTCCCACCCGATGCGTCCGACGACGTCGTGGCAGGGGCGGCCGCCGCCTGGGCTCGGGTCGGGGACCGCGCCGAGGGGATCTGTGGCACGTTCACCGACCACACCGATTCAGGGCTCGTCGACCGGATGTACCCACCGGCGACCCTCCAGCGGCTCCGAGCCCTCAAGACCCTCTGGGACCCGAACAACCTGTTCCGGCGCAACCACAACATCCTGCCCGGCTGAACGCCGGCCCGGCGGTCTCAAGAGGAGCCCACGTTGGCGATTGCTCCGGGCGTCAACCCGTCGAACCGGGCGGAGAGCCGGGGTACGGCCCGGGAACCGGCATTCGGATGTTATGGGCGTCGAGCGCCGACTTGATCCGCGTTCGCAGCTCTCGCTGCACGGTGTCGCGCTCGTTCGCGCGGACCTTCGCGGTGACCCGCACAGTGACCTGTCCTTGGGCCATGGACTCGATCCCGGTCACCGACGGTGCATCGAGGAGCAGGTCCTTCCACGGCTCCTCGGTGGTCAGCGGCTCGCTCGCGGCGCCAAGGATCCCCGTGACCCGGGCGACGTCCTCGGTGTAGGCAACCTGGACGTCCACGACGGCAACCGACCACCCCTGGCTGCGGTTGCCGAGCCGGAGGATCTCGCCGTTGCGCATGTACCAGACGACGCCGTCGCCGTCACGTAGGCGGGTGATCCGCAGGGTCACCTCTTCGACGGTGCCGACCACCGTCCCGGTGTCTACGACGTCACCCACCCCGTACTGGTCCTCGACGATCATGAAGAGGCCGGACAGCGTGTCCTTGACGAGGCTCTGGGCGCCGAAGCCGATGGCCAGGCCGGCGACGCCCGCCGACGCGAGCAGTGGGGCGAGCGGGATGCCGAGCAAGTCGAGGATCATCAGCAGCGCGGTGCCGACGATGATGAAAGAGACCGAGCTCTTGATGATCGTGGCAGCGGTGGCGATCCGCTGATCATGTCGCGCGCTGTCGTAACCGGTCGCACTGGCGATGACGCCGCCGACCGCGCCCAGTGCCTTGAGCCGTTCCATGTGCCGCTTGTTGGCGTTCCGCACGTACCGGTCGACGAGCCGGTGCGAGATGAACCGCGCCAGGGCGGCGACGAGCAGGATGACGACGATGCGCAGCGGCACCCCTACCAGCGTCTCCCACGGCTCGGGCAGCGCCGTCGGGACGAGGTGTGAGGCCAATGCGTTCAGTCGGTCAACCACGCTTCGCGTCGCACTGCTGGGCCACCACGGCGGTCCGCGCGGCGTCGAGCTTCTCGAGCACCAACCGCCGAAGCGCGTGCGGCGCGCCCTCGTTCGCGGCGAGCCACGACTCGGTCGCCTCCACCAGCTCGGGACTGGCCAGGCCGAGCGGGTAGAAGGCCAGCGGATACTCCTTGCCGATGATCCGCTCGCGAATCGCCGCCGATCGCCCGTTCCACACCGGCAGCAGCGCGTCGAAGAACCGCGGCACGTAGGACTCGAGCAGCGACTGGTCGAGGGCGCGGTTCCATCCGGACGACAGTGCCTCGATGACGGCGTTCGGCTGGCCGTCTTCCTCGACGGCGAGCCGCCAGGCCTCGGCCTTGGCCTCCACGGTCGGGCGGGCCGCCCGCGCGTGGAACGCCTTCTCGCGCCCGGCATTGGTGTCGTCACGGGCCAGCTCGCCGGCGATCTCCTCGTCCGTGGCGTCGCCGAGTGCGGCGAGCGCCGACAGCAGCGACCAGCGCAGGTCCTGGTCGAGCTCGAGGCCCGGGTAGGGCTGGTTGCCGTCGAACGCCGCCCGCAGCCGGGCGACGTCATCCGCACTGCGCGCTGCGCGGGCGAACGCGCCGACCAGCTGCAGCTGTCGGTCACTCCCGGGCTCGGCGTCCTCCGCCATCTTCCGCAACGCCTCGGCGACCTTGGCCTGGGTCTCCTCACGGTGCTCGGGCGCGCAGAACAGCGTCGCCGACGTCAGCAGCTGCGACGGGATCTGCTTGGTGGTCTGGAGGATGGTTCGGATCACCGTGGAGTGCGTCTCGGTGGCCAGCGACGCCAGGAGCAGGTCGACGAAGTCGCGGGCCGGCATCGCACCCTCGCGGACCATCTCCCAGAACGCGCCGATGACCAGCGACCGGGGGAGGCTCTCCGCGAAGTCCGCCGTGTGGTCCAGCAACGTGGCGTACGAGCGGTCGTCGAAGCGCAGCTTCGCGTAGGTCAGGTCGTCGTCGTTGGGCAGCAGCACATCCGGCTGCGGCAGCCCGACAAGCTCGGGCACCTCGGTGCGCGCGCCGTTGACGTCGAGCTCGTGCCGTCCGACCCGCACCAGCTTCCCGTCCTCGAGCGAGTACCGGCCGATCGCGATCCGGTGCGGCCGCAAGGTGGGGCATGAGTCGGCCGCGGTCTGGTGGACGGCGGCCGACGTGATGATCCCCTCGGGGTCGGTCACGAGCTCCATCGCCACCGTGTTGACACCGGCGGTCTTCAGCCACAGGTCCGACCACCGGCCGAGGTCGCGGCCGGATGCCGCCTCGAGCTCGGCGAGCAGGTCCGCGAACCGGGTGTTGCCCCACGCATACTTCTCGAAGTAGCTGCGCAGGCCGGCGACGAAGGGCCGGACGCCGACGTAGGCCACCAGCTGCTTGAGGATCGCGCCGCCCTTAGCGTAGGTGATCCCGTCGAAGTTGATGAGGACGTCGTCGAGGTCGCGGATGTCGGCGTAGACCGGGTGCGTCGACGGGAGCTGGTCCTGTTGGTAAGCCCAGGTCTTCTCGTGGCTCTGGAACGTCGTCCACGCCCCGGTCCAGTGCGTCGCCTCGGCCTGGCAGTACGTGGAGGCCCACTCTGCGAACGACTCGTTGAGCCAGAGGTCGTCCCACCACTGCATCGTCACGAGGTCGCCGAACCACATGTGGGCGAGCTCGTGGAGAATGGTGAGCCCGCGCCGCTCGACCAGCGGCTCAGCCACCTTGCCCCGGAAGACGTAGACCTCGGTGATGGTCACGCAGCCGGCGTTCTCCATAGCTCCGGCGTTGTACTCAGGCGTGAAGATCTGGTCGTACTTCTCGAACGGGTAGGCCGAGTCGAACTCCCGCTCGAAGAAGTCGAACCCGATCTTCGTGAGGTCGAGGATGTTGTCGGCGTCGAGGTACTCGGCAAGCGAGCGACGGGCGTACACCCCCAGCTCGACCGGACCCCGACGGCTCCGGACAATGTCGGTCGTGCCGACGTACGGACCGGACACCAGCGCGGTGACGTACGGAGAGAGTCGCGGAGTGGCCGCGAAGGTCCATGTCGCGAGCGCCGTGCCGTCGCGGTCGCCGGCGGGCGTCGGCTCGACCGTCGGTGAGACGGAGCGCACCGTCCAGTGCGCGGGCGCGGTGACGGAAAAAGCGAAGGTGGCCTTGAGATCGGGCTGCTCGAACACGGCGAAGACGCGGCGCGTGTCCGCGACCTCGAACTGGGAGTAGAGGTAGACCTCGCCGTCGACCGGGTCCACGAACCGGTGCATCCCCTCGCCGGTGTTGGTGTAAAGCGCCGTCGCCTCGACGACGAGCTCGTTCTCGGCAGCCAGCCCACTCAGGGCGATGCGGGAGTCGGCCCAGGCGGTGGCGGGGTCGAGGCGGCGGCCGTTGAGGACCACCGACTCGACGGACTCGCCCACGAAGTCGATGAACGTCTCGGCGCCCTCCCTGGCGCCGAACCGGACCGTGCTCCTCGTCGCGAAGGACGTCGGACCGCCGGCCAGGTCGAGGACGACGTCGTACGAGTGGACCGTGAGCAGGTCGGCGCGGGCCGCCGCCTCCTCGCGGGTGAGGTTCTGGCCGGGCACTGGGAGGCTCCTGCACGCTCGGGGTCAGGGCAGACCCGGGTATGCGGGTATGCCCGGGCCGCCGTCCATGCTCTCACGGCGCGCCGTGGTCCTTGACCTGGTGAAAGGATGCCCACTATGACCCCGACGGCGGCCCGCACTGGCCGGGCGACCACACGACACAGGGGCTCCACCGGCCGCAGGGCGGAGGTGCGGATGTGGTTCGACCCCGCGTGTCCGTGGGCCTGGATGACCTCGCGCTGGCTCATGGAAGTCGAGAAGGTCCGCGACATCGACGTGACCTGGCGGGTGATGAGCCTGTCGGTCCTCAACGAGAAGCGGGACCTGGCCAAGGGCTACCGGGCTTTCCTGGACGACTCGTGGGGGCCGGTGCGGGTGGTCATCGCCGCGCAGGAGCAGTACGGCGACAAGGTCCTCAAGCCGCTCTACGACGCGATGGGCACGCGGATCCACCTCAAGCGGATGCAGAACCGCGACACGATCATCGCCGAGTCGCTCGAGGAGGTCGGCCTGCCCGCCGACCTGGCCAAGGCGGCGCACCAGAAGAAGTACGACCGGGCGCTGCGGCGCAGCCATCGGGAGGGGATCGACCTGGTCGGGACCGACGTGGGTACGCCGGTGATCGCCTTCGGCGACATCGCCTTCTTCGGTCCGGTGGTCACACCGGCGCCGAAGGGTGAGGCGGCGGGTCGACTGTGGGACGGTTGCGTCCTCGTCGCGGGCACGCCAGGGTTCTACGAGCTCAAGCGCACCCGCACGCAAGGCCCGATCTTCGACTGACGACAGGACGAGGACATGCGCGTACACATCGGCGGCGACCACGCGGCATACGAGCTCCAGCTCGCACTGGTCTCCCACCTGCAGGAGACGGGCCACGACGTGACGAACCACGGGCCGCACGTCTTCGACGCCGAGGACGACTACCCCGTCGCCGTGCTGCGCGCAGCCCAGGCCGTCGCGGAGGACCCGGGTTCGCTCGGCATCGTGCTCGGGGGGTCCGGCAACGGCGAGCAGATGGCGGCGAACAAGGTCAAGGGGATCCGCGCGGCACTCTGCTGGACGTCCGAGCTGGCCCAGCTCGCGCGCGAGCACAACGACGCCCAGGTGGTCTCGATCGGGGGCCGGTTTACCGCCACCGAGGAGGCCAAGGAGATCGTCGACACCTTCCTGGCCACCAAGTTCTCCGGCGTCGACCGGCACCTGCGCCGCCTCGAGATGGTGTCGGCCTACGAGCAGGACGGAACGCTCCCGCCGGAGCCGGCCACCGCGTAGCGGTCTGGCGCTGGTGGGGGTCGGCCACTCGTCCGATCCCATGCTCGCCCGTTTGGGTGAAGATGCCCACGCTTCGCGTGGCGGCGACCTAGATTGGCGGGATCATGACGCCGTCCAGCATCCTCCCGCGCCGCCGCGCGTCGCGGTTCATCTCCGCTGCCCTCCAGCCGGAGGTTGCCCGGTCGTCGCGCTCGGCCGTCGTCACCCAGACCCTGCTGCTCATCGCCATCGGCGTGACGCTGTTGTGGATCGGATGGGGGTGGCCGCGGCTGCCGTTCACCGTATACGCACCGTTCGTCGTCGTCGGCGGTCTCTATCTCACTCCTGGTGCCTTCCTCGTCGTGGGAGGCACCTACCTCGTCGAGATGGGGGCGCTGACCGTCCGCACCAGCCAGTTCCCCGCGATCTCGCAGCTGGCCCAGATCATCGCGCTCGCCGCGCTGGCCATCGTCATCGTCCTCATGTCGGCGACCTCGCGCTCACGGGCCCGGCTCGGGGTGCAGGGCAGCCGCGGGGAGTCGATGTTCGTCGACCTCCGCGATCGCCTCAAGGCCTTCGGTGAGCTGCCGGTGCTGCCTGGCGGCTGGCACGCCGAGAGGGCCGTCGAGTCCGCGTACGGTCAGTCGTTCTCCGGCGACTTCGTCGTCGCGACTAAGTCGGCGGACGGGCGCTGGTTCGAGGTCGTGCTCGTCGACGTGTCCGGCAAGGGAGTGCAGGCCGGGACTCGCGCGCTGCTGCTGTCCGGCGCCCTCGGCGGACTGCTCGGCGAGCAGGAGCCGAACCGGTTCTTGACAGCCGCGAACAACTACCTGCTGCGGCAGAGGTGGGACGAGGGCTTCGCGACTGCGGTGCACGTGTCGATCGACCTGGCCACCGGCGACTACACGATCGGCAGCGCGGGGCACCCGCCCGCCGTCCAGTTCAACAACGGCTCCGGACGTTGGGAGGTGCTCGGCGAGGCGGCCGGGCCGCTGCTCGGCGTCATCGACGACGCGACCTACATCCGGTCCTACCGCCGGCTGGGCCGCGGCGACGCGCTGGTGCTCTACACCGACGGCGTGGTCGAGTCCCGGTTCCGCGACCTCACCGTCGGGGTGGACCGGATGCTCGGCGCAGCAGAGCGCCTCGTCCGCGGCGGGTTCGCCGGCGGAGCGAAGCGGCTCTGCGCGTCCGCGCGGGCGGGCGAGACCGACGACCGCGCCGTGGTGATGATCTGGCGGGACTGACCGTCAGGACTCGGGAGCGTCGTCCTGTCCACCGAGGTTGCCGAGAGCGTCCTTGGCTCGCTGGGCGCCCTGGTCGATCTGCTCGGAGTGCTCGCCGCCGGTGCGCTGGTCGATCGCGTCACCCGCCTTGTCGATCCCGGCGTCTGCCTGGTCGCCGTGCTGCTCCAGGAAGTCCTCACCCTGGTCCTTCATGTTGTCGAACGCGCTCATGAAACCGGCTCCTGCGGTCGATGGTCCCCGAGGGGTCTGACTCCGTCAGGCTAAGCGCATGCCCATGAGTGCGCCCGTCGGAAACCGGTCCGAACCAGAAACGGATCGGATCCGCACGTACGCGGGTCGACACGGTCGGCTCTCCGCGCTCACCCGGGACCGCCTGGACCGGTACCTGCCGGCGCGAGCCCTGCCGCCGGGGCCGCTCGTGCCGGTCGAGGCATTCGGGCGCCAGGCGCCGGTCGTCCTCGACGTCGGCTGCGGACACGGGGCCGCGGCCATCGCGTATGCGTCGACCCATCCCATGCACGACGTGCTCGCCGTCGACGTCCACGTGCCGGGGATGGCCCGCCTCCTGGCCGCTTCCGATGTCGCCGGGGTCGCGAACATGCGGGTCGAGATCGGCGACGCGGTGGCGTTGTTGACCGACCGCGTGAAGCCCGGCCAGCTGGCGGCGGTTCACCTGTTCTTCCCCGATCCGTGGCCCAAGCTCAAGCACGCGAAGCGGCGGTTCGTGCGGGCGTCCACGCTGGACCTGCTGGCCTCGCGGTTGGTCACAGGCGGCTACGTCCTCATCGCTACGGACCAACCCGCATACGCCGAGCACGTCCGGACGGAGGTGCGGGCGCACGGCGGGTTCGTGGTTCTGGACGCGCCGAGGCCCGCGTGGAGACCGATGGACGGGTTCGAACGCAAGGGAATGGCGGCCGGCCGGACGGTCGTCGACCTGCGGCTCGACGTGCGAGACCCCGCTAAGGGCTTCGCGCCCTGAGTGGCCGGTCGTGGCGGTCGGCGTGGCCGCGATGGCAGCGGTTCTCGGAATACTGCTGGTCATCATCGGGGGAGCGATCCGGCCGCTGAGGAACGCTGCCGACGATGAGGTCGTTGCGGCCTCCAGGGTGACAAACCGCGAGTAGCGCGCGTCTGCGGACCGGCGTTCAGGACTGCTGGACGTCTCCCGGCCCCCGTGCGACGACCTGTGGCTCGACCGGCGTCAGACCTGGCCCTGGCGCGCCCGCAGGTAGAGCGGGAAGAAAACCACCCACAGAACCAGGCAGACCGCCGCCCACGCCGCGGGCGTCTCGACCCTCAGTGACCCCGACCACAGGAGCACCGGCTGGCCCGCTTCGGCATGGGTCGTGGCGTCCTGGTAGACCCACGCCACGTCACGAGCAGCAGCGCGAGGAAGACCAGCGCAACGAGGGAACTGGATGACAACTGGATCCCCTCCTCGGCGCCGGCGGACCGGGTCTGCTCTGCCGAGGCTAGAGCCGGTGCCTGTGAGAGCGTGGTCCAGCCGAGATGTGTCATCGCGCCGGCCGTCGGCCAAAGAGGAAACACCGTGCCCAGCTCCACGCTCGACATCCACCAGCTGGAGTCGCTGCGCGACGTCTACCGAGACCTCCACGCGAACCCGGAGCTGTCGTTCGCGGAACACCGCACCGCCGGAGTCGTCGCGGCCTGGCTGCGCGATCACGGGTTCGAGGTCATCGAGAACGTCGGCCGGACCGGCGTCGTTGGGGTCCTGGCCAACGGCATCGGCGCGGTCGTCGCCCTGCGCGCCGACATGGACGCGCTGCCGGTGGCCGAGGACACGGGCTTGCCGTACGCGAGCACGGTCCGGGCGGCGTCCGCCGGCGAATACGTGCCGGTCATGCACGCGTGCGGCCACGACATGCACGTCGCCTGCCTGCTGGGTGCCTGCGCTGAGCTCGTCGGGGCGCGCGAGGAATGGAGCGGGACCGTCGTCGCGATCTTCCAACCGGCCGAGGAGCTGGCCCAGGGTGCACAGGCGATGGTCGACGACGGTCTCTACGACCGGGTGCCGCGGCCGGACGTCGTCCTCGGGCAGCACGTCGCGCCGCTGCCCGCCGGTACGGTCGGCATCCGGGCCGGAGACTTCTGGGCGGCGAGCGACAGCCTGCGGGTCGTGCTCTACGGCGCCGGCGGGCACGGCTCACGTCCCGAGACGACCGTGGACCCGGTGGTCATGGCCGCGGCGTTCGTCATGCGGCTGCAGACGATCGTCTCCCGCCAGGTCGCCGCCGCCGACACCGCGGTCGTGACGATCGGCTCGCTCAACGCCGGGACCAAGGCGAACATCATCCCGGACTCCGCAGAGCTGATGATGAACGTGCGCAGCGTCGACCCAGAGGTCCGCTCGCGGGTGCTGGCGGCGATCACGAGGATCGCCCGGGCCGAGGCGGCGGCCGCCGGCGCCCCGCGTGAGCCGGAGATCACGCTCTTCGAGTCCGCGCCCACCCTCACGAACGACCCCGCGGCCATGGCGCGCACACTGCCGGCGCTCGCGTCCGTGGTCGGGCCGGAGCGGGTCATCGACCCAGGCCCGATTCCCAGCAGCGAGGACGTCCCGATCCTCGCCACGTCGATCGGCGTTCCGCTCGTGTTCTGGCTCCTCGGCGGGGCTGACCCTGTGGTGTATGCGGGGGCCCGCACCGTCGAGGAGATGCAGGCCGTGGTCGGCCGGATCCCGTCGAACCACTCTCCCCTCTACGCGCCGGTCATCAGCCCCACGCTGGAGCTGGGGATCAGCACTCTTGTGACGGCCGCCCGCGTCTGGCTGGGCTAGTGCGCCGGCGGGCGCGTGCGGTCAGCGCTGGGAGGCCGGGGTTGATGTTCGTGAGTTCTCTTACCGTGTTCGTCATGGCCGACGCTGCGGCAGACCACTCACGCCTACGTCTTCTGTGTCCGCAATGGCAAGGTGCCGGCACCGAGAGCATCCGGCTGTTCGTCGAGGGCGACAATCTCGGGGCACTGAACCTGTACGCGACGGTCCCCGACGCGTTCACCGATGACGACGAGTCGGTGGGGCTGCTTCTAGCGGCTCATGCCGCGATCGCCATGAAGGCGACCCGTAACGACATCAACCTGCGGGCCGCCCTGGTCAACCGGGACCTCATCGGCCAGGCCAAGGGCATCCTCATGGAGCGGCTGAAGAGCGACCAGGTCGAAGCGTTCGGACTGCTGAGCCAGGCCTCCAAGCGCAGCAACCGCAAACTCATCGCCATCGCCGAAGAGCTCACCCTCACCGGCGACCTTCGAAGCACGACCTGGTAGCTCACGCTTGCTTACAGGCCTTTGACCGCCCGGATGGCCGCGGCGACGCGGGGGAACCCGATGTAGGGGAAGCAGTGCACCAGTGCAGCCACGACCTCGGCCTTGGAGTTGCCGACCTGGAGGCAGGCGCGCCCGTGCGGACCCAGTTGAGCGGAGGTGTCGCCCATCGTGGCGAGAGCGCACAGGACCAGGAGTTCGCGCTGCGCCAGAGTCAACCCGTCGCGCGTGTAGAAGTCACCGAAGCAGAACTCGGTGAGGAACCGGGGCAGGGCCTCGTTGAACGGCTCGGGCAGGTCGGCCAGATCATCCTTGATCTCGTTGCCGTAGAGGGGCGCCTGCTCGGCGAGGCCCTTGGAGTACCGCTCCGCGTCCGTGACTGCGCCTTGCGCTGGCAGCGGCAGAGGGATGTCGTGGTCCCGGAAGACTTCGTTGATGGTGGCGACCGCGTTGAGGGTACGAGGGAAGCCGAGGAACGGGGCCAGCTGGTATACCGCTTCACGGATCTGGACGGCCGGGACGCCGACGTTGAGGGCGGCTCGCGTGTGTGACCTCAGCTGCGGCGGGGCCTGCAGACAGGCCAGGACGGTGACGGTGATCAGTTCGCGCGCCTGGTCGTCGAGGACACCGGTGTCGAAGACGTCTCCGAAGATGAAGCCGCGCAGGATCTCCATCAACTCCGGATCGTCCTCGGCTGGGGCGACGTCGCGAGGCCCGAAGAGTCGTTGGTAGGTGGCCTCGGCGTGCTGGTGACGTTCGGAGCTTTGACCGGTGGCAGCCATGGTGCTCACTGTTCCCGGCGCAGCTGCCTCCGTCCAGTTTCCGCCGACGGAAGCGTCCCTGAGAATCGGCATACGAGGTGGACAAACGCTGACCCGCGGTGAGGTTTCGGGAGCGGGCGACG
>Ga0307289_10000207_pt1 | contig 24492 bp, 19 predicted proteins | sample ER_DNA_143_FD_194483 | JGI IMG/M metagenome (GOLD analysis project Ga0307289, IMG submission 194483) | Bulk soil microbial communities from the East River watershed near Crested Butte, Colorado, United States - ER_DNA_143 | ecosystem: Environmental > Terrestrial > Soil > Floodplain | place...
CGTACTCAGCACAAGCACCCGCGCGGTATCGCTGTCCACGCGGAAGGTGTGCGCGACCCCCATCGGCACCACGGCCACCGCGCCCGGCACGAGTTCGAACCGTTGCTCGCCGGCCTGCACCGTCAGCCGTCCCTCCAGCACGATGTAACTCTCGTCCTGCGGATGCATATGAAGTGGTGGCGATGCGTGGCGCGGAAAAAGGAATTCGATCAACGCGAAACGCCCGTCGCTCGCTTCGCCGGGCACCTTGATCGTTGCCAGCGTGCCCAGGAACCAGTGCTGCTCACCTTTTCCCGAATCTGACAAGGTTGCCTTCGCGTTCAGCTCGCTCACGATCCGGAGCGTAACTCTGCTCGGCTACGTCTGAAATGATCGTGGCGTGGAGTCGATTCTCGAAGCGATCGGAAGCACTCCTGTCGTGCGTCTGCGCCATTGCGCGCCGGCTAATGGCGCCGACCTCTGGCTGAAGCTCGAGTACCGCAACCCGACCGGGTCGATGAAGGACCGGATGGCGCTCGCGATGATCGAGGGTGCCGAGCGAGACGGGCTTCTCTCGCCCGGCGAGACAGTCGTCGAGTACACGGGCGGAAGTACCGGTCCTGCGCTTGCGCTCGTCTGCCGGGCGAAGGGGTATCGCGCTCTGATCGTCATCGCCGACTGCTTTACCGAGGAGCGCTTTCAACTCATGCGCGCCCTCGGTGCAGAGCTCGACATCGTTCCGTCCATCGAGGGGCGGCCAAAGGTCACCCCGCAGGACATTCGGAACATGGTCGCCCGCGCCGCCGAGCTCGCCAAGAAACCTGGGCATTACGCCACCGACCAGTTCAACAACCGGTACATCATCCCGGATCATCGCGACAGACTCGGGCGCGAGATCTGGGAGCAGACCGAAGGGCGGGTGACGGCGTTCTGCCAGGGCATGGGCACGGCCAGCTCACTCATGGGCGTCTCGGATGCGCTCAGACCGCACGGCGTGTTCATTCAGGGGCACGAGCCGGCGGGATCGGCCGCGATCAGTGGCGGCGAGCAGGGCCCGTTCCTTGTCCAAGGGTGGACGGGGATGCTGATGCCGCACTGGTACCCCGAGAAGGTCGACCATGTCGAAGCGATCGAAGACGACGAGGCGATCGACATGACGGTCAGGCTCGCTCGCGAGGAGGGAATCTTCGCGGGTATCTCGACCGGGGCGAACGTCGTCGGGGCGCACCGCCTCGCCGAGCGCCTCGGCCCCGACGCGTTGATCGTCACGCTCGCCGTCGACACCGGCTTCAAGTACCTCAGCGTCAGCCCCTTCGACGGCAACTCCGCCGACTAACGACTAGCGGCAGCCGCGCACCACGGAGTCGAGGGTCACGAGCCGGTCGAAGGCGAGGACGACGCGGGCGCGCACGACGGCTCGCTTCTTGAAGTGCAACCTCGCTCGGAACGGCGAGCGGTAGTCGGTCAGGACACGGCGTCCGTCGACGTAGTACGTCGCGTTCTGCATGCCGGGGGCCGACGCGGTTGCCGTCACCACTCCGCATCGCCCTTGGCGGCCGGCCGTGTAGTGCACCGCCTGCCTGGCGCGACAGGCGGCGCCTGTACAGCTGACGAGGTTGTGCAGCCGCGCGGCGAGTGACGCCTTCAGCGCGTCGTAGGCCGGATTCGCGTGCTGACTCTGCAGCTCGTCCGGATCCTTGCGGAGGTCGTAGAGCTCGCGGTCGCCGTTTGCGTACTCCGCGTACTTGTAGTGCAGCGTGCGGATCCCGTCGAAGTGACCGGCGCCGGGCGAATTGTCCAGCAGCAGGTCGCGGCCGGTCTCCTTGCCGGGGTCGCGCCAGAACGGCAGGAGCGACACGCCGTCCTCGGTGCGGCCTGCCCTGACGTTCGCGGCGTCGAGAATCGTTTCGGCATCGTCGACGTTCATGGTGAGCTGGCTGCGATGAACGCCGCGCGGCAAGGACGTGTTCCCCGTCCAGCGCAGCAGCAGCGGGAGATGGATGGACGGCTCGTACCACAGCACCTTGCCGTTCGCGACGCGGTGCTCGCCGTGGAAGAAGCCGTTGTCGGAGGTGAAGAGGATGAGCGTGTTGTCGAGCTCGCCGGTTTGGCGCAGCGTCTCGACGATCGACGCGACCGCTTCGTCCACGGACATCAGCGTCTCGCGCCTCTGCTGCCAGTTTTCCTGGATCGCTGCGATCCGTCGCGCGTTGAGCAGGGGTCGCTGCCTGATCGCCCGCGGTTTGTCCGACACGTCCGCCTCGTTGAAGCTCGGCGGCTGCGGCAGCGGCGTGCCTTTCAGCGCATCGTGGTGGCGTGGCGCCGGAACGGGGGTGCCGAGCTGGGGCGGGTCGTCGGGCTCACGCGGTGCGCCGGAGTGGTCGCCGAGGAATGCCACCCACAGGAAGAACGGCCCTTGCGGCGCGCGTCGCCGGATGATCTCGTTCGCCTTGTCCCGGTAGACGTCCGTCTGGTAGCAGGACGGCTGCGGTGTCGCGCAGAACGTGTGCAGGGTCCCACCCTCGTTGAGCGTGTAGTTGTAGTAGCGGTAGGTCGTCGGATCGACAGCCCCGTGCCACTCGCTCCAGCCCGGCGGGATCTCTGTCGGGCTCTGCCGGCCGTAGCCGTTGAGGAACTTGCCGAGGTGAACGGTGTAGTACCCGCCGCGCTGGAGCCAGACGGCCAGCGTGTTCGACTTGTCGAGCGCCTGATAGCCCCCCTGTGGCGGCGCGTTTCCGCGCACACCGTTGTTGTGTGAGTACTGCCCGGTGAGAAACGTGGCACGCGACGGGCAGCACAGCGAGAACGAGTCGAAGTTGTTGTCGAACGTGACGCCCTGGTCGCCGATCAGGCGCCGGACGTTCGGAAGCACCTCCATCTCGGCGAGCGTCTGGTCGTCGGTCTCGAGGACGACGACGTTCGGCCGCTGCGGAGCCGATGCCGCATGGGCGGAACTGCCGTGCTCTCGCGCCCCGACTACCAGCCCAGCGGCGAGCGCCAGCATCGCCGCGACTGGAAGTGCCTGCCTGCGCTTCATCGCAATCCCCCTGGTCGCGATTCTGTTGTGCTCGTTATTCCCGCTGCTTGTGTGCAAGCGGTAGAGGGCGGGCAAAGATTTCGTAAGGCGTTCGCTTGCGACGCCGACAAAATGGAGGCCGTGGCGGCCTTGACGGCGTGGCCGTTTAAGCGGTCAGTAGCTCCTCGGGGCGTCGCTCTTCCACGAGCGGGACGCTTCTCGAACGCAGCCAGACGTAGAGCGACACGGAGAGGCCCGCGACACCCGCCACCGTGAACGAGAGCTCGGTTCCGCCGAAGGCGGTGAGCCAGCCGGACATGATCCCGCCCAGGGTCCCCGTGCCTGCGAAGGCGAAGAAATAGATGCCGATCAGCCGGCCGCGCAGGTGGTCGGGCGAGGCGAGCTGGATGAGCGAGCTCGTGTTGGACGACCACGTTGTGAAGCACACGCCGCCGAGGAAGAGGAGCAGAGCAATGACGGCCGGTGTGCGAAGCGGCGCGATCAGTAGCTCGCAGAGCGCGAAGCCGGCGCTGCCGGCGACAGTGATCCCGACCGTCGCGCGGGCCAGGTGTGCCGAAAAGAGCGCTCCGATCAGCGCGCCGACGCCGAAGACGGCGGAGAGGAGGCCGAAGACCTGAGGACCCGAGTGCAGCGTTTGCTTGGCGAGCACGGGCAGCAAGACGTTGAAGTTGAGGCAGAACGTGCTGACGACGAACGTCAGGACGAGCATCAGCCTGATCTGCTGGTGGTTCCGTGCAAACGAGAGCCCTTCCTTGAGGCCGATGTAGAGGGTGCGTGACCGCGCGCGGCGCTCGACCGAATGGAACTCTTGCGGGCGCATCATCAGGAGGCCGGCGAGCACGGCGACGTAGCTCGCCGCGTTCACGGCAAAGCAGACGCCCGCGCCGGCAGCGGCGATCAGTACGCCGCCGAGCGCCGGGCCGAAGATGCGCGCCCCATTGAAGACGCCCGAGTTCAGGCTGATTGCATTAGGTAGCTCGAGCGGCCCGACCATGCGGAAGGTCAGCTGCTGGCGCGATGGGGCGTCGAGGACCTGGACGAGCCCCATCAGCGCTGCAATCACGTAGACGTGCCAGGGGCGGGCGACTCCGGCGAGCGCGACGACGGCGATCGTCGAGGCGAGCACCATCTGCGTGAGCTGGGTGCCGATGACCGTCCGCCACGCATCGAGCCGGTCGACGACGACACCGGCGATCAGGCTGAAGAGCGTGAACGGCATGAACTGGCAGAGCGCGAGGATCCCCACGGCCACGGGGGAGTGAGTCAGCGAGAGGACGAGCCAGGCCTGGGCGACGCGCTGCATCCACGTCCCAATGTTCGAGATGACCTGCCCCGTGAAGAAGAGGCGGTAGTTGCGATGCTTGCGGACGCTGAGGAAGGTGCGCGCGCCGGCGCGGAGGATCGCCGCCGTCACGCCTCGTCCTCCGAAAGAAGGTGTGCGAGCGGCTCGATCGCGGCGTCGATCGCGTGGAGCTCGTCCGGGTCGAGCTCGCGCAGGCGCGCGGACAGCCAGGCCGTCCGCGTCGACTTGACCGAGCGGAGGACCTTCTGGCCCGCGGACGTCAGCGTCAGTCCGACGCGGCGCTGGTCTCCCACGACCGGCGCCCGCTGGACGAGGCCGGCGTCCTCGAGGCGGGAAATGAACTTGGACATGCCGGGCACCGACATCCGCTCGAGCGCGGCGAGCTCCCGGATCCCGATCCCGGGGTGGTACTTGATCTGGACGAGCAGCGAGACCTGCCCCCCGGTCACTCCGAGCGAGTGGATCTCCCGGCGAAGCTGCCGGTTGAGCTGCAGGAGCACCGGGCGGAGCCGGTTCGCCAGGACAGTGGGATCGGCGGCGATGGCGGTGGGCATTCGTTAACCAGGTTAACTAATCGGGCCTACCTGCCGCGGACCTGAGCGTAATCCCTCGGCTGAGGGGGCCGCGAAGCGGCCTGTGCGCAGCGGACCAGTGGAGGGGGTCTGGGGGAACCGGGAGGTTCACCCAGTGCGGTGCAGCGCATCAGGTGGGCACACTTCAGCCGTGGCTCGGAATCCACTCGAGGACGTCGCCCGCGGCCTGCGGGTGCTGGGCGAGCGCCTGTCCCAGACGACCGGCGCGCCGGATCCAAGCGACTGGCTCTCAGACCAGCTGCGGCGGCCGGAACCTGCCCGTACGCTGCCGGAGCTCCAGGCCGAGCTCGACTCGCTGATCGGACTCGAGACGGTCAAGGAGCAGGTACGCGCCCTGGTCGCTTTCCTGCAGGTGCAGGGCGAGCGGCAGCGGCACGGACTGCCGGAGGTCGCGACCTCCCAGCACCTCGTCTTCCTCGGCAACCCCGGGACCGGCAAGACGACGGTCGCGCGGCTGCTCGCCGAGATGTATCGCGCGATGGGGCTGCTCAAACGCGGGCACCTCGTCGAGGTCGACCGAGCCGGTCTCGTCGGCCAGTACGTCGGGATGACAGCGATCAAGACCGACCGGGCGATCCGGCGGGCGCTCGACGGCGTGCTCTTCATCGACGAGGCGTACGCGCTTGCACCCGGCGACGAGCGGCTTGACTTCGGACCGGAGGCGATCGAGACGCTCCTCAAGCGGATGGAGGACTATCGCCATCGCCTCGTCGTGATCGTCGCGGGCTACCCCCGCCTGATGCACCAGTTCCTGGAGTCGAATCCGGGACTGCGCTCCCGGTTCTCGCGCGAGATCGCCTTCCCCGACTATGCGACGGACGATCTCGTGGCGATCACGCGGAAGCTCGCGGCCGATTACGAGTACTCGCTCGACGACGACGCGGTGGTGCTGCTTCGGCAGATCCTCGCCGGGGCTGCGCGCGGCGAGGGCTTTGGAAATGCGCGCTTCGCTCGCACGCTCTTCGAACAGGCGCTCAACGCACAGGCACTACGACTGGCCAGCGTGCAGGGAGCGGAGCTGGCCGATCTCGAGCGATCGGAGTTGATGACGCTGGACGGCGAGGACTTCCTGTCGGCCGCGCGGGCGCTCGGCGAGGAGCCGAACGCGAACGAGCCACGTGCGGGGATCTGGCGCAGGCGCCGGACGGCCGGCCCCTAGCGAGCGTCAGTTCAGCCAGGCGGCGACCAGGAACACGATCGCCGAAATGGCGGCCGCCCCTACGAGCAACAGGTTCACGGTGAGCAGGATGGTGAGCCACCTCGAGCGCGCCTTCGACGTCGCGATCGTCGCAACGTCGTCGCGCCCCCAGCCGACCGCGCCCGCGAGGACGCTCGTGATGAACTGATTCAGGCTGACGCCGTTCCGGTCCGAGGCGCGCGCCAGGTCCTCGTGGAGACCCGCCGGCATCCGGAGCAGCAGCCGGCCGCTATATCTCCCTGCGCGCGAGCGTGGCTTCGCCGCGGTCTCCTGCGGCGGCGCTTCCTCGATGGCTCGCGGAGTCGCCATGCCACGAGTGTAGGGCCTTCTGACGGGCTGCACAACGCGTTTTCCCCTCGAAATCGTCGCGAAGCTTGGCCAGACCGGAGGCGATCAGCCGCGATGTCTGCGTTTGCGAGATGCCCAGCCGAGCCGCAATCTCCTCCTGACTGAGGTCTTCGAAGTACCGGCAACGCAATGCCAGTCGCTCCTGGCGGTGCAAGGAACGCAAGCCGCGAGCGATGAGCAGGCGGTCCTCGCTCGCGTCGAACATCTCTTCGGCGCTCACCGCCGGCCTCGCATCCGCCAGCGACAGCGGCGTGCGGGCCTGCTCCGCGCGCATGGCCTCGGCGAGCTCGCCCTCGTCGAGGTTTGCCGCGGCGGCGAGCTCCGCCCTGGTGGGAGTGCGCTGGAGGCGTGCCGCCAGCTGCCGCCGCGTGCTGCGCAATCGTGCGCTCGTCTCCTGGTAGCGGCGCGGTACCCGGATCGGGCCGCAACGGTCGCGCAGGTGTCGCTTCATCTCCCCGAGGATGTTCGGCACGGCGAAGGCAGTCAGCGCCACCCCGCGAGCCGGCTCGTACCGGTCGACTGCCTTGATCAGGCCGATCGTCCCGACCTGAACGAGATCCTCCAGTTGCTCTCCGCGGTGCGCGTAACGCCGCGCGAGCGACTCGACGAGCGGCAGCTGCTGCTCGATCAGCCGCTGTCGCGCCTCGAGGTCCAGCTCTGCCGCGGAGTTCGCGCTCATCCTCGAATTTACTTTAGAGATTTTCGTTGGGATTTACAAAGTCTTGGGTAGTCGGCGCCGCTGTTGGGTAGTTCTTTGTGTAGGACGTTTATCAACGCGAAGGTGGGTTGGTTCCGGAATGCGGTCCAAACGAGCCAGGCTTCTGAGACTCGGGGCGGCTCACGCAGTCGGTCTTGCCGCGCTGGCGTTCGCAACTCCGGCACAGGCAACAGACGACGCGCCCCCACCGGCACCGGCCGTCGCTGCATCGCCTGAGCCCACCTCCGAAGAGCCTGCCGACATGGAGCTCGCCCTGACGCCCGCGGCTCACGCCGAGATTTCCCCTGTACCGCAGGAAAGCCCTGGTAATACGCCTCCTTCTGCGTCGGCGACTGCGCAGCTGGATAGCGTCCGGCAGGGTTGGATTCAAGTGATATCACCGACGCACGCGCAGAAGTCGCCAGGACGCGCGTCGTCGAGAGAACGACAGTGGTCGGCGGTCGCAGCACCGTCGCACGAGCGGCAGTATCACCCCCGGCACGTGCAGTATCAGCGCCACTCGACCCCTAGGAGCAAACCGCGCGCGCTGGTATTGCCGACAGCGTCCTTTTCGTCCGGAGAACCGGCGAGAATTACGCGCTCATCCTCGCCGATCGGGTCGCCGAATCAGTCGGGGAACGTGTCGCATAACTGTGCGCCGGATCCTGGCGGCTACTGGTCTCAGGACTTGCCGGCCGAGGACGCCGCAAGTCTAGAGTGCGCGACCGATCAGCCGGCCGGCGAAGTCACGAGCGACGATCCGTCGGACTCCGTCGGTTGCGCGGATCCGGCAGAGCAGTATCAACCGGACGAAACGCAGTATCAGACGCCGACCTCGACCTGCGATCCGTCGAAGGACTCGGTCGTCCCGATCTCGGAGCCGGAGGTGCCGATCCCGGCGGAGGTGCCGATCCCGGAGGTGCCGATCCTGCCGATCCCGAGTACTTCCGGGAGCTCGGATGTCGCGGCACCGCCGAGCGTCGTTTCGCCGACAACGCCGGCAATGCCGACAACCGAGCCCGTGGATGTTCCGAACGCGGAGCCCACGCAGCCGGCTACGGATGTCCTTCCCGCTCCGGCTGCGTCCCAGCCGGTTACGCCTACGGTCGCGGCGAGCCGGCCCGTGCATAGGCCAAGTCGCCCTGAGCCGACGAGCTCGGGAACAGCGGCGCGCACCGCGCGAGTCATCCCCGCTCGAGTCCGACCTATGCCGCCGAGTCTTCCAGTGCGGCCTCGGCCGGTTCGGGCACCGAGCACGAAGCCGAGGAGCTCTGTCACCCAGAGCAGAGTCGAGGCCGCGACGCCGCAGAGCCTGATGCCTGCCTCGTCCCGCGGCAATCCCTTCGGAGACTGGCTCTTCCTGGTTCTCCCATTTTCGTTCGGCGTCGCCCTGGCCCTGCTCTTCCCGGCAGGCGCGCTCGTCGGCCGCTCCCTTCGAGCGCGAGTAGGAAGCAGGGGCCTTTCCGGCGATCGCGCCGGTATGAACAGCTCCGCCGGAATCCGGTACCGGGACTAACAGGCGGCCGGCCTACTCCTCCGGCGGTTCCGTGCTCGCGACGAGCTTGTCGATCTTGAGCGGGGTGACTTTGAGATCCGTGCTGCGTGCGGGCCTGCCCGACTCGTTGTAGACGAGCGTGTCTCTCGGCGATCGAGTCGTGTCACCCGAAGGGGGTGCGACACCTTGAATCAGTCCGAGAGCAGTGGCCTTGCGCACCGCCTCGATGCGATTCGTGGCCTCGAGCTTGTGCATAGCGTGACTGACGTACTCCTTCACGGTATGCCGGCTCAGGTAGAGGCTTGCTCCGATCTCCGGATTCGTGAGACCCTCGGCGACGAGTCGGAGGACCTTGAGCTCCTGGCTCGTGAGTCTCGGTTGCTGTGCATCGCCGCGGGACGAGAGGAGCGCGGCCGCCGCACGCGGGTCGATCACGCTCTCGCCTGCAAGCGCCCGTCGGATCGCACGAGGCAGATCGAGGTCGTCCGCGTCTCGTAGCAAGTACGCACGAGCGCCTGCATCGAGTGCGGCACGGACGGAGGCCTCGTCGCTGTGCTCGGAAAGGACGATGATCGCAGCAGCGGGATGCTGGTCGAGGAGGGCTGCGCAGATCTCCGGGCTTGGGCGATCGGGAAGTTCGGAGGCAAGCACCACGACGTCAGGCCGCTGCGCGGAGGCGGCGGCGATCGCGTCTGCGCCGCTCGAGGCTTCGATGACGACGAGCCCATCGGTATCCGACAGCTCGGACCGGATTCCCTGTCGCACGAGCCGGTGACCCTCGACGACCAGAACGCGAGTCGACACCTGGCGCAATCGTAGTCCGTCCGTTGCCGGAGCCAGTCCCTGGTTCACGGCGAAGCGGACACCCTCGAGGGAACCGGCATGGGCGAGCTCGACGGACGCGCCACTCCGCCCAGTCGGGGGGAGTCGAACCCGTCAGGCGGGGTCTGTTCCCACAAGGGCCCGTCCGGGATCGTTGAACTCATGCGGAAAGGCCTGACGCGCTGCCTTGCGCTGCTGGCGTCCAGCGTCTTGCTGGCGCTCTGCACGGGCCTCGCCCCGGGCACTGCGGCCGCCGATTCGACCGACCCGGGCAGTGACGCCGAACAGACGAGCTCCTCCAGCGCCTCGTCGTCGGCGCAAAACGACAACAGCACCACCCAGAGCGCCACGGCCACCCAGACCGGCGGCGATGGCGGTGCCGGACAGTCGCAGACGATCGTCCAGAACGCGCCGACGGAGCAGAGTGCGACGGCCTCCGCGACGTCGAACCAGTCCGCGACCAACGTCTCCGCCGGCGGTAGCGCGAACCAACACAACGCTTCCGCCGCCGTGGCGTCCGCGAACAACGCGAACCACACCGAGCAGAACAGCACGCAGCTGCAGAATTCCGGCGACGCTCCGCCGCCCGACCCGGCTCCCGGGGGCGCTCCCGGGGGCCAGACGCAGACCTCGAGTCAGAGCGCGCCTGTGAGCCAGAATGAAAATGCGACGGCGGCCTCCACCCAGGTGGCGCCGACCAACCTGAACATCGTGATCCGGATCGACAGCCCCGGCGACGAGGGACCGGTCACGCAGACGAACACCTCGGCGGCCAGCGCCACCGGCAACAGCTCGAACGCCGTGGCCCAGGGAGCCGCACAGAACCAGACAGGCGCCGGGCAATCCGGTGGCCAGTCGCAGTCGGCCGATCAGACTGCCCCGACGACCCAGGGCAGCGAAGCAACCGCAGCGTCGACGCAGACGGCGCCGCTCAACGCGAACATCGTCATTCGCAACAAGAGCCCTGGGGATTCAGGCCCCGTGACTCAGACCAACAGCTCGCAGGCGACGGCGCAGGCCGCGAACGACAACGCCGTGAACCAGTCTGCGACACAGGCTCAGACGCTAGCGGGCGGCGGTTCCGCCGGCGGTCAGTCGCAGTCGGTGAGGCAGAGCGCTCCGACGACTCAGGACGCGAACGCAACGGCGACCTCGACTCAGACCTCGCCCACGAACGCGAACGTCTCGGTCCTGATCGACGGGGCCGCGCCGGATCCCGCGGGCTCGGGTGCGCAAGGCCTGTGGATCCAGATCTGGATCCCCTTTGGCGAGCAGCGCGCGACAGCGCCGGCGAACAGCTCGTCCGCCAACGCGTCCGCCGCGAACTCGAACCAGGTGAGTCAGTCCGCCACCCAGCTGCAAAGCGGGGGGTCGGGTGGGGGGAGCCAGATGGGGGGAGCGGGCCAGTCGCAGACGATCGAGCAGAGCGCATCGACTACGCAGACCGCGAGCGCGCAGGCCGCTGCCGCGCAGGGTGCAGGCTCGGGCACATCGAGCGCAAGCGCAACTCAGACGAACTCGAACCAGACAGTTCAGAGCGCGCAACAAGCCGGGCCCGGGACGCAGGTCATCCAGCAGAGCGCGGCCTGTACGCAGTACGCGGATCTGGCTCTGACCGTGGGATCCGGTGCGAGTGCGGTGGGCCGGTACGGCTGGCGCCTCGCGCCCTCGGCAAGGATCGGCGCTGCGCGATGGGCGGCGCCAGACCAGGGGAGCGCTGCGAGCTCGATGCCGCAGTCGCGCGCTTCGCATTCTCGCGACACCCGTCACCCGGCGCCTTTCCCGCCTGCGCCTAAGCTGCCGAACGCATCGCTCGCAGGGACGCCCGACCCGGGCGGATCGCACGGGACTTTCGGAGTGCTCTTCCTCGCCTTCGCTTTGACGGCCCCTTGGTGGGCACGTCGTCACCTTCCATCAGCATTCCGGCGGCTGATGGCTGTCGTCTCTCGTCTCGAACGCCCGGGGTAGGCGCGGTCTTCCGGCGGACCCTTTTCGGGTTGTCGCCGGCCGTGCCGCGGCGCTCCGGCGCGCCCCGGTAATCCGACGTAACGACGACACAAGGAGACATCGAAAAGCCATGAAACGCCATCTCATCGCGCTGGGCATTGCAGTGCTTGCCCTCGCAGTGGGGGTTGGCACGGCAACCGCCGCCAACGATCCGCCTCCGGGCGCGGACCAGCTCCTCGGCCAATTGGCCGGGGCGACTCAGGGTGCGCCCGCGGCGGGCACGGCGGGACAGACGGCCTCGAACGCAAGTCTGCCGGTCGGCATCAGCGGCCTCACTGGCGTCGCGGTCGGCTCGGGCTCTGCTTCGGCAACGCAGACGGCCACCAACTCGGCCGACGCGGATGCGACGAACAAGAGCTCGACCGACCAGACGGCGAACGCGACTCAGACGGGCGGCAGCTCCAGCTGTACGTCCGGCTGCGGCGGCGCCGGCCAGGCCCAGGCGATCGATCAGTCGGCACTCACGAATCAGAACGCCGACGCCGAAGCCGCGGCCCAGCAGAACGCGATCAATGCCAATGTCCCCGTGAGCATCGCGGGCGGGAACGTGTCAGGCGGCTCGAGCTCGGCGGATCAGACGGCCACGAACAAGGCCGACGCTGATGCGTCGAACAAGAGCACGACCGATCAGTCCGCCACCGCAACGCAGACCGGAGGCAGCTCGAGCTGCAAGTCCGGGTGTGGCGGTGCAGGCCAATCGCAGACCGTCGACCAGTCCGCGCTCACGAAGCAGGACGCCGACGCCGAAGCAAAGGCCAAGCAGAATGCGGTCAACGCCAACGTCCCTGTCAGCATCGCGGGCGGGAACGTGTCAGGCGGTACCAGTTCGGCCAACCAGACGGCCAAGAACACCGCCGACGCCTCCGCAAACAACAAGAGCAGCACAGATCAAGACGCAACTGCCAAGCAGACGGGCGGCAGCTCCAGCTGCACGTCCGGCTGTGGCGGTGCGGGCCAATCGCAGACCGTCGACCAGTCCGCGCTCACGAAGCAGGACGCCGACGCCGACGCGAAGGCGAAGCAGAACGCAGTGAATGCAAACGTTCCCGTCAGCATCGCCGGAGGCGACGTGAACGGTGGTACCAGCTCCGCCAATCAGAAGGCCACGAACAGGGCCGATGCGGATGCTTCGAACAAGAGCGACACCGACCAGACGGCGAATGCCACTCAGACGGGCGGCAGCTCCAGCTGCAAGTCCGGCTGCGGCGGCAACGGCCAAGAGCAGAACGTGATCCAGGACTCGAAGACGAAGCAGTCCGCGGACGCGGATGCAACAGCCAAGCAGAACGCCGTCAACGCCAACGTTCCCGTCAGCCTTGCCGGAGGCGACGTGAACGGGGGTACGAGCTCGGCAACCCAGGACGCCAGCAACAAGGCGGACGCCGACGCATCGAACAAGAGCAAGACGGACCAGGATGCGACTGCCAAGCAGACCGCCGGCAGCTCCAGTTGCTACTCGGGCTGCGGCGGAAACGGTCAAGAGCAGAACGTCATCCAGAAGTCCGACACGAAGCAGGATGCCGACGCGGACGCGAAGGCCAAGCAGAACGCGGTCAACGCGAACACGCCGGTGTCGATCCTGGGGACGGGCCTGAGCGGCTCCGGCTCGAGCTCGGCGGATCAGACGGCCACGAACAAGGCCGACGCTGATGCGTCGAACAAGAGCTCGACCGACCAGGATGCCAACGCGACGCAGACGGCCGGCAAGAGCGAGTGCTGGTCGGGTTGTGGCGGCAATGGCCAGGAGCAGAACGTCGTTCAGATCGGCAAGACGAAGCAGGACGCCGATGCGGACGCGAAGGCCAAGCAGGACGCCGTGAACGCGAACGCTCCGTCGCTGGTGGTCGGTGGAGATCCGAGCCGTGGTTCGAGCTCGGCGATGCAGGACGTCAGCAACAAGGCTGATGCCGACGCATCGAACAAGAGCAACACCGACCAGGATGCAACCGCCAAGCAGGTCGCCGGCGACAGCAACTGCTGGTCGGGCTGCGGCGGCAACAGCCAGGAGCAGAACGTCATCCAGGTCGGCAAGACCCAGCAGGACGCCGACGCGGACGCGAAGGCCAAGCAGAACGCGGTCAACGCAAACGCACCGGAGTCGATCCTGGGGACGGACCTGACCCGGTCCGGCTCGAGCTCGGCGGATCAGAAGGCGCACAACAGCGCCGACGCTGATGCATCGAACAAGAGCAGGACCGACCAGGACGCGAATGCGACGCAGACGGCCGGCAAGAGCGAGTGCTGGTCAGGTTGCGGCGGCAATGGCCAGGAGCAGAACGTCGTTCAGATCGGCAAGACGAAGCAGGACGCCGATGCGGACGCGAAGGCCAAGCAGGATGCCGTGAACGCGAACACTCCGCTGCTGGTGGTCGGCGGCGATCCGAGCCTGGGTTCGAGCTCGGCGTCGCAGGACATCAGCAACAAGGCGGACGCCGATGCGTCCAACCGCAGCAGCACCGACCAGGATGCAACCGCCAAGCAGACCGGCGGCGGCAGCAAGTGCTGGTCGGGCTGTGGTGGCAACGGCCAGGAGCAGAACGTCATCCAGGTCGGCAAGACCAAGCAGGACGCCGATGCGGACGCGAAGGCCAAGCAGAACGCGGTCAACGCGAACACCCCCGCATCGGTCATCGGTGATCACCTGAGCGGTTCGGGCGCGAGCTCGGCCACTCAGAAGGCACGAAACAAGGCCGATGCCGATGCATCGAACAAGAACGACACCGATCAGGACGCGACCGTGGACCAGAAGCTGGCCGACTCCAGCTGTGGCGGCGGTTGCGGCGGCAAAGGCCAGGAGCAGAACCTGGTCCAGAAGTCGAAGACGAAGCAGGACGGACGCGGGAAGTCGAAGGCCAAGCAGAAGCTGGTCAACGCGGACGTCCCGTTCACGCTGTCTCTCGGAAAGGAGAAGAGAGGAAAGGCCAGAGCCGAATAGGCGAGCGCTGAATCAAGGATGCGCCGAGAGGCGCTAACGGACCCGGGGCGGCCCTTGCCGCAGGAGGCCGCTCCGGGCTTCTAAGTGGTACAAGCGCGTTAGATGGTTGAGACGACTTTCGACATTCGCTTCTCTGCAGACGAGGCCTGCGTCATCCTCGGTTCGAATGTTGGGGGCGAGGTGGGCAAGCAGGCTGAGCTCGTGTGCTTCGGGCACTACGCAGCCTGGACGATCGCGTGGCTCGGCCCGGAGCGCGCGCTTTCGGTCGTCCACACTCTCAGCAGTCTCGAAGAAGCGTCGAGCGAGCAACTCGAAGAGCTCGTCGAGAGCGAGACCGTGCATCTCGAGGCAATCGGCGGGCCGGTAGTCCGGCTCGTGCACGAAGATCGCTCGTTCCAGGGCGACGCTGCCTTTCGCGTGCTCGCGCGGTTTCTGAACGCGCGCGGGGGACCGCGCATCTTCTTCAGCGCCAAGCCGCAAGGCGCGGCGGTGTCTCACCGACGGCCCCGCTACGAAGCGCCTGCCCTGCAGCTGCTGCTTCTCTCGCTCTTGCAGCGACGGGCGGCGGATACCGAGTACGTCCGTCGGCTCGCCACCACAGCGGGCCTGATCGGGCGACTGGCCGCCGAGGAGAGGATCCTCCCGGGCAATGAGTTCGACGTCTCACTGGTCTCGGCCGGCGTCGCGTGGGGGTCGGATCCTGCCGTTGCGTCAGGGGGTGGCCGCGAGGCGGAGCTGCGATGTCCCGCCTGCGGCAACAAGGGCTCGACCGACGGCTTCGAGCCCAGGCTGTGGCCGAGCGAGCGCGCGGCGATCCGGAAGTGCCGACGTTGTGGCGCGGGGCTCTGGGCACGAGCGCGGCGCCGAGCTCGCATTCTTCCCCCAGCCGTGTGGGGGACGATGGAGACCTTGCGCGACGATCTCTTGCTGAAACGCTCCCGTGGGACGCGAACTGCCGAGCAGGACGGCGGGACCGATGCCCCGGGCGGGAGGGCCCTCCTCGGAGAGCTCAAACAAGTTTTCGTCGAGAACGGCTGGCCCTTCTCCGAGGTGCGCGGTGCTCAGGTCCTCGTCAGCGATCTGTCGGGGCCCCTCGGAACCTGGAAGTTCTACGCCCAGGTGGTCGACGAGCAGGACTTGATCCTCCTGTACTCCGTATGTCCACTTCGTGTGCCGGAGGAGCGACGCCCCGAAGTCTCGCAGTTTCTCACCGGTGCGAACTACGGACTTGCAGCGGGCAACTTCGAGCTCGATTTCGAGGACGGCGAGGTTCGCTACAAGACCGCGCTCCACGTTCGTGGGGACGGAATCGATCGCACGATCGTCAAGAGACTGGTCCGGTCGAACGGGCTGGCGATGGAGACCTATCTTCCGGGAATCGGGGCCGTGATCACCGGGACGGCGGCGCTGTCGGCGCTCGAGCGGCGCACACCGGACTGAAAAGTAAGGCTCAGTCCTTGGAAGGCGGGTCTTCGTCCTGGGCGGGCAGCGGATGGTCTATGCCTTCGGTCTGGGCCTCGACAACTGAACCGCCCAGCACGTCCATGGCCGCTCCTGACGAGGTAGTGCCGTACTGCTCATGATGGGGAGCTCCGGCTTCGGCCTGCTCGCGCTTCAGCTCATGGTCGAGCAGGTGCTCGCGATGACGTTCGCGGCGCGCTGCCAGCCGGTCGCGAAGTGTTCCCAGGAAGCCCACGTCGGTTCAGTCTAACCGCGTCTCGAGAAAGAGCGTTGAAATTCAGGTGCTAGCGGAGTACCGTCCAGGTCAGTAGCGATCGCAACGGGGAGGAGGGGCCGATGACGGCTCCTCGGGGAAGAAGATCGTTGCTGCGGCAACCCTGGAAGGGCCCTTGGGGAAGGCGAACGACCCCGCACGGACCTGGGCGCGCCTACGTGCGTCGCCAGACGCCACGGCCGGGGCTGCACGCTCGACTCCGAGCTACGCGCGGCGGCCAGCGCCAGCTCGTCGGCGCGCGCTTCGGCCGTTGCGACCTCAGTGCCGTTGGCATGGCGCTGGCACTGACCGTGTGCGGGATCGGTGTGGCCGTCCTGTGGTCGGGAACTGCGCCGGCGCGCGCCGACGCAACACCTCCTCCGACGACGACGTCTGACGCGCCGCCGCCGGACAACTACTCACCACCGGCACGTGTGAAGCCGAAGCCTGTCGCCCCCAAGCGCACCTACACGCCGCCGGCGCACACGTACACACCGCCGGCGCGCACGTACACTCCGCCGGCGTCAGTTACGCCGCGACCCGCCGTGCAGACCTCCCGGCCAAAGCGGCACGCAAAGGCGGTGCGACATCACCGTAAGCAGCCGGTTCGACCGATCGCGAAGGCGCCGCCTGTCTCCAGCTGGCTGGCACCTCTTCCACAGGTCGCCGCCGCGGCGCAAATTCGCCTTGCGACGTCCGGCGATGGCGATCACCCGTACCTGTGGCTCGCGGGGATCGCGTTCGCGGCGCTGGCGGTCGCTGGCTTGAGCCTGCACCTGCTCTCGATGCGTTACTTCGATCTGAGGTTCGAGTGAGATGAACGCGGGCTGGCGTTATCCGCTTGCGCTGTTTCTCGTTTGCCTGCCGCTGCTGATCCTCGTCCCTGCTGCGAGTGCCGCGCCAATCTCAGTGGCATGTAACGGGGGTGGCTGCTCGCCTGACTGGTACAAGACGAGCGTCACGGTTGCGTTTGCGTGGGATCCCGTCGGCGTAACGACTACGCAATCCTGCGATACGAACACGGTCACAAGCGACACGGCGAACTGGTCGCGGACTTGCATCGTCACGTACTCGAACAACTCACAGTCACAGCTCGGAGTAACGATCAAGAAAGACGGTACGCCGCCAACGATCACTAGCGCTGCACCGAGCCGCGGACCCGACTCGAGAGGGTGGTATAACCACCCAGTCGGTATCAACTTCGTCGGCTCCGACGCCACCTCCGGTCTGGCCGGTTGCAGCTCCGCCAGCTACGGGGGCCCCGACACAGCCAGTGCATCGTTCTCGGGGACCTGCAGTGACAATGCGGGAAACGTGAGCGCACCTGCAAGCGTCGGCCCGATTCAGTACGACGCAACGCCGCCGTCAGTGTCCGCCTCCCTCTCGCGAGGCCCGGACGCGGGCAGCTGGTACAACCATCCTGTCGACTTCTCAGCGTCGGGCAGCGACAACCTTTCTGGCATCGCGTCTTGCAGCTCAGGGACAGTCGGCGACGGTGGCTCCGGCAGCGCGAGCTGCACCGACAACGCCGGCAACACCGCTAGCGCCGGGGTGGGGGTGAACTACGACGCGGGTGCACCTTCAATCGACAGCATCACCTTCGACCGTCCGCCCGACAGCAACGGCTGGTACAACCATCCGGTCCGGGTGACGTTCCACGGCAGTGACGGCGGCTCCGGCATCGATGCCTGCACCGATGTCACATATCCGGGCCCGGACACGGACAGCACGACCGTCAACGGGACCTGCACGGACAAGGCGGGCAACCGAGCCGGCGGCACGTCGGCGGCGTTCAAGTACGACGCCACCCCGCCCACGATCAGCAACCTCGGGTTCGACTGGGACGACGGAACCGCCACGTTGACCTGGACGGCGTCGCCGGACACCAAGGCGATCGAGATCGACCGGACGCCGGGCACGGCCGGCCCGGATCCGTCGGCAGTCTTCAAGGGCCTCGCCTCGCGCTTCGAGGACACCGGCCTGACGAACAAGGTCAAGTACGTCTACACGATCAACGGGTTCGACGAAGCCGGCAACAAGGCGTCGGAGAGCCTCAGCATCGTGCCGGGGGCAAAGCTCTACTCGCCGGCGCGCGGATCGATCGTCAGGACACTTCCCCTGCTCGCTTGGCGGCCCGTGGCGGGAGCGTCTTACTACAACTTGCAGGTGTACTACGGGGTCGGCAAGGCACTACGTCATGTCGCCTCGCTCGACGTGAGCGGGCGCAAGGTCATGAGCGTGTGGCCGCTGCAGCCGCGCTACCGGATGAAGAAAACCTGGAAGTACAAGGGCAAGACCCGCAAACTCGCCGTGGGTCATTACCGCTGGTACGTCTATCCCGGCATCGGCAAGCGCACCGCGCACAAGTACGGGCCCCTGATCGGGCAGAGCGACTTCTTCGTCGCCAAGCGTTAGAAGGTTGATGTGGCGTGCGGCGTGTTAAGCAGCCACGAGTTCAAAGCGTGATGGTCCGGATCTCCCAGGGACGGAGTTCGAGCTCTTGTCCGGCGAAACGCACGCTCTGACGGTCGGCGCTCTCGTTGACGATCCGTGCGCTCCCCGGCTCGTAGGCCGTCAGAACCACGCTCGGGTCGCCGTCGAGGACAGGGCCGCTGCGCGCAAGGAGGTCTCCCGAGTCCGCCGTTCCCTGCGCCGTCAGGAACGGATGGCGATAACGCTCCGCCTGGTCGACAATCGCGTCCGCGCCGGGGAGGTAGGCGAACGAGAAGCTTCGCGGGCCACGCAGCTGCGCCGCCGGGATGGGCAACGCGGGGCCGGCGGGATCCTCGCGCCACGGGTGGTTGGTGCGGCTGATCAGTCCCGTCGAGCGGAGCACGGTCAGCGCGAGCTCGTCGCCCGTGACCTCGTACTCGGTGACATGGTCGAGGAGCAGGGCAATGCCTCCCGCCGCGACGAAGGCGGACGCAGGGTAGGTGGGGATCGCCACCTCGCCGTAGCCGCCTTCGGGCTCGAGTCCTCGCTCGACGATCGCGAACTGGCCCTCGGCGTAGGAGCAGTCGGCCGGCTCGCGCAGCGGAACGTGCACGCGGACACGTTGGTCGTCGCAAGGATTGTCGAAGTCGATGCGAATGCGGACGAACGGCTCGCCGGCGCGTTGCTCGAAGCGCGTCTGCGTCTCGACGCGCTTCCCGTCCCACATGAAGGTGCGATGCACGATCTCGATCCGCCGGACGGGGCCGTCCTCGACGATCTCGAGCCCTTCGTCGATCGGCGTGTCGACGAGGACGTCGCCGGGCGGCGGCGCGTAGTTGTAACTGTCGCCGGCATCGCCGCCGCGAACGATTCGTGTCAACCGGGACACGTCGGAGAAAGGACATGTCTGAGGGACAGTCCCTGGGACCCGTACCGGACGGACGGTGGTCCAGCCGAGGGGCGGTGCTGCCACTACTGCGACGACAGTGCGTTTGGGACGAGCGACGACGCGCAAAGTCCACTCGCCTTCAGCTGTTGCGAACGTGAACTCGCGGACGAGTTGCTCGACGTCGAGCCACTCCGGGTCCGGCTCGTCGCCGACCTCCAGCGTCGCTCGGCCGTCCTCGATCTGAAAGCCGTTCAGGAAGAGGCCGAAGAGCTCTCGCCCGTGGAGACGACGTGCGATCACGAGTGGGACGTCCGCACCGGCCAGCTTCGCCTCCCACAAGTGCGGCTCCTGGTGGTGGATCTCCTGTGTCGGGACGCGCGAGCCGTCGGGAAGCTCCAGCTCGACTTGCTCCCAGTCGTCGGGAACGACGAGCTCGAGCTCCACGAGGTCGGAGCGTTCGCGGGGCGACGGGTTTACGACGGCAAAGGCGTCACGCGGAACATCCGCGGCAATGCGTGCGACTGCCCGCTCCGCCAGCTCGCGCCCGATCTGCTCCGCCTCCGCGTAGCGCACGAGGACCTGCGCCGACACCTCGTCTGCGGAGCAACCGCAGATCGAGTCGTGCGCGGAGTTCTGGAACATGCGCGTCCACGCCTGCGCGAGGAAGGGCTCGGGCCAGCCGCCTCCGTAGAGAGCCTGCAGCGGCTCGGCGTAGCGTTCGAGCCACCGCTCGGCGCGTGAGCACGCGGCCTTCAGGTCGATCCGCGAGGAGACGACGCCGGGGAGCAGATTCGCGCGTGCAGCCGAGCGCATCTCGCCGCGCCAGCGCGACAGCCCGTCCGGCGACGCCGCGGCGAGATAGTTCGCGAGCGTGCCGACGGTGGCGCCGTCCGGGACGCGCTCCTTGAAGTCAGGGGCGAGCGGCATGTGGTCGGTGCCGACCATCCCGAGCACCGGATCGCCGCGAAACCAGGGCGAGAACCGCTCCTCGAAAGGACCAAGGTCGACGGGCCCCGGAACATCGAAGATGTACGCCGCGTTGCCGTAGCCGGCGGGCAGGTACTCGGCCACGACCGTCGAGCCGTCCGGCGCCTCCCAGACGAACCGATGGAAGTCGACGGCCGACGGAACTCCCCGCCACACCACAGCCGTCTCGATCCCGGCGAACCTGAGGATCTGCGGCATCTGCGCGATGTGGCCGAACATGTCCGGCAGATACCCGACCCACATTGCGCTCCCGAACTCCTCGGCGCGCGCGAGCCCGGCCTCGAGGTTGCGCAACGTGGTCTCGCCGTCGACGAGGAACTCGTCCATGAGCGTCTGCCACGGCCCGATCGCGAGGCGCCCCGACTGCACGAGCGCGCGAATGCGTCCCTCCGCTTCGGGCCGGATCTCGAGGTAGTCGTCAACCGTCGCCAGCTGGCCGTCGAGCGTGAAGCACAGGCGCTCGTCTGCCTCAAGCTGCGCCAGGACCTCGTCGACGACGTCGACGAGCGAGATCCGGAACGACTGGAACGGCCGGTACCACTCGCGGTCCCAGTGCGTATGCGGGACGAGGAAGACGCTCAGCTCTTGACGGAGCCCGCGAGGAGGCCCTGCACGAAGTAGCGCTGCAACGCGAAGAACACGGCGAGGGGAAGGGCCATCAGCAGGAATGCAGCGGCTGCGAGCAGGTTGTACTCCTGGCCGTAGGTCGAGAGCAGATACGGGATCCGCACCGTCATCGGCTGCTTGGACGGATCGGAGACGAAGATGAGAGCCATCAGCAGGTCATTCCAGACCCAGAGGAACTGAAAGATCGCGAATGACGCGAGCGCGGGCACCGACAGCGGAACGACGATCCGGCGGAAGATCGCCAGATTCGAGGCGCCGTCGATCCGTGCGGCCTCGATCAAGTCTTTCGGCAGCGTGACGAAGAAGTTCCGGAGGAGGAAGACGGCAAGCGGCAGGCCGAAGGCCGTGTGCGCGAGCCAGATCCCGTAGTAGTGGTTGTTGAGGTGTCCGTTGTTGGCGAAGAACTTCAACAGCGGCACGAGCGACGTCTGGATGGGCACGATCATCAGTGCGACGATGAGCAGGAAGAGCGTGTCGCGAAACGGAAACGGCACCCAGGCGAAGCCGAATGCCGCCAGGGCTCCGAGCGTCAGCGGCAAGAGCGTCGCGGGCACCGTGATGATCACGCTGTTGACCCACGCGTGGCCCATCCCGGTCGCGGTGATGACGGAGTCGTAGTTGTGCAGCGTCCAGTCCCATTGCGTGAGCGAGTGCCACCAGCCGCTGGAGGCGATCGCCGGTGGCTTGCGGAACGACGTGAGCGCGAGACCGACCGTCGGCACGAGCCAGATGAGTGCGATCCCGATAAGTGCGATGTGCAGTGGCCCCCGGCTGACGAGGCGGACGAGCCGCTCGCTGCGTGTCTGAGCCCTGATCGGGACCGCCGATTCGACGGTGGCCATCAGGCCACCACCTTCTCGGTGCGGAAGCGGCGGACGTTGAGGACCATCACGGGTGCGATCAGCACGAGCATGATGACCGCGACCGCGGCACCGTAGCCGGGGCGGCCGTTGTGGAAGGTCTCCTCGTACATCGTGAAGGCGATCACGCGGCTGGACGTCCCAGGCCCGCCGCCCGTCATCACGTAGATGATGTCGAAGACCTTGATCACGTTGATGAAGAGCCAGATCGTCACGACGGAAAGTGGCAGGCTGAGCATCGGCAACATGATGCGCCGGAAGATGTTCCACTCGCCCGCCCCGTCGACGCGCGCCGCCTCCATGATCTCGGCCGGGATCCCCTTGATCGCCGCCGACAGCACGACCATCACGAAGCCGACCGAGGCCCAGATGTAGGCGAAGATGAGTGCGTAGTTGACGATGCCTGGGTTGCCGAGCCAGGACACCGAATGTTGGCCGAGCGCCCCGTGCCACACGGCGTTCAGCACGCCGATGTTCGAGTCGGTGTTGTAGACCAGGAGCCAGATGATTCCGACGGCGGTCGCCGAGATCGCCATCGGCACGAAGATCGCCGTCTTCACGGCGCGCTCGTATCGCACGCGAACGGCAAGCACCGCGAGGCCGAGCCCGATGATCAGCGAGATGCTGATGTAGAAGATCACCCAGCGGAGGTTGTTGACCAGCGCGCCGCCGGGCGGGAATTTACTCAGATCGAGGAAATCGGGGTCGTTCGTCAGCAGTTGCTTGAAGTTGTCGACTCCGAGGTAGTGGAAGAAGCCGAAATGGAAGTCGCCTTCATAGAAGGCGAGACGGGTCGTGTAGTACGCGGGATAGATCAAGAAGATCGCCAGCACGACGAGCGCCGGCAGCACGAAGAGCATTCCCTGGAAGCGCTCGAAGCCCGACCACGGCCGTATTCGTTGGCCCTCGCTCGGCGGCGGGGCGGCGACCGGGGTTGGAAGCGGCTGCGTGCTCATTCGTCCGCAGTGAATCAAACGTGGCGGCGCCCGTAACCGGGCGCCGCCACGCAATCGAGGCCTAGAACTGGCCTTGGATCTTGTTCTGGAAGGTGGACAGGATGCTCTTGATGTTGCCCGGCTTCTGGATCACGTCCTGAAGCGCGAAGCCCCAGGTGTCACCGAACGCTCCCGGAAGCAGGTCGGAGCCGTCGAACAGGAAGGTCTTCGCTGTCGCGAGCTGCTTGACCTCGGCCCGTACGAGCGGGCTCGGGTAGGCGCTTGCGGGCACCTTCTTGTTCGGCGAGGTGACTGCGTTGGTCGAGACCCAGATCCTCCCTGCGGCCCCGGTCGAGATGTACTTCAGGAACTGCCGCACCTCGGGCGTGTCCTTGAACGCTCCGGCGAAGTCGGCAGCGCCGACGACCGGATGGTCGAGAGACGCCTTGATCGTCGGCCACGGGAAGTCACCGATCGTCTTCCCCGCCTTCAGACTCGGATTCACCTGGCCGGTTGCGATACCGCCGACGAACCCGCCCTCGAAGAAGAGCTGCGCCTTCGGGCTCGTCCCGAACACGTCGGTGATGCTGCCGACGAAGCTCTGACCGAGGACGCCCTGGACGCCGTTGAGGACGTATTTGTTGTTGATGACCTGCGTCATGATCCGCGCCGCGTTGGCGACGGAGGGATCGGTGAACTTCAACTTGCCCGTGAACAGCGCCTGATACTTCGCAGGCCCCGCGGTCCGGGCGTAGATGTTCTCGAACCAGTCGGTGAGCGTCCACTGGCTCTGGCTCGGACCGGCGCCGACTGACCATGGCACGAGACCCTTCGCCTTGTACGCCTTCGTGATCGCGAGGAGCTGAGCCCACGTCTTCGGGATCTTCAGCTTGTACTTCTTGAACGAATCGGGCTTGTACCAGATGACGCTCTTCGAGTTCGCCTTGGCCGGAACGCCGTAGAGCTTCCCGCCCGAGCTACCGAGCTTCAGCCAGCCCGCCGAGTAGTTCCCCGCCATGTACGAGTTGCTGATCCCCAGGCTCGACAGCGTCTTCAAAGCCCCCTGCTTTGCAAGAGTGCCGATGTAACCGGGTCGCGGCAGAATGCCGATGTCCGGCGGGTTCCCCGCTGCTAGGCGGGTCCGAACCTCTGGAATGAAGTCACGGGCCGAGGTGTATTCGACCTTGATACCCGTCGCCTTCGTAAAGGCGTCCGTGACTTTCAAGAATGCGTCTTTCTCGCTTCCGCCCCAGAGCGAGAGAACCTCGATGGAATTGGCGCTGCGCTTCGTCGGCTTTGCACTGATCGCCGTCGCCGTCAATCCTGCGGCGAGAACGGCAAGTGCGACGGCCGACGCAATGAGCGATTTCCGTCGCTTCACTCGAATCCTCCTCCTCTTGTAGACCCCAGTGTTCACCCCGATGCTATCTCCAACGGCGAGAGCTCGTTTCTAGCCACGTGCCGTGAGATTCAGTTCCGTCTCGGGGTCGAAGACGTGAAGCTTGTCCGACTGGATCGCGAACTTGACCTCCTGGCCTGCCTGCACCTTCTGTTCCGACGGGACGAGCGCGACGATTTCGTGGCCCTCGGACTGGGCGTGGATCAGCTCCTCGTGGCCCAGGTACTCGACGAC
>Ga0307289_10000208_pt1 | contig 24420 bp, 26 predicted proteins | sample ER_DNA_143_FD_194483 | JGI IMG/M metagenome (GOLD analysis project Ga0307289, IMG submission 194483) | Bulk soil microbial communities from the East River watershed near Crested Butte, Colorado, United States - ER_DNA_143 | ecosystem: Environmental > Terrestrial > Soil > Floodplain | place...
GATCAGGTACGCCGCGAGCCGCTCTTCCTGTGACGAGCGCGAGAACAGGAAGGAGAACGGGTTCCGGAAGAAGTCGCCCAGTGCCATTGAGCCGATGCTAGCGGCGCTAGAGTCACCCTCGTGAGGAAGTCGTCGGCCGACCGCTTTGCCGAGCGTGAGGTGCACGGTGTCGACGACCGCGGTGAGCCCGAGCGGATCGTGATCTGGATCGAGCGGCTCCCGGGAGCGCTCTGGGCGGTCGGGCGTGCGGTGAATCCGCAGTACCGCAGCAGCGACGAGGCCCGGCGGGACGACTACGTCTTCCAGGGGTACGAGCTGAGCGACGCGCTCGACGCGGCCAACGCGACCCTCGAGGACGACGCGGTGGTCTCGGAGCAGGACGGGAGCTCGGAGAAGCTGAAGCCGTTCGTCAGGGACGAGCTGCTACGCCCGCTCGAGCGCTGGTTCTTCGGCCGCTGAGGCGACTCAGCTAGGCCACTCGAGATCCGCGTTGGGGATCGGGTCCCCGTGCGGATCGTGCGTCGGGTAGCCGAGCGCCCTGTCGATCTTCGCCTCGAGCTCTTCCGAGAGGACGTGCTCGAGGCGCTCCGCCTCGTCGTGCACGTCGTCGACGTGCAGGCCGAGTGTGCGCGCGAGGTAGAGCTCGAGCAGGCGGTGGTGGCGGATCACCTCGACCGCGACCTTCTCGCCGGCGGGAGTGAGGAGCACGCCGCGGTAGGGCGCATGCTCGACGAGGCCCAGCGCGCCCAGCTTCTTGACCATCGCGCTGGCGGATGCGGGCGAGACATGCTGCTCGCGCGCGAGGGCGGTCACCGACACGCGGCCGTCGCCGGTCTGGAGGTGGTAGAGCTTCTTCAGGTAGTCCTGAATGGACTCACTCAGGCCCTGCTTCGCCACGCGCCCAGTGTACGGCGCGGGTTGCCCAGGTCAGGCGCGAGCCCCGCTGGTAGCCTCCGGCGCTCGATGCTGATCCGCCTCGGCCACAGCCCGGATCCCGACGACGCGTTCATGTTCTGGGGCCTCGCCTCGGGCGAGGTTGACCCGCGTCAGTTCGAGTTCGAGCACGTCCTGCGCGACATTCAGACCCTGAACACGTGGGCGATCGACGGGAAGCTCGAGGTGTCGGCGATCTCGCTGGCGGCGTACCCGCTGGTACAGGAGAACTACGTGCTGCTCCCGCACGGAGCGTCGATGGGCTCGGGCTACGGGCCGATCGTGGTGGCGCGGGAGGAGCTCGCGCTCTCCGACCTGCGCAACATCGAGATCGCGATTCCCGGCGAGCTGACGACGGCATTTCTGGTGCTGCGCATGTGTCTCGGGCAGTTCCGCTATCGCGCCGTGCCCTTCGACCAGATCATCGAGGAGGTCACCTCCGGTCGTTCCGATGCCGGCCTGCTGATCCACGAGGGCCAGCTCACCTACGAGGCCGAGGGCCTGAAGAAGGTCGTCGACCTCGGTGAATGGTGGCTGCTCGAGACCGGCCTGCCGCTGCCGCTCGGGGCGAACGTCGCCCGCCGCGACGTCGGCGCCGACGTCCTGTTCGAGCTGTCTGACGTCCTGCGCGACTCGATCCAGGCGGGGCTCGACAACCGCGAAGAGGCGATGGAGTACGCCATGCAGTTCGGGCGAGGCCTCGACACGGAGCTCGCGGACCGCTTCGTCGGCATGTACGTGAACGAGCTCACGTGCGACTACGGCGACGAGGGCCGGCAGGCGGTGCGCGAGCTGCTCAGTCGCGCCGAGGCGCTCGGCACCTACGAGCAGCCCGTCAAGGTCGAGTTCGTCGGCTAGCGTTGGCGCGGTGAGCCGCGCTGTCGTCCTCTCTGCTGTTCGCACGCCTGTGGGCCGGTACGGCGGCGCGCTCTCGGGCGAGCGGCCGGACGACCTCGCGGCGCTCGTGATCTCGGAGGCGGTCTCCCGCGCGGGCGTGCCGGGCGAGGCGATCGAGGACGTCTACTTCGGCGCCGCCAACCAGGCCGGCGAGGACAACCGCAACGTCGCGCGCATGGCTGCGCTCCTGGCTGGGCTGCCCGAGTCGGTCGCGGGCGTGACGCTGAACAGGCTCTGCGCGTCGGGACTCTCGGCTGTGGTGGGCGCCTGTCACGCGATCGCGGCCGGTGACGGCGACCTGTTCGTCGCCGGGGGCGTCGAGTCGATGTCGCGCGCGCCGCTCGTGCTGGCCAAGCCCGAGCAGGCGTTCCAGCGCGGTGACCAGACGGTCTGGGACACGACGCTGGGCTGGCGCTTCCCGAACCCGCGGCTCGAGGAGCTGTTCCCGCTCGAGTCGATGGGCGAGACGGGCGAGAACGTGGCCGAGCGCCACGGCGTCTCGCGTGAGGAGCAGGACGCCTTCGCGCTGCAGTCGCAGCAGCGCTGGGCGGCCGCGGACGAGGCCGGCCGCTTCGCCGACGAGCTCGTCCCGGTCGGCGATGTGGTGCGCGACGAGCACCCGCGGCCGGACACGAGCGCAGAGAAGCTCGCGGCGCTCAAGCCCGCCTTCCGCGAGGGCGGTTCGGTGACCGCCGGCAACTCGAGCGGGATCAACGACGGCGCCGCCGCGCTCGTGATCGCGAGCGAGGAGCGCGCGCGCGAGCTGGGCGCCGAGCCGCTCGGGGCCTTCGTCGGCTCCGCGGTCGCGGGGGTCGACCCGCGCGTGATGGGGATCGGCCCGGTGCCCGCGGTGCAGAAGCTGCTCGGCCGCGCAGGGGTCGAGGCGGGGGAGCTCGACCTGGTCGAGCTGAACGAGGCCTTCGCCTCGCAGAGCCTCGTGGTGATCCGCGAGCTCGGGCTCGACCCCGAGCAGGTGAACGTGAACGGCGGCGCGATCGCGCTCGGCCATCCGCTCGGCATGAGCGGCGCCCGCCTGGTGGTCTCGCTGCTGCACGAGCTGCGCCGCCGCGACGGTCGCTACGGGCTGGCGACACTCTGCGTCGGCGTCGGCCAAGGCCAGGCTGCGCTGTTCGAGCGCGGCGGCCGCCGAAGCTAGGCTCCGCCTGTGCGGCAGAGCGTGAGCCTCGTCACCCTCGGCGTCTCCGACTACGACCGGGGGAAAGCGTTCTACGAGGCGCTCGGCTGGTCGGTCACGTGGGAAGTTGAGGAGACGGCCTTCTTCGAGGCGAACGGCGTCGTGCTCGTGCTCTGGAGCCGGGAGAAGCTCGCGACCGACATGGGCGTCCCCGACGAGCCCGCCGGCTGGGGCGGGATCGCGCTCGCCCACAATGTCGGCTCTTGCGACGAGGTGCGCGAGGTGATCGAGCTGGCGCGCAGCAAGGGCGGCCAGGTCACTAGAGAGCCGGCGGAGACGTTCTACGGCGGGTACGCCGGTGTCTTCCGCGATCTCGACGGGCACGTCTGGGAGATCGCACACAACCCCGGCTTCGGCCTGAACGACGACGGGAGCGTCACGCTCCCGAAGCCCGGCTAGCTCGTCGGGGGACGGATGTAGATCGTGCCCTCGTGCTTGATCGGCACGAAAGGTGCGCCGATGCGCATGATCGTCGCCTCGGCGTGCGCGAACAGCTCGTCCTCGACGCCGTCGGCGTCGTCTCCGCACGGCACTTCGATCGAGACCTCGTCCACGGGATGCGCCTCGATGCCGGCCTCGCGCAGCTCGTCGAGCAGCCGGTCGCGGTCCGGAATGCGGGCCGCTTCGACGTGAACCATCTCGGCCATGGGCAAATCATCCCCTGCTCGAAGGCGTCACGAAACTCCCCGATGAGCCGGTATCGTCAGCGCAAATGGCTGTGGCAACCGAGCGCGAGTACGGACTTTTCATCAACGGCGAGTCGACCGCGGCGGCCTCCGGCGAGCTTCGAGAGCTAGCCGAGCCCGCGACCGGCGAGCCGCTGGCGCGTGTGGCGGTGGCGAACGAGCAGGACGTCGACCGCGCCGTCGGCGCCGCCCGCGCCGCGCTCGAAGGCGACTGGGCCAGGACGCCGCCGACCGAGCGCTCGCGCCTGCTGCACGCCCTCGCCGACGCCCTCGTCGCGAACCGCAAGGAGCTGGCCGAGCTCGAGGCGCGCAACGTCGGCAAGGCGATCTCGTCCGTCAAGGCGGAGCTGGCGCAGGCGGTCGAGAACTTCCGCTTCTACGCCTCCGCGATTGCCTCGATCGCCGGCCGCTCGAACCCGATCGGCGGCTCGCTCCTCTTCTACTCGCTGAAGGAGCCGGTCGGCGTCTGCGGCCAGATCGTGCCGTGGAACTACCCGCTGATGATGACGACGTGGAAGCTCGCGCCCGCGTTGGCCGCGGGCTGCACCGTCGTCCTCAAGCCCGACTCGGCGACGCCCCTTTCGGCGCTGCGGATGGCCGAGCTCGCGGCCGAGGTCGGCTTCCCGCCCGGCACGATCAACGTCGTCCCCGGGCCCGGCCCGACGGTGGGAGCGCACCTGGTCAAGCACCCAGGCGTCGAGAAGGTCGCCTTCACGGGCTCGACGGCGACGGGCGCCGAGATCATGCGCCTCGCCTCCGACGGGATCAAGCGCCTGATCCTCGAGCTCGGGGGCAAGAGCCCGAACCTGATCTTCGCCGACGCGAACCTCGACGACGCGATCCCGAGCTCGGTCTGGTCGATCTACTACTCGGCCGGGCAGAGCTGCGAGGCACGCTCGCGCGTGCTGGTCGAGCAGTCGATCTACGACGACGTCGTCTCGCGCTTCGCGGAGGCTGCCAAGGGCCTGAAGGTCGGCGACCCACTCGACGCCGAGACGCAGGTCGGCTCGCTGATCTCCGGCGAGCACCGCGATCGCGTCCACGGTTACGTCGAGGCCGGCCGCGAGGAAGGCGCGGAGGTCGTCGCCGGCGGCGAGGCGCCCGAGGGCAACGGCGCGTTCTACCCGCCGACCGTGCTCGCGCAGGTCGACAACTCGATGCGCGTCGCGCAGGAGGAGATCTTCGGGCCGGTGGTGACGCTGATCCCGTTCGAGGACGAGAAGGACGCGGTCAAGATCGCCAACGACGTGCGCTACGGCCTGATGGCGACCGTGTGGACGGGCGATCCCGCGCGCGGGCACCGGCTCGCCCGGCGGATCAAGGCCGGGACGGTCGGGATCAACATGCCGTACACCGCCTTCCCGGGAATCCCGTTCGGCGGCTACAAGCAGTCGGGCTTCGGCCGCGAGCTCGGGCTCGAAACGCTCGACTCGTATCTCGAGACGAAGAGCGTGATCGTCTCGACCAGCCCCAAGCCGTTCAACCCGTTCGGCCTCTGAGTCGCTACCGGTGGCTGGTGCTGGCCGCCGGCACCGCCGCTCAGGCTTCCTTCTCGGCCGTCCTGGTGGGTCTGCCCGTCCTGGCGCCCGCGCTGCGCGACGCGCTCGACCTGAGCCTATTCCGGGTCGGCGTCCTGCTCGACAGCGTCTGGATCGGCACCCTGCTGACGCTCCTGCCGTGGGGGCTGCTGGCCGACCGCGTCGGTGAGCGGCTCGTGCTGGCCGCGGGCCTCGGCGGCTGTGGCGCAGCGCTCGTAGGTGCCGGGTACGCCGACAGCTTCCGCTCCCTGGTCGTGCTGCTCGCGCTCGCGGGCGCGGCCGGGGCGAGCGTCAATGCGGCGAGCGGCCGCGCCGTCATGCAGTGGTTCCCGGCGTCGGAGCGGGGTTTCGCGCTCGGGGTCCGGCAGACGGCGATTCCGGTGGGCGGGCTGGTGGCGGCGCTCGTGCTGCCGGCCCTCGACCTTCGCGCCGCCTTTGTCTTCCTGGCGTTGCTGTGTGTTGCGGGTGCGGCGTTCGGCGCGGCAGTGATCCGGGAGCGCGAGGGGCAGGACGACGTGCTCGAGCCGCGCGGCCTCGGCGTCACCCTGCGCGACCATCGCCTCTGGCTGCTCTGCGGCGGGAGCAGCTTCTACCTCGTCGCGCAGCTCGCGATCATTGGCTTCCTCGTGCTCTTCCTGCACGACGAGCGCGGGTTCTCGCCGGGTGCTGCGGCAGGCGTCCTCGCGGCTGTGCAGGTGCTGGCGGCCTCGCTGCGGATCGGCGGCGGGCGCTGGTCGGACGTGGTCGGCTCCCGGCTGCGGCCGCTGCGGCTGGTCGGTCTCGCGAGCAGTGCGACCCTCGGGCTGGCCGCGGTGCTGCTCGATGCGCCCACGGCCGTGCTCGTGCCGGCGTTCGTGCTCGCAGGCGGCTTCTCGATGGCGTGGAACGGCCTCTCGTTCACCGTCGCCGCCGAGATCGCGGGGCGCGACCGGAGCGGCGCTGCGCTGGGGATGCAGCAGACGGCGCTCGCCGCGGCCGGGGCGCTCGTGCCCGCGGCGTTCGCGGCGATGGTCGGCGTGACCTCGTGGCGGCTCGCCTTCGCCGCTGCTGCCGTCTTCCCCCTCGCCGGAGTCCAGCTACTGCGGCCGCTGCGGTCGTAGGCTTCGGCCGTGCGGGTCCTCGAGCGCCTCGACCAGCTCTACGCCATCGGCGGAGGCCACGGCGCGAACCGGCTCGGGGGCACCCGCGAGGAGGACGAGGCCCACGAGCTCGTGGCGGACTGGATGCGCGAGACCGGTCTCGAGGTCGACGTGGATCCGGCGGGAAACCTATTCGGCCGGCTGGTCGGGACGCGGCCCGAGCTGCCCGAGGTCTGGACCGGCTCCCACCTCGACTCGGTGCCCGGCGGAGGCCGGTTCGACGGCACCCTCGGCGTGGTCGGCGGGCTGGAGGCGGTCGAGCGGGCGCGGCAGCAGGAGCGAACGCTTGCAGTCGTCGCGTTCCGCGAGGAAGAGGGCTGTAGAGGCCCCGGCTGCGTGGGCTCGCGCGCGCGGTGCGCGGGCGGTGGGCTTGAGTCGGTGGCGGCCTTCGTCGAGCTACACGTCGAGCAAGGGCCTCAGCTCGAGGCTCTCGACGCGCCCCTCGGCGTCGTGACCGGCATCGCAGCGACGGCGCGCGGGGAGGTCGTGTTCGAGGGGCGCGAGGGTCACGCGGGCACGACGCCGATGGCCGCCAGGGACGACGCGCTCGTCGCTGCAGCGGAGCTCGTGCTGCGCCTGCGGGACACGGCTGCCGGGCTCGACGGCGTGGTGGCGACGGTCGGGCGCATCGAGGTGGCGCCGGGAGCGACGAACGTGATTCCCGGTCGCGCTGTGCTCAGCGTCGATCTGCGCGCGCCTGACGACGAGCGGGTTGAGGCGCTGACCGCGCTCGTGCCGGCAGAGCTGTCCCGGGGGAGGGCGATCGCGCTGTCGCCCGGGCCGAGCAGCGTGCTGCGGGAAGAGCTCAAAGCGCTCGGTGTCGAACCGCTGGAAATCGCGTCAGGAGCAGGCCACGACGCGGGCGTGCTCGCGGCCGCGGGGGTGCCGACGGCGATGCTGTTCGTGCGCAGCCTGAACGGCGGCGTCAGCCATTCGCCGGAGGAGCACACCTCGGACGAGGACGTCGAGCTCGCGATCACGGCCTTGACGGGAGCCTTGTCCCGGCTCGCCGCGGCTGGGGACGAGTAGTCGCACCTTCGGCGCAGAGCGGTCACAGACAGGTCACACCGCCGGCGGTACGCTCGAAGCGGGTGGCGGGTGGAGCTCCGATCCCCACCCATGGGTGGGGTGTGGGGACTTGGGGTTCCGTTCGGCTGACCGGCGGCGGCTAGGTCTCTTCGAAGCGGATCGGCTGGGCGCCTTCCCACAGCGCCTTGCGCCCCAGCTCGCCGAGTTGCTCAACGCCCTCCAGCACCGTCCCGAAATGGTTCCCGGCCAGCATGCCTGCCTTGCTGGCGAACGCGGTCGGGCCGTACGGGAACAGGATCTCCGTCTCGCTCACGCCGCCGGGATAGAACAGCAGCTGCCCGGGCGCCGGATAGCACATGGCGTTCTCCGCCCCGAACCCGAGGTCGAGCTCCCCGAACGGGATCCAGCACGACTCGCCGCTCCAGCGCGCGTGGATGATCCGGCTCTCGAGCGGCAGCAGCCGCCGGAACGCCGCCACCGTCGCCGGAGCGGCATCCTCCTCGAGGCGGGCGGTGAAGCGGAACTCTCCGGACGAGATCTCCAGCACGCGCCGAACCTACTTGATCGGCGCGCCCGCTCGGATCCACACGCCCAGGCGCTCGCGCTCCCCGTCGGTCATGCCCGTTGCGTTTCCGAGCGGCATCACGCTCGACGCGACAGCCACACTTTCGATCACCGACGCGTGCGCGTGCATCTGCTCCACGGTGTCGAGCTCGATCCCCAGCGGTGCGCTTGCGACTCTCGTCGGGTGGGCGGAGTGGCACGGCACACACCGCTCCTGGACGATCGCTCGCGCCTGTGCCCCGGACACGGTTGCCGCCGCCGCGCTTCCTGTCGACACGTCGGCAGGCCTGATCGCGACTGCCACTGCGGCGATTCCCAGCGCCGCCGTGACCGGGATCCACCACACCGTTCGCCCAGCGTGGCGGAGGTTGAAGTAGTGGCGGATCCAGGCACCGATCGCCATCAGCGCAACGAGCACGAGCCACGCCCAGCTGTGCCCGTACGCGGCCGGGAAATGGTTGCTCAGCATCGCGAACACGACCGGCAGGGTCAGGTAGTTGTTGTGCACCGAGCGCTGCTTGGCGCGCAGCGCCGGGGCCGGGTCGGGCTCCCGGTACTCCTCCTTCGCACGGACAAGGCCTCGGTGCGCCGGGATGATCACGAAGAAGACGTTCGCCACCATGATCGTCCCGAGCATCGCGCCGACCTGGAGGTAGGCCGCGCGTGGAGCGAACAGCTCGCCCGCGCCCCACGCCGCGAGTGCCGTCAAGACGAGCAGCACAGCCGCGAGCACGAGCTCGTTTCCGAGCAGGCGGCAGAGCGCGTCGTAGACGACCCACGCCACGGGCAGCAGCGCGATGCTGACCACGATCGCCCAGCCGGTCCCGAGCGGGTCCCCGGGGCCGACGAGGTACGTGTCCGCGTTGAAGTAGTAGAGGATCACCATCAGCGCGAACCCGGACAGCCACGTCCAGTACGCCTCCCACTTGAACCAGTGGAGCACCTCGGGCAGGCGGGGCGGCGCAACCCGGTACTTCTCGATCCGGTAGAAGCCGCCGCCGTGGATCTCCCACGACTCGCCGCCGACGCCGCGCTCTGCGTCCGCCGCGTCGGCCGGCGGCCGCAGGTGGTTGTCGAGCGCGACGAAGTAGAACGACGTCCCGATCCAGACGATCCCCGCGACGACATGCAACCAGCGCGCGAGGAACTGCAGCCACTCGTTCGCGTATGGATCCATAAGCGCTAGCTGCGCTCCCAGCGGTCGCGGGCGATCGCGACCAGCTCGCCGAGGGCGGTCTCGAGCTCCTCCTCTCGGCTCCGCTCGAGACGGGAGCCCAGCACCTGGAGAATCTCCGCCTTTGGCCGGCGGTCGACGAAGACGACAAACCGGAAGCCGAACTTCTCCTCGTAGACCTGGTTGAGGTACGCGAGCTCGGTCAGCACGACCGGGTCGGCATCGGCTCCCTGCTCCACGGCCGAGCGCTCAGAGAGGTTGCGCGCGCCGATCGCCGGGTGCGCGTTCAGCGCCTCGAGCTTCTCGGCCTCGTCCAACCCGGCGATCACCTCGGGCGCGGCCTCGAGCGGGTCGTCGCGCTCCGCCAGCAGCTCGACGAAGCGCGTCCGGCCCTCGAAGAGCTCGGCGAGCTCCTCGACGCTCAGCTGCCGCGGTAGGTCACGCATCCGAAGGAGGAGACGAGCAGCGGCACGTGATGGTGGCCGTCGTCGAGCTCGAGCTCCAGCTCGACCCGGCGGAAGTACCGCGAGGGTGGCTCGAAGGCGAGGCGGTAGGCGCCCGGCTCGAGTTCGTCCGCGAGTCGCGCGCGCCCATCGTCGTCGGTCTCCGCGCTCGCGACGAGCTCGTCGCCGCGACGCAGCTCGACGAGCACGCCGCTCCCGGGGCGCCCTCGCTCGGTGTCGAGGACGTGTGTGGAGAGCGAGACTGCCACTGCGCGCGAACTCTACGACTCGCCCAGGCTGCGCCGAAGCCAGGCGAGCGCCTCGACGCCCTGGGCGTGTTGAAACTCCCGGAGCGTTGCGAGCCCCGGCGGGGGCGGCAGCGTCGAGCGCTGGACGAAGAAGCCGGCGAAGGCGGCGATCAGCGGGAGCACGCGCTCGCGCGGCGCGTTACGGCCGAGCGGGTGCGCCTCGAACACCTCCCACGGCCGCGGCCCGCCCTGCATCGCGAGGCTTGGCAGAAAGCCGGCCAGATCGAGCCACGCCGCGCCGAGACAGGCGTGAGGCCAGTCGACAAACACGACGCGCTCCTCGGTGAGGAGGACGTTGTCGGAGCGCACGTCCGCATGGAGCAGCGTCTCGCCGATCGAGGCCTCCGCCCAGCCCGCCTCGAGCCGCGCGAGCTCGTCCAGCCGCGCGGTCGCCCACGGGTCGACGCCCTCCGCGCCACCTTGCTGGGCGAGCTGGCTCCAGCCGCCGAAGAGCTCGGCCAGATAGTCGGCGGCGGTCGGAGCCGCGACGGGCGCGGGCGTGAGCGCCTCGGCGAGGTCGGTCAGGGCGGCGAGCACGCGCTCGAGCTCATCCGGCCGCCACGGCACCGCCGGCTGGTGGCCCTCGACGTCCTCAAAGACGAGCGCCACCCAGTTCCCGTCGTCGTGGGCGAAGAGCAGGCGCGGCGCCGGCGCCTCCGCGGGCAGCGCAGCGGCGACCTCGGCCTCCCGGCGGTGCATGCCGGGTGAGTAGGGGTTGGGCTCGGACCCGACCGCCTTCACGAAGGCGCGGTTGCCGTCCGCCAACTCGAGCCGGGCGGCGACGCCCGGCGACATCCCGCCCGGCTGGGTCGTCGCGCCCACGACCTTCGTTCCCAGCCCGGTCTCGACGGCGTCGCGCACGCTCGCGGGCAGGGCCTCCCACGGGATCCGTTGCCCGCGAGCCTGGTGGTACGACATCAGCCCGCCAAGCGAGCGGCCGCGCGCCGGTGCTCCTGCGCAATCTCGCGCTCGTCTGCTCGCACCAGCCGGCCGTCGCGCACGACGTCCTCGCCCGCGACCACTAGCCGGTCGACCCGGTGCGGCCCGCTCAGCACGAGCCCCGCGACCGGATCGTCGGCGCCGGCGAGCTCGAGGCCGTCCGTTCGCCAGACGGCCAGGTCGGCGCTCTTCCCGGGCTCGAGGGAGCCGAGCTCGTCGCGCTTCAGGACGGCCGCGCTGCCGCGCGTCCCGAGCCGCAGCGCGTCGCGAGCCGTCAGCGCCGCGGGCCCGCCGCGGCCGCGGGCGACCAGCAGCGCCTGCTTGACCTCGAGGAAGAGGTCGCCGCGCTCGTTCGAGGCGGAGCCGTCGACGCCGAGCCCGACTCGCACGCCCGCGTCCAGCATCGTGCGCACCGGCGCAACGCCGGCGCCCAGGCGCAGGTTCGAGGTCGGGCAATGTGCGACCCCGGTGCCCGTCTCGCCGAACCGCGCGACGTCCTTGTCGTCGAGGTGGACGCAGTGCGCGCACCAGACGTCGCCGTCGAGCCAGCCGAGCTGCTCGAGGTACTCGACCGGGCGGCAGCCGTAGAGCTCCTGGCAGTAGGCCTCCTCCTCGACGGTCTCGGCGAGGTGCGTGTGCAGCGTCAGCCCCAGCCGCCGGGCCAGCTCGGCCGACTCGCGCATCAGCCGGCCCGTGACCGAGAAGGGCGAGCACGGCGCGACCACGAGCTCCGGGTAGCGCGCGGCGAGCCGCTCGGTCTCGGCCAGCACCTCGTCGGCGTCCTCGACGAGCGAGTCGGGCGGCAGGCCGCCGTCGGACTCACCGAGGTCCATCGAGCCGCGCGAAGGGATCAGGCGCACGCCGAGCTCGCGCGCTGCCGCCATCTCGGCCTCGACGAGGTCGCCGCCTCCGCGCGGGAAGACGTAGTGGTGGTCGAAGACGGTCGAGCAGCCCGAGAGCGCGAGCTCCGCCAGGCCCGTGCGCGCGGCCGCGTGCTCGCTCTCCGCGTCGATGCGGGCCCAGACCGGGTAGAGCGTCTTCAGCCACGTGAACAGGCCGGCCTCCTGGGCCCGCGCGCGAGTGAGCGTCTGGTAGAGGTGGTGGTGGGTGTTGACGAGGCCCGGGGTCACGACCGCGCCGCCGAGGTCGTCGCGCGTGTCTGTCTCGGGCTCGGTACCGCCGCCCGCGTCCACGATCGCGCCGTCCTCGACCAGGACCCAGCCCGACTCGTGCTCGGTGCCCGCGTCGTCCATCACGACGACGTGGGCGTTGGCGAACAACCGCTTCACGCCTTCAGCGGCACCAGCTCGAAGCGGTCGACGTCCACGAGGCCCTGGTCGGTGAGCTTCAGGCTCGGGATCACCGAGAGCGCGAGAAAGGCCATCGTCTGGAACGGCGAGGGCAGGGTGCAGCCGAGCTTGGCCGCCGCGTCGATGCAGCCGCGGCTGGCCTCGACGACCTTTGCCAGCGGCGCGTCCGAGATGATCCCGGCGATCGGCAACGCCAGCTCGGCGCGCACGCCGCGGTCCTCGACGACCACCACGCCCCCGCCGATCTCGGTCAGCCTCCCGATCGCCCTGGCCATGTCCTGGTCGTCGACGCCGACGACGACGATGTTGTGCGCGTCGTGCGAAAAGGTCGAGGCGAGCGCGCCGGAGCGCAGGCCGAACCCGCGCACGAGGCCGACCGCCTGCCGCCCGGTGCCGAGGTGCCGCTCGACGACCGCGATCTTCGCCAGGTCTCGCTCAGGGTCGGCGACGACGTAGCCGTCCTCGACAAGCGGGGCCTCGACGAGCGACTCGGTCAAGATCTGGTCGGGGATCACGCCGATCACGCGCGCCTGGCCGCCTTCCCAGGGGATCGTGAAGTCGCGCGCGGCAACGTGCCGGACGCGCACCGTGTGCTTGACCCACTCGGGCACCTCGACCCGCTCGATCTCGCCGACGGGCCGGCCGCGCTTGAGCACGGTCTCCGGGACGAAGCTCTCGAGGTCGGGGAGCAGGAGCAGGTCGGCCTGGTAGCCGGGCGCGATCGCGCCGAGGTGGTCGAGCCGGTGCCAGGTCGCGGGGTTTAGCGTCGACAGCACCAGCGCGTCCTCGGGCGCAATGCCCGCCGCGACCGCGTCGCGCACCATCGAGTTGATGTGCCCGTCCTCGGCGATGTGCTCGGGCTCGCGATCGTCCGTGCAGAAGGCGATCCGCTCGGTGCCGTACTGGTCGACGAGGGGCAGCAGGGCGTGCAGGTTCCTCGCCGCCGAGGCCTCGCGGATCAGGAGCCACATGCCCGCCTGGAGGCGCTCGCGGCCCTCCTCGATCGTGAACGCCTCGTGGTCGGAGCGGATTCCGGCTGCGGCGTACGCGTTCAGGGTCTTGCCGACGACCCCGGGCGCGTGCCCGTCGACGTGCTCCGCGCCGGGGAGCCGGAGCTTCGCCAGCTCGTGCTCGTCGCCGGAGACGACGCCGGGGAAGTTCATCATCTCGGCGAGGCCGATCACGCGGCGGCGGCGCAGCAAGCCCTCGAGGTCGCCGGGCGAGAGCGGCCGCCGCGGCGACTCGAACGACGAGGCCGGCACGCTCGAGGAGGCCATGAAGTAGACGTCCAGCGGCAGCTCGCCGCAGACGTCGAGCAGCCAGTGCACGCCGTCGGTGCCGAGCACGTTGGCGATCTCGTGCGGGTCGACGACCACGGTGGTCGTGCCGAGTGGGAGCACGAGCCGCGCGAACTCGTCCACGAGCAGCTTCGAGGACTCGAGGTGCATGTGCGCGTCCACGAAGCCCGGGACGACGTGCTTGCCGCCGGCGTCGAGCTCCTCGGCGCCGTCGTACTCGCCGAGGCCGGCGACGTAGCCGTCGACGATCGCCACGTCGGTCTCGAGCCACTCACGCGTGAACACCGAGAACACGCGTCCGCCCCGCACGACGAGATCGGCGGGCTCGTCGCCGCGAGCTACGGCAAGCCGTCTGACGAGGTCGGGCATGGACCGACCTTATCCCGTCGAAGTACGCTCTTCAGTCGTGGAAGTGCTCACTCCCCGCACCCTCGGCGAGGCGCTGGCGCTGAAGGCGGAGCGGCCCGACGCGGTGCCGATCCAGGGCGGCACCGACGTGATGGTCGAGCTCAACTTCGACCGCGCCCGGCCGCCCGCGCTCCTGAACCTGAACGAAGTGGCCGAGCTGCGCGGCTCCTCGCGCGAGAACGGGACGCTCAGGCTCGCCTCGGGGTTGACCTACACCGAGGCGATGAGGCTCGCCGACCCGCTGGCCGCGCTGGCGGAGGCCTCGCGCACGGTTGGCGGCCCGCAGATCCGCAACCGTGGCACGATCGGCGGGAACCTCGGCACCTCCTCGCCCGCCGGCGACGCGCTGCCGCCGCTGCTCGTCTACGGCGCGGAGGTCGAGCTTGCCTCGACCCGCGGCGAGCGGTCGGTGCCGCTGCACGAGTTCATCGTCGGCCCCAAGCGGAACTCGCTCGAGCCGGACGAGCTGATCGTCGCCGTGCGCGTGGCCGCTCCCGGCCCGAGGCAGACGTTCATGAAGGTCGGCCCGCGCAACGCGATGGTGATCGCGGTCGTCTCGCTCGCCCTCGCGGTCGACGACGACGAGGTGCGGGCGTCGTTCGGCTCCGCGGGCCCCGTGCCCGGCCTGGTGACAGCGCCGCTCGCCGAGCGAGCCGAGCTGCCCGAGCGAGTCGCGGAGGCCGCGAGCCCGATCGACGACGTGCGCGGCAGCGCCCGCTACCGCCGACACGCGCTCCGCGTCCTCACCGCCCGCGCGCTCGAAAGGTGTCTTGCGTGAAGATCGTCGTCACCGTCAACGGCGAGCGCAAGGAAACCGAGGTCTGGGAAGGCGAGAGCCTGCTCTTCGCCCTGCGCGAGCGCCTCGGCCTGCCCGGCTCGAAGAACGCCTGCGAGCAGGGCGAGTGCGGTTCCTGCTCGGTGCTCCTCGACGGCACGCTCGTCTGCGCGTGCCTCGTGCTGGCCGCGCAGGCCGACGGCCACGACGTCGTCACGGTCGAGGGCCTCGCGCAGGACGGGCGGCTGCACCCGGTGCAGGAGGCCTTCACCGAGACGGGCGCCGTCCAGTGCGGCTTCTGCACGCCTGGCCTGGTCGTCGCCACCGCCGACCTGCTCGCGCGCAATCCCGCGCCGAGCGAGGACGAGATGCGGGAGGCGCTGTCGGGCAACCTCTGCCGCTGCACCGGCTACGCCAAGATCTTCGACGCCGTCCGGCTGGCGGCCGAGCGGTGAGCACGACCGACCGCAAGCTCGAGCTCGGCCGCGTCGGCGAGGTCGTCAAGCGCACCGACGCGATCCCGAAGGTCAACGGGGAGTTCGCCTACGCGAGCGACCTCGGGGCGGCAGGGATGCTCTGGGGCCACACCGTCCGCAGCCCGCACGCCCACGCGCGGATCGTCGAGGTCGACATCTCGGAGGCGCTGGTCATGGCCGGCGTGCACGCCGTGCTGACGCACGCCGACGTCCCCGGCGCGAAGACCTACGGGCTCGAGTTCGCCGACCAGCCGGTGCTGGCGATCGACCGCGTTCGCTACTTCGGCGAGCCGGTCGCGCTCGTCGCGGCCGAGCATCCCGAGCAGGCGCGCCGCGCGGCCGAGAAGATCCAGGTCGAGTACGAGCCGCTCGAGCCCGTCGTCGACATGGAGCGGGCGACGGAGCAACCGCCGATCCACGACGGGAACCCGACCGCCGGGCACGGTTTCCGCGAGGACCCGCGGCCGAACGTGCTCCGGTCGATCGTGGTTCGCCACGGCGATCCCGACGCGGCCGGCGACGTGTCGGTCGATGGCGTCTACGAGGTCGGGATCCAGGACCAGGCCTTCCTCGGGCCCGAGTCCGGCCTGGCGGTCCCGGACGGCGAGGGCGGCGTGGACGTCTACGTCGCCACGCAGTGGCTGCACGTCGACCGCGATCAGGTCGCGCCGTGCCTCGGCCTCGACAAGGAGCAGGTGCGCATCCACCTCGCCGGGGTCGGCGGCGCCTTCGGCGGGCGCGAGGACCTCTCGATGCAGGTCCACGGCGCGATGCTCGCGCTCCACACGGACCGGCCGGTGAAAATCGTCTACACGCGCGAGGAGTCGTTCGTCGGCCACGTGCACCGACACCCGGCGAAGATCTGGATGGAGCACCGCGCGACGCGCGAGGGGAAGCTCGTCAACGTGCGCGCGAGGATCCTGCTCGACGGCGGTGCCTACGCGTCCAGCAGCGCGGCCGTCTGCTCGAACGCCGCCTCCTTCGCCTGCGGGCCCTACAAGGTCGAGAACGCGCTGATCGAGTCGACCTGCGTCTACTCGAACAACCCGCCGTGCGGCGCGATGCGCGGCTTCGGCGCCGTCCAGGGCTGCTTCGCGCACGAGGCGCAGATGGACAAGCTCGCGGCCGCGCTGGAGATCGACCCGGTGGAGCTGCGGCTGCTGAACGCGCTCGGCCCCGGCGACACGATGCCGATGGGCCAGGTCGTGACCGGAACGCTGCCGGTCGCCGAGGTGATCCGCCGCGCCGCCGAGCTGCCGGTCCCCGAGCCGGAGGAGCTGCCGCGCGACCCGATCCGCCTACCGGGCGGCGCGGGAAACACGACCCGCGGCCAGGGCGTCCAGCGCGGGGTCGGCTTCGCGGTTGGCTTCAAGAACGTCTGCTACTCGGAGGGTTTCGACGACGCCTGCGCCGCGCGCGTGCGCCTCTGGGTCGGCCCGGAGGAGAAGCTGGCGGCCGAAGTGCACTGCGCGGCCGCCGAGGTCGGGCAGGGCGTAACCGGCGTGATCCTGCAGGTCGCCCGCACCGAGCTCGGCACCGACGACGTCGTGCTCGCGCCCGGCTCGACGGATGGCGTCGACTCGGCCGGCTCCGCATCAGCGTCGCGCCTGACCTGGATGGCCGCGGGCGCCGTGCGGCTCGCCTGCCAGCAGGCACTGGCGGAGTTCCGCGAGACCGGCCGCGAGGTCGACCTCGAGCGCAGCTACCACCACGCGCGAACCTTTCCGCTCGACCCGGAGACGGGCCAGGTGAGCGGCGAGCGCGTGCACGTCGCCTACATTTGCGCCGCCATGCGCGTGGTCGCCGAGGTGGACGTCGAGCTCGGGCTCTCGCGCGTGGTCTGGATCGGCGCGGCCCAGGACGTGGGCAAGGCGCTGAACCCCCAGGCCGTCCACGGGCAGATCGAGGGCGGCACCGCCCAGGGGCTCGGGCTCGCGTTGATGGAGGAGATCCAGACGCGCGACGGGCTGATCACGAACGCGAGCTTCACCGACTACCTGATCCCGACCACGCTCGACATGCCGCCGATCGACGCGGAGCTCGTCGAGGATCCGGAGCCGGACGCGCCCTACGGGGCAAAAGGGGTCGGCGAGCCGCCGACAGTGGTCTCGACCGCAGCAGTCGTCTCGGCGCTACGAGCGGCGAGCGGGCGCGAGCTCAGCCGGGTGCCCGTCCGGCCCGACGACCTCGCCGGGCTTTGACTCGCGCCGCACGACGATCGCCACCGCGGCCAGGATCAGCAGCGCGCCGCCGACGATCCTCACCGTGAGCGTCTCGTCGAGCACGATCACGCCGAGCGCGATCGCGACGACCGGGTTCACATATGCGTAGGTCGCGACCTGCCCGAGCGGCGCGTTGCCGAGCAGCCACGCGTACGCGGTGTAGCCAATGACGGAGCCGACAAGGATCAGGTAGACGAGCCCGAGGATCGAGCGCGTCGACCAGCCCGACGGGTCGAGGTCCGACGGCGACGTCGTCGCGAGGCCGATCGCCGTCAGCACGAGCCCGCCGACGAGTGTCTCGTACCCCGTCGCCACGAGCGCGTCACGCGGGACCGCGATCCGAGGCGAGAGGAACGACCCGAGCGCCCAAGAGATCGCCGCGACGACCGTCAGCAAGAGGTAGCCGAGCGGCCCCGAGCCGCCTCCCGGCCGGACGAGCAACGCGATGCCGGCGAAGCCCACGAGCAGCCCGAGCGAGGCGATCCGGTCCGGCCGCTCGCCGGCCGCCAGGCGAAACAGCAAGACCCAGAGCGGCACCGAGGCGATGATCAGCGAGGTCAGCCCGATCGGGACCTTCCGCTCCGTGATGAAGAGCAGCGAGTTCGCGCCGGGCAGCAGCAACCCGATCACGGCTGCCGACGCCAGCTCGGCGCGGCGCATCTTCAGGGCACGAAGCCCGCGTCGCCAGATCACGACCCCGCAGACGATCAGCCCGACGAGCATGAAGCGAATGCCGGCGCCGAACATCGCCGGGATCGTCTCGCCGGCGAGCTCGATCCCGAGGTAGGTCGAGCCCCAGACGATGTAGACGATCCAGAGGGCGACCCAGACCTGCGCGCGGTGGCTCACGCCTTCAACAACGCCGCGCTGCTCGCGAAACGTCCGGTCTACCGCTTCAGCGTCAGCCCGGCGCCGATCCCCAGCAGGAGGATCCCGACGATCTTCCACCAGCCCACGCCGACGCGCTCTGCGCCCAGCAGGCCCCAGCGGTCGATCGCGGCGCCCGCGGCGAACTGTCCGGCGAGCAGCACCGAGACGGTCGCGATCACGCCGATCCGCGAGCCGGCGACGGTGATCGCGAGCACGATGATGATGCTCATCAGCGCGCCGCTCCAGAGCCAGACAGGCTGACGGGCGGCGGCGGTGAACTCGCCGAAGCTCTGGCGCGTTACCAGCAGCAGCGCCACCGCGAGCAGCGCGGCCAGCGAGGTCGCCCAGGCCAGCGCGCCGAAGACGCCGACGCGGTCGCCGAGCTTGGCCATCACGGCGACCTGCACCGAGCCCGCCACCCCGGCGAGCACGGCGAAGGCGACGACGAGGACGTTCACCGCGCCGAGCATATCCCCGCAGACGGAGAGGGCCGGCGCGTGCCGGCCCCTCCCAACGGTCGTGCGGTGCTGCTACGGCGCCGGGCTTGCGAGCACGCCGTCGATGGTCGGCTTGGAACCGAACACCTCCACCTCGGCCGCGTGCACCTCACTGCGCCGGATGCCCACCCGGCACTCGGAGTTGTTGGCCGGATCGAGGTCCTGGTCGCCTTGGAAGGACGGCTGGCCGGTGCACTGGTTGTTCGTCACCACGAACTTGACGTGCGTGCCGACGATCTGCTTGGCCGCGTCGAAGTAGCGCAGGGACTCATCCTGCGTGCCCGGCCGCGGGTTCACGCCCGGGAACGAGTCGGACGGTGCCGAGAGCAGCAACGTCCAGCCCTCGGCGATCGAGCCGTTGCAGGTCAGGTTCGCCGCCACCTTGCCCGCGCGGCACACGTACGCGTCGAACGAGCGCAGGCCGACGAAGCGGGTGCTGAACATCGCCGAGACGCCGAGCCGCTTGATCCCGACGCCGGTGGCGGGGATCGCGCCGAGCTTGATCACGACCCACCGGCCGTTCACCGGCACGAGGCAGGTGGCGGTCGGCGTGCAGCTCTGCGTGTTGCTCGTGCCCTCGTCGTCGTCGATCAGGTTCCCGGGGGTCACGTTCGTCCCGGTCGCCGGAGCGTCGGTCGTGATCGTCGCGCCCTGCGTCGCCGAGCCGTAGTTGGTCGGGAAGTGGATGGTGATGTTCCGCGTCTCCCCGCCCTCCAGGTGCTTCACCCGGAAGCGGACCATCCCGTAGCCCGGCGCGACGGCGGTGAAGTTGTAGTACGCCCACCGGTCGTTCTTGCCGGCCAGCGAGCCCGCCCCGTTCGGGACGAACGGCGCAGTGTTGTCGAGGTTGCCGGTCGCGGCCGTCCCGGTGTTGATCGTGGCCGGGTCGGTGTCGGCGATCTGCGTCGAGCGAGCAAGAACTGCCGCGGCCGAGCGCAAAAGCGTCTCATGCTCTCCCTTTCCTGAAGCGTTCCCCCCAACCCTTCGCAGCCACTGGGCCGCCGCCGGTGGGTCAGCGGCTGCGCGCCGTTTCTACCACAGCCGGCCCCCTCTCAGGAAGTAGGCTCCGCCACGTTCGCGACTAGAAGGAGGAGCTGGATGGTCAGGGCCTTCGTGCTCTACGAGAGCGAGCCGGATCCGGAGCGGTACGAGCAGCATGCGGAGCTTTGTCGACGGGTCCCCGGCGCCACCTTCCGCCACGGCAAAGTCTTCGGCGCGCCGATGGGCGAGCCGGCCTACGCGTACTACGCGGAGTGGGAGTTCCCGGACCGCGAGACGTTCAAGGAGGCCGCTCGCAGCGAGGAGTTCATGGCGACCGGCAAGGACGCGATGGAGATGGGCGGCCGCTTCCACGTGCTGTTCGCGGACGTTTCATGAGCGAGCGCCAGCCCGACGCGCCGAAGCCGCTGGCGCCCGAGGAGCTCGGCTTCGAGCGGATCGTCTACGAGAAGGCCCCGCCGCGGGCGACGATCACGCTCAACCGCCCGGAGGTGCTGAACGCCTTCGACTACCGCATGCTGCGGGAGCTCGCGCGCGCTTGCGAGGACGCCTCCTGGGACGACTCGATCCGCGTGGTCGTTCTCACCGGCGCAGGACGCGCCTTCTGCGTCGGCGCCGACCTCAAGTCCTGGGCCGACGAGTACCTCGGTAAGCCGAACGAGTACTGGAAGTGGTTCGGCGCGTTCAAGGACGCGCACGACCGCCTGCGTGAGATCGGCAAGCCGACGCTCGCGCGCATCAACGGGATCGCGGTCGGCGGCGGCAACGAGCTGCAGATGGCGTGTGACCTCGCCGTGATGGTGGACGATGCGTTCATCCGCCACGTCGGGCCCGAGCACGGCTCCGTTCCTGCCGGAGGCGCGACGCAGTGGCTGACGATCATGGTCGGCGACCGGCGCGCGCGCGAGATCGTGCTCATGTGCGAGGAGCTGCCCGCGCCGCGCGCGGCCGAGTGGGGGCTCGTCAACTGGGCCGTTCCCGCGGGCGAGCTCGACGCGAAGGTCGACGAGGTGGTCGAGAACCTCGCGCGCAAGCTGCCTCAGACCACGCGCTACGCGAAGCAGCACCTGAACTTCTGGAAGGACCTCGCGTGGCACGAGACGATCAACCACGCCCGCGATTGGCTTGCCCTGTCGATGGCCACCGAGGAGCCGAAGGCCGCGATCAAGAAGTTCCTGGAGAAGAAGTGAGCCCCGTCTCTTTCGGACGTGCCCCGGGGACAGTCCCTAGGACATGTCTCGGAGCGGACGTCGTCGCGTCGTCCGGGCGCCTACGGTGGTCGGCCGCGACGCTGCCGGCCATGGCCGAGGGACTGTCCCTGGGGCATGGCCCGAGCGGCCATGGCTGATTCGCTCGTTCTCGTCGAGCGCGAGGGCGCGATCGCGGTCGTCCTGCTCAACCGCCCCGACGCGCTGAACGCGCTCTCGGACGAGCTGATGGACGAGCTCGTCGCGAGGCTCGAGGAGCTCGACCGGGACGAAGCCGTACGCGCGATCGTCCTCGGCGGGAACGAGCGGGCGTTCGCCGCCGGAGCCGACATCGGCGAGCTGGCCCAGGTTTCGGCAATCGAGCTCTACTACCAGCGGCGCATGGAGCGCTGGGATGCGATCCGCGGCCTCTGGACGCCGCTCGTGGCCGCGGTCTCGGGCTACTGCCTCGGCGGCGGCTGCGAGCTGGCGATGTCCTGCGACCTGATCGTCGCCTCCGAGACCGCGCAGTTCGGCCAGCCGGAGACAGACCTCGGGATCATCCCCGGAGCCGGCGGCACGCAGCGTCTCACCCGGGCCGTCGGCAAGGCGCTTGCGATGGACGTGATCCTCAGCGGCCGCCGTCTCTCGGCGCGCGAAGCACTCGCCGCGGGCCTGGTCGCCCGGGTTGTCGCCAAGGAAGCCTGGCTCGACGAGGCGAAGCGCGTCGCCCGCGACATCGCCGAGAAAGGCGCGGTCGCCACGCGCCTCGCCAAGGAATCGGTCGACCGCGCCCACGAGACGACGCTGAGCGCCGGCCTCGAAGCCGAGCGCCGTGCCCTCTACCTCGCCTTCGCGAGCGAGGACGCGAAGGAGGGCCTGACCGCGTTCACCGAGAAGCGCAAGCCGGAGTTCAAGGGCCGCTGAGCAGGCTCGCCCGTTTCCTCGAGCCGCCACGGCTGCGCACGGAGGCCGGAGAGGAACGTCGCGCGACCTGGCTCGAGCTGTTTCTCGATCTCGTCTTCGTCGTAGCGATCGCGGAGGTCGCCTCGACGCTCGCCGCCGATCCGACGGCGGCCGGCTTTGGCCGCTTCCTCGCACTCTTCCTCCCGATCGGCTGGGCGTGGGCGGGGTTCGCCTTCTACGCGACCAGGTTCGACACCGACGACCTGGTCTACCGACTGCTCACCCTGCTCGGGATGTTCTTCGTCGCCGCTCTCGCCAGCACCGTGCCAGACGCCCTGCACGGCGGCGAGAACAGCTTCGTCGTCGCCTACGTCGCCGTGCGCCTGGTGCTCCTCGTGCTCTACGGGCGGGTCTACCGCGACCTGGAGGTCGCTCGCCCCGTCGCGGGCTGGTTGATCATGGTGTTCGGCTCAGCGGTCGGCATCTGGCTCGTCTCGATCGCGGTGCCGACGCCGTGGAAATACGTCCTCTGGGGCGTCGCGCTGGCTTTCGAGCACCTCGGGCCAATCAGGGCGTGGCAGTTGCTTCAGGGGATGCCGGTGCATCCGCGTCATCTGCCAGAGCGGTTCGGGCTGCTCGTCCTGATCGTGCTCGGTGAAGCCGTGATCGGCGTCGTGCTCGGAACCGTCGAGGTCAGCTGGACGGTCCTCTCGGGGGCCGTCGCGTTCGGCGGCTTCCTCACCGCCGCCGCGATCTGGTGGCTCTACTTCGACTTCCTCGATGCGACCGCGGTCGTTACTCGGAACGTGCGCAGCGGGATGACGTACGTCTACGCCCACTACTTCATCGCCGCAGGAATCGCCGCGCTCGGCGTCGGCGTGAAGCTCACGATCTTCTCCGTCGAGCCTGGTCCCCGCTACGACGACATCGGCTGGATCGCGGCTGCGGGCGCTGCCTTGTGCATGGGCGGCCTCGCGACGGTCCAGTTCGTCACGCCGCCGAACCTCTTCGACGTCGATGTCGCGCTGCGCCTGGCGACGGCCGTTGTCGCGGCCCTGCTGGTGGTCCTGTCGAGCGTGCTCTCTCCGGTGCTCGTCATCTGGCTTCTGGCGGCCGCGCTCGTCGCTCAGGTCGTCGCCGAGCTCGCGACCCACGAGCAGCACACGGCGAGCGTCAGCAGTCCGCTCTAGCCGTCGAGCTCGGCCGGAACGAGCGAGAGCTCGAGCTCGCGGCCCTCGCGCAGCACGCGCACCGGAACCGGTGCGCCGATCCTCTCGACCACCATCAGCCGCTGGATGTCGCCGACGTCTGCGACTGCGGATCCGTCCAGCTCGACGATCAGGTCCTCGGGCCGCAACCCGGCCGCAGCGGCCGGCGAGCCCTCGACGACCTGGACGACCTCGACCCCGGACGCGCGGCCGAGCTTCCGTGCGAGTCGCGGCGGCAACGGCCTCGCGCCCCCGGCGATCCCGAGGTGCGCCCGCCGGAAGCGCCCCTCGGTCATCAGCACGCCCACGATCTGCCGCGTGGCCGCGTTCACCGGAACCGCCAGGCCGAGCCCGACGCCGGCGACCGCGGTGTTGATCCCGATCACGCGCCCGGAGCCATCGGCGAGCGCGCCGCCCGAGTTGCCGGGGTTCAGCGCGGCGTCCGTCTGGATCACGTTGTCGACGATCCGGCCGCTCTGCGTCGGGAGCGAGCGGCCGAGCGCCGAGACGACGCCCGCGGTTACCGACCCGGCGAAGCCGTTCGGGTTGCCGATCGCCACCACGAGCTGTCCGACCCGCAGGCGCTCGGCGTCGCCGAGGTCAGCAGGGGAGAGGTCGTCCGCCTCTGCGCGCAGCACGGCGAGATCCGAGTGCGGGTCGGCGCCGACGAGCTCGAACCCGAGCTCGCGACCGTCGACGAACGAGGCGCGCCCGCCGCCGTTGCCGCCGGCCACGACGTGCGCCGAGGTGAGCAGGAACCCGTCGGGCGTGATCACGACCGCGCTCCCACCGCCGCTCCGGCGGCCGCGCGAGACGCGCAGGTTCGCCACCGACGGCGCAAGTCGCTCGGCGACGGTGATCACCGCGTTCGAATAGGCGTCGAGCGCCTCCTCCTCAGATGAGATGAACGTCACGCCGGCCATGGGCCGAAGCTAGCAACGCGGTTGTAGGCTGCGCCGGATGGCCGAGGTCGAGACCACGCGCGACGGCGCGGTGCTGACGATCACGCTCAACCGGCCCGACGTCCTGAACGCGTTCACGGCCGACATGCACCGCGAGCTCGTCGGCGCGTTCAAGGAGGCGCGGGAGCCGGAGGTGCGGGCGGTCGTCGTGACCGGCGCGGGGCGCGGCTTCTGCGTCGGGCAGGACCTGAACGAGTTCGGCGAGGCCGCACGCGACATCGCCGGGCGGCTCAGGCGCCACTATCACCCGACGGTGCTCGCGGTACGCGAGCTCGAGAAGCCCGTGCTGGCCGCGGTGAACGGTCCGGCTGCGGGAGCTGGACTCTCGTTCGCGTGCGCGTGCGACCTGCGGCTTGCGGCCGAGAGCGCGACCTTCGTCCCCGCGTTCATCAACATCGGCCTCGTGCCCGACATGGGGGGCACGTTCTTCGTGCGGCGCCTAGTCGGTACCTCGCGC
>Ga0307289_10000213_pt1 | contig 24247 bp, 24 predicted proteins | sample ER_DNA_143_FD_194483 | JGI IMG/M metagenome (GOLD analysis project Ga0307289, IMG submission 194483) | Bulk soil microbial communities from the East River watershed near Crested Butte, Colorado, United States - ER_DNA_143 | ecosystem: Environmental > Terrestrial > Soil > Floodplain | place...
CCGGTTCAGCGCGGCCGGGCAGCTGCTCTCAGCGCTCAGCCTGGCCGGGTTCACGGCATCGGTCGCCAAAGCAGCTCGGATGCATCGCCGCTGGCCGCGCGCGATGCCCGCTGCAGCAGTGCTCACCGGCGGCGGAGCCGTGGGATGCCTGACCGCAGCCGCGCTCACTCACGCGTCCCTGACCGTTCCCAGCCAGCGCACCGATCAGGACCTCGCTCGTACGGCCGAGCGGGTGTTCAACCTGGGCGGACCCATCCACGGCGTCTGCTACGGACTGTTCACGGCGGTGCTCGCCGAAACCGGTCGCGACCTGGGCCTGCTCGGGCGGCCCAGCGTCACAACTGGCGTAGTGTCCGCCGCTGCCGGCCTGCTGACCCCGACGTACTACCGGTGGGACAACGCCGGATGGCTGATCCCGATCGGGCGGTTCAGCGGATACACCGTCTCGGCCATCCTCGGCATCCGGCTAGCCCGCGCCACTTGACACCTTGTCCACCTCAAACCACGGAAGAGCAGATGACATCGACCGACACCACCATCCGCGAGATCCAGGAGCGATTCGACCGCGCTGAGCTCCACGATGATCGGGACACTCTTGGCGAGCTCATCGACCAGGAGTTCCTGTCCATCGGCCCGAAGGGCTTCCTGCTGGACAAGCAGCAGTGGATCGACCGGCACGACTTCTTCACCTACCACGAGCTGGATGTCAGCGAGGTCGACATTCGGCTCTTCGCCGACACTGCCATCGTCCGAGCCGTGCAGCGGAACCGAGCCACCTCCCACGGCCACGACGTTCAGGTCAGCACACGGGTCAGCCACGTCTGGGTCCGCCGCGTTGACGCCTGGCGGTTGGCAGGGATTCAGTTCAGCCCACTCGCCGACACCTAGGAAGCCGCGGTGAATCAGAGCACTCCAACTCATCCGCCGGCGTGGACGGGAGGCCTGCGATGACAGTCGCACCGCAGAGCTGTTCAACCAAGGACTCGACTTCTTCACCGCCGTCCTGACCCAAGTCGTCGAGGCCGACTGGGAGCGCCCCTCGCCGTGCGCTGGCTGGACCGCCCGCGACCTGCTGGGTCACCTCGCACGGTCTGGTCCGCGATCAGCATGATGCAAGGCATCGAACCCAGCTGGCCGGACCCAACTCGGCCCGGTGATCTGGTCGAAGGTGACCCATCGAGTTCTGGCGAGACGCGGTCCTTCGGGCCCAGCACGTGCTGGCGGACGCCGACCTGACTCGACCGATGGAAAGCCCTCTCGGCCACCGTCGCCGACGCCCTTGCGATCCCCGTGATCGACCTGTACGTCCATGCCTGGGACCTCGCCGCCACGATCAACCTTGTCCTCGAGATCCCCGGGCACCGTGATCGCGTACGCCCACGATCACCTCGACCGGGTCCCCGAGGAGATCATCCGCGGCGAGAACCGGCATTCGCGCCCAAGGCAGAAACACCCGCCGACGCCACACCCACCGAAGAATTCCTCGTTTGGACCGGCCGTCAATTACCCTCAGCGTGCGCGGTTCTGCGGCAGGGTGACCTTCCGCTTGGCCGGCGCTGACGGCGGCGGAATGACTGGGCCAATGTCGCCGTCGGGAGCCTCATCCAGGTCGACCATCACCGGGGCATGGTCGCTCGGTCCGGAACCCTTACGCGCCTGCCGGTCCACCCACGCCGCACGCACTCGATCGGAGACCGCAGCCGTGGCAAGCACCAGATCGATGCGCATGCCTAAGTCCTGGTGGAACATTCCGGCGCGGTAGTCCCAGTAGGTGAACACTCTCTTCTCAGGCCAGCGATCTCTGACGACGTCACGCAGCCCGACTGCCTGCAGCTGCGCCAAGGCCTCGCGCTCTGGCGCTGTGACATGGGTCTGACCGATGTACGCCTCCGGATCGAACACGTCCTCGTCGGTCGGTGCAATATTCATGTCGCCGCACACCACGGCCTCCGAAGGACCACTGCGAACCTGCTCGGCCAATGCGGCCAGCCACTCCAGCTTGTATCGGTAGTGGTCCGAGTCCGGGACCCGGCCATTCGGCACGTATACCGAGGTCACCCTGATGCCGCCGCAGGTCGCTGACACCGCGCGCGCCTCAGGCAGTGGAAATCCAGGCGCGCCGGCGACGCCAGGCACCACATCGTCCAAACCGACCTTGGACAGGATCGCTACGCCGTTCCACTGCACTTCACCGTGCAAGGCAAGCTCGTAGCCGCGGCTCGCCAGCTGCTCGCCCAGCAGATCCATGAAGGCTTCGTCGGCGAGCTTGGTCTCCTGAAGACACACCACATCGGGTCGCCGCTGGTCCAACCACGGGAGCAACCGCGGCACGCGTTGCTTGATCGAGTTCACATTCCAGGTAGCCAACCGCACGGACCCACGCTAGCCGTTGGCTAGGACACCCCGAGCAGACCAAGCTCGCTTGCGCGCCGAGCCGCATCGGCGCGCGAGCGGCAATCAAGTTTCAGCAGGATGCTGGCGACGTGTGATTCCACCGTACGGGGGCTGAGGAACAGCTCGCGCGCAATCTCTCGACTGGTGTGTCCGGTAGCCACCAGCCGCACGACCTCGATCTCCCGCCGCGTCAGGCTTCCGCTCGTGGTCTTGGCGAATGCCCTCGGCCCGAGACGGCGCTCGGCCTGTTCGCCCAATGCCCTGAGGCTATTCGCTATACGTTCCACCGTCGGCTTTGCGCCCAGCCGCCGGGCAGTGCGGTGGGCGGCAATCAGCTGCTCGACAGCCTCCTCCCGCCGACCGAGTAGGGCCAGGGCAGCTGCAGCGCGGCGCTGGGACTCGGCACGATCGAAGGGAGCATCGACGCCCTCGAGCAGCACCAGCGCTCGGGCGAAATGTCCGGCCGCCTGTTCCGCGCTGCCGTCCAACAGCGCTGTCTCTCCCAGCGCATGCGACAACGCCGACATCGACTCGTCCTGACCGGAGTCGGTGACAATCTCGGCCAGTGCGGCGGCGCATGTTCGCGCCCCAGTGTTGTCGCCCGCAGCAGCGAAGAATGTGGTTGCCCAACGCAGCGGCGAGATCGCGTAATGACGATCCTCTGTCTGCTTCCATCGCTCCACGATCGACCAGCACTGGCTCGCCGCCGACTCCAGGTTTCCGTCGACTTCGTCAACGATGGCGAGCCCCCAGATGGACATCAGCTCCATCGCGGCCAGCTCGATGCGCCGGCCCGTTGTCAAGGATTCGAGCAGTAATGGCCGAGCTCGTTTGGTCTGCCCGCGAAAGCCGAGAATCGAGCCGAGTATGCCCGTAGCGACAGCACTGGCATGCGGCGTCGCATCGCCTGAGGCGATGACTTGGCGGCAGAGCGCGACTGCGCGCTCCCAGTCCCCCGACTGGCGCAAGACGGCAGTCAGACAGGCCAGACAGAGTTGCGCGGTTGGCTGGAGCTCATTGGCGGCACAGAAGCTGAATGCCTCGTCGTAGGTTTCCTTGGCCGCCGTGTAGTCCCCGGTGTGCTCGAGTGCGTCGGCTAGTCGCTGGTAGATCTCGGCGGCCGGTCCGGTCAGACCATGTTCCAAAGCCAAGGCCAGTCCGGACCTGGTCAGATCCACCGCTGCAGGACCTTCGCCCATGCGGGCCCGGGCATTTCCCTCATGCCCCATGATCCGGGCCTGAAGGTCGACCCGGCCCGCCTCCCGCGCTTGCGCGCCGGCAATCTGGAGCAAGGCGATGGCGGCACGAAAGCTGCCTGCCGATCGGAGATGAGCTGCCGAGGCCAACCGTTCCGCGGCCGCGTCCGCAGGCTGTCCCGCCGCAGTAAAGGCCACGGCAGCCTGCTCCCGGCTGGCCAGCGCTTCTTGCCAGCGGCCCTGCAGCTCGAGCACCGCGGCCAGCCGGCGATGAGCGATTCCTAGCCGCGAAAGATCACCGTCCCGCCGCCGTCCGTCGGCAACCTCACGCCAGGTCGGGACGGCTTCGGCCAAGTCGCCAGCCAGCTCGGCATAACCGGCCAGACGCTCCAGTACGTCGAGGCGGCCAGCCTCCTCGTACCCATCGGGCCATAGCTCCAAAGCACGCCGGACGGCACGCTCGGCATCGCGATAAGCATGTACGGCACCCGATGCCTCCGCGGCCGCGAGCAATGCGGCGCGCGCAGGCTCCGGCCGCCGTCCCCGCACCCAGTGCTCAGCGACGAGAACGGGAGCGGCCCGGGCACCTTCGAGCCGCTCGGCCACCGCCCGGTGCAGTGCGACCCGCCGAGTCCATGGGATCTCGCCGTAGAAGGCGTCGCGCACCAAGGCATGCCGAAATGCCATGCGTCCGGCATCGGCCTCGATCACCATGCCGCGGCGCAACAACTCGTCGGGCCACTCCGACAATCCGGCAACTGCCATGACCAACTCAGGATCAAACATCTGGCCGGCCACGGCGGCGGTGCTGATGGCATCGCGAGCGTGGTCGGACAGGCCAGCTGCCCGCAGCAGCACAGCGTCACGGACGCCGTCCGGCAGCGGAAAATCCTCACCCTTGAGCAACTCCAGCCCGGCTGCGCTCGGTACCAGGCGGCCGCTCGCTGCCAGTGCCGAACCCAGCTCACGTACGAAGAAGGGAACTCCATCCGTCCGGTCGAAGACTTCCTGGCGCAATGACGCCGCGACTGTCCCGAGGGTCTGCTCCAGGAGTGCGGCGCTGGGCTCGGCACCGAGCGGTTCGAGCGTGATCTGACGCAGCCTGCCCGCGCGACGCAGCTCGCTGCGCAACCGCCGGATCGCATGCCCACGCGGCAACTCATCGCTTCGGAACGCGCCAAGCAGCACCAGTGGTTCGGAGTCCACCGAACGCGCCAATGCACCCAATAGCTCCGGCGTGGCATCGTCCGCCCATTGAAGATCATCCAGAAACAGCGCGGTGGGGCGGCACCGAGCGATAGCGACTAGGGCTTGCCGAATGGCCTCGAAAAGCGTCGCGCGATCACTGGTCGGAGCCGGCGGACCAAGCTCGGGCAGCAGCATGGCCAGGTGCGCAGCGAGCGGCCCATCGGTGAGCGGCTCCTCGCCCGCTGCGCGGAGATAGGACCGCAGGGCCTCGACAATCGGTCCGAATGCAGAGGTGCCGCCTTGTACGGCCACGCCCTCCAACGTTTGAAGATCCGAGCCGTCCAGAGTGCGCTGCGCCAAGGTAGTCTTGCCGACCCCCACCTCACCGGCGAGCAAGATCACCGACCCGTGGCCGGAGGCGGCCTCGCCCAGCCAGGTGTTGAGCTGCGCCTGCTCGAGCTCCCTGCCGATCAACTCTTCACCGATCAACTCTGGGTCCACGCCTCATTCTGCGGCGCAACGCAGGATCGCCGCCACCGACCGATCCACGTCGGCCTCATCGGTGGACCAGTTGGAGACCGAGATGCGCATGGCCGCCTGGCCGCGCCAGGTCGTACCGCTCATCCAGCACGTACCGTCGCGCTGTACGCGCTCGATCACCCGGCGAGTCCGGGCATCATGATCACCGTCGGTTGCCAGAAAGCGCACCAACACCTGGTTGAGCACCACCTCGTTGAGCACTTCGACCCCTTCGGCGCCGGCCAGTCGTACGGCGAAGCGGCGGGCTAGCGCAGCGCACCGCTCCACTAGCTCCGCAATACCCTCGCTGCCCAGTGCCCGGATCGCCGCGTAAATCGCAAACCCGCGGGCCCGCCGAGAGTGCTCCGGCCCGTAATCCAAAGCATCGCGTTCACCGCCGGCGCTGTGCATGAGGTATCCAGCTCGGATTCCCATCGCCGCTCGATGTGCGTCGGGATGCGCGCAGAAGACCAACCCGGAGTCGTACGGAACATTCAGCCACTTGTGTGCATCGGTGGCCCATGAATCGGCCAATTCCATCCCGGCGACTAGCGGTCGCAGTTCCGGGCTGGCGGCTGCCCAGAGTCCGAACGCGCCGTCCACGTGCACCCAGGCATCGTGTTCGTGCGCCAGCGCGCAGATTTCTGCAACGGGGTCGATCGCACCACTGTTCACATTGCCCACCTGGGCGCAGACGATCGCCGGCCCGCTGGTTTGGTCCAGCGCTACGGCCAATGACGCTGGTCGCATTCGGCCCTGCTCGTCGGCGTCGACTTCGACGATTGCTTCCGTACCAACACCGAGGAAACGAAGTGCCCGGTCGATGGTCCCGTGGCGACCCGCGCTGGCAAGAATCCGTACTCGTGGTGCGCCCCACAATCCTCCAGCGGCCAGGTTCCACCCGGCCCGACGCAAGACGTCGTGCAGACCGCCGGCCAGAGCGGTGAAATTGGCCATCTGCCCGCCCGTCACAAAGCCGACCGACACTCCCGCCGGCAAGCCGAACAACTCAGCCAGCCACTCCCCCGCTACTTCTTCCACGACGCTCGCCGCCGGGCCCAGAACGTAGAGGCCAGCATTCTGGTCCCAGGCCGACGTCAGCCAGTCGGCTGCTAGTGCCGCTGGGTTGGCGCCGCCAACGACAAAGCCAAAGAATCGCCCGCTGCCGGAGGCGACCACTCCTGGATCCGCAGCTGCGACAAGATCAGTCACTACCTCTCGGGGATCCACTGGCCGTTCTGGCACGGTGCCACCCAAAGCCGCTCGAAGCGTCGAGAGGTCGACATAACTCGGGATCGGACGCGCAGGCAGGTCTTGTAGATAAGCAAGCGCCTCCTCGAAGGCTTCGCCGAGCGCTCCCTTCCAGTCCGGCTCGTTCATACCCAACCTCCTATGCGGTACTGGTCCTCAACCGCACGTTAGGAGTCACCGGTAGGCTCAACATCCGCAAAACCACCTAGTTTTCCCACCTACGATGAGCGAATCCCGTACCTGATGAATCACAGCCATGACCGCCTCATTCACTGGGCGCGGGCATACGACCTGGTGAACGGTTTGTTCGGCCGACGTGGCAGGCGCCTCCGCGAGAGCTTTGCCGGTGATCTTGGACTGCACGCCGGTGATCGGGTTCTCGATGTGGGATGCGGCACCGGTCGCTTGGCGATGACGTTCGCCGGGCGGGTAGCACCCACCGGATCAGTCGCCGGCATCGATCCGGCCCCTGAGATGATCAAGCGTGCGACCTCCAGAGCGCGCAAGCAGCAGGTCCCGGCCGCTTTTCAGGTGGCTTTCGCGCAGCGACTCCCCTTTCCCAATGCCACGTTCGACGCCGTCGCCTGCACACTTGCCCTGCACCACGTCGCCGAAGATGATCAACAGTCCGCCGTGCAGGAGATGCATCGGGTGCTCAAGCCGGATGGCAGACTGCTGATCGCCGAGTTCGATCAGGGCCACGGACCGCATGCGCTGCTGCGATGGCTTCGTCCATCCGCTCCCGAACACATGGCCGAGAGGGCCCACCAGCTCGTCGATGCCGCCGGCTTTACCGCTGTCACCGGCAGGCCGACCAATCTCTCCTGGCTGCGGACGATCACCGCTCGCAAGGAGCCAGTGGCCTGAGTTTGTCGGCCTGTGCCCTGAGTTTGTCGAAGGGCGCTACGGGGGAAGTAAGTGCTCGGCCTTTGGCGGCGGATCAGACATCGCCAGTGCGGCCTCTTCAATGTCTTGGTCCGTGCCTGTCATGCGCCCCTCATGCTGGCGCACGTGCTCCTGCCATGAGGGCACGCTGAACAGTTCGACGAACCTGTTGGGGTGATCACCGTCCCGATAGAGCTCCCACCGAGTAGCGCCGGTTCTGCGCCGAGACTGACCAAGGTGCTCCATCGCCTCGAGGAAGGCCTGCTCACGGTCCGCGGCGATCGTGTACTCGACGGTCACCAGCACGGCGCCGCCGTTCGGCTCGGGATCGAAAGCCAGCCGTGGCTCCGGCCAATAAATGGCTGGCTCACGGTCCAGATGGGCGATCTCCGGGACTCGCCGGAACAGTCCAGCCACCACCCCAGCCACCATCACGGCGGCCGCGACGAAAAAGGTCACTTGGAGGCCGACGCTCTGTGCTATCAACCCCCAGATCAGCGATCCGACGGTCATCGAGCCGGTAAAGGTGATCATGTAGATGGCGAGGCCGCGAGCCCGGACCCACACCGGCAAGAACAGCTGCAGTTCAGCGTTCAGCGTGGAAATCACCGCCGTCCAGGCCAGCCCGGCGAAAACCAGAGTGACGAGCGCGGCAAAGAAGTTCGAGACGAGCACGATGATCACCAAAGCCGCGGAAAAGATCAGCGCGGCTGGGGTAAGTAGGCCGTTGGTCGTCAGCCGGCTCCTCAGCCGGCCAAGGATCAGAACGGCGAGAATTGCACCGACTCCCATCGCGCCGAATAGGGCGCCATATCCGGCAGGTCCCAGTCCCAATCGTCGATTGGCGATCAGCGGCAACAGTGCCCACAGGGCCATACCGGGCATCACGAAGAACATCGCCCTGAGCAGCAGGCGGCGTACCACCGGGCTGTGCGAGACGTAGCGCCCGCCGGCGCGGAGTGCTGGGATGAATCGCTCTCGCTGACCTTCGGATCCTGGCCGGCGGCGCCACAAGAGCAGGGCGATGGCGAGGAAGACCACTGAGAGGGCATTCAGCGCGAACACGGCCGCCACGCCAAAGCCTGCGATCACTAATCCGGCCAGCGCCGGCCCGGCAGAACGGGCCAGGTTGATGCTGACCCCTTCTAACCTTGTTGCCGCGCGCAACTGGCTCCTCGGCACAAGATCGGGAATGGTGCTCTGCCAGGTCGGGAGCTGCACTGCCGCGCCCATGGCAAGCGCGAAAGTAAAGGCAATGAGCAAAGACGGCGGCATGAATCCGAGAGCCGTTAATACTGCCAAGGAAATCCCGACGACAAAGAAATAGACCTGAACCGTAAACAGTAGCCAGCGCCGATCAAACGAGTCGGCTAGCACTCCCCCGGGGAGCGCCAACAGCATGACGGGAAGGGTGTTCGCGGCCTGGACCAGGGAGACCAGCGTGGCAGCATTCGGAGCATCCACCACCAGCCATTGGGCGCCAACGGTCTGCATCCAAGTGCCGAAGTAGCCGAGAAATACTCCGATCCAGAGCCAGCGAAAGGCGCGCTGCCTGAACGGTGCCCAGGGTGAGGACTCCCCAGCGCTGGTCCCACCAACTGAGGTTTCAGCGGCGACCGGCTCTGCTGCGCCCTCGTCCTCACGCTGGCTGGTCATTGATCGTTGGGCACCAGTTCGAGCGTCGCGGCGCGCGCCTGCGGGGTCAGGACGGAATTGATGATGCCTGCTGGGTAGCGGCGGTATTTGGCGCGGTACGCCGCATCGATCTCCTCCCCTACGTCAGCGGCGTCGACGGATACGAAGCTGACGTCCTTAGCCACACCGCCCGCTCGAATGTGGCCGCGATGGCGCGTCTGGGTGCCACGAAACCAGCCGCCGTTCGGGCCGCCCACCGACCTCACGTAAATCTGGTCGCCATGCCGTACGACCCAAATCGTGACCGGCTTGCGGAGCGTGCCGTCGCGTTGCATGGACGCGATATTCAGCTCCTCGGCTGTTTCGATCTTGCTTAACTCTTCGGTCGTCCACTCACTCATTGGCGCACGGCTCCTTCCGGATGGAACTACCCTCCTGTCGAGCATCGAAGCGGTCGTAGGAACAATTCAAAGTTTCAGGCTCCTCTAGATATCTTCTCAACTTCGTCAGCTCCGGAACCGCTGAGCGAGCTAGAGGGGCAGCTTCGGTCGGCTGGCGTGCAGATCGTCTCCCCCGACCTCGGGCGAGGGCTTTGGCCGCCAGCTACAAGTGGCCTCCCCCGACGGCCTGCTTGTCAAGATCAACGAGCTGGATCCCGAGCTGTAGGGCTGAGTGCGCGGCCGCCAGGTCGGATCAGCAGTTCTTGTAGCCGATGCCGTCTCCCCAGGTGCAGGTGTCTTTGAGTGTGCGGCTGCTACTGCGCAAGATGGCCTTATCGCCGTCGTTGTTCCAGACGTACCAACCGCGATCCCAGTAGAGATTGCTACTGGTGTCACTGCCCTTTTCCGCTATGCAGCTTGACGCTCTTTCCAGGCTTTAATGTGAAGCTGGGAAAGGTGTAGACGTGATGCGCTTTGTCGCGGACTGTCCATCCTGTCAAGCTCCGGGTGGTTGACCCCGTGTTCTTGATCACCACGTACTCGGCGTTCAAGCTAGTTTTGCCACCCCGGTCGGTACCTGGCGAGTCGTACCGAATTTTCCGAAATTGGATGCTGCCGGCTGCATCGGCCGGTAAGGCAATAAGGCTCGCGATAACCACGAGACAGGCGACGAGAAGGGCGCGAATGCGCATACGACCCCCGAGGATTGACCGTCCGCGCCGAACCCGGATAGCGGCATGAATAAGAATCGTCAACGTAACCAAAGACGAGGCGCGACTGCCGTAATCAGCCGAACCGTTAGGCAGGTTCAGTTTTGAGATTGCGCAGCGATAACAATTCGTCCGTAAACCTTCGGGCAGGCCCCCGTACGGGCGTCCTCGTGTTACGGGCGATCAAGAAGGAGAACAGATGGCACGGATCAAGGTCCTGGGTGGAACTGGCTTTGCGGGCGAGGCGGTGGTCCGCGAGGCTGCCGGCAGAGGCCATGAGGTCACGTCATATAGCCGGCGGTCGCCGAGCGAACCGGTGGACGGCGTGGCGTACGTCAATGGCTCACTTCTGGACCCCGAGCTCTTGGCGACGACGGTAGAGAATGCCGATGTTGTCTTCGAGACCATTTCCCCGCGTGGTGACATGGAGGGGCGCGTGGAGGAGATCGTCGACCAACTGATCCGGCTCGCCGACGACTCGGGCGTACGACTCGGAGTACTCGGCGGCGTGTCGTCGGTGCTGGTCTCCGAGGGAGGCCCGCGGTTCTTTGACGTCAGTGAGCCGGAGCCCGAGGTCTTACCGGAGATCAAGACCGGACTCGCGCTATTGGAGGCGCTCCAGGAGTCCCCTGAGACGCTCGACTGGTTCTACGTCAGTCCAGCCGCCACCTTCGGTGCCTGGTACCCCCAGCAAGTCACCGGTGACTACCGCATTAGTGACGATGTATTGCTGACCGACGAGAAAGGTGAATCCCATATCTCAGGCGCCGACCTGGCGAAGGCGGTCGTCGACGAGATTGAGCAGCCCAAGTATCACCGTCGGCGATTTCACGCAGCCCACTGACGACGTGCAACCGTGGCTGTCAGCGCGGTCCGAGTTGGCGCCGCCTGATCCTGCTCTCTGGTTCGGGCGAGGCTACAAACTGCTGGGGCGCCCGTACCAGTAGATATCGACTGTTCCGTCAGGGCGATTCGTCACGCTCGCCTCTCCCGGCGGCGTCGGCGGCGGTTCGTTCAAGAAATTGACAGCTTCGGACTTGGTCATCCGCGTTGCGACACGCCATCCCGTCGCGGGATGCACCAGGTCGGCAAGCGTCTCGTCGACCTCTAGGCGCTTGACCATTTCCTTCTTGAGCGCGAGCGCTTCTTCGTAAGTCAATTCGGTCTTTTCGGCAAGGCGCTCGTCATCGTCGGCCATGAGCTCTCCTTCATCTGATGGCCCTCGTGCGGAGCTCATCGTTAGCACGATCCTAGGAGTCGCGATTCATCCTCATCATCAAGCTTCTAATGATTCTTACGGCTGCTCATCTCACCAGTGTTGTCTGAATGCGTGGGGTGTTGTCCGTTGCTTGCGGCGCGTTGAAATGGCCGGTGGAGTGTCAGCCTTCCCCCTTATATTGAAAGCGTGTTCGAAAATGATCTGGTGGAGCTGGATGCGGCCGCAACCCTGGCTGCCGCAGAGGCCAACGAGCACGCCTTGATCACCGCCGAAACCCGCCGCCTCTGCATCGCTGCACATTGGGCGGACCTGCATCCTGGCGACGCCATCGCGCAGAGCCGGCTGCCCGGTATCGAACACCCGGTCCGGTTGGGCGGGGAGGGAACCCCGACCGTTGCCGGCTTCGCTCCCGCCGAACTGGGCTGTGTGCTGCGCATCTCCGATGGGGCAGCCTGCCGACTCATCGGCGACGCATTGGATCTGCGGCATCGCCTCCGGTTGATCTGGGCAGCCGCCGAAGCTGGGCAGGTGCCGGCGTACCAGGCCCGCCATGTCGCCACCGCTACCCGCCATCTCACCGCTGAGCAGGCTGGCTGGGTCGACACCCAACTCGCCTCCTCGTTGGGTGCGGTGTCCTGGGGGCGCCTACAAACCTTGCTGGACGCGAAGATCATGGAAGCCGATCCGGTCGGCGCCGAACAGCAAGCCGCTCTCGCTGCCCAGCAGCGGTTCGTGCGGCTCGGCCGTAGCAGCGAGCACGGCTTGAAGCTGATTATCGCCCGCGCGAATGCGGGTGATGCGATCTGGTTCAAGGCCACCATCGACCGGATCGCCGACATCTTGGCCCGGCAAGGCGACTCCGACCCTGTCGAGGTGCGCCGCTCCAAAGCCATCGGCATCCTCGCCCAACCCGCACATGCTCTCGACCTGCTGTGTCAACACCAAGACGACGACTGGGACGGATCCGCCGAACCCGCCGATCCTCCCTGCGACCCTGAAAACGGCGATGTCGAGGGGTCCGTCGAGATCGCCGACCAAGACACTGAGCAGCAGGCTCAGCCGGCCGATCAGCAGGTCGTGCCGAACGAGCAGCGCGCCGAGAGAGCTGATCCGACCGAGCAGATGCCGCGGGCCGCGGAGGGCACTCACAGGTCGCTTCAGCTGACACCGCCACCGTTTGATCCGAATCGGGCGCGACCGCGCGCGGTGATCTATGTCCATGTCAGTGAGGAAGCTCTCAGCGCCGACGGTGGCGGCGTCGCTCGGGTCGAAGAGGTCGGCCCCGTGCTCCTACGTCGGCTGCGCTTCCTGCTCGGCAACCGATGCGGCATCAGCCTGAAACCGGTCATCGACCTGCCTGCCGGACACGTCCCAGTGGACAGCTACGAAATCCCTGCCCGACTCCGCGAACAGCTACAGCTCCGCTACCCCGCCGACGTGTTTCCCTACGCCGCCGCGGTGAGCCGCCGCATCGATGTTGATCACACCATCGCCTACCGCAGTCCCGCCAAAGGCGGGCGGCCCGGCCAAACAAGGATCGGCAACCTCGGACCGCACATCCGCCGCCATCACAACTACAAAACCAACGGCCACTGGCAGGTTCGACAACCCGAACCCGGCACCTGGCTGTGGCGATCACCCCACCGCCGGATCTACCTGGTCAACGCCACTGGAACCCATCCCCTCGGTGATTGTGAGTTCGCTCAGAAGATGTGGCGTGCGGCCAGGCCGCCACAACAACAGCTGGAACAACTCGCTCTTCCAAGCGCCGACTAAGACATTCATTTCAGCGCTCTGGGGCCACCTGCTGAGATGGCCACGCCCTACCTCTCCGAGGAAACTTACTTGCGAGCGGGCTCCAACGGCTTCTGCGTAGTTGGTGCGCGAACTGTCAGCTCAGCTTCCACAGGCACCGGATCCACGGTCAGTGACTGTAAGTATCCGACAAAGGCGTGAGCCGATTCTCCGTTGTCGTAGCCGCCGAGATAGTAGTCGCGACGCTCGACCCGGGTGGATGCAAGCGGGTCGTCGCCCAGCATGGCGTCGAGTGCATCGTCCAGGGTCGACAGGTCCCACTCGATGACGTACGCAGAGCGGCTTGAGGGGAATCGGGCTCGGAAGATATCAGTCTTGTCGCCGGTGGCAACCATCGCGAACGGCTTGAGCGAGTGCATGAAGTCCGTGACGACCCCCGACACATCGGCCACCATGGCGTCCGCGACGTTGGCCAACTCGGCAAACGTTGGGTTGGATGCCGCGGCGTCCCAACGATGCGGCCGTGACGTCGCCTCAGCGTCGGCTCGGAGGAGCTCGTGAATTTCGGCAATAGCAGCGGCGGCCTCCGGCAGTCTGCGGTTGGCCGGGTGCGGCCTGAAGATCACTGTTGCATTGCGCGCGAGCAACGCGGAGACGATAGCTGTGCCAATCGGCAGTGACGAGTGGTGATACCGGTGATCGGCGGAGTACCAGGTCGGAGCGTAGAGCACAACCGGCCGGTCGACGGTGGCGATTGAGGCGGTCGCTGTTTTGATGTTCTCGATCTGGGGACGACCCAGGATCCTGAACTTCTCCGCTGGGATATGGACCCCATGTGCGGCGTAGCGGTCGATCGCTGCCTGGCCGGCTACCACCAGGACGTCGTAGGCCGCTGACTTCCGGCGGAACGAAGCCTCCTTGTCGCTATCTCCGTGATGGAGCCAGACGTGTGTCATCCGCCGGACCTTCAGGAAATCGTCGTTGTCGCGGCTGAAAACGTAGAGCGCGGCCCGGACCGTCGTTGGCAACATCGCTCGAATGGCCCGACGATCTCCCTTCGGGGCATAGATCACCGGCATGGTGTACCTCTCGGCCACGCGCTGGAATGCGAGTGCGTCGGTGGTCACAACGGTGAAGGGCTGTCCGGTTCTCTCCAGAAAAGGTGACCACAAACCGATGTGGAATGCGGCATGCCCGTTGTAAGGCATCGTCAGTACAGGTCCGTACGCGCGAAGCTTGTCGAGGACGACTTGGTGGTATCGGGTAAAGCGTGCAAGCTGCACACGCATCACGGCCAACATTCCTACGGCGAGGACGGCAAGGACTGAGAACACAGCCGCTGGCAGCGACAGCGTGGCGGCGACAAAGCCGAGTACCAGAAACGCGCACATCGTTGCCCCGCCCCACCCGTACGGCCAACGCGGAGGGTCAACCGGCTTATCGGGAACTCCTGGCAGATTCCGCGCTTGTAGTCGTACGACATCAGCGTCCTTGAGTGCGGCGCAAAACCACCACTGGCCAGCAAGCATCACAAGCAAGCCAACAACGACGAGGAACGGCCAGCGCGGAGAACTAGCCAGATACCAGCAGGCAGCTCCAGCGCACAGCATCGTTGCGACGCTCAGTCGAATTCGGAATGTTTCTAGCGTTCGCGTGTGGATGCTGAGCGCGAGCAGCAACAGTTGTTGCGCAATCCCGACCACCAACCCAGCGGCGCAAGCAAGTCGCAGCCATGAGCCATCCGCCGCCCAGATGGATGTGATGCCGGCGAGCAACGCCAGAATGGACCACGCTCGCGAGCCCAACAGTCGCGGCATGTGTGATCCTCCCCCGAGGTGTTGGCTTGACCCTATCCGTTTTTCGTCGGTGTCTGGCGGAAGTCCTCATTTCGGCGGGTTGCTAGGGCTCTGAGACCTGCGGCCATTCAGCTACTGACGATGCCGTCGCCAAACCGAAACAGCGGATCCGCGGTGTCGAACGGCACGTCGCTTCTACTTTCCGCGACGGCTCTCATCGACGACGGTAGGTCGAACGGCAGTCGCCCGCGGGCGTGCGCTGCGCCGAGCAACACGTCGGCGACTGCGTCGTCGCGTGCTCCGAACTCGACCAACAGGGCGGCTGCTGCGTCGGCGATCTCAGGCACGACGGCCGGGCGGTCGAGGAAGAGTACGACGATCGTCGGCACCTGCCGGCAGATCGCGACGATCCGTTCGCATTCCTGTGGGGCAAACTCCAGCGATCCAGCGTGGAAGAACGACTCGAACCCGCCGGGGCGCGGTTCGTATGGTGTGTTGATCCGAAGGACGGCCAGGTCCGCGTCGGCCGGATCATCGACCAGCCGACCCAACCGGGCAGCGGCGGCTGGCGCAATGTTCTCGACATAGACCGCCTGGTCGCGGGCCAAGGGCAGGGCTGCCGGGCCTGAGTCTGCGGCGCTGAGCCGGACGATCGCTGCCCGTTGCGCGGCCTCGCCCTCGGCCACGAAATCAGCTCGGCCAATGGTCGCCACCGCGCGGTCGACCTCAAGGAAGGGCTGATCGAACAGCCCGAGCACAAACTTCTCCCGCAGCAGCCGGCGGATCGACTGGTCAATGCGCTCCTCGCTGACCCGCCCGGAACGGACCGCCTCTACCACCAACTCCGGCCTGGACTCGCCGCCGAACTGGTCACAGCCAGCATCGATGATCTTGACGACCCGGTCGAGCTCGCTCAGGTGCTCGACGCCCCACGCACGGGCCGGCATCGGCTGGCCCATGATGACGCTATCGCTGATGAGTCCCCAGTCGGTGCAGACAATGCCGTCGAAGCCGAGCTCGTTGCGCAGCAGCTCGGTGATCACTCCGTGGCTGAAGGCGAAACCGACCTCTTCCCAATCTGTGCCGATCGGCATGCCGTAGTAAGGCATCATCTGCGACGTCCCGGCAGCGATCGCGGCGCGGAACGGTTTGAGGTGGTACTCGGCCTGTGCGCCGGGGTAGACCTGCTCGCGGCCGTACGCGAAGTGCGGGTCTTCGCCATCCTGCTGCGGTCCCCCGCCGGGAAAATGTTTGGTCATGGTGGCGACCGAAGCCGGGCCGAGCTGGGTGCCCTGGAAGCCTCGGATGTAGGCAGTGACCAGCCGTGCGGTCAGGTCGGCGTCCTCACCGAAGGTCATCCCAATCCGGGCCCAGCGGGGTTCGGTGGCCAGGTCGATCTGCGGGTGCAGCGCCACCCGAATGCCGGCGGCGAGGTATTCCTGCCGGGCGACGTCGGCGTATCGCTGCACCAGGTCGGAGTCGCCGAGGGCGGCGAAGCCGAGCGACTGCGGCCATCGCGAAAACACGCCAGCGAGCGCTTCGGTGCCGGGATTATTGCTGAAGGAATGCCGAGGATCGGTCGACAGAGTCACCGGAATGCCGGGCCCGGTCGCCAGCGCCAGCTCCTGCACCCGGTTGTGCCAGGCCACCAAATCGCGGATGTTGTTCACACCTCCGGCGAGATTGAAGTGGTTGAGCCGCATCTCACGGATGGCTGCCTCAGTGGCCGGGCGGCCGAACGGGTTATCGGCCCCAGCCAACTGTCCGCCCGGCATCATCACGACGATGTCGTGAAACATCAGTCCTGCTTTGTCCTCGAGCGTGAGCCGGGCAAGCAGGTCCGCGACCCGGTTCTGCACGCTGTTCGACGGATCTTGATAGGGCTCGACCACGGTGTCTCCTTCGGTGGTACTCACTGGCATTGTCCCCTTCGCGGTAACGTCCAGCCATGCAGCGGCAAGCCCGAGCCCCGCAGACACAGCCGTTTGGTGCCGAGGCATTCGAAGTGGCAGATACGACCGTGCTGCGTTGGCTGGGCATGGCTGGATTCTTGATCAACAGTCACGGCACGGCATTGATGGTCGATCCCCTGCTGGGCGGTTTCGACATGCCGGTGATGATCGACTTTCCGATCGCCGCCGCCGACGTTCCCCGGCTGGATGCCATGCTGGTCACGCACAGCGACAACGACCATTACAGCGTCCCCACATGTCGTGATCTTGCTGAGGTCACCCGTGAGTACCACTCGACCCGGTACGTGGCTTCGCTGATGCAGCAGGAAGGCTTCCCGGCGTACGGCCACGACATCGGCGAGCATTTCGTGATCGGCCCGGTCCGCGTGCAGGTCACACCAGCCGACCACGCCTGGCAGAACGCATCCCCGGGCGCCAGCGACCGGATCTTCCAGCCAGAGGACTGTTGCGGGTTCTGGATCGACACCCCGGACGGCACTATCTGGGCTCCTGGCGATTCACGGCTCATCCCTGACCATCACCTGCATATGCCGACCCCCGATGCCATGTTGTTCGACTTCTCCGATAGCGAGTGGCACTTCGGGCTCGACGGTGCGATCGAGATGGCGAACGCCTACCCGCATACCCCATTGCTGCTGTACCACTGGGGCTGCGTGGATGCTCCCGACTTCCCACCGTTCAACGCCGACCCGGACTCATTGGCGGACCGGGTCGAAAATCCGGAACGCGTCGAGCTCCTGGCGCCCGGCGAGCCCTTCGTGCTGGGGCGACTGCCCAGCTGATCACTTACGTCGAGACTCAGTCGGCGAGGACCTCTTTCGCCACCATGATCGCCGACATGGCTCGCGGCCACCCGGCGTAAAGGCGAGGTGGATGATCACTCGACCTGGCTGATTCCCTAGCTCACCGCTTTCTTCACGATCGCGGCGATCGTTGCCTCGTCGGCTGCAGTCAACTTCAGCAGGGCGAAGGCGGTCGGCCACATGGCGCCATCGTCGAGGTTCGCCGCGTCGTTGAAGCCGAACGTCGCATACCTCGCTTTGAACTTCTGTGCGGGTTGGAAGAAGCAGACGACCTTGCCGTCCTTGGCATACGCGGGCATCCCGTACCAGAGTTTCGGCGAGAGCTCTGGCGCACTGGCCTTGATAACGGCATGGAGCCGCTCGGCCATCTGGCGATCCGATTCCGTCATCTCGGCTATCTTCGCGAGCACGGCGCTTTCCTCGTCCGTCTTCTTCCCGCGTGGGCCGCGGCGCGCATCGGCCTTCAGCTCTTTGGCGCGCTCCTTCATCGCGCCCCGTTCCTCGTCGGTGAACCCTTCGTACTTCTTCTCGGTCGCCGCAGTGCCCTGGGCCGACTTCTGCGTGTCATTCATGCCGGTTTTCTCCCTTCGGCTCTGATGGGTAGACCCCTCATGCTAGGCAGCCGCCGCGCGGTGGCTTCTCCGAAGCTGATCGTTCGTTAGCTGAGCGCTTGCGTGTTCAGCGATCGCTCCCAGTGCCGAACTCGATCTCTTGGCGATCTTCCACGGGGTAATAGCCGAGGCGTTGGTAGATGTCGTTGGACGTCGAATTCGACAAATCGGCAAAGAGAACCGGAATTCCACCGTCGTCAAGGATGTCGCGTGTCGCAGCAGCGGTGACGGACGAGCCGTAACCCCTTCCTCGCCAGCGCCTCGGCGTGTACACCGGCCCAACTCGAGCAGATCCGGCGACAATCGGGCGCCGCGTCGCCAGCGACACAACCACGCCGTTCGCGTCGAGCCACAGCCAACAGCCACGGGTTTCCAGGGCGGCGTCAACCGCATCGTCGGTGCCGCCCCAATGTGCGTCCGCGTCCCGTGCGAATGACTGGTACCAGCGCCGCAGCAACTCACGATCGCCGCTGCCTGACCCGACGGGGCTCGCCTGGAACATCTGCGGGTGCCGTGAGAGTGTCCAAGCGGTACAAGCGGATGGCTTTGCTACCAACAACTCTTCCAGACAGCCTGGCAGCAATCGCCTCTGCGGTAGATACGGCACCGTTGACCCCGACCAGCTCCGGCAGGCTGTCAATCACGGCGGCCAACTCATCGAAGTCGCTCAGCGGCCAAACCCCATCGAGAACCACCGGGTAACGGCGATCGGAGCGCACCGCAACGGCGGAACCGTCGGGGGTGGCGGCGCACCAGCATCCGGCGCTGGTGGTCCTGAGAGCCAGGCGCATGGTCCCGAGGATTGTCGCCCGAACAGGATCATCTGCTAGGCGCCGATCCAACAGACGACCGACCTCGTCCGCATCCCAAGTCATCTGCACAGCCACGCCTTCATCATCCGGCGCGTTCGACGCCGCCGGCCAAAACGCTCGGACGAGACTGCGCGGCCGCATTCAACGTTCGCTCGCGTGTTGTCTAGGCTGCGCAGTGAATCCCCTAGCAAGAGTTGGAGCACTCGTGAGTGTGCTGATCGGGACTTACACCCTCAGCAATGGAAACCAGATCCCCAAGATCGGGTTCGGCACGTGGTTGCTCAAGGAGGGCGAGGAGTGCTACAACGCCGTCGCCGACGCTCTGCGGCTGGGCTACCGCCACATCGACACTGCCCGCGCCTACGAGAACGAGGCGTCGGTCGGACGAGCGGTGCGCGACTCGGGCATTCCGCGAGGAGATCTACCTGACCTCTAAGTTGCCGGCCGAGGCGAAGGCTTATGACAAGGCGCTCGAGGAGTTCGAGACCACCATGAGCGAGATCGGGCTCGACTATCTCGACCTCTACCTCATCCACGCGCCATGGCCGTGGGACGAGGTCGGCAAGAATTGCCGAGAGGAGAACCGGCAGATCTGGAAGGCCATGGAGGAATTCCTGGCCAGCGGTCGGGTAAAGGCCATCGGTGTGTCGAACTTCGGGCCCGAGGACCTCGACAGCCTCCTCCCGGCGTGTCAGACCAAGCCGATGGTCAACCAGATCCGCTGGTTCATCGGACTCGACCCGTCCGACATTGTTCAGACCTGTGCCGAGCACGACATCGTCGTCGAGGCCTACTCCCCCTTCGCACACGGCCTGATCGTCAATCATCCCGAGATCGCAGACATCGCGGCCCGCTATGGCGTCAGCGCACCACAACTGTGCATCCGCTACCTACTGCAGAAGGGTGCGGTCGTGTTACCCAAGGCGACCAAGACCGCACACATCGAGCAGAACGCCGAACTCGACTTCGAGATTTCGGCCGCCGACATTGGCGACCTCGACGCCATGCGCGACACCGACAAACACCAGGACGCGATGGAGTTCCGCTGGTCGTAAGGCCGGTTCGGCCTTCGTACGGAGCGCGGAAGCTGATCAGTGTGTCAGTACCGCTTTGGTGACCACGATGATCAGCGCAAGTAGGGCCAGTGCGATACCGGCCAGCACCGTACTCAATGAGGTGGGTTCGGTGCGTAGCCGGGCCACCACGATGCCGACCGCCGCGATCCGGGCGACCAGCAGCAGTTCGGCGAGCAGGACGGCCGCTGACGACGAGAACCTAAACAGAGCCAGCAATAGCAGCGCGGCCGGGATGATCCCGGATGTCAGGATCGGTCCGGAGTCTCGGGCCGCGTGCCGCACGGTGCGCCACGACCACGTCGAGGTAATGACATCAGCGAAGACGTGCGCCAGAAACGTCGTCACGGCCGTGGCCAGCACCGTTACGACGCTACGTCCGGTGATCGGGTGGAGGCTAACCTGCACCACGGCAGCCAGCACCAGGATGTTGCCATAGATGAAAGCTGTCGTGCGGTGCTGCCCGACCTCGGAGGGCAGCGGCGTACGGCGGTCGAACCAGCGCCTTCTGGGGACGGTAGAAGCGGCCTGCGCGGACGAGTTCATGGTTTCAATCCTCTCGAAGGTGCCCGACCCTCTCGAAGGTGCTCGACGACCAGGCGATTTCGAGACGGCGCGGCACTTGGGCAGCCATTGGAGGAAACTCTTCGCGATTTTCCTCGTGGTCCGACAAGCTCACTCCATGGGCGGTGAGGATGCCGAGCTCCAAGCGCACTACGCGCTAGGCAAGGAGTGGGACAGACTGGGCGATCCGACCGGTGTAGTCGAGTTTGAGCGCACGAAGGAGATTCTGCAGCGGCGGCTTCCTGCCGCACCAGCTGTAATCGCTGACATCGGAGGTGGGCCGGGGCGGTATGCGTTATGGCTGGCCGAGTGGGGTTACACGGTGGAGCATCGAGACCTCGTGCGTCTGCACGTCGAGCAACTTCAACGCTCGAGCGGATCCATGGTCCACACCGAAGTTGGCGATGCTCGCGATCTGAACCTGCCCGACTCATCGGTGGACGCCGTAGTGCTGCTCGGTCCGCTTTATCACCTTCGGGAACGGGCCCACCGGATCCAGGCGCTGCGTGAAGCCTGTCGCATCGTCCACCCTGGCGGCCCGGTGTTTGCCGCGGTGATCTCTCGCTGGGCTCCTCGACTGGAGGGTGTTGTCGCCGAGCGGCTGTATGAGAGCCATCCGAACATGTTGACGCTATTGCCCGATATGGAACTCACCGGAAACCTGCCGCCGATAGTCACCGACGGATTCAGCGGCTACACCCACCGCCCCGGTGAGCTGATCGAGGAGATCGCAGAAGCTGAGCTGACCCTCGAGGACCTCGTCGGGGTCGAGGGCATGCCCCTTGCGGCCAGCGACATGCAGGCCCGGCTGTACGACCCCGCTGCCTGGCAGGTCGTACTAGACACCGCGCGAGCCATCGAACGCGTTCCTGAACTCTTGGGCCTGAGCCCACATCTGATCGCCACCGCCCGCCGATCACCTATTGCTAGGAGATCCTGCGGCGGTAAGTGATCATGGCGAAGACGTACGCGACGATGAGGATGCCGACACACCAGGCAAGGGCGATCCAGATGTCGGTGCCGACCGGCTGAGCCGTGAACAGGTCGCGGACCGCGTTGACGATGGCCGTCACCGGCTGGTACTCCGCGAAGGCGCGTACCGGGCCGGGCATGGTGTCGGTGGGCACGAATGCCGAGCTGATGAACGGCAGGAAGATGAGCGGATAGGAGAACGCGATAGCGCCGTCCGCGGACTTCGCGGAGAGACCGGGGATCACGGCAAGCCATGTCAACGCCAGGGTGAACAGGAGCAGGATGCCGGTGACCGCGAGCCATGCCAACACTCCCGCCCCTGAGCGGAAGCCCATGAGAACGGCGACGAGCACTACAACCACGACCGAGACCAGATTGGCGACCAGCGAGGTCCCGACGTGCGCCCACAGGACGGACGACCGTGCGATCGGCATGGACTGGAATCGCTCGAAGATGCCACTCTTCATATCCAGGAAGAGCCGGAATGCGGTGTATGAGATGCCCGAAGCAATCGTGATGAGCAGAATGCCGGGCAGCAGATAGTTCACATACGAATCCGACCCTGAGCTGATCGCGCCGCCGAACACGTAGACGAACAGCAGCATGAAGGCGATCGGCATGATCGTGGTCGTGATGATGGTGTCTGGGCTGCGCGTGATGTGGCGCAGGGATCGTCCTGTGAGGACGGCTGTGTCGCCGAAGAAATGCGTGGTCATTGTTGTTCCTTGCTCGTTCCTGCCGACGCTGTGATCATTGCCGGCGGCGCGTCTTTGTCGTCGTCACCGACGATGGCGAAGAAGACCTCTTCAAGGGTCGGCTGCTTCTCGACGTACTCGACCTTGGCGGGCGGGAGCAAATCCTTGAGTTCGGCAAGGGTGCCGTTCACGATGATCCGACCCTCGTGGAGGATCCCGATCCGGTCGGCGAGTTGCTCGGCCTCGTCGAGATACTGCGTGGTGAGCAGCACGGTAGTGCCGTGCTTGGCGAGTTCCTTGACGACCTGCCACACCTCGATGCGCGCCTCGGGGTCGAGCCCGGTCGTCGGCTCGTCGAGGAAGATGACCTGCGAATTCCCGATGAGGCTCATTGCGATGTCGAGACGGCGGCACATGCCACCCGAATACGTCGACACTTTCCGCGCAGCTGCATCGATGAGCGCGAATCGCTCGATGAGATCATCCGCGATTGCGTCCGGGTCCTTGAGGTGCCGCAGCTGGGCGACCAGCACGAGGTTCTCTCGTCCGGTGAGGATTTCGTCGACGGCCGCGAACTGTCCGGTGAGGCTGATGGACGCCCGCACGTCCGCAGCCTGCGCGGCGACATCGAAGCCGTTGACGCTGGCAATCCCCGCGTCGGCCTTGAGCAGGGTGGACAAGATTTTCACGACCGTGGTCTTGCCCGCCCCGTTCGAGCCGAGCAGGGCGAAGATGCTGCCCCGCTCTACGTCGAAGTCCACGCCGCGCAGCACCTCCAGCTTCTTGTACGACTTCTCCAGGCCCTGCACATGGATTGCAGGCTCCTGGACCTGTGTTGTCATCAGGCGGACCCTTCCTGTTCTCCTGTGTCTTGTCCGGCGGCGCGATCAATGGCGGAGGTCAACCGTTCCCGCTCCTTGTTGATCCACTGCCCCTCCGAGTAGTTCTGGAGAAACGTCTCCGCGAACTCCACCGGGTCTTCCCCGACGATCTCGCGGATCGGGGTTCCGTTCGCTGCGCTCTGCTCGAAGAGATCGGCAAGGTCCTCGAGCATCGACACGAGGGTCTCCCCTCTCGTTATCGACCCGAAGTACATCAGGTACCGCTCCAGCGCATCGACTGCCGAGCGATAGTTCGCGGGCAGCTGTTTTGTGCGCGCCTTGTATTGCCGGTAGCGCTTCTTCTGCTCGAGCGACCCCGTGACCTGCTCGATCCACCCTGTTGCCACGTCTATTTCCCTCCTTCGTGGAGCTGTTCGAGCCGTTCCGCGAGGAAGCTCCACGTCCTCCAGAACTCTTCGAGATCTTCATGTCCCTGAGCGTTGAGCGAATACACCTTGCGCGGCGGCCCCTTCTCGGACGGGATCTTCTCCACGTCGACGAGGCCCTTTTGCTCGACCCTGACGAGCACGGCATAGACGGTGCCTTCGGCGATGTCAGAGAAGCCTTGCTCACGCAACCGTGCCGTGATCTCGTAGCCGTACGCGGGCCGCACGGACAAGATCGCGAGAAGGATGCCCTCCAGCGTGCCCTTGAGCATCTCTGTCATCTGCTTGCTCACGGAACACCTCCTCTAACTACTCAGCGTTACTGACTACTAGTACATAGTAACGCTGAATAGTGGCGACGCAAGATTCACCACCGCGGTGCCGCTGACGTTGCAGGTTCGGCACGCGGGTAGGGTCGGTCACCCACAGCCGGTCCGGGTGATTCCGCGCGCGGGCGCGGGTAGTCACGCGAAAGAAGTTCGCCGGTTA
>Ga0307289_10000222_pt1 | contig 23709 bp, 26 predicted proteins | sample ER_DNA_143_FD_194483 | JGI IMG/M metagenome (GOLD analysis project Ga0307289, IMG submission 194483) | Bulk soil microbial communities from the East River watershed near Crested Butte, Colorado, United States - ER_DNA_143 | ecosystem: Environmental > Terrestrial > Soil > Floodplain | place...
TCAATATCAACCTTTGGCTGGGTATCTTCATGTTGCTCATCGGCATCTTCTTCCTGGTATGGGCGAGGCTCAGTCCACAGAAGCCGCCCGAGCCGAACTTGACAGGTACCGACCGGCCAGTCATGCACCACTAGTTGCCTCACCGCGTAAAAAGCAGGGCCGCGGCGAAGCCGAGCGCCGCGGCTGCCGTACAGATCAACAGCATGCCGAGGCCATTGAACGCTGCTGCGATATACCGGCGATCTTCGATTAGCCGGACCGTCTCAAAGCTGGCGGTGCTGAATGTGGTATAGCCGCCGAGCAAGCCAGTGCCGATGATCAACTGCCATTGGTGTGGCACTAGTTGGCTGGTTACCAGACCAGTCAGCAGGCCGAGCAGGAACGAGCCGGTGAGATTGATGACGGTGGTGCCAACCGGGTAAGTCGACTTGATTCGCGTCCGGATCAGCCCGTCAAGGATGAGCCGCAGCGCCGCACCCACCCCGCCGGCAACACAGATGATCACTGCCGTAACGGCGCCGCTCATGATTCACCGTTCGTATTGATTATCGGAGGGCGGAGATGCCTGCGGGAGAGCCAGATTCCGGCGACTGACGCTGCCGCACCGAGGATTACAGTCCCCATGGCATATCCGATTGCCCGCCCGGGATGACTAGCGGCGAGGATGACGGTCTCGGTCGCAAGTGCGCTGTAAGTCGTGAAGCCGCCCAGGCCGCCGGTGCCGACGCCGAGCCGAATTCGCCGACTCCAGCCAGTGTCAGGGCTGCGGTCGGCGAGGAATTCGAGCAGTACGCCAAGCAAGAAGGCGCCGATGACGTTGATGCCGAACGTGGCAATCGGCACGTCTGCCACCCTGGGCGTCAGCATGGTGATCAGGTAGCGGAGTTCGGTGCCAACACCACCGCCGACGGCAACGAGTCCGATGCTCGCCCACGACAGGTGTGCCGGTCGCGGGCGGTTCGCATGATCTTGAACCGAGTTCAGATCCGGCCGCCCTCTGACGCCGGCATGGGCACTACCACCACTGGTCGCGGCTGGCGGTGCGCCAGGTGGGCGGCGACGGAGCCGCCAAAGAACTCATGCATGCTGGATCGCAAGCCACCGCGTCGGCTGCCGACAATGATCATTTCCGCATTCAGCACCTCGGCGAGTCGTCCAAGCGCATGTGCGACATCCCCGGCCAGCTCGCGGAATTCAACGCGTACGCCTTCCTTGTCGGCCAGGTCACGAATCCGGCGGGCCAGGCCGCCATCAAAGACTGCGGTATTCCAGTTCGGTTGGTCGGGATCGATCGGTCGGGACTCCACCGATCCATCCGGATGTTCGGCGACGACATAGCTGCCAGCGTCGACATTCGCGCAGACCAGCACAGCCTTGAACAGGCGGGCGAAGCGGGCTGCCTCTCGCAGCACCGTTAGCGGCTGCTTCCGCGTCACCCCGACCACGATGTACCGAGCTGTGTCATCTCCTGTCACCGCTGGACAACGCTACTGGTTCCAACGCAGTAGGGCGGCTACTGGAGCACCTCCCATCGTGGCGGCTGTCGCGACGGCAATATCAGCATCAGTCATGCAGGCCGCGGCAATGAGAGCCTGATCGGCGCGCACCTCGTCGGTCGTTGTGCTGGCCCCCAGAGCCAAGCCCGGATGGTCGCTGGGTCGCAGTGTGAAATTGGCTGCAGCCTCCGGATCAACGATGAGTTGATCAACTTGGCCGCGTACCAAGGCATCAGCAACGTCGCGAACACCTAAGGCGACCGACTCGCCGCGGCCCATGCGCTCCTTGAGCTCATGCACCAGCCTGAGCTGTCTGCTTACAACCGCATCTCTGAGTGCCGACTCAACGTCGGCTGCCAGGGCGTCGTCGCCACCATCCACCGGCCGACCGGATCGATCGAGGACTCGTACTTCGGCCGAAATCTTGTCGGGCAGCCGTTCGGTGACCTGACTGCGCGAATGCTCGTCGCCGGCCAGAATCACAAGATCGGGCCCGTTGCGCACCTGCCGCTCGATTTCTGCTGCGACCTCGGCGGCGTTCCGAGCCCAGATCGTCTCGGCGGAGCGCTGCCAGTTGAGGTGCGACCAGCCACCACCGCGTACCTTGTGCTCGTATTTCGAGGGTTCGCCCACCGATACCTCACGCTCCGGACTCATATCGTCTGCGGAGTATGTGGTGACATCGCCTCCTTCATGATCAACTAGAGCCAGCACGAATGGCAGCTGTTGGGTGGCATCTCGCAACCAGGCTGCAATGTCGGGAAGTGGGCTCCAGGTGGCTACCGGCTGCACATCGTGACTACGTGTCAGCTCATCGAGCAGGACCCCGCGTGCTGTCGCCACCACACAGCGGCTGATGGGCGCTGGCTGACCAGTGCTCTGGCCCAGCCGTTCTTCGAGGATCTCGAGCACTTCAGAGGGTACGCCTTGCGTAGCAAGTTCGTCGCGCACGCCGCGTACGGCAAGTTCAACGATCCGGTCGCCCTGCTCCTGGTCTCGACTCACCTCGAGATAAGCACTCGCAAAGGGACCGGGGTCGGCGTAGATGGATGCCAAACGATCACTCTTCATAACTGTGGTGGTACCCATGCTGGCCGCCGGCAAATCGAGGGCTTGAGGTTGCCGGACTACAGCGCCTCACCGAGCACGGTAACGAGCTGATCAAAGACACCAGGTGCGCCAGCGATGATGCGACCACCGCCGAGGACGCTGCCCTCGCCGAGATAGTCGCTCACACGGGCGCCAGCCGACGTGCAGACGCCGATCGCACCGAGACAGTCCCAGGAATTGATGTGGGCCTCCACATATCCGATCAGCCGGCCGCATGCGACGTCGCAGAGTCCCAGTGCGCCAGAACCGCTGCGAAAGTACATTCCACCGGCACGAAGCAGTCGGTCCAGCACTGGAACCACCTGTTCTGGGCGAAGTCGGGGATTACAGCCGACGTAGGTGAGGCCGTCAACTACTGACGTCACCTCGCGTGGAGCAATCGGCCGCCCATTGAGTTCAGCGCTTCGTCCCATGCCACCGGTGAACAGCTCTGCCGCTGCCGGATTATTGACCATGCCGAGCTGAACTTCGTTCGATCGAACGTAGGCGATCGAGATGCACCAGGTGCGGAGACCGCTGAGGAACGGTTGCGTCCCATCAATCGGATCGACAACCCAGATTCCGGAGTCGTCGCCGGCACTTACGTGCCCTGTTTCTTCGCCGAGGTAGGCATCGTTGGGGTAGTGCGAAAGCAGCCGTTCCTTGATCAAGTTCTCGACGGCAAGATCGGCTTCGGAAACCATGTCCCGGGCACCTTTGCTCATGATCGACAGGCCAGTTAGGTTCCCGAAGTACTGCAGCGCAAGATCACCTGCCTCGATGATCAAGTCCCTGGCGAAGTCGAAGCGTTCTTGTTCGTTTTGTGTTTGCATGATCATCATCTCCACAGCCAGGCGGCACCGCGTACGCCGCTGGAGTCACCATGTAAGGCCCTAGTCATCGGTGTGTAAAAGCAGGGTGAAAATGTTTCCTCGGCCAGCTTCACAGGCAAATCGTCATAGAGCTCGTCGACATTCGCCATGCCACCGCCGAATACCAAGATGTCGGGATCGAGGGTATTGACTACCAGCGATAGTCCCCGAGCTACCCGATCGATGTACCGAGTCCAGACCAGCTTGGCAAGCCGATCACCGTCTCTCATGCGAGCCACAATCTCGGCAGGGGCAAGCGGCTGGGACGGTCCTAGATCGATGCTGGCATGCTCGTGATAGTCGCGGGCAAACGACCAGCCCGACACCCACCGCTCCAAGCATCCATATCGACCGCAGTAACACGACGGCCCGGGAATTTCGGTGACATCCTGTCGCGGCAGTGGGTTATGACCCCACTCGCCAGCGCTGTTGTTCGGACCATGATGTGCTCTCCCGGCCACGGCGATTCCGGCCCCGGCGCCCGAACCCAAGATCACAGCAAAGACCACATGGTGACCGGCGCCGGCGCCGTCGACGGCCTCAGAGACGGCAAAGCAATCGGCGTCATTGGCGATCCGAACTTCTCGCTTCAGCGCTCGGCGTAGGTCCGCTTCAACTGGCTTTCCGTTGAGCCATGTGGAACTCGCGCCTTTGGCTATTCCGGTAAGCGGGTCCACTGATCCGGGAATTCCCACACCGACGGTTCCCATTGCGCCTGCCTTGGCTTCGACTCTGCTGACGAGCGTGGCGATGGTGGCCAGGCAGCCGTCATAGTCAGAACGCGGTGTCGCTTCGCGCAATCGTGCAATAGGTTGCCCGTCGTCGGCGATTGCAATGGCTTCGATCTTGGTGCCGCCCCAATCGACCCCAACCCGCATGAGGATCGCCGCCTTTCCGGACGAGGAGACATACCGTGGAGCTTTACGAGGTCATGCGCACAACTTCAGCAGTGCGTCAGTTCACGAATGACCCACTGCCAGACGAGATTCTCTACACCATTCTCGACAATGCGCGCTTCGCTCCTAGCGGCGGTAATCGACAAGGCACGCGGATCATGATCATTCGCGATCGCGGCACCAGGCAGGCGCTGGTAGAGCTGACGATTCCTGGGGCAAAGAAGTATGTCGCCCAGCGGCGAGCCGGCGAGAATCCCTGGAACACCATCAATCCAGGCCGCGTATCCGATGATCAGATCGCGGCCACTGAGGTGCCAGAGAGTTTCACGGCTCCACTATTGGAATCGGCGGTCGTTCTTGTCGTCTGCGTTGATCTGCGGGTCGTGGCTGCACTCGACAAGGAACTCGATCGCGTTGGCATCGTCGGGGGCGCTTCGGTTTATCCGCTCGTGTGGAACATCTTGCTCGCGGCGAGAAACGAGGGTTTCGGCGGAACCATTACGACAATGGCGGTGGCCGAGGAGCCCCGGATGCGGCAATTGCTAGGTATTCCGGATACGTACGCCGTTGCCTGCGTCGTTCCGCTGGGCAAACCTGCTCACCAGCCTCGCAAGCTATCGCGGCTCGAGGTTGCGGAGCTGACCAGACTCGAGCACTGGCGAGGCGGACCTCTCACCTCGGGCTGAACACCACATTCCAATCTCACGTATTGCCCGGGTGCGACCCTAGGGCCGACCATGGCATATGGCTGACTACCCCAACGCCGAGCCCATTCGCCAGGCGTTCGACGCATTCGCCCGTGGCGACATGGCAACTATGCAGTCGCTGGTTGCCGAGGACACCGTCTGGCATATCCCCGGCCGGGGACCACTAGCTGGTGATCATCATGGCCGGGACGCCGTGTTTGAGATGTTCGGCCGATTGGTGCAGGCATCGGAGGGGACCTTCGACCAGCGGCTGCTTGATGTGCTGACCAGCGAGGACCATGCCGTCGCATTGACGCACGCCACCGCCCGTCGTGGTGATCACAACTACAAGGGCCAGGACGCATGGATCTTCGAGCTGCGCGACGGGCAGATCGCCGAGGCCTGTTGGCGACCGGAGGATGTCTACGCCGCCGACGAGTTCTGGACGTAAGTTCCGCGATTGACTCCAGCCCTGGAAGCTGACCTGGATGCCGTACTTGACTTACTGATCGGTGGCCTCCGCAGATCTGGCGACAGTTCTGGCCCAACGCGAGAAGACGGCTAAAGCTTCGGCGTCGGAGGGTACGGCCAATACGTTCTCTTCGATGAATTCGGCGAGTCTCGGATATTCCGGCGCGGCCGAGCGGAAGGTCTCGGCAGTTACCTCGGCGTCGTATCCGGTGCGGCGCAATGTGACGTCGGGCCCGAGCAGTGCCCAAAACGCGCCTCGTCTGCCGTACGGCATCCCCACACTCCCCGGATTGACGAAACGACGGCGGTCGGCAAGCCGGTCAAACGGCATGTGCGTGTGGCCGAGCACGACCAGCGGCTCGTCAGTATCGGCGAAGGCGGCTTGGTAGCGCTCGACCGGCGAATCGACCAGCACGATCTCGGTGTCGCTGCGCGTAGTGGCGTGGCAGAAACGCACTTGGCCAAGGCCTGATACCTCGATCGCGATCGACAATGGCAAATCGGCGAGCAGGTCCCGATGTCTCGGGGCGAGTCGGGAGGCGCAGTATTCGGTCGGCACGCGCGCCGCTTCGGACAAGTCCGGATTGAGTGCGCCGTCATACGCAGCGACCAACTCCCGATCTGCGTTGCCACGCACCCAGATCGCGCGTTCGCCGAGTTCGGCGAGTCTGTCCAAGGTCTCCGCGGGCATGGGTCCGGTCGCTGGATCCCCATTCAGCACGATCGCATCGACGCCAGCCGCGTCGATGTCGTCAAGAACCGCGGCGAGTGCAGCCAAGTTGCCGTGGATGTCAGCGAGCACCGCGACCCGCATGAGTACCTCTTTCGGTTCGTTTGGACAATGCAGCTCGCCACACTTCGCGTTAGGTCCCTACACGTCGCGGTAGTTGCAAATAACGCGATGTGTCAGAAAGTAACGCGAAGTGGATCTAGAGATCCGGGGGCGGCGGCCTACTGTCCGGTTAGGGACTTGCCACATTGGGTCGCGAGAGTACCCGTTCGTTGCGACATCCAGCACGCAGGCCTTCACTCATGGCCCGTGCCACCGCTGGCCCCGCACGCCATCCGCGCCATGCAATGACTCCCAGACACACTGACGTCAGCACAGCAAGGCCGAACGCCACCCAACCGCCCGCTGAGTCAATATCGCCCTGGCCGAAGGCGAACAACGTGGCAGCGAGGAGTCAGGAGAAGGCGAGAAATGGCCACTCGTTGATCACCAGGCCCAAGCCCCAGCTCAGTAGCGCAAGCGTGCGCGGGCGGCGGTTGGCGCGAGGGCGAACACGGTCAGCAACGCCACGAACGCCACTGTCACCAGATAGCCGATGGGCATGGTCCAGCTTTACGGCAACATGTTCGATCTAGCGCAGTCCAATCACGATCCCGGTCTGCCAGTGATCTTGGATGGCGCAGTTGATGAATTGTGTAACGGCTTCATGTGATGCGATGCTCCGCGTGGACCTCGGGATCCACATCCGGCGATGATCGCGACCATCCCCCGGCAGAAGTGCTCACGATCGACCGGCGCCAGAGCCGAGAGGACAGATTCGAGTTCAGCCGTCACCTCGCCATGGAACGCGGCTGCTGCTCGCCGACCGGCCTCAGTCAGAGTTACATGCCATGCGCGCCGGTCGCCGTGCACCGGCGTTCGCTTGGCCAGGCCGCGGCGCTCGACTCTGTCCACGAGGCCAGTGAGCGCAGCCCTTTCCACACCGAAGCACCGAGCGAGTTCCGCCATTCCCATGGGACCCTCGGCCAACATGCACAGCAGCCTGGCCTGAACGGGCGTCAGGTCATGGCGCTCGGAGATCCGCGCATAGAGGAATTGCACTAGGCCGGAAAGTTGGATGAGCCCGCTGGCGGCGTCGATCGGCGCATCATCCGCAGCGTTCCAAGCTTGCATGCGGTCTTTCACAAAGCTACGGTACATGAGGAAGATAGTTAATAGCACGTACAGTATGCGTAGCGAACAGCCTCCGAGGAATCTTGCAATGGCCTTCACAGAAGAAGAGATCGGCTACCTACGGAGCCAGCGGCTGGCCCGTATCGCCACCGTTGCTGGTGACGGTCAGCCGGACGTGATGCCAGTGGGATACCAGTTCGACGGGGAGTACTTCTATGTCGGCGGCATGAATCCCGCGAAGACCCGGAAGTTTCGCAATGTGCGCTCCGGGAACACGAGCGTCGCACTGATCATCGACGATTTGGTATCCGTCAATCCGTGGACGGTCCGGGGCCTACGGATCTATGGCAGCGCGGAACTCGTCTCCCGGAAGGAAGGCCAGTTCGGGCCAGGTCAGTACATGCGGATTACGCCCACTGTTTCGTGGAGCTGGAACTTAGAGGGACGTCCGACGACACACGACCGACCGGTCGTCTACCGGCGGGTCGTCCACGAAGCTGCGGTCAAGCCGGGCGCGTAGAGAAAGACGCGTAGAGACAGAGAGGAAGCCCACGATGACTGATAACGGACACGTGCTCGTTATTGGCGGTACCGGAATGCTCGGCGGACAGGTGGTCAGTGAACTGCTCGCCCGCGACAAACGGGTGCGTGCGCTCGTACGGCCGACGTCAGACGCCAAACGCCTTGAGAGCAATGGCGTTGAGATTGCACACGGCGACATGATGGACCCTGCTTCGCTGCTGCAGGCGATGGACGGTGCGGATGCTGTAGTCAGCACAGCGGCCGGGTATACCCGGCATAGTAAAGGTGACACTGACGAGATTGACATCATCGGCAACCAGAATCTGGCTGACGCGGCACGTCGGGCCGGTGTCAATCGATTCGTCTTGACGAGCATCCTGACCTGTGATCAGACGCCGCAGGTACCTCACTTCTGGCACAAGAAACTCGCCGAGGACCGACTGGAAGAGCTGGGCGTGCCGTTCGTCGCGCTCCGGCCCGGCGCGTTCCTCGACATGATCACCCAGATGGGTGGTGACCCGTTCAGCAAGCGCCGGCTTATGTGGTTCGGCTCCCCGACGATCCCGCTTAGCTTTGTGCTCACCCAGGACTTGGCCGGCTATCTCGCCGACGCTGTCGACGCACCCGGTGTGGATGGGCAGCGTATCGATATCGGCTGGGACCGGCCCGTCAGCATGGAGAAGATCGCACAGATTTCCGGACGGCTGCTCGGCGAGAAGATCCGATTGTGGAGCATTCCGGCCCCCTTGATCAACACGGCAGGGGCGGTGGTGGGCAAGTTCAATCCCATGATCAAGGACATGACCGCAATGATGCGCTGGTTCCAGACCGGCCAGTACGTCGCCGATACGACGCGGCAGCGCGAGGTGTTTGGCCAGGCGCCCACCGCGGAGGATGCGATCGGCAGGCTGATACGCAGCCTGGGACACACCGTCACCGCGGAAGCATCGCCGGGGACTTAATGCCAAAGGGCCTAGTAAGACGCGCACCCGAACGAGCGACACGCGGAGTGTGACGACGGCCGCGGGCGGTCCCGCCCGATACGATTTCGCTATCGCAGAGTCGGACGGGGAGCGTTGAAGTGGAGCTGATGCTCGTTGCGCTTCAGTCCAGTCCTGACGGAGCCCTTATCGTGGCTATTTTGATCATCATCCTTCTCGTTTGGGGTCTGTCCCGCTAATGGTCCGGGCGTGATCGTCAGCGTCGGCTAACCGCCCAGCTTCGTCGTATGCCTTGATTGCGCGCTTCGTCGCGGTCATCCGCCAGGCGTCCTCGAGGAGCTCAAAGACCTCTACGGGGTCAGCGAGCTCGAGGCGGACTCTCACCCACGCGGAGGAATTCGTTGCCCATCCCGCCTCGTACACTGCGGGCGCTGTCGCCAGCAGGGCCTCGCGCTCGACGTGGTGGGCCTTGATCATTGCCAGGTTCTCGGGGTGGTTGATCCAGGCGAAGCCCTTGCCCTTGAAGGTGATGTTGGTCCAGTTGTCGCCCTCCTTGAGAACCACCTCAGGGAGCGCGGTCGACATCTCGACGAGCTTCGAGGAGGAAAGAACCCTCGGTTTGCCCATGCCCGTGATCGTGCCACCAGGGTCCGACGACTTACCGGGGTCCGCCGGCTTGTGGAGTCCGGGGCCGGGCCGGTCAGGGATGCAGCAGCATCATGCCGACCAGCACGGCGAGAGTCACGAAGGCGATCACGAAAAGCAGGACGAGGTGGCGCGCGTGGCTGGGCGGCTCGACCGGCGGTCCCGGCTTGTCAGGCAGCTCAGGCAGGTCGGAGGTCAGTGCGGCGAGCTCGTCCAGGGTCACCGCGGCAAGGGCTGCGGTGCTGCGCTGGTCGAATTCGTCCAGGTTGAGCCGGCCCACGGCGGTGTGTCGCTCCAGGGCCCGCAGGACGGCGTCGCGGTCGTCGTCCGACGCCCGCAGTGCTGGCTCCGGCATGGCGTGAGCGTACTCGACAACGCGATTTCTTTCGATCGCTCACGGCGTATCCGTTATGCCGGTAGTTTGTTGCAGCCGATCGACGGGGATAGGGGAACCATGGCTTCAGGCAAACAGCTCATCATCGAGCGCATTCTGCGCGACCGCGCGGGGATTTGGGACCAGATCATCGGTGAGCGTGACCTGCCCAAACTGATCGGGCGGATGCTGCTCACCTCCGCGATCAGCCTGGCGGTCTACGGCGCGGTGCTTGGCGCCTCGAACGGCTGGCTCCAGGCGCTCGTCTCGACAGTCAAGCTCCCGTTGCTGTTCCTGGCCACGCTGGCGATCTGCCTGCCCACGCTGTACTTGTTCAACCTGGTCTTCGGCGCCCGGCTGTCGGTCCTGCAGGCCTGCGCCCTGATCATGGTGGCGATCACGGTGACAGCTGTACTGACCCTCGCGTTCGCGCCGATCAGTTTGTTCTTCCTGATCACGGCCCGCAGCTACGCATTCTTCAAGCTGCTCAACGTCGCGATCCTCGCGCTGACCGCCCTCATCGGGCTGCGGTTCCTGACCTCGGGAATGCGCGCGCTCAACGAGCAGGTCGTCGTCGAATCGATGCATTCCAACCAGGTTGTCGTGACAGCCGACGTGTCACAGCGGGAACTGGTCTCGGCGACGGTCGGCGGCGCGGCCGACCCCGCAGCCCAACCGCGCGCCAACGGCGACGCCCCGACCGCCCGGCAAAACCAGAACGCCGCCAAGGCGAAGGCACCGCAACCCGCCGCTGGCGAGCGGCCGGCGAGCATGCTCCTGCTGTACATCTGGATCCTGTTGTTCGGTTTCGTCGGGACCCAGCTGGCCTGGACCCTGCGCCCGTTCTTCGGCAGCCCCGGCAAGCCGTTCGAGCTGTTCCGCGACATCGACGGCACGTTCTACAGCGACATCTTTAGCACGCTGGGCAGTCTGCTCGGCTGACGCGGGCGCCGTTGGACCGGGCGGTGCCGCCCGGCTAGGTTTCAGACGCGTCGGCTCGGGTATGAGCGAGCGACCATGTGCCTGCCGATACTCCTCGCTGTTGACGAGGAGCAGCGGCCTTGCGGGCCGGCAGTGCTCGCCTACCTGAGTGCCCAATGACCTCTACCGCCGCGGAACGGCGCGTCGACGTACGCCCGCCCGGGTCGGAGCGGCCGAGGTACGGGCTGCTGGCCGGGCTCGCCCTCGGGCTGCTGCCGGCGGAGTTGGACCAATCGATCTTCGCCACTGCGCTGCCGGCGGTGGTCGGGGAGCTCGGCGGCCTCGCGGGCCTGGCTCTGATCAACACCAGCTACGTACTTGCCGGGGCAGTCGCCATGCTGCTCGTCGGGCCGCTAGGCGACCGGTTCGGCCGCCGCCCGGTATTCGTTTGGGCCACTGTGGCATTCCTCGCCGGCTCGGTGCTCGGCGGCGTCGCGCCGACGCTGCCGGTGCTGGTCGCTGCGCGGGTCGTCCAGGGCCTGGGCGGGGGCGGGTTGCTGGTGCTGATCCAGGCCATCGTCGCCGACCTGGTCGCGCCACGCCGCCGCGCCTGGTACCTCGCCGTCGTCGACGCTACCTACGCGCTGGCCGCCGTCAGCGGACCGGTGCTCGGCGGCTGGCTCACCGAGTACGCCTCGTGGCGTTGGGCGTTCTGGATCAACCTGCCGGTCGGCGTGCTCGCCCTGCTCGCGGTGATGCGCTGGCTGCCCGCCAGCCGCCTGCTGTATTCCGAATCCCGCGTAGCGTCCCCGCTGCGGCCACTGGGCCTGCTGCGCTGCCGCGCCGTCGGGCTGCCGGTCGCGGGCGGCGCGCTGCTCGCTGTCGCTGTGTTCGGGGCGATCAACTATCTGCCGACTTTCCTACAGCTCGCCGCCGGCCAGAGTCCAGTCCACGCGGGGTTAACGATGCTCAGCTTGGTCGCCGGCCTCGGCCTTGCCACCGTTGCGGCCGCTCACTGGTTGCGGCGCACCGGACGGGCGTACGGCCCACCGGTCATCGGTGCGCTGCTTGTTACGCTCGCCCTCGGCCTGTGCGCGACCCTAACCCCCGACTCCCCGTTGCCCGCGATGATCATCTACCTTTTCCTGCTCGGCGCCGGCACCGGCCTCGCCTGGGAGGTGCTGATCGTCGTAGTCCAGGAGGCAGCTCCGGCCGATCAGCTCGGCAGCGCCACAGCCGTGAACGGGTTCTGTCGCGAGGTCGGCGTGCTTGTCGGCACGGCTGCGGTCGGCGGCCTGCTGGTCCAGCGGCTGGCGGCCGTCGGCCTCGAGCCCATGGCGTACGCCGACGCGCTGACCCCGCTGCTCGCCGGACTGGTACCGGTCACGCTGCTGGCGGCGGCACTGCTGGCCGCCGTCCGTCCGGTTCGGCTCCGAGTGGGGCAGCGGTGACCGCCTCGCTTCGGTTCTCGGTGGTGGTGCCCGCGCACGATGAGGCCGACCTGCTCCCCGCCACCCTTGCCTCGCTGCGCGCGCAGGACTTCCAGGGCGGGTACGAGATGATCGTTGTTGACAACGCAAGCCGGGACGGAACGGCCGCGCTGGCGGAGGCGGTCGGGGTCCGGGTAGTGGTCGAGCCCCAGCTCGGGGTTTGTCGCGCTCGCCAGCACGGCGTAGACGTCGCGCACGGGGAGATCATCGTCTCCACCGATGCTGACACCCGGCACCCGCCCGACTGGCTGAGCCGAATCGACGCGGCATTCGCCGCCGGTGGACCGGAGGTGGTCGCGGTTGCCGGTCCGTGCCGGTACGCCGACCCGCCCTGGTGGGCCGCACTCGTACCGCTGCTGTGGTTTAGCGGCATCGCCGCGGCGGCTGGCCGGGCCGGTTGGGTGCCCTACCTGACCGCGACCAATGTCGCATTCCGGCGGGCTGGCTTTCCCGGGTACGACGAGAGTCTTGCCTTTGGCGGCGACGAGGTGGATCTGCTGCGCCGGCTTCGTGGCCGCGGCCGGATCGTCTGGCTAGCCGACAGCGCAGTCACGACTTCCTCCCGCCGCATGGAGCAAGGTCTGCTGCACACTGTGCTGGTGTCATACGGCTACCACTACGCGCTGGCGCAGCTGGTCAACCGGTTGGCCCGGCGGCCGGTGATCGGCCCACCGCCGGCGATTCGACACAGGCATACCGACCAGGTGCGGTGGCGGCGGCGCCGGTGGCGGCTGGCGGGGCTGGGGTTTGCCGCCCTCGCGGGGCTCCTCCGGCTCATCGGTGCCCGGGCCGGAGGTCAGCGGTGAGGCTGCTGCTGGCCGTTACACCCATTTACGGGCACATCGTGCCGCTGCTCGGCATCGGCCGCGGACTGGTTGCTCGTGGACACCACGTGAGCGTGATGACCGGTCGCAAGTACGCGGCGGCCGCCGCCGCAGGCGGGATGGCGTTCCGACCACTGCCACCGGCAGCAGACTTCGACGACGCGGATCTGGACGGCTGGCTGCCCGGACGGCAACGGCGCAGCCGGCTCGCAGCGGGCCGGCAGGACGTAGTCGGCTTCTTCGTACGGCCGCTGCCGGCCCAGCACGCTGCGCTCCGCGATGAGCTGGCCGTCGGCAATTACGACGCCGTTCTCGGCGACGTGGCGTTCCTCGGCGCGCTGCCGCTGCTGCTTGGTACACCGCCCGCCGGCCGGGTTCCCATCCTTGGTGTATCGGCGACTCCACTGTCCGCGGTCAGCGTTGACTGCGCGCCATTCGGCTCCGGCATGCGCCCAGGGCACTCGATGTTCAGCCGGTCACGAAACAGGCAGATCGACGTGCTGCTACGGCTTGGCCCATTGCGTCCGGTGCAGCGCGCGCTCGACGCTGTCCTCGCGCCGTACGGCGTGCCAGCCGGCCGATTGCGCTACTTCGACCACGCGCTGGCATTCGACACCACCTTCCAACTCGCCCCTCCCGGCTTCGAGTACCCGCGGCGGGAGCTACCGGACCGCGTGCGGTTCGTCGGGCCGGTGCGCAGCGGCGCGGGACCAGATCCGGACGTGCCCCACTGGTGGGCCGATCTGGACGGCTCCCTGCCGGTGGTGCACGTCACGCAGGGGACGGTGGCCAACGCCAACCTGGGCCAGCTGGTGGTTCCCGCTTTGCGGGCCCTGGCGGGGGAGGACGTCCGGGTCGTCGCCGCGACGGGTGGTCGGCCGCTGGCTGCCCTGACCGCCGCGCTCGGCGGCGGGCTCCCGGCCAACGCACGGGCGGCGGAGTTCCTGCCGTATGGGGACCTGCTGCCGCGGACCGCAGTGATGATCACCAACGGCGGGTACGGCGGTGTCGTTCAGGCGTTGCGGCATGGCGTACCGCTTGTCGTCGCCGGCCGTAGCGAGGACAAGCCCGAGGTGGCGGCTCGGGTGGCCTGGTCGGGCGCAGGGCTGAACCTGCGCACTGACCGGCCGACACAGACGCGGCTGCGGCGGGCGGTCCGTACCGTGCTGGACCGGCCGTCCTATCGCGCTGGCGCGGTGCGCCTGCAGCAACAGATCGCCGCGCTGGGTGACCCAGTCGCGGCGATCGCCGCCGAGCTGGACGCTGTAATCGCGGCGCGCGCGGCGGCCGGAGCGCCCTCGAGTAGCTAGCCGAGCAGCTCCCTGACGATCTTGCGTCGCGGGCCGAACCTGACCCGACGGGGAACGCAGGCCGGGCGGGACGACCCGGCGGTGCAGAATCACACCTATGACCGTGGCAGGGGAGCCGTATCGACACCACACACACCGCCTCGACCTCGAAGACCCCTCGATCCGCGAGTGGGGCGCTACTGTGCTGCTCGCTGATCCTGATCAGGGCATCGTTTTGGACCGATCCGCGTTCTATCCGGGCGGCGGCGGGCAACCACCTGATCACGGCGTGCTGCTGTGGGGGAATGTCCGGACGCGGATTGTCGGCACGCGCAAGGGTGACGACCTTTACCTCTTGCCGGCTGAGGGAGATCCTCTGCCCCCGGCTAGCACAATCGTCCACGGTGGCCTTGACGACGAGCGCCGTACGAGCCTGATGCGCACGCATTCTGGTCTACACGTCTTGAGCGCGATCGTGCTGCGGGACTTCGGCGCCCCCGTGACCGGCGGGAACATGGAACCGCTCATGGCACGGATGGACTTCGACCTGCCCGAGGTGCCTGCGGACTTCAAGCAGCGCGTTGAGGATGCCTGCAATGAGGCGGTGGGCCTGAACCGGCAGATCGACGTCCGGGTGCTACCGCGGGAGCAGGCGATGGCGATCCCAAACATCATCCGTACCGCAAGCGACCTGCTGCCGCCGGACATCGAGATGGTCCGGATTGTCGACATCAACGGCATCGACATCCAAGCCGACGGCGGTACCCACGTGGCCTCCACGGCCATGATCGGGCGCATCGCGGTGACCAAGATGGAGAGTAAGGGTCGCGGCTTTCGCCGCCTGCGGATCCGGATCGAGGACGCTGAGTAGTCCCTCGTCAATCTGCGCCTTGGGGGCACGGCTCGCTCACATGGGTCGTTTGCAATCGCAATCGACCAAACAGCCCTGCGTCGAGCTCGAATGTGGGGTCGTTTGCGATCACAATCGACGAAACGGCACACCGCGCCCGCTGGTACGGGCCAAGATCACGGCATCCGGAAAGCCGGGACAGTCACAGCCAAGCGCGCCTGTCGGCCTGCGCAATGTCAACACACTCGCCGAGGAACAGGTCCACCCGCCGCATCCGCAGCCTAGCGAATCGGGCGTTGTCGGAGGACCATCCGCTCACCAGGGCTACTTGCAGTAGGACAGGAGCGACTGGGGCAGGCCCGCCGATGCGGTGCCGCAGATGCTCTGGGAGTCCTGGGCGTCCCATTTGGTGCCGTTCCACTGCAAGAAGAAGACAGTATCGCCCGGGCTAACACGCGCAGCGGCCCACAGCTTGCCACCGACGTCGGCGCAGGTGAACTCCTGCATCGTGGCGCCGGCCGGGAGCGCGGCAAGAATCGCCTCGGACGTGCAAGCCTCGGTGACCGGCCTCGTCGGCGACGAGGACGGGGCCGCCTGGCAGTAGGACAGAAGCGACTGGGGCAGGCCCGCCGATGCGGTGCCGCAGATGCTCTCGGAGTCCTGGGCGTTCCATTTGGTGCCGTTCCACCGCAGGAAGAAGACAGTATCGCCCGGGCTAACACGCGCAGCGGCCCACAGCTTGCCACCGACGTCGGCGCAGGTGAACTTCTGCATCGTGGCGCCGGCCGGGAGCGCGGCGAGAATCGCCTCGGACGTGCAAGCCTCGGTGACCGGCCTCGTCGGCGACGTTGACGAGGACGGGCCCGCCTGGCAGTAGGACAGGAGCGACTGGGGCAGGCCCGCCGATGCGGTGCCGCAGATGCTCTGGGAGTCCTCGGCCTTCCATTTGGTTCCGTTCCACTGCAAGAAGAAGACAGTGTCGCCCGGGTTAACACGCGCAGCCGCCCACTCGGTGTCGCCGACCTTTGCGCAGGTGAACTCCTGCATGGTCGCACCGCCCGGCAGGGCCGACAGGATCGCGTGCGAGGAGCAGTCGGCCTTGAAATTGGAGACCTTCGAGCTGGTCATGGGGCTACTGCTGGGAGTGTCGTTTGAGTTCGATGATGAGGACCCGCAAGCCGAAAAGGCGAGGACGAGTGCGAGAACGGGGACCACGGTTAGGTTAAGAAGGACGCGCCTGTTACGGGCACTGGGAATGCGGCGAGACAGGGCAGTGGTGGACGACAAGGGCGTTCTCCGTAGGGGCTCGTGGTGCGGGCGTGTGGGTCGACAATTTACCCGCTCAAGCGCAAGCCAGTAGGGCCACATGACCTCGGTGTGTCGCGTAGCACGGTCGTCCATTGACCGAAGCGACTCTTGACCTCCGCCAGCTGCTCGAGGACCTGGAGCATGTGCCCCACCGCGGCCGGCTGATCAAGGCATGGCTCGAGCTCATGCTGCGTCACTAGGTCGGCTCCTCACCGGTACTGCCGTCGGCCCACTCGCGCAGCAGGTCGATATGCCCAAGGTGGCGTGCAGTCTCCTCGACCAGGTGCAGCAGGATCCAGCGCAGCGACATGTCCCGCTGGGCCGAGACGGCATCCAGGGAGGCGGCGTCCATCACGACTGCGTCGCAGCGGCGGGACTCGGCAGCGTAGTCGCCCAGGAGATCAGCCATGGTCATATCCGCCGGCACACGCCACTCGGCGTCAGGGTCCTGCTCAGTCCAGTCGAACACAAGGCCCTCCTCACCGGCGAAGACGTCGCGCAGCCACGAGCGCTCCACGTTGGTGAGGTGGCGCACGAGGCCGTGAAGGCCCATGCCGGTCGGGGTCGCCACCGCGCCCAGTACGTCGTCAGGGACGTCGCGCAACTTCCAGGCGACCAGATCCCGTTGACGCTGGAGCACTCCGAGCAGGGTTGTGCACTCGTCCCCATGGTGCGCAGCTTCGGTGATCCCAAAGCGCGTACCGTTCGTCGCGCCGCTGCCGTCGTCCATGCTGCGCATTCTGCCGGACGGAGAAGGGCAGCTCTGAGCGATACGACGGGTTACGCGGGACCCCTGGACGGCTTCAGGCACCGTGACTCAAGAGAAACGGGGTCTGCAACACCGAGCATGCCGTGGGCCAGTTCGAGCAGCAGGATCTGCGGGTCGTTCAGGCCAGGATCCCCAACTCGTGGTTGAGTTCGAGCCGGCAATGCTCGTCGGTGTGTTGAACTCGACGCCGAGCGTTCGAGTTCGTCAGCCAATCGGTCACTAATCACGAAGTAGCTCGGAAGTAGGCCGACGACTTTCCACTGTCGCAGTCGCGAACCCGCCCCAGGCACGTCGAGTCGGCGTGTCGTCGCCGAGGGTGCGCTGATCGTCAAGTGACAGCCCACAGGATCGGAGCAATTCGGCCAGCCGTTCGCGGGAGGGCGGAGTGCTGTCGACGCCAAACTTCAGCGTTTCTCCCGTGGACTTTGTGGCGGCCCTTCCGTAACGCCAATAGAGGGCCTGTGACTCAAGGGCTTCGGTGGTGAAGTAGTCAAACGCGACCACACTGCCCTGCGCCGTCGAAGCTATTTTCCGCAGGGAATCTTCGACGGCCTCCCGGTTGAGGTACATGGTCACGCCTTCCCATAGGAACAGCGTTCGCTCGCCAGGGGCAAATCCCGCCGCGGACAGGCAGGCCAACCAGTCGTCCTTCTCAAAGTCCGCCGCAACGAATGTCACCGGGCGGGAATCTATGCCAACCTTCTGCAGCGTCTCGCGCTTGACCATCTGCGTTTGTGGAGAATCAACCTCGAACACCCGCACCCGGGTATCGTTCGGCAGCTGGTAGGCGCGGGTGTCGAAACCCGCACCGAGGATGACAAACTGCGCGACGTCGGGTAGGTACCGGTCGACCGCGGCGTCGAAAAACCAAATGCGCGCCGAGGCCTCGTATGGAGGGGACACATCGCCCTCGAAGGGGTATCGGAAAGCGCGCGGCACGTACCCGGTGACCCGGTGCGCCAGCAGCACCGGCCCAGTGGTCAGGCGCAGCCCCAGGCGCGGGACACCGGGTAGGGCCCGCATCAGCCGATCCGCTGCCTCGTCCTGCCGTGTCCCGAAGTTGTGCTCGGAGAACCGGGCAGACAGCGGGCCCTGCGCCGTCGCGGACACACCAGAGGCTCGTGCGGCAAACAACTTGCCCACCCACACGAGGTAGCCGACCACGATCACCGGAGACATCAGCGTGCACAGAAGGTAGAACCCGACACATGAGACGCGGGTGCGCATATGCCCCCTCAAGCCATCTACGCGGCCACATGCCACGTTACGCCGCTGGGCACGGCGCCTGACCGGAGGAACACGGTTCTAGGGCCGGGCCCAAAGTGGGTTTGTCAACTCCGGACCCGATCTCCTCGTGCCAAACCCGTCAGCCGACGCCCGCCAGCTGCAGCGGGGATGCGGACGCGCCGCGTCGACGAACATCGCGACCGTCACCGGAAACGGCGCCCCGCATACCGCGAGATGCAGAGAGGCTGGAGCCGTGCGTGCATCTGAAGCGATCGGTGTAGGTTTTGCCGGAACTCGGTATGGAGGAGGCCTTCCGGTGATCACACGGCAGCTGGGATCGGCCGGTCTTCGCGTCTCGGCGATCGGGCTGGGCTGCATGGGCATGTCCGGCGTTTACGGTCCCGCAGAGGAACCCGAGAGTATCGCCACAATCCGCGAAGCTTTGGACACCGGGATCAACTTGCTTGATACCGGCGACTACTACGGCATGGGGCACAATGAGTTGCTCATCCGCGACGCGCTGCGTGGTCGGGATCGGAACGGCGTCGTGATCAGTGTGAAGTTCGGAGCGCTGCGCGGGCCCGACAACGCCTTCATCGGTATCGACGGCCGGCCGGTGGCGGTCCGCAACTTTCTGGCCTATTCCCTGCGGCGCCTCGGCACCGATTACATCGACATCTACCGCCTCGGTCGGGTAGACCCACAGGTGCCGATCGAGGAGACCGTCGGAGCCATCGCTGAGATGATCAGTGCGGGCTATGTGCGGCACGTCGGTCTGTCGGAGGCGGGAGCCGAGACCGTGCGCCGCGCCCACGCCATCCATCCCATCACCGACCTGCAGATCGAGTACTCGCTGCTCTCTCGCGGAATCGAGGCGGAGATCCTTCCCACCTGCCGGGAGCTGGGCGTTGGCGTGACCGCGTACGGCGTGCTGTCGCGTGGGCTGCTGGGAGGCGCTTGGTCGAGCGGGCAACCCGCCTCAGCCGGTGATATGCGCGCCCACATGCCTCGATTCCGCCAGGAGAACCTTGAACGCAACCTCGTCCTCGTCGAGGCTTTGCGCACCATCGCCGAGGCGAAGGGCGTGACCGTCGCCCAAATCGCGATCGCCTGGGTGCTTGCCCGCGGCGAGGACATCGTCCCCCTGGTGGGTACCACACGACGTGATCGGCTGGCGGAAGCGGTCGGCGCTCTCGAGCTGGAGCTCGGCGAGGATGACCTCGCTGCGATCGAGCGCGCAGTGCCGCCAGGCGCAGCGGCGGGCGGACGCTACGACGAGCGCCAGATGGCCATGCTCGACAGTGAGCGCAGCCGCGCAACCTAAAGCGAGCGACCCTGACCAGGACGGCAGCAGCTGTTCGTCGTTAGGGCTTTAGAACCTCAACTGCCTGGTCCCATGCATAGTGAGTGGAGCTTAGAGGGGTGGCGTCACGTCCTGCGGTGGTAGCCGAGGTCATCGTGCGGCATCCGTTGGATTGGTCCGGCTCACCATGGGATAGCAGGAGCAGCCCGTCGCCTGAGTCGGGTTGATCCCGCATCGAGGGCGGCGTCAGCCGATCCGCTCAGCCAGGGACACGATGATCCCCTCCGGTCCGCGCACGTAGGCCATGCGCCAGATGTGCTCGTACTCAGCGATACCGCCGACCAGCCCGTAGCCGTCCGCGGCCAGCCGATCGACGACGGCTTGGAGGTCGTCGACCTCGAAGGCCACGTTGCGCAGCCCCAGCTCGTTGGACATCGCGGCCGGTGACCCCGGCACGTGGTCGGGCCGAACGAAGCTCGACAGCTCCAGCCGGGTACCTCCGTCGGGCGGCCGCAGCATGACGATCTCGGCGCGGGAGTCGGGGATGCCGATGACTGTGTCCAGAAACTCGCCCTCCACGAACGTCGTGCCCTCGACCTCGAGACCGAGCCCGACGAAGAACGCCGTCACCGTGTCGAGGTCCGCGACGGTGATGCCGACATGGTCGAAGCGTCGTGCGTGTGACATGCGGTCCATCCTCCAGTATTCGACTTGTCGATCCACTCCAGGGACGTGGCCGATGGGGTGGTCTCGACATCGGTCACGATGATTTCGAGACGCGTCACAGCTCGTCGATCCGCGTCTAGCGTGCCAACGATCCTCAATCTCCCGGCCCCGGTCGGACGACCCAAGGCGTCATGCAGCTCACACCGCACTGCCGACGAAGCGAGCCACCCTTACGACGTGAGCACGCCGGACAGGTCGCGCTGCGCCTGCGTCTGTCGGCTGGCTATTGATTCGCCGGATCCAACCCAGCCCATAGCCGGCATCGAACTTGCGCGATCGGCTCGCACCTGCGGGTATCTCTAGCCGTCAGCCATACGAGAACGTGTCCCGCAACAAGACCCTTTTATGATGCGCCCGAAATCTTGGATACGTACGGGGACCACGGCGTGCCACGCTCGGCCTCGGCCGCAGACACGTCCTCGGTCACTCGTCGGGCTGCGTGGGACCAGTCGTTAGGACCCGCCGGAACGCTTATCGAAGTGCTCGAAGGCCGGTCATCCGTCCGGCGGTTAGGCACATGGCAAGCGCGTCTCAGTCGGTCAGCGCGGCGAATACCCGCTCCGGCGAGGCGCTGATGACTCCGACGGCGGTGTCAGTCCGACTCATCGCGGGCGCGTCCGTAGCGCTCGTAGATCACGCGCGAGCCGAACGTCCTGGTCTCGATCAGGTCCAGCGGGACGTCTTCGGTGACCGGCGGCAGGAACGGCGTGCCGCCACCGACAACGACCGGGTAGCGGAACATGCGCAGCTCGTCGACGAGGCCGAGCTCGATCGCCGCCGCGGCCAGGCCGGCGCCGCCGATCGAGACGTCCTTGTCGGTCGCGTCGAGCGCCGCAGCGGCCTCCTCGGCCACCGACGCCTCGGCGAGCCGGGCGTTACCTTGGACGCTGCCGAGCGTGCGGCTGAAGACAACCTTCGGGATCGCGCACCAGACGTCGGCGAACGCGGCCCCAAGCTCGTTGTCGCGCATGGACGGATCCGTCTCCCACGGCAGCATCGTCTCGTAAAGCCTGCGGCCGCACAGATAGCCGCCGAGCTCGCGGACCTGCGCGATGTGGAAACGGAACTGCTCCTCGCTCGGGCCCGACCACCCGAACGCGCCCTCCCGGTCGGCGATAAAGCCGTCCACCGAGACGCCCATGGAATAAATCAGCATGGCTTCAAGCTCATCGCACCGAAGCGACGGACGATGATCGTGACGACGTTCACCATTGAGCTTGACACCGGGCTCTCCCACCTTCTGCAGTCCGCTCTGCGACTAGCTAATGACCGATCGCGAGACACTCATCGTCGTGAGCGGTCCAAGCGATCGTACGGCCATTGCCGGCGCCGCACTGAGATCCCGGAGTCGGAACGGGGAGCGCCTCCTGTCTACGGCAAACATCCGACCAGCACGACGCTTTCCAATGCTTTCCGATCTGCGCCTCGCCTCATGAGCGGCCCCAGACTTTCGGTTGGTCCATCTCCAGGGCCGGTTGCCCCACTTTCAAGCATCGGTCTCTTATCCGCGATCCAGGAGCTGGTCAAGCCTCAGATCGCCTTGAATGCAGCGTCAGGAAAACAGCATCGCGGCCCAGCGTTTGCCCCACCGAAATTGCCGCGGAGATTCAAGCAAAACTTAAATGACCTAGTCAGAGTGGGCCCCGTGGGACTCGAACCCACAACCTACGGAGTGACGGGAGTACATCGTTTACCGCGGGTGACGCCAGTTGCCAAGCGTGCACTGCCAGGATCAGAGCAGGCGACTTGCGGCCAGTTGGGAAGGCTCCGTGACAGTATCGTGGCGCCTGAGCGACGCGTTACGAGTCGAAGCGGGAAGTCCACCGGTGTCGTCGCCTCGCCTGCGATGTTCGCCGACGTGTGCCCCGGTCCGTGGGTGACGGTCCCAGGGCTGCTCGGTTGGGCTCAGACTCTCGGCTTTTGGGTAAGACATCCGCTGGCACATCGATCGGCCCGGTCGACTGTTGGGCGCATCCCGCTGGTGCCCGTTCGTGTCCATTGCCTCGTTCGGTGCGATCCGCTTCGGCCCCGAAGCGAAGTAGCGTACCTCGTCAGACGTCTTGGTGCCTTATCAACATGAGACAAGATGAACGTGCCTAGAGAAAGGACAAAGTGGTTGACCTTGTTGGCTGTGCTTATCAGTACTTGCGGCATCCTGGCTGGCGTTGCCCTCGGCGCACTACTCAGCGGTAGGGCGCAGGCCAAACTCCTGCACGTGCAGGAGCGGCAGCAGACCCGGAACGCGCGGGAGGAAGCGTACGTCACCGTTCTGGCTGCTTATCGCCAGTTCCGGCGCTCCTGGTAACTGAGGCCCGGACGGTGGAACTTGTGCCGGCGGGAACTGATAGCCCCGATACGCCGGTCATCGCCGAAGCGGGGGACTACTGGCGCTCACTTGAGAACGCTCAGGCTAGGTTGTCGATTCTCGCGGGCGGCACCGCGGTTGCGGGCGCGGCCGACACACTGAGGCAGTGCCTCTACGATCTTGCCCGAGCGCAGCAGGCACGGTAGCGGGGGATGTTCCTCGGGATGTGCTGGTTTCAATGTGGGAGGCGGAGAAAGCGTTCGCGCGAGAAGCGCAAAAGGACTTGGCTGCGCGGGGTGCCCTGAGGCGAGGGCTCGTCCTCTAACTGCCCGACGGCGGCGATCCGAGCCCCGCCTGGCACACGCTCAGACGAGCCGGCTGTGCAACCAAACCCCCGTTTCGGCATGACGCGGTGACCGATTGACGCATTACGAGGGGCAAGCGTGTCGTCTACCAAGTGCTCGTCCCGCGTGGCAAGGGCCGTGGATGTGTCCAGCCGTCCATGATCACCCAGTCCGTAGGCTGCTCGCTTGGCTGCTCAGGCTCTCAGCTTGGGAAGACGTCCGGACTTTCGTCGCAGCGGCAGAACTGAGCGTCAGAGAATATAGCCGCGGGACTGGCCGTGGTCAGTCGTTCACCGTAGGACCACGGAGGCTACGACCGCCTGACGCTTCTATGTTTGTCAAGCGGTCGTCGGAGGTGCCGATGTCTGGGCGGTGAGGGTGGTGCTGGCGTTGAGGGCGCGGTAGAGCTGGCGGGCGATGTAGCGCTTGAGGCACCGCTGGATCTCACGGCTGGATTTG
>Ga0307289_10000229_pt1 | contig 23288 bp, 23 predicted proteins | sample ER_DNA_143_FD_194483 | JGI IMG/M metagenome (GOLD analysis project Ga0307289, IMG submission 194483) | Bulk soil microbial communities from the East River watershed near Crested Butte, Colorado, United States - ER_DNA_143 | ecosystem: Environmental > Terrestrial > Soil > Floodplain | place...
GAATCAGAATGGATTGTGCGGTCGATTTGATCCGGTCCTGTGTCGGGGGTATCTCGCAGCAGCTGAGACCGGAGAGGCCAGTGTCAAGCTGAAGGCACTGCTCGACGAGTCCGGCTTGGAGAAGGTCTTGCCGGCAATCAAGGCGCCGACCCTGATCATTCAGGGTGAAGATGACACGTTGTTCCCTCTCGACGAGGCCGATGCGAACTTCCGAGGCTTGCCAGCCAACACACCGGCTGAGATGAAGTGGGTGGCTGGCGGGCATGACACCGAGATCTCAGTCGATCCATTGATCGATGATCTTGAAGCGTGGTTCGGCCGCTACTTGAAGCGTGACGGCAGCATTCCCGACGGCTCCTTTTCTGTGCTGGTGCCAGAGACATCGCTACTCGGCGAAGATCGCGGCACTCGCGAGCCGCAGACACTTAGTGTCCAGACCTACCCGGGGCGCGGGTCCAATTTCACAGATCAGCGGATAGTACTGAAGGGCGAGCGGCAAGGCATCCTGGCTCCGCCAGGCGGTGCGCCCGCGGCACTGACCAACCTTCCTGGAACTGGCGGTGCCGTCGGCCAGGCCTCCAGCGTGGCTGGCTACGCCCTAGGTGTGCTTCCTGGTCAATCGGCTCGTTTCACCAGCGAGTCGCTGACTACTCCGATGACGTTGATCGGTAGCAGCCGCATCGATCTCGAGGTCACAGGGTCGGCTCCGACCGCCACCTTGTTTGCGTCGCTGTGGGATCTGGGACCCGACATCGAACGGACCGAGAACGGTCGCACCAGCGCTGGTCCGAGTACAGCGATACTTCCCCAACTCGCCGTTGCGCCAGTGAAGCTGACAGGGCTCGACCCCAATAAGCCACTGCGAGTAACGGTCGCGCTGCCTGCGATTTCCCATAAGGTGCCGGTCGATCATCGTCTCCAGCTGGTCATCTCCACTACCGACCAGGCATACGCAAACGCAGTTCAGGCGGCTAGCTACGAGGTGAGCTTGGCCGACGAGGCGGGAGTTGCGATCCCCGTGCTTGCCACGACGGCGCTGAATGCGAAGACCGTCGATGTCCCGCTTCCGCTCATCATTGTCGTAGCTGCCCTGGTAGTTGCCTCATTGGTTGCCGCAGTATTCATGTGGCGTCGCCGCCGCGGAATCCAAGCAGTCCCTGAGCTGGTCAGCCTCCCGCTAGTTGTGACCGATGTGGTGAAGACCTACGGCGACGGCTTTCGGGCAGTAGACGGGGTGTCCTTCCGAGCAGAAGCGGGCCAGGTGCTGGGTCTGCTGGGTCCCAATGGCGCCGGCAAGACCACAGTCATCCGCATGCTGGTCGGCTTGATTCGGCCCGATTCGGGCTCGATCTACGTCCACGGCCAACCGGTGCATGCCGGAGCCGACGTGCTGAACTCGGTTGGCGCCTTCATCGAGGGACCTGGCTTCCTGCCGCATCTGAGTGGCAAGGCAAATCTGCTTGCGTACTGGCATGCGACCGGTCGACCACTGGGGGAGGCTCAGCTGGATGAGGCTTTGAAGATTGCGGGGCTCGGTTCAGCGATCAATCGGAAGGTCCGCAGATATAGCCATGGAATGCGGCAGCGCCTCGGCATTGCCCAGGCGATGCTCGGATTGCCGCCGTTACTCATACTCGATGAGCCAACCAACGGTCTAGACCCACCGCAGATCAAGGCGATGCGTGCCGTACTGGCGGACTACGCGGCGGCTGGCCGTACGGTCATCTTGTCCTCACACCTGTTGTCGGAGGTCGAACACACCTGCAGCCATGTAGTGCTGATGGACCAGGGCAAGGTTGTGCTAATCGGGGCCGTCGAGGAGCTGACCGCCAGCGACACGGTGACCGTTATCGGCCTGACGAATGGCGACGATGTCCGCGCTGCCCGGCAAACGTTGCGGGCGAGAGGGCTTCAGGCTGAGCCGGAGGGCAAGCTGCTACGGGTAACTGGTGATCTGCCGCGTCAGGCGATTGTGGCCGAGTTGGTGGCAGCTGGCTACGGGGTTGAGTCAGTGGACGGGCATCGCCAGCTCGAGGAAGTCTTCATGAGCCTCGTAGGCACGACGAGCCAGGGCGCCGAAGACAGCGACGAAGGCGCGTCATGAGTGCTAGGACGATTGCTCCGCCGCTGCCGCTGGCAGCCGAGATCGGGCGCCAAGTGCGCCGGAGACGCACCATCGGCATCTTCATCGTGCTCGCGGTCCTGCCACTGGTGCTATTGCTGGCTTTCTGGCTCGGCAATGACAGCAGCGAGACAGGCGAGCGTGGGTTCGTCGACCTGGCCCAAGACAGTGGCGCCAACTTGGTGATCTTCACGCTCTTCGCCTCGACCAGCTTCCTTCTCATCGTGATCGTCGCGTTGTTCGCTGGCGACACGGTCCCGTCAGAGGCGAGCTGGGCCAGCCTGCGATACCTGCTCGCTGCACCCGTACGGCGTGAACGTCTGTTGCGTCAGAAGCTGATTGTGGCAGCTCTGTCTTCGCTGGTCGCGCTCGTTTTTCTGCCGGCCTGGACGCTAGTCGTAGGTGGAATCGCATATGGCTGGGGACCTTACGTCGGCCCTACGGGGACTCAGATCGGTTGGCCTGAGTTCGCGGGCCGGCTGTTAATCATCGTCGGTTACCTGCTCGTCGAATTATCCGTGGTGGGTGCCTTCGCCTTCGTGCTAGGAGTGCTCACTGATGCGCCACTCGCCGCAGTTGGCGGCGCTGTGCTGTTGATGATCTTGTGCGCAATCTTGGACTCCATCACGGCCTTGGGCAGCATCCGGGACGGCTTGCCCGGCCATTACGCCTACGCCTGGCGCGATGCCCTTGCGCCGACCGTGAACTATTCAGACATGATCACTGGCGCACTGTGGTCCATCGGCTACGCGATCATCGCGGTCTGGTTTGCCTTCTGGTACTTCCTGCGGAAGGACATCACCAGCTGAGTGGCCTATCCGTGCAAAACTCGCTCACATGGACGTCTTGCAGATAGCACAGCATGCTGATGACCTTCCTCGGGCGCAGGCTTTCTACCAGCGCTTGCTTAACACCGAGCCCGCCGGGATCTTCGACCCGCCAGGGCTGTTGTTCTTCCAAGCAGGCCGGGTACGCCTGCTGCTGGAGCAGGCCGCGACGAGCGCGCTCATCTATTTCAAGGTCGACGATGTGCGAGAGACGCTCGAATCCCTGCGTGCCGAAGGTGTGGAGGTCGTCGCTGAGCCGCAGGTCATCTTCAGCCATAGCGATGACAGTCTCGGCCCCGCGGGGTCGGACGAATGGATGGCGTTTGTGAAAGATTCCGAGGGCAATACGGTCGGCCTGGTGAGTCACCATAAGCCGGAGCACTCTTGACACGTCCCATGATGGACGGAACCGCGCACCGGATCGCGCGCCGCCGTGCTGAGGAAGAGAGAGGCGACACGCTTTTCGTCGCCGAGCGATGACGAAGAAGGCGGCTACAAAGGCGCGATCCGCGCGGAGCGAGCGCCAGCGAGCGAAGCAATTGAACACGGTTGGCACATTCTTGGATGCTTCTGGCAGAATGCAAGCCGCATCTGTTGTCGTGCGGTGCCCTCTCAACCCGGACGACTCAGATCCATTGAGATCATCGCGTGCGCGCCCCACCGCGTGAGGATGGGATCACCGCAAGCGCGACGGGTCTACGGGCCTTGTCGCACTACCACCACAGGAGTGACCACACACGTGGCTGTCAAGATACGTCTCAAGCGATTCGGCAAGATCCGGTCGCCGCATTACCGCATTGTTGTTGCCGACTCGCGGACCAAGCGGGATGGCCGCGCCATCGAAGAGATCGGCAAATACCACCCGAAGAACGACCCATCGCTGATCGAGGTGAATTCTGAGCGGGCTCAGTACTGGCTATCGGTTGGCGCCCAGCCAACTGATGCTGTCATCGCCTTGCTGAAACGCACTGGTGACTGGCAGAAGTACTCAGGTGATGCCTCGCCGTCCGGAGTCCTGCCGCAACCTCAGAAGCCTAATAAGACCGATGCGTTCAATGCCGCACTCGCTGATGCGGGTCAAGAACCAAAGACGACCGCGGTTCGAACTGCGAAGAAGGCCGCATCAAAGCCTGAGACCCCTCAAACTGACGAAACTTCCGTGGAGGGCACTCCACAGGAGGCTCAGCAGGCTGCCAATGCCGGTGTGGCCGATGCGGGGCCCAGCGAGTCCTAATGCTTGCCGACGCACTGGAACATCTGATCCGCGGCATCGTCTCGCGTCCCGACGATGTCACCGTCAAGGACAAGGAACTGCGCCGGGGGCGGATGCTCGAGGTGCGCGTGAACCCCGACGATGTAGGCAAGGTCATCGGCCGCTCCGGCCGTACCGCGACTGCGCTCCGCACCGTTATCGGCGCGCTCGCCGGAGCACAGGACGTACGCATTGACTTCGTCGATGTTGACAAGCTCGCTCGTCGCGGCGGCGGTGGCCGGCGCCGCTAGTTGGCCCGGACACGCGAGCCGGCTTGCAGTGCAAACCATCATTGTTGGCGTCATCGGCCGAGCGCACGGCGTACGCGGCGAGGTTGCGGTCGAGCTGCGGACCGATGAACCGGAGCGCCGCTTCGCGCCCGGCCAGATACTTGGTGAAGAGGGCGGCTCGCGAATCTTTACGGTGCAGACGGCTCGTGATCACTTTGGCCACCTCTTGGTGAAGTTCGCTGAGGTTGTCGACCGGACAAGCGCCGAGGCGGCTCGCGGCGCGCTCTTGATCGCCAGCGTCAAACCGGACGAGCAGCCTGAGGAGCCGGAAGAGTTTTATGACCGCCAACTCATCGGCCTGACAGTCACGAGGCCTGATGGCGCCGAGGTCGGCATGGTCGGTTCGGTGTTGCACCTGCCCGCTCAAGATGTGCTGGAGATCGAGACGGCCACTGGCACCCGGCTGGTGCCGTTCGTGGCGGCATTGGTTCCTGAAGTTGATCTTGATGCCGGTCGTCTGACCGTGGTCGATGTCGCCGGCTTGCTCGATGATCGGGGAGAAGCCGATGAAGATTGACATCATCTCGATTTTCGTCGACTACTTTGAACCGCTGCGCCTGTCACTGGTGGGCAAGGCGATCGAGAATGGGCTCGTCGATCTTCGCCTTCACGATCTTCGCAAGTGGACCTTTGATCGACACCGGACGGTCGACGACGCGCCGTACGGGGGAGGGGCGGGCATGGTGATGCGTCCCGAGCCTTGGGGATTGGCACTGGACGCAGTGACGGCTGAACAAGCCGATCCGCGACTGCTCGTGCTCTCGCCATCCGGTCGGCCCCTCAACCAGCCCCTTGCGCATGAGCTAGCCACGGAACAGCACTTGATCTTCGCCTGTGGTCGCTATGAGGGCATTGACGCTCGCGTCGTCGAGGACGCCGCTCGGCGACTGCGCGTCGACGAGCTCAGTATTGGCGATTACGTGCTGAGTGGCGGCGAGGTGGCGGCGATGGTGGTGATCGAGGCTGTAGTTCGGCTGCTGCCCGGAGTGATCGGCAATCCGGAGTCCTTGATCGAGGAGTCCTACGGCGCCGACAACGAGGGTCTGCTGGAAGGGCCGGTGTATACCAAGCCGTCCAGCTGGCGCGGGCTGGACGTACCCGAGGTGTTGCTCAGCGGTCATCACGAGAAGATCGCCGCATGGCGTCGCGAGCAGGCCGTCAAAAGGACGCAGGCGCGACGCCCGGACTTGCTGTCATGACGAACCGGCCCTGGATAGCGCCTTCGCTGGATGCGCTGCTGCATGGCGCAACCGACCGCGTTGCAGTGCGCTCAGCCGATGCTAGGTCCGGCGCGTCATTCGAAAAGTTGATCATTGAGGGGCGCCCCTGTTTCCTCAAGGTGGTTTCCGCCGAAGACGACTGGATCATGCGGCTCACCGGCAACACGCAGTGGGAGTTTCAGGTGTGGAAGGCCGGTCTCTACCACCGCGTACCCACCATCATTGATCATGCGATGATCGGCATGGCACTCGAGAATTCCGGCGGTGTGCCACGGATGGCGATGCTGATGCATGATCGTTCCGCCGACCTCGTACCACCTGGCGACGACCCGATCTCCGGGTCGCAACACGCAGTATTCATCCGTCATCTCGCGCTCATGCATGCCGCAAACATGGGCTGGCGGGATGATCTTGGTCTGTATCCAATGGCGCGTCGTCCATTGTTCTTCGCACCGGCCACCATCGCGCCTGAGTTAGCCCGCGACGACGTGCCGCTCACCCTGCAGGTTGCCGAGCGAGGCTGGGCTTTGCTTCCCGAGCGAGACCCCGCACTTTTCGAGCTCGTCAGCGCAGTGCATCGTGATCCGACCACCTTGGCCGGACTGCTCGCCGAGACCCCTCAGACGTTCATTGCCGGGGATTGGAAGCTGGGCAACTTGGGCAGCCGATCGACCGGCGAGACGGTGGTACTGGATTGGGCTTATCCGGGAGAGGCGCCTCCGGCGTGGGAACTGGCCTGGTACTTGGCCCTTAACCGGTCACGAATACCAGAGAGCAAGTCCGACACGATCGCGCGGTACCGCCACGCACTTGAAGGTGCCGGAGTTGCAACGGGTACCTGGTGGGACCGGCAGCTCTCACTGTGTCTGCTGGCCATGGCAGCCACGATGGGCTGGGAGAAGGCCGTCGGCGACGCCCATGAGCTGGCCTGGTGGTCCGAGCAGGCCCAAGATTCCGCCGCCCGCTGGCTTTAAGAAGGGCTTGGCCCGGCACACGCCCAGCGCGCATCGGTTTCGCGCGCCGCCGTGGTGAGGAGGAGCGAGCGGACACGCCCTTCCGTCCGCGAGTGACGACGAACAAGGCGGCTGCCAGGCGCGAAACCGCAGCGAGCGGCAGCGAGCAATCAAACACTGCGCGAGCAGCAAGGCCTCGACAAACACTGTGGCCAAAAACACCAGTCAGCGGGGTGGTCTCAGGTCGTTGTTAGTCCGGGCAGAGTTCTAATGTGGCTGCGTGGCAACAATTTCCTTGAGCCCTGCGCAGCAGGCGACTAGGTCAACTGTTGCGCTGAAAGCCGTGATGGCTGTTACCGGCCTTATCTTGATCGGCTATTTGCTGGCTCACATGTATGGCAACCTCAAGGTCTTTGCCGGGCCCGCGGCATTCAACGAATACGCGCACCATTTGCGGACGCTCGGTGAGCCGATTCTCCCGTATAGCGGTGTCCTCTGGATTATCCGCGTGATCTTGATCGTCAGCATTTTCGCCCACATGTATGCGGCGTTCGCTCTGTGGTCTCGAGCCCGCAAGGCACGCGGCGGTGTCAGGCGATACCGCAGCAACAAAGCTCGTCTGGGAGTACAGCGAACCTACGCTTCGTTCACCCTGCGCTGGGGCGGCGTCGTGATCGTGCTATTCGTGATTTATCACCTATTGCACCTGACGTGGAACATCATTCATCCTGGTGGCGCGGCCGCTACGCCGTACGACCGGGTAGTAAATGGCTTCCAGATCTGGTCGGTCGTTCTCGCATACACGATCGCTGTGATCGCCGTCGGCTTGCATGTCCGGCATGGCACCTGGAGCGCCCTGACAACACTTGGAGCCAACACCTCAAGCCTTGCGCGCCAACGCTTGAACGTCATCGCGTACGCCGTTGCCGGGTTGCTCACAATTGGCTTTCTGCTTCCTCCCTTCGCCATCTTGTTCGGGTTCGTGAGCTGATGAGCCGCGGCTATCGCAGCGTCAAGAGGTGTTTGTGAGCAACACCGAACTCTATGACTCGCTCGATTCCGATTCGTTCTATCTCGAGGGCGCCGACATTGCCGACATGACGGCGCCGAAAGTGCCCATTGACAGGCGGTGGGAGGAACGCCGGTTCCGCGCCAGGCTGGTCAATCCGGCCAACCGGCGCAAGCTGAACGTGATCATCGTGGGTAGCGGACTGGCCGGAGCTTCCGCGGCGGCAACTTTGGGCGAGGCGGGTTACAACATCGCTTGCTTCTGCTACCAAGATTCACCCCGGCGGGCTCATTCCATCGCTGCTCAAGGCGGCATCAACGCCGCCAAGAACTACCGCAACGATGGGGACTCGGTCTATCGGTTGTTCTACGACACCGTCAAGGGCGGAGATTTCCGCGCCCGGGAGTCCAACGTCTATCGGCTTGCCGAACTAAGCGTTCAAATCATCGATCAGTGTGTTGCTCAAGGGGTGCCCTTTGCCCGGGAGTACGGCGGCTTGCTGGACAACCGCTCATTCGGCGGGGTCCAAGTGTCGCGAACCTTCTACGCTCGCGGCCAGACCGGCCAGCAACTGCTGCTGGGCGCGTACCAGGCATTGGAGCGTCAAATCGCTGCTGGCACCGTTGACATGCATACCCGGCACGAGATGCTCGAGCTGATCGTCGTCGACGGCAGAGCTCGCGGCGTCGTCATACGCGACATGGTGACCGGGGCCATCGAGACGTACTTCGCCGACGCAGTAGTGCTCGCTACCGGCGGCTATAGCAACGTGTTCTTTCTGTCGACCAACGCCAAAGGATGCAACGTCACAGCTACCTGGCGGGCGTACCGCAAGGGCGCCTACTTTGCGAATCCCTGTTTTACGCAAATCCACCCGACTTGCATCCCGGTCAGTGGCGACTACCAGTCCAAATTGACGTTGATGAGCGAGTCGTTGCGAAACGACGGCAGGATCTGGGTTCCGAAGAGCGGTGAGGACAAGCGGGACCCTCGAGAGATCCCTGAGGAAGATCGCGACTACTACCTGGAGCGTCTCTATCCCTCCTTCGGCAACCTGGTGCCGCGTGACATCGCTTCCCGTGCTGCCAAGAGCGTCTGCGACGAAGGCCGCGGCGTCGGGCCCGGCGGACTCGGGGTTTACCTTGACTTCGCTGATGCGATAGCGCGACTCGGCCGGACATCCGTGGAAGCCAAGTACGGCAACCTCTTTCAGATGTATGCCCAGATCACAGGCGAGGATCCGTACCAGACCCCGATGCGGATCTATCCGGCCGTGCACTACACGATGGGCGGACTGTGGGTCGATTACGACCTCCAGGCCAGCATTCCCGGCCTCTATGTCACCGGTGAAGCCAACTTCTCCGACCACGGAGCAAACCGACTGGGTGCCAGCGCCTTGATGCAAGGCTTGGCTGACGGCTACTTCGTGCTTCCCAATACGATCAACGACTACCTGGCAGACGGGCCCTTTCCTGCTATCGATGCATCCCATCCAGCAGTCGTCGAAGCCGTTGAGGTGGTACGGACCCGAATCAACAAGCTGCTGTCGGTGAATGGAAGCCGCACCGTGGACTCCTTCCACAGGGAGCTTGGGCGCCTGATGTGGGACTACTGCGGAATGGAGCGCAGCGAGGAGGGCCTGCGCAAGGCGCTGACCCGGATGCGAGAGCTGCGGAAAGAGTTTTGGTCCGACGTACGAGTGCTGGGCACAAATGAGGAGCTCAATCAAGCGCTGGAGCGGGCCGGTCGGGTGGCCGACTTCTTGGAGCTCGGAGAGTTGATGTGCATTGACGCGTTGGTCAGACGCGAGTCGTGTGGTGGCCATTTCCGGGTCGAGAGCCAAACCCCGGACGGCGAGGCGATGCGTGATGACGAGGAGTTTGCGTACGTGTCGGCCTGGGAATTCGGCGGCGATAACGGGCGGCCGATCTTGCACAAGGAGCCGCTGGTTTATGAAAACGTGGAAATGAAACAGCGGAGCTACAAGTGAATGTCATTTTGCGGGTCTGGCGACAGGCGAACTCGCGAGCTAAAGGCAAGATGGCCGTCTACCGCGTCAACGACATCTCCGAAGACATGTCTTTCCTAGAAATGCTCGACGTGCTGAACGAGCGCCTGACGCTGCAAGGCGACGATCCCATTGCGTTCGACAGTGACTGCCGAGAAGGTATCTGTGGCACGTGCGGTCTGGTCATCAACGGTGTGGCGCACGGTCCACAGCAAACGACGACCTGTCAGCTCCATATGCGCTCCTTCTCCGACGGCGACGTCATCGATGTCGAACCATGGCGAGCCGGACCGTTCCCGGTGATCAAGGACCTCGTGGTCGATCGCAGCGCTTTCGATCGGATCATTCAGGCAGGTGGGTATATTTCCGCGCCGACCGGCACCGCGCCGGATGCGCACGCCACCCCAGTACCGAAACGAGATGCCGACCGTGCCTTCGATGCGGCGACGTGCATTGCGTGTGGAGCCTGTGTCGCGGCCTGCCCCAACGGCTCGGCGATGCTGTTCACCGCGGCGAAGATCACCCATCTCGGTCTGCTGCCCCAAGGTCAGCCCGAGCGCTATTCCCGGGTTGTCGGCATGGTGGCACAGCATGATGCGGAGGGATTTGGCGGCTGCACCAATATCGGCGAGTGCACAGCCGTCTGCCCAAAGGACATTCCCTTTGAGACGATTTCCCGACTGAACCGGGATCTGATGAGCGCGCTGACCCACGGCGGCTCCCACTGGCCCAGGGCGGCACCCAAGGGAGAAACCGAGGTCGAAGAGGACTGAACCGACCGATCTGGTGTATCGGTGGTCAGATTGTCAAGACGATCAGGAGCGCGGCGACGGAGCCGACCAGCGCGCCGCCGTAGCAGAGCACCGCGATCGGTGTGGCCAACCTCCTGAGCTGAAGTCCGTCGTACAGGGTGAACCTGAACCGGTGCGCCCCGTGAAACAGCATGAGGACGAGCAGGCCCAGCAGGACCAGCCGGGTGAGCCAATGGCTGACAACCGCGTGCAAATGGTTGTAGTCGGGCTGTACCCATCCGAGGGGAATCGCGAGCCCGAACAGAATTACCAGGATGGGCAGGAATACCGCCGAAACCACGCCGCCCGCGCTGAACAACAGCCACAGCAGCGGCTCGATGTGACGTTTGGTCATTGGAGCACCAGCCAGGCGATGAAGGCCGACACGACGATGAGGCCGAGATACTGCGAGGCGACCACCATCCCTGCCGGCACTCGGCCGCCGACGCGAATCACCGTCGCGGCTGGCACGAACCGCCCAGCGACCCGAACCTCCTTCATTGCGGGCACCTGCCGGCTGCCGAGCGGGGAGCGCACCACCATGGCCTGGGGGGTGAGCGCGAACCATGTCACTGTGTGCAACACCAGGAACGCAAGTGCCACGATGTTGATCACAATGACGACGGGGGAGGCGGCCCAGTTCAGGAACTTCTGATACGAAGCTTCGCCACGTCCAATAGCGAAGACCATGATCATCAAGAACACCGCGAACCACCCGACGAAGACGCTGCTGAGCTCTCGCATGACGAACATGAAGTATGTCCGCTTCTTCAGCCACCAGAGCCTCGATACAGGCTGCCGGTAGGTGGTCGGCGCGCTCATCGCGCAGCCCGGGGGAGCAGGAAGGCCATGACGTTCTCCTGCGCAGCCTTGAGCTTGTAACGCTGGATGGCGCCTGCCGGGTCGACGTGCTTGGGGCATACCCGAGTGCATTCACCGACAAAGGTGCAACCCCAGACTCCTTCGCGCTCTATGAGCACGTCGAGCCGTTCCCGCTGTCCGCGGTCGCGCGTGTCGAGGTCATACCGCTCGGCGAGGGCAATAGCGGCCGGGCCGATGAATTCGGGTTCCAAGCCATAGATTGGACAGGCGGCGTAGCAGAGCATGCAGTTGATGCAGTTGCTGAACTGCTTGTACTCCGCCAGCTCCTCTGGGGTCTGGATGTATTCGCCGTCGATGGTGGTTACGTCGTCACGGACGATCCACGGCTTGACCCGCGGCAGCTTCTCCATGAAGTCGTCAATGTCGACGACCAGATCACGAACTATCGGGAAGTTGCTCAACGGCTCTACTTTGACCGGGCCGGGTGCGTAGTCAGTGAGGAAGGTTGCACACGTCAGCTTCGGCTCGCCCTGGACGTTCATTCCGCAGCTGCCGCAGATTCCCATGCGGCACGACCAGCGATACGAAAGGCTGGTGTCGACGTGGTCCTTGACGTAGTTGAGCCCGTCGAGGATCGCCCAATCCTTTCGCAGCGGCACGTCGTACGTCGCTACGGTCGGCGCGGAATCCCGGTCAGGGTCGTACCGCGTCACGCGCATTTGGATGCTGTCCGCCATCAGTGGCTACCTTCCGTATACCCGCTCGCCGGGTGGCCATCGTGTGATCGTCACCGGCAACCGTTCGATTCTGGCTGATCCATCCGAGTCTCGGTAGACCAATGCGTGGTTGAGAAAGCGCTCGTCATCGCGGGTGGTGAAGTCGGTCCGCTGGTGGGCGCCGCGCGACTCCTCACGCTGCAACGCGGACTGCAGGATCGTTTCGGCGATGTCGAGCATGTTCGCTAACTCCAGAGCCGCGACCAGCTCGGTGTTGAACACCCTCGTCTCGTCGGAGAGCTGAACGTGTTCGAGTCGTTGTTGCATCTCGGCCAGCTGGTCCACGCCCTTGGTCAGCGAGTCGCCGGAGCGGAAGATGCCGGCACTGTCCTCCATAGTGGACTGCATTGCTTCGCGGATGTCGGCGATTCGCTCGGTGCCCCGGTCCGTAGATCGCAGCTGATCGATCCGGCGTACCTCGTCGTCAGCTTGACTCATCACAACCGCCGGTGGCAGCTTCGCGCTGGCCGCGTACTCAGCAGCGGCCTTGCCCGCCCTGGCGCCGAAAACGAGGCACTCCGGCAGCGAATTGGAACCCAGCCGATTTGCCCCGTTGATGGTGACGCAGGACGTCTCCCCAGCTGCGAAGAGCCCTTCAATGGGCGTCGCCCCATCGATGTCGGTGTGGACGCCGCCCATCATGTAGTGCACGACCGGGCGGACCGGGATGAGCTCCTTGACCGGATCGATGCGCTCATACTGCATACACAGTTCTCGCACCATCGGGAGCTTGATTTCGATCAGCTTCTCGCCGAGGTGCCGCAGGTCAAGATGAACGATCGGCCCGTACGGTGATTCGATCGTCCGGCCCTTCTCGACTTCGTGCACGAAGGCCTGGGATAGCCGGTCCCGCGGCCCGAGCTCCATGCTGCGCAACACCGGCGTCGGCTCAGGCTTGCCCAGGTCGTAGTCCTGGAGATAGCGGTAGCCGTCCTTGTTGAGCAGCCAGCCACCTTCGGCGCGCGCAGCCTCAGTGATGAGGATGCCGGTGAACGGGAGTCCGGTCGGGTGGTACTGGACGAACTCCATGTCCTTGAGCGGCGCACCCGCCCGGTAGGCAAGCGACATGCCGTCACCGGTGCAGATGTTGGCGTTGGTCGTGAACGGGAACACCTTGCCCGAACCGCCGTTGCACAATACGACGGACTTGGCGGTGATGGTCTCGATGCGGCCGGTTCTGAGCTCGATCGCCACAACTCCATGTACCCGGCCGTCGTCGACAAGGAGCCGAGTAACGAACCATTCGTCGTACCGCATGACATCGCTGTATTTCAGTGACGTTTGGAACAGCGTGTGCAGCATGTGGAAGCCGGTTTTGTCGGCGGCGAACCAGGTGCGCATGTTCTTCATGCCACCGAAGGCGCGTACGGCGATCCGACCGTTCGGTTCCCGGCTCCAGGGACACCCCCAATGCTCGAGCTGCAGCAGCTCGCGCGGAGCTTCCTGAACGAAGGCCTCTACGGCGTCCTGGTCACACAACCAGTCACTGCCGGAGACAGTGTCATAAGCGTGCTCATCCAGCGTGTCGTCTGCTGCGATGACGCCGGCCGCTCCGCCCTCAGCAGACACGGTGTGACTGCGCATGGGATAGACCTTTGAGACGACGGCCACGCTGAGACTGGGATTGGTCTCCGCAATGGCGATTGCTGCCCGCAGTCCGGCGGCACCGCCACCCACGAGTAGTACGTCGTGCGCCGCAGCTGCGCCTTCACTCACCAGGTAACTCCTTGCAAATCAAACCGTCGCGGAGTTGTCCGCAGGCCAATCCTCCACCTCAGCCCACATTATTGGGCTATTCCGACAACCGTGTGGCGGCGGCCTCGACTAGGCCGACCTGGGGATGGGCAAAGCCGGCCTCCTCCTCGTCGCTGTTCAACGAATACGGAGACTCCTCGGCGTAGAAGAGGTGGACCGTGATCATCATCCGATCCTCCAGAACGGTCAGCCCGACGCTTTCGAAGTAGGAGTTCCGGCTCGATGTCCCGTCTTGCTGATACGAGACTTCGGCGACCTCGGCTTGCGCAGGGTCGGCGGCTACCGGGCTCCAGCTGAAGCTTGAGCGCAGATTGCGAATGCCGTCTGGCAGATCGTTGCCGCCTTCGCAGCTGGTTACCCAGCTGTCGTAGATGGTCTTGGCACGCTGGGCAGCGGCAGCGTCGGAGAATTGCAGAACCACGGCATAGCTATCCGGCTGATCATCCAACGACGAGTGGGGGAATGGTCGATTGCCTCGCGAATAGCGATCCTTGAAGCTGCGGCTCTTGATCGCGGAGGCACCCAGCTTGTCCAACGGTTGTGGCTGACAGACCGACAGTTGATCTAGCGACCGGGCGTTGCGATGGTATTCGATCACTTTCCCCCCGCCCATTGGCGACGGCAGATCCGTGGCTTTGATCAAGTTGGCGCCAGTGATCGTGCGTTGCTGCGTCGAGGGTGGTGGTGCACTGGTGCTCGGATCGGCGGTAGGCGATGTGGGCGGTGTGAGCCACGAGCACTGTGCGAGGAGCAGACAGCAGCCCGTCAAAACCACTGCGACACTCAGTCGACGAAGGACGGGACCCGCCTTCGCTGTGAGCGGTCCAAGGCTCGGCTGACTCGTCATGGGCACATTGTGCGCGACTTAGCGCGAGGCGCCTGGCGATTTCGCCTTCTTCCCCTGATATGGCAAACTTGTTCGCTGCTGTCCTGCCCTACGACTCCTGCCACAGGGGGAATGTTCTTAGGCGGGAGGCGACCAATTGGATGCACGACCGTGGTGGCCTGTGGCACCGGCGAGGAACTTTCATGAGCAAGCTCATTCACGAGCTGGACCAAGCCTCAATCCGTAAGGACATTCCGGCCTTCCGTCCAGGCGATACTGTCAAGGTTCACGTCAAGGTCGTCGAGGGCACGCGCTCGAGAATCCAGGTCTTCACTGGTGTGGTCATCTCCCGAGCAGGCGAAGGTATTCGTGAAGCGTTCACGGTACGCAAGGTGAGCTTCGGTGTAGGTGTGGAGCGTACGTTCCCGCTGCACAGCCCGATCATCGACAAGATCGAAGTCGAGCGCCGCGGCGATGTACGCCGGGCGAAGCTGTACTACCTGCGCGGCCTGCGCGGCAAGGCCGCCAAGATCAAGGAAAAGCGCGACGCCAGTTGATCACCGCCTAATCCGAGATGGCGAACCGGTGGGTTAAGACGGCGCCGCGGCGCGCTTTGCAGCCGGTATCCCAGTCCGAAACTGATCAGTCCGATTACCAGGACTCTTCAGACCCAGAGCAGCTAAGTTTCGGCCAGCACGTGGTGGCCTTCTTCAAAGAACTCGCAGCTGTCGTCGTTGGCGCGATCATCGTTGCCTCATTGCTGCGGGGATTTGTTGGCCAACTGTTCTTGATCCCGTCGGTCTCGATGGAGAACACGCTCCAGGTCGACGATCGCGTCTTGGTCGAGAAGCTGAGCAGCATCAAGCGGGGGCAGATAGCAGTCTTCTCCGACCCAGGAGGCTGGCTCACGGGCAGTAACCCTCGCGAGCGCGGCCCAATCGGCAAGGCGTTTCAGTTTGTCGGCGTACTGCCCGACACCAGCACCGAGCATTTGATCAAGCGGGTTATCGGACTGCCTGGAGATCACATCCTCTGTTGCGACGACGACGATCGCCTCACTATCAACGGCCAGGCGCTGAACGAAACCTCCTATCTGACAACCAGCCCGGACGGCGCGCAGACCAAGCCGTCGTCCATCACGTTCGATGTGGTCGTGCCCAGCGGCCACATCTTTGTGATGGGGGACAACCGAGAACACAGCCGCGACTCGCGGTGCCACCTGAATGACGTGCAAGCCGGGGTTGCAAAGGGTGACAATGCATTCGTGTCGCGGGATCTGGTCATCGGCCGAGCAATCGCGGTCGTCTGGCCGTTCGATCGCCGGCACCGCTTGGCCATTCCAGATACCTTTGAGACCGTCCCGTCCGGCACTCAGCCGGCACCAGACATAGCAACGATCACCGCCGGACCTGAGGCCAGCTGTTGACCACGCACAAAAGTCCTGCCGCGCCTCCGAGCCTGGCTAATCACAAAGCCAACCGCAGACAAAGCCAGCCGCGGACGATGGGTCGGCGTGCTTGGGCGTTCACCCGCGAACTGCTTATCGTGGTTGTCGGAGCAGTGGTGGTGTCGTCGCTGCTTCGGGCATTCGTCGGGCAGATGTTCATCATCCCGTCGCAGTCGATGGAGAACACGCTCTTGGTAGGTGATCGAGTGGTTGTCGAAAAGCTCACCGACTTTGAGCGTGGTGATGTGGTGGTCTTCTCTGACCCTGGCGGCTGGCTGCAGGACGAACCGGTTGACAATCCGGCTCCGTGGGACAAGGCCCTTGAGTTCATCGGAGTGCCGACCAAGAGCACGCCGGGTCATCTGATCAAGCGCGTTATCGGTATGCCAGGAGACAAGGTCGTCTGTTGCAACGCCAAAGGCCGTATCACGGTCAACGGCCAGGTTCTCGACGAAAGCAGTTACCTCTACACCGATCGTGATGGAGTCCACGTACATCCGTCCGATGTCAGGTTCGAGGTGGTGGTACCCAAGGATCGGATCTTCGTCATGGGTGACCATCGCGATCTAAGCGCCGACTCCCGCTGTCATCTGTCTGATCTGTCGACCAATGAGGGGATCGGACAAGTCGCCTTCGTGCCGATCTCTCTCGTCGTCGGGCCGGCCTTCGCAATCGCTGCGCCTTTTGATCGAGCGGGCCGCTTACGACGGCCCAGCACCTTCGCCAAGGTTCCCGATCCCAGCGAACCTCCACCCAAGAAAGCGGTGATCAAGCCTGCAGGGGTGAGCTGCTAATGCCTGAAACTCGGGCGGCTACGCCAGTGCTGGTCAAGCGGAATAGTGGCATCTATGGGTATGAACGCGCGTTGCAGAGAATGGGTCTTGATCCAGTCGCTGGTGCCGATGAGGCCGGTCGTGGGGCGTGCGCGGGGCCCCTGGTGGCGGCAGCGACGATCCTGAGCGACGCCAAATCGCGGCAGATCGCCGGATTGAGGGACTCCAAACTGCTCACCGCGTTACAGCGAGAGCGGTTGTACGCCGAAATCACCCAGAAGGCCATCGCTTGGTCCGTGGTGTGCATCGAGCCGGCAGAGTGCGACGCGCTCGGTATGCACGTCGCAAACGTGATGGCATTGCGGATGGCCTTGTCACGACTCGATGTCGCGCCGACGTATGTGTTGACCGACGGTTTCAGCGTCGATGGGCTTGGCATCCCGGGGCTTGCGATCTGGAAGGGTGACCAAGTCGTCGCTTGTGTGGCCGCTGCATCAATCATCGCCAAGGTGACTCGCGACAGGATCATGTGTCAGCTGGATCAGCTCTATCCGCAATACGAGTTCGCAGAGCACAAGGGCTATTGCACGCCGCTGCATCAAGAGAAGCTGGACGCGTTCGGGCCCTCTGCCACTCACCGGATGCGCTTCGTCAACGTTTCCCGAACGGCTAGAGTCGAAGCGCAATGAAACGCGGCGAGCCACGACGATGAGTGCGGAAGATCTCGAGCAGTACGAGAGTGAGCTAGAGCTTCAGCTCTACCGCGAGTACAAGGACGTTGTCGGCATCTTCACCTACGCAGTGGAGACCGAGCGGCGGTTCTACCTGTGCAACGCCGTGGACTTGAAGGTGCGTACCGAGGGTGGCGACGTTTACTACGAGGTCTCCATGGGCGATGCCTGGGTCTGGGATATGTACCGTCCCGCTCGTTTCGTGAAGAGTGCCAAGGTCCTGACATTCCGCGATGTCTCCATCGAAGAGATCGCCCACAGCGATCTGGAAGTGCCCAAAACTAGCTAGTTTCCACAGCGCCGTAACGCGCGGTTTCCACAGATTTCAGCGACCCCGCACGATCTGGGCCGGCGTGCGCATGCTTCCGGATGGAGGTGGGCGATGGCGGCGACGGAGTCGAAGAAGCAGATCGGAATACGCGGGGAGGACTTGGCCTGCGCCGAACTGGAGCGGCTGGGCATGCAAGTGCTGGAGCGGAACTGGCGCTGCCGGCTGGGAGAGATCGACATTGTCGCTGCGGAGGCTGGCCGAACCGGACTAACGCTGGTCTTCTGCGAGGTGAAATGCCGCAGCGGGCTTGGTTTCGGCCATCCTCTTGAGGCAATCACGTACGCAAAGATGCGCACGCTACGACAACTGGCGGCGCTGTGGATGCGGGAGCATCGCAGGAAGGCGTCGAGTATCCGGCTGGATGCCATCGGAGTGGTGCTGGCGCCCGGTCAGGAGCCGTCCGTGACCCACGTCCGGGGGGTGGGGTAGTGGCTTCGGCATGCGCGCGGTCCGTGGCGCTGGTCGGCCTCGAGGGTCGGATCGTCGAAGTTGAGGCCGACATCGGCGCAGGGCTGCCACGAACGGTACTCGTGGGACTGCCGGACTCGGCGCTCTACCAGGCGCGTGATCGCTGCAAGGCGGCGGTCAGCAACTCCGGCCAAGAGTGGCCGATCTCGCTGCTGACCATCAATCTCAGTCCTGCCACCCTGCCCAAGGCCGGTAGTCACTACGACGTCGCAATCGTTGCGGCGATCCTCGCAGCGCAGCGGGTTTTCCCAGTCGACGAGCTACGCAGAACAGTCCTCCTGGGTGAACTCGGGTTGGATGGTCGCCTTCGGCCTGTCCGTGGCATTCTGCCCGCCACGTTGGCGGCTCAGCAGACGGGTTTCACGCGGGTGATCGTCCCGTTGCGCCAGGCCGGTGAGGCCGAACTGGTCGAGGGGATCGAGGTCTTTGGTGTCGGCTCGATCACCCAATTAGTGGCCTTCCTGCGGGGCGTTCCAATGCCGGATGTCGAGCCCATCGACGTGGTCGGTGAGCCGGCCGACAGGCATGCGAACCGTCGTCTCGACCTGGCAGATGTCGTGGGTCAGGTCGAGGCCAAGTGGGCCTGCGAAGTAGCCGCGGCGGGTCGACACCACATGCTTTTCCACGGTCCACCAGGCGTAGGAAAGACGATGCTTGCCGAGCGGGTTCCAGGCCTGCTGCCTGACCTCGATGTGCACGACGCCCTTGAGGTCTCAGCGGTGCACTCGCTTGCCGGCTTCAATCTCGCTGATCAGTTGATCACTCGACCGCCCTACAGCGACCCGCACCACTCGGCCTCCGTTGCCAGCATCGTCGGTGGCGGCCAACGAATGGCAAAGCCAGGCGCGATCTCCTGCGCTCACAAGGGCGTGCTTTTTCTCGATGAGGCGCCGGAATTCCAGCCGGCTGTCCTCGAGGCGCTGCGTACACCGCTGGAATCCGGCATGATCACACTCGGCCGCAGTGAGGTGCATGCCCGCTTTCCGGCACGTTTTCAACTGATCTTGGCTGCCAACCCTTGCCCCTGCGGGCAGGCCGCGACGCCGGGCGGTCATTGTCAATGCCCCCCTGTGGTGGTGCGCCGGTATGCCGAGAAGATCTCGGGGCCGATACGTGATCGCATCGACATCAATCAGGCATTTCTGCCGCTTCGGAAGGCCTACCTAAAGGCGGCGCTACAGCGCGCGGAGCCCTCAGCCGTGGTAGCCGAGCGGGTGCTGCAAGCGCGCGATCGGCAGCGTCGACGCTTGGCCGGTAGCGGTTGGCAGACCAACGGCGAAGTCTCCGGCAGCTATCTGCGGCGTCACCTGCCGCTTCCGGACGGTCTGCAGGTTGTCGACGAAGCCGTGGACCGCGGCCGGCTGAGCGCCCGCGGCGTGGACAAGGTGTTGCGACTTGCATGGACCATCGCCGATCTCGCGGCTCATGATGTGCCGGGCCGAGATGAGCTCGCGATCGCATTGGCAATGCGGCGCGGCGAGCAACCGGGCGCAGTGCGGCTGGAAGCGGTTGGACCATGATCAAACCCGATCGAAGAGCGCGCATCATGCTCAGCTGTGCCATGGACGGCGGTGATCTTGCAGTGGCCGACCTGGTGCAGAATCAGGGCGCCGAGGGAGCCTGGGCCAAGATCATCGAAGGAACGCTGGGAGAGCCGGCTGCCGAACGCGCCTCTCGGGTTGCGATGGAAGTAGTTGAGCGAGTGGCCAAAGCGGCGACAATGCGCTTCATCGTTCCCGGCGACGACGAGTGGCCAGACGGACTTGATGATCTTCGACATGCAGAGAGTATTCAGCGGCGTGGCGGCGTGCCGCTGGGGCTGTGGTTGCGTGGTCCAGGACAGCTAGCTCACCTGATGCAGCGCTCGGTTGCGATCGTCGGCTCGCGGGCAGCCACGGCGTACGGGAACGGCATTGCAGCGGATCTTGGCGCTGATCTTGTGGATCAAGGCGTGACCGTAGTCTCTGGTGGCGCATTCGGCATCGACGTGGCCGCACATCGCGGAGCGCTCGCCGCGGGCGGCCCAACTGTGTGCGTACTAGCCAACGGTGTCGATGTGGCCTATCCGCCAGCGCACGTGGCGATCTTCGAGACTCTCGCAAAGGATCAGCTGCTCGTTTCGGAGTTGCCGCCCGGTGCCCATCCCACCCGGGTCAGGTTCCTAGCGCGGAACCGGCTGATCGCCGCAATGTCGCGAGGCACCGTGGTGGTGGAGGCGGCACTGCGTTCAGGGGCGCGTAACACCGCTAGCTGGGCGCTTGGTTGTGGACGCCCGCTTATGGCGGTCCCTGGTTCGGTCTACTCGCGGGCCTCGTCGGCGCCGCATCTGATGATCCGCAATGGGCAGGCCGTCCTCGTCACGTCTGGCGCGGAAGTGCTGGAACTGATCTCGGACATGGGTGAGGCAATGCTGCCCCTCAGCCATGGTCAGAGCAGAGCGACCGATGCGCTGACCGAGACCCAGCTCGCGGTATTTGAGGCAATTCCAGCCCGCCGTCGCGTCTCCGTGGGAGATATTGCCCTCGCGGCGGGCGTGAGTGTTCCAACCTGCCTAAGTGCGCTAACCGCGCTTGAGTCAGCCGGGCTGGTGGAGGGTGACGAACGAGGATGGTTGGTCGCGGTAGGAAGGCTGCGAGCATGATCGGGCTAGCGGGCCTTGGCCAAGAAGGTCCGCAGCAGAGGTCCAGCCGTGCCCGAACCTGACTTGCCATCGTTGACGAACACAGCAACAGCAAGATCACCTTGCGCAGCGATCATCCAGGCATGCGTCTTCAGCGGCTTCGATGCGCCGTACTCCGCAGTGCCGGTCTTGGCCAGCACCGCAGGACCGGCCAGGTTGCCGAGCACCCGGCCGCTGCCGTCGGTCACCACTGCACGCATCATCTGGCGCAGCTGACGAGCCTCCTGTTTGGTCAGCGGCTTTCCCTTTGGCGCGGGCTGCGTCCCGTCGATGAGATGCGGTATCACGGTCCCACCTGCGGCGACAGACGCTGCCACAGCAGCCATCGCCATCGGTGAGGCTTCAACCTTGCCCTGGCCGATCATGGCAGCCGCGCGACCAGTCGCCGAAGGATCGTCTGGCACTGAGCCGAAGAATGACGCAAAGCCGACGTCGTAGTCGGTGCCGAAGCCGAGCGAGACCGCGGCGTCTCGCAGCGCACCCTCGTCGAGCTTGCCCCGCTGACCGATGAAGGCCGTATTGCATGACTGCGCGAGCGCCGTCCGGAACGGGATGGTGCCCAGATGATTACGCGGATAGTCGCTGTAGTTGCGGAACTTGCGGCCGTTCACCGTCACACTCGGCAGGCATTTCACCGACGACTGTGGCGTAAGCCCGGCCCGCAGCAGTGCCAGCGCGGAGACGATCTTAAAGGTCGAGCCGGGAGCTGCCCGACCCAGCGTGGCGAGTGATTGCCCACGATTGCCTTTCCCGTTCGCCGCCGCAACAATCATCCCCGTCGAAGGCCGGATGGCAACCAGAGCGCTCGCCGGTTTCGTTGTCGCGAGTGTCTTTTCCGCAAGCTTTTGAAGCCCCAGGTTCAGCGTCGTGGTCACCGGCTTGCCGGGCACAGGTTTCACCTCGAACAGCACGACCGGCTCGGCCTCGGCGGCTGGTGAGGGCGTCGGAGACGGGGTTGCTGAGCTGCCGCTCGGCTTGGCGGCAGATAGTCGGACTCGTACGCCGGGCGTGCCGCGGAGCTGTGCGTCATAGCGCTTCTGCAGGCCGGATAGCCCTACCTGATCTCCGGCAACTACCGCACCACTGGACCGATCGACATCCTCCTTCGTTGCCTCGCCAACGGTTCCAATGATCGGCCGGGCAAAGTCGCGGGTTGGCGCCAGCATCTGAGTGGTCCGGATCGAGAGCGCCCCTGGGATGGCACGAATCTTGGAGCCGAGTGGCAGATCCGATGCATCCATGCGAAACACGATGGCCAGCACGAAAGCGCTGTTGCCGGCGGCAGCAACCTTTGACGCGTACGCCTTGGGATCGATCTTGACCACCTTGGCGAGCCGGACCGCGGATGCTTTTGCCTTGTCGCCGCTCACCTTGGATTTGTCGATCCCAATCCGGAATACGGCCCGCTCAGTCACGATCGGATCGCCGTCCTCGCCGAGCAGCTCGCCACGTTCGGGATAGAGGCGCCGTTGGGACAGTCGGTTCGTGCCGTCGAGCTGCGGTTGCACGATGCTCGGTTGCCAGCTGGTCTTCCACTGATCCGCCTCCTTAGCCAGCTTGGCTGCGGTCTCATAGGTCCACTGCTCCGGGACACCAGGGAAGGTCCAACTGAACGACAGCCTCGCAGTCGCCGAGGATCCATCTCGCGACACAGAGACCACTGTCACGCCGGGCTTCAACGGGCCCATACCTGAGACAAGCGGCTGGAACAGGTCGTTGATCGCTGTACCGGAGGAGCCGACGAACGGCACTGGGGAAAGATCCTTAGCACTGAGGCCCGCCGCGAGCGCTGCTGCAGCGCGGTCAGGGGAATCGCTTTCTTTCTCCGGATTCAGATTGGGAAGCGAGATCCCGCATCCTGCGACCGACATGAGGACGACCAACAAGAGGCATGCGAATCGGAGGAATCCAGCCTGAGGCCGTCGAAGGTCCTTATTCAGCGGCATCGGGTCATCCTGCCATCTGCGCCAATCATGGGTAGTGTCGCGGCCATGGGCATCTACGCTAAGCGTCCAGCGAAGATGATCGGCCAATTGTTCGGGGATGGTTTCGTTCTGCTCTGGACGGCGGCTTGGGCAATTGTCGGGATCTTTATCCACCGAGTGATCGAGGTACTCGCGGTACCGGCACGGGAAACAGCGCGGACCGCGATGCGATTGGCAGAGAACTTTCGTGAGGCTGCAGCCGAAGCAGCCAAGGTCCCGGTC
>Ga0307289_10000230_pt1 | contig 23269 bp, 27 predicted proteins | sample ER_DNA_143_FD_194483 | JGI IMG/M metagenome (GOLD analysis project Ga0307289, IMG submission 194483) | Bulk soil microbial communities from the East River watershed near Crested Butte, Colorado, United States - ER_DNA_143 | ecosystem: Environmental > Terrestrial > Soil > Floodplain | place...
GACATCGCGACCGGAAAGGTCCAGGAGGTCGAGTGTGCCGGGTTCGAAGGCGATCCGCGCCACGATGTCGTCGGGACGTCCGGCGGCGACACGCTCATCGGCACGGCGGGCCGCGACATCATCTGCGGACGCGGTGGGAACGACACGCTCATCGGGGCCGGCGCGAACGATCTACTCCTCGGAGGGGGCGGTGCGGACGTCTTGCGCGGCGGAGACGGCCGGGACGTCCTGCGGGGAGGCAGGGGCAATGATCGCCTGAACGGCGGCGGCGGTTTCGATCGTGGCTTCGGCGGGCCGGGTCACGACACCTTCGTCAACTGTGAGGTGCGCCACCAGTAAGCGGCTCGGTATCGGGGAGATGCGTCCGGCCCCGCCCACGCGGGGCCGGACCTCTGCTGATTCCACGCGAGCTACAGTCCGTCGTCGCTCTGGGGGTCCGCCCGCCCAGTCGCAGCGTGCTCGAGGCAGACGCTGATCCCACGAAGAGCCTGCCAAAGACGGACATACAGTCCAAGCTCCATGAGCGCCTGCTCTTGATGAAGCGCATGCGGCAGCTCGACGGCAACGATGCGATCCTCGACCACTGCGGCTTGGCATCCGTGGCGGCACAAGAAGCTGGCTAGGTCCTCGCCAACCCCGGGTTCGCTCAGCCGCAGACGGATCACTGGAATCTCTCCTAGCGGCGCAGAGCTGGGGAGCGGGGCCGCCGTCCGGCCCCGCGCTCCCCTGAACGACACGCCGGCTCCCGCCGCATCGGAGCCCGCGGATCTCAAACGCAGTCTGGCGACCCAGGTACCGCTTGACCCATCCCCCGTCCGTAGGTTCACGGCCGTGGTTCACCAAACCCCCGAGATGGGGGATGCGACCGTTCGCACCCCCGCTAGGGTGCGAAACGTCTGAGGAAGGCGTGCGTGGCCGCAGCTCACGCCACTTGGACTGCGAAGGGAGGCGGAGGCCGCAACCGCCTCCTTCGCCCTTTTCGGGGCCGCACTCGCCTTCTTAGCGAGCGAGCAGCAGACGAGGCAGGCCGGGGCTCGTCGCTGGCCCCTGCGGTTCAGCTCAACGAACCGGTGCTTGTCGCGCGAGCGTGGCCGTTCGCCAAGAGGGCATCTCCTCGATCACGCATGCGCACGTACTCGGAAAGCGTCATCGAGACCTCTTCGATGCAGAATGAGCCGTTGCATTCACAGAGGAAGGCTCCATCGAGCTCCCCGAAGCCCCAGAGCATGTTGTAGGCCCGGTCGTTGACGCCTCGGATTGGAGCTCCCGCGTTGCCGTTCGCCATGGCCTCTCCTTTCGTGCCCCCCAAGCCAGATTGGCCGTTTGGAGGGTCAAAGAGGTCGGCGAGCGTTCGCTACGTCGAGTGTAGCGCGTGGGCCAGCGCGATTCGCAAACGGCTTGCGGAAGGGCGGCGGCCGGAATCGTACCGATGCGGGCGAGAGGACTCGAACCTCCAAGGGCCGAAGCCCAGCGGGTCCTAAACCCGCCGCGTCTTCCAGTTCCGCCACGCCCGCGTGGAAAAACGATACCGCCTGGGTAGGCAGACTCCTATGGAGACGAAGGAGACGCCGGCGCCCCAGCCGGAGACGCACGAGCCCCGGCTCGCCGACCCCGGCTTGACCGACCTCTCGACTCGCGACTACAAGGCGATCGTCATCCGCGCCGGGAAGCGGGCACTCGCGCATGGCGTGACCGACCTTGCAGCCGCGCTGGCCTACTACTCCTTCCTCGCCATCCCGGCCGTGCTCCTCGTCGCCGTCGGCTTGTTTTCCCTCTTTGCGAGCGGCGACTCGATCGCGACGCTGATCGACAAGCTGGGGACCGTCGTCCCGTCGCAGGCCACGCAGCTTCTCGACGACAGCCTGAGGCGGATGAACGAGAACAAGAGCGGGAGCCTCGCCATGGTGGTCGTCGGTTTCGTGCTCGCTCTCTGGACGACGACCGGAGCTATGACCTCCTTCATGCGCGCCGTGAACCGGGCGTACGACCGCGACGAGAGCCGGGGTTTCGTGCGGCAGCGCGTCGTCGCCGTGCAGATGGTGGTCGTCATGGCCGTTGCCTTCCTCCTCGTCTTCGGCCTGCTCGTCCTCGGTCCGGTCATCTCGGGCTGGATCGGCGACGCGCTCGACATCGAAGGCGCCATCGGCTGGGTGTGGTGGGTGGCGCAGTGGCCGATCCTGCTCATCGGCCTGCTCGCGGTCTTCGCCACGGTCCTCTACCTCGGCCCGAACGTCGATCACCCGCGCTGGACGTTCCTAACGCCCGGCGCGGTCTTCGCCGTGGCCGTCTGGCTCCTTGCCTCGGGGCTCTTCGCCGCCTACACGGCGATGTTCGACTCCTACAACAAGGCGTGGGGGTCGCTCGCGGCCGTGATCGTGATGCTCACGTGGCTCTGGCTGACCGGCGCCGCGCTCGTGCTCGGCGCCGAGATCAACGCCGAGACCGAACGGAGCCGCGAGCTCCGGCAGGGCCTCCCGGCCGAGCGCCGGATCCAGGCGCCCGCCAAGGCATAGCGTTCCCCGGGCTAGACTGGGCCTTCGGGCCCCGTAGCTCAGCGGATAGAGCAGCGGACTTCGAATCCGCGTGCGGAGGTTCGACTCCTCCCGGGGCCACTCCTCTGAGCAGGGATTTTCCGAAGGCGCAGGGCGGCCGAGGAGTCCTGCGCGTACCGGGGTAGTACCACGGTACGCGATCGATCGCGGATCGAACTCTTCGACACGGTCTGGTGGATGCACTTCCGGACAGTGGAGCCTGTCGCGGTAGCTCGGCGGTAGTTCTTGCGGCAGCGGTATCTATGGGCGCCCGAATGGTCCATCCCCCGCGGGGAGTGGGCTTCCCGGCGCCCCGGGGGTGGGGGTGCGCGCAAGCGTCGAGTCGATCGCGCCACGCGATCGCGGCGCGCTCACGGCCGGCTACTCGATTCCTGGGCCGCGTGGGCGACGCGCGGACTTTTCGTCCTCGGCATCCGGCCATCATAGGGCCGAGAGCAGCGACCCTATGGGGAGGCGTCAGGGTCGGTCCGAGCGATGCGCTCGATCGCCCGCTCGAGTTCCTCCGGCTTGAACCCGAAAGGCCCTTCGCCGCCCTGGAAGGCGATGCGACGGTCAGAGTCGATCAGATAGAGGCGGTCCGGCCAGCCGCCGTACGCGGAAGCAACCGCGTTGTCGACACCGTCGATGACGGTGTCCATGCTCATCCCCAGGTTGACATGGCAGGTCGAGGCGACGGCGCGACGCTCAGTGTCCGTCGCCGGTTCGTGCACCGCGACTCCGGAGCGACGGTTCTCGGGGAGGATCCAGCCTTCCTCCGGGTGCGCCTCCCGGATGTAGACGAGCAGGAAGTGCACGCGGTCGCCGTAGCGCGTGGCCAGATCCTCGAGCGTCCCAGCCTGGGCGCGAAACGGCGGTCAGGTATACGAGCCGAAGATCAGAGCGACGGGCTGCTCCGCCACCAGCGAGCCGAGCTGGACGGTGCTGGCACCATCGAGCCGCGCGAGGGCGAAATCGGGCGCGAGATCGCCCACCGCGACCTTCGCCGTCATCAGGTCGCGGTAGTCCTCGCTAGCGATCACGTCCTGCAGGGTTAGGGGCGAGTCGGCCGGCGCGTTACCGCGGCCATGTCGGAGCTGCGACAGCACCATTCCCGGAACCGACCAGCGCGGGTCGACCGGGCTGCCGCGGGAGACGGTGCGCATATAGCCGAGGATGTCCCACGGAGTCGGCACCCCTTAAGGCTAATCGACTCCACAAGGACGATCGCAGACGCCAATGAGCATCTCGCTGACTTGACCGGTCAACCGCGACGCCGTCGGGCTCGCGCTGGCGGAGCTGAATCAGGACCATGGCGACCTCGACGGCGCGATCGACGTTCGGATCCCAAGCACCAAGCCAACGGCCGCGCCCCGTCCCCGTTCGGGGCCACTCGGCCATTCGAGCCGATTCGCAGGAACCTTGGAACCAGCGTTCGTGTGGACAACGTCCGCACTCAATCGCTGGCACTGGAAAGCTGGGTCGCCGCCCTTCCGCAAGCGCTCCGGCTTCTTTTCCCGACGGCCTCTAGGATTGTGATCCGCGTCCACCAATGAGCTGCTGTGCCGCTATCGTTGGCTGACGCGCTGGGGTGCGGAGAGCGAATTTCGTGCGCGAATTCGTCAATAAGGTCATCGATGACCTACTCGTCCGTTTCGACGGCTTGCGCTCCGTGCGCGAGTTCATGCGACGCCCCTGGGCCGAGGGCAGTGCGATGGTGCTCATGGTCGGCGCGCTTCTCGGCCTAGGCATTCTGGCCGCGGGGACGATGGCAGGCCAAAGCAAGACCGAGTATTTCGCGCAGTCGTACGGCCCTGGCGAGCCCTCCTCTTCGACGGTCGATGCCCCGACGGCCGACGTGGTCACCGAAACAGTAAAGCTGAGGGGAAAAACCGTCCGGGTCGTCCGCGATCACAGGCGCCGCCGCGCCGGAGACGTCGTCACGCTGCCTGCCCGCGCCGTGACGGTTCGGGACATGGCGACGGTCACAGACCGGGTAGTCGAGACGGTGACGGCGCTTCAACCGGTCACGGTCACGACTCCCCCTGTCACGGTCACGGTCTTCGAGACGATCACGTGCAAGCCGAAGGATTGCTAGCCGACTCGGCTCGAAGGCGGCGCGGTCTTTCGGTACTGCCCTGCTAGTGGTTGACGCGTTCGGATGGTGGTGGGCCAACCCCGCCGCCGCTCTGATCATCGCAGGGTTCGTTGCAATCGAGGCAATGCGCGTGGCGATCCATCACCGCTTCGGATAACTGCCGCCGCCCTTCCGCAAGCGTTCCGACTAGCCCTTCAGCGCGAGCAGATCGACGGCTGGCGGGTGCGGCGCAGTTACTCGCCGCGCCCCACCCGCCACCGCGCGGCTACTGACTGGTGAACTCCACCAGGTCCGCGCAAAAGTCGCGGTCCGAGAAGTCGCTGTTCCCGGTAGATCCGCGCACGACCCGGAACGAGTCGGGGACCTCGACGTCGTCGCTGGGGTCACCGGGAGTGCCGTTGTAGTCGATGTCGACCGCGAACCGGAACTGGCCGGGGTCCTTGAGCACGAACTTGCCATTGGTGTCGTAGAAGCGGGAACCGCCGGAGGCGAAGGTGGTGATGGTGATGGTGCCGTCGCCGTTGTCGACGATGGTGTGGTCCCTGCTGTTGGCGGTGAAGACGTTGGTGTACGTGCCGCCGGTCTCCAGGTTGGTGGTCACGACGGTGCCGTGCACGCTCTCCCGGTAGTACGGGAACGGCGATGAGCCGCGCTGGTTGAACACGAAGTTGCCCGAGACGTCCCCGCTGTCCTGGGCCGGGGTGCCATCGCAGTCGTAGACGTCACCGGTGAAGACGTCGTGGAAGTGGCCCTTGTCGATCGGTTTGGCGGTGGCCGGTGTGCTGGCGAGCACGCTGCCCGTGATGGCCAGCCCGACGATGAGTAGCGCGGAACGTCCCTTCATGTATTCCTCCTTGGTGGGCCGCGAAGTTGTGGCGACTGTTTCAAGTGGTCAGTCCGGGAGTCAACGCTACTTCCGCCTAGGGCTTCGGCCCGAGCAGCTGGGCGACGACGGCGCGCAGGAGGTGCGCGTCGACGCCCAGAGACGCGACCGTGGACGCCTTCCACGCCGCCCTGACCGAGGCGGGTACCGTGACGACGGGCCACCCGGCGAGCGGGCGATCTACCACCTCGGCTGCTACTGCGCCTACATGCTCGACCCCGACGGCAACTCCGTGGAGATCCTGAACCACAATCGCCAGCGGAGCTTCGAAGTAGTCACCGAACGCCTTCCACGTGTGCGTGCGCGATGCCAGGGGTTCTGTCGCTGGGGTGACTGTCAACGCGCCGGACGATCACGGGCGTTCCGTGCAGGTGGGTTCCCGGCTTGTTGACGCGAAAGATCGCACCCTCATACAACTTCTCACTTGAGAAGTGCATTGCATCCGTGTCCGCGTTTACAAGCTCGATGAAGACGCGATACGCGAAGGTCATTCCGAAGAGACGAACCCCTCAAGCTCGTTGGTCGCGGCCGCTTGGGCCGGTCAGCGTCGAGGTGTGAAGTGGTCGCAGGTGGCCGAGCTGCGGATCGGCCCCCGAACCAATCGACAGCCGCCGAGCGCCACTGGCGGAAACATGTACTTGCAGTGGTCGCAGCGGACGTCGGGCTGAGCGGCTGGCCGGTAGTTAGCCGCCTTCTTAGATAGACCCCAGACCCTCGTCGTCATCTGATTCCTCCCGAGTCCCATCGTACTTCGGTTTGGGAACGCGCAGTCGGCTAAGTCTCGCGCCGCCGCCCTTCCGCAAGCGTTCATGCTTCGCTGGCGGGTTTCGGAAATTCCAGGCAGCGCGTTGCTTGCGGGTCCCGCTGCCTCAGCTTGAGTCCGGGAGCGCCGTTGACCTGGACTGTGCCTCGTCGACGAGATCAACAACGTGCTCGAGCAGTTTCCACGCCATTTCGGGATTGCCCTTCACGAGATCTCGAAAGTCCCAAATGGGCATGACGAGACAAGTCAGAGGCGTCAACGCGGTCACGGTCGCAGTTCGGGGCCGGCTGCTGATGAGGGCGAGTTCTCCAAAGTGGTCGCCGGGATGAAGCTGGGTGACCTCCTTCCCGTTGACGCTCACTGCCGCATCCCCTTCGACGACGATGAAAAAGCCGACGCCGCTCATCTTCCCTTCTCTCACCACAGTCGTTCCAGCAGCAAAGCTGTTCTCACGAACATGGCGAGCGACACGCTTTAGCTCCCGCTGGCTGAGGCAGCTAAGGAGCGGGATTTCGCTGAGCACTTCGGGCGTCGCCATCGGGCGAGTCTAGCGGGTGGCCCTGGCCTCAAAAAATGGACGGAGCGTCGTGAGACGAAGACCCTCAGCGGCAATCCCACTGCGGTGGTTCGACTCCTCCCGGGGCCACCCGCGTTCGACAGCCGTTACGAGGGCCGGCTCGTCGTCACCGGCCCCACATCGACCGACTCCGGGTTCAGGCATCCGGTCGAAGCAAGCTTGGCTGGCGTGAAGTTGTCCGGCAGCGTCACCTTGACGCGGTCGAACGGCCGGCACGGGCCGGTGTTCGAGTCCACGTCGTTCCAGTAGCTGACGAAGAAGAGTGATTGGCCGGGAGCGAGGATGACCTGGGTCGCGGGCTTGTCGATGTTGGGGAAACCGCCCCGGTGCACCTGGACGTCGAGCCAGCCGCTCTGGGCGTGAAAGTCCATTCCGGGATAGCCGAACGAGCGGCAGGAGCCCGACGAGGTGTTCCTCACGCGCCAGACCGTGCTGATCGTCCCTGCGGCCCCCTCCTGTGTCGCGATCCTGACCGCAGCGGTGCGGTCGGCGCAGAGTGGGGGTGCCGGGGTAGACGAGACTGTCGAGGTCGTCTGGTTCGTCGTTGTGGACTGCGTGAGTTGGCCCGTCGAGGTGGAAGGTTGGGATCCCTGCCCGCTCGGGACGGGGCCCGCTTCCTGGGCGCCGCCATTGCTGCATCCGGCGGCGAGAGCTGTGACTGCGATGGCAGCAAAGAGGAGTCTGGTCATGGGCTCGATTGTGCGATGGCGACGTAACCCGCTCGGGCCGCGCCCGTAACGAGTTGGCAACGCAGACTGCCTGACGGAGGTGTTAGCGATCCGTAAGGACTCTCTCACGGCGAGAGGACGTCCCGGCCGGCCGTCGTAGCCGTCTCGTGCGGCAATGCGGCAGGCAGCCCAGCCCCTCCAGCGGTGGGCTGAAAACTTCATACGAGCCCACTCGCCGAAACGGGGGTTATCACCATGCAGTTACGACGACTGCTCTTGCTGCAGGCGCACTCGAGCAAACCGGTAAACGGCGCCTCTGCCGTACTCGAGCGTCCCGACCATTCCGATTGGGACGTGATCGCGGAGCTCGATCGGCTGCGGTCGACGAACTCCGGCCTGACCGCCGAGGTCCAGCGCCAGACGCACATCGGCCAGGACTACGCACGGGTGGCGAGCGAGCAGCGCCTCCGCGTCGAGGAGCTCGAGCGCGAGAACGCCATCGCCCACACGAGCTCGCAGATGCTCGACCGCCGCTTGTCCCAGGCGGAAGAGCGGACGGAAGAGCTCGAGGAACTCGTCGATGTCCTCCGCGCCCAGCGGGACAGGCTCCAGACGTACTACGAGCAGCAGAAGGAACGGGCGGACCGAACGGAGTCCGCGAGCGCCGCCATGCGCGATGCGGCGAGCGATCTCCTCTCGGCGAGTGACCAGCAGACGCACGCGGCGCTGGGAACCCGTGGCCTCGCGCGCGCCAAGGTCGAGTTCGCCGACGGCCTCGCCAACCTACGGCGGGCGCTCGAGCGCAACGCCGGTAAGGGCTACTTGGCGTCGAGCGTGGCGGACGAGGTCCGTCGGTACTTCTCCGCCAAGGACTTGTCGGCGGAGGACAAAGGAAAGCTGAAGCAGTCGATCGTGCGCGCGCTCTCGGTAAACCCGTGACCACGCTGACCACGATTCGCCGACGGCGGGGTGCCGTCCGCACGAGCCTGCTGGGACTGGCGGCGGTCACCGCCCTCGCCGTGGCTCCCGCAGGCTCCGCCGCTCCCCGCTCGGGCGTCGCCGCCCTGCAGGTCGCGCTGAAGGGTCGCGGCCTCTATGCGGGCGCCATCGACGGGCTGCTCGGACCCCGCACCGTCGCCGCGGTGCGCGTCTTCCAACGCAGACACCACTTGACGGTGGACGGCATTCCGGGCCCCGTCACCCGTGCCGCCCTTGGACGCTATGGTCGCTACCGTCTCGGGACCCGCGTGCTCGCATACGGGGATTCCGGCTGGGATGTTGCCGAAACTCAGTTCCTGCTCCGAGCCAGAGGCTATTCGCCCGGCCCGCTCGACGGCAGCTTCGGCGCGCTGAGCGATGCTGCCGTTCGGCGCTTCCAGCGCCGGGCGGGCCTCGAGGCAGACGGCGTGGTCGGTGCGGCGACGCTCGCCTCCCTCGACGGTGAGAGTTCGGAGGGGCCGGGAGGATTGACCACGGGTGAGGCGAGGAAGGCGCGGGCGGCACGGCGGCTGGTCATCATCCGGCGCGACGCACACCGCCTCTACTTCTACCGAGGCGCCCGGCCGTTGCGAGTCTTCACAGTCGCAACCGGAGGCACCTGGACTCCCACGCCGCACGGCCGCTTTCGCATCGTCAACAAGTACCGCCACCCGTGGTGGTATCCGCCAGACTCGGGCTGGGCGAAGCACCTGCACCCGATCCCTCCCGGGCCGGGGAATCCCCTCGGCACACGCTGGATGGGCATCTCGGTTCCCGGCGTGGGCATCCACGGCACGCCGGATTCCGCCTCCGTCGGCTACTCGCTCTCGCACGGCTGCATCCGCATGAAGATGCGGGACGCCGAATCTCTGTTTCGCCGCGTCCGCGTGGGAACGCGGGTGTGGATCTTCTGAACAGGGCGCGCAACTCGAATCGTCCCCCGGGAGTTATGGGAACATGCCGTTCATGGCCACCTGGAAGCTCGTCGCGCTCGCGTTCAAGGCCCAGCGGAGCTGGAGCCGGATCCCTCCAGCCCAGCGCCGCCTGATCCTCGAGAACGCGAGCAAGCAGGCACGAAAGCACGGCCCGGTGGTCGCGAAGCGTGCCGCCGAGATCGCCCGCCAGGTCCGCAAGGGCCGCTAGGCGCCAATGCGCGACAGCCTGACCCTGGGCCGCATCGCCGGCATTCGCTTCGGCGTGAACTGGAGCTGGCTGATCGTGTTCGCGCTGATCGTCTGGACGCTCGCGACCGGGATCTTCCCCGAGCAGAACCCAGGGCACAGCGACGGCACATACGTCGCCATGGCCATCGTCGCGGCGATTCTCTTTTTCACCTCGCTCCTCATGCACGAGTTCGGGCACGCCCTCGCCGCCAAGCGCGAAGGGGTGGAAATCGAAGGAATCACACTCTGGCTCTTCGGCGGAGTGGCCAAGTTCAAGGGGATGTTCCCGAGCGCCGGCGCGGAGTTCCGCATCGCCATCGCCGGGCCGCTTGTCTCGCTCGTGCTCGGGGCGCTCTTCGTCCTCGTCGCCTGGAAGGCCGCGTTGCCGGAGGTGGCGGATGCAGTGGCCGCCTGGCTCGGCTACATCAACCTCACCCTGCTCGTCTTCAATCTCCTCCCCGCACTGCCGCTCGACGGCGGCCGAGTTCTACGCTCGGCGCTTTGGGCGATCAAGGGCGACCTAGCGTGGGCGACGCACATCGCTTCGCTGATCGGACGCGGCTTCGGCTACCTCTTCATCGTCGGCGGCGTCGGGCTCGTCATCTGGCAGAGCGCCTACAGCGGCCTCTGGCTCGCCTTCATCGGCTGGTTCCTCCTGCAGGCGGCCGCTGCCGAGGACCGGGCGCTTCTCGCCCGGCAGGCTCTTCGCGGCCTGCGGGTCCGAGACGTCGTCGTGCGTGACCCGGTGACCACTCGGCCCGACGTCTCGATCGGGCAGTTCATCGACGAGATCGCCCGGACGACGCAGCACGCCACGTACCCGGTGACCGAAAACGGCGACGTCGTCGGCCTCCTCCCGTTTCGCTCCGTCGCAGAGGTGCCGAGGAGCGAGTGGGCGACCCGCACCGTGCGGGACTGCATGCTCCCGCGCGAGCGCGTCCCGATCGTCGCCGAGGACGACGACCTCTTCGACGCGGCCGCCGAGATCTCCGACAGCGACCTCTCCCGCGCTCTCGTCCTCGACGGAGACCGCTTCGTCGGCCTGCTCTCCTGGTCGGACGTGCGGCGCGCTCTCGAGCTGCGCCGCGCACGGCGTCGCTAGGGGTGGCCGACGGGACTCGAACCCGCGACAGCCGGGACCACAACCCGGGGCTCTACCAGCTGAGCTACGGCCACCGTGCAAGAGGCAGTGTAGCCGGGGTGCTACGTTCCTCCCCGACGCGCCTGTAGCTCAGTGGACAGAGCGGCGGACTTCTAATCCGCGGGTCGCAGGTTCGAATCCTGCCAGGCGCACCTGGAATCACGGGTCAGCGCGGGCCTCTCCCTTGACGGAACCTCTCGGGCGGTTCGGCCCCGATCGCGGGCGGCCCTTCCGCCTGCTCGTTGATGCAGACGTAGGTGTCGAGCCACCAGGTCTCGCTTTCCTCGTCGATTTCGCCTTCGCCGACGAGGAAGCACGTATTCAGCCAACGATACGACTCCGCTTCAGTCGTCAGCTCGACACGCACGCATCGACCTCCTGCACAGTGGCTCGAGTCTCATACGCACAATCCTGCCAGGCGCATCGCTCTAGAGGTGTGCGGGAGCGTGCTCGATCTCTTCCTCCAGGAGCCCTGGAGGCGAAGTCTCAGGCCGGCGAGCGAAGTATGAGCGGTACCGCGTCCAGGCGAGGAGGAGGATAGGAACGCCGAGCAAGAGCGTCCCGATGCCGATCACGATCGGGATCTGGATGCCGAACAGCGGCGTCGAGAAGCCGGCGCCGGGCTGGCTGTAGTCGTGGAACGCCTTTGCGAAGACCGCGAACATGATGAAGAAACCGGCCAGAGGCACGATCCCGGCAAGAAGCAGGTTGCGCCAACGGCGGCGCAGCTCGTGCCGGTAGTAGACGAAGCACGCAAGCCCGGTGAAGCCGTAATAGAAGGCGATTGAGAATCCGAGCGCGGTGATCGAGTCGCCGAGCACGTTCTGGGCCGGGTTGAAAGCGAGGAGCACGGTCGTCCAGACGATCGAGAGCGCTCCCATGCCGAGAGTCGACACCGACGGCGTCCGGAACCGCGGGTGGATCCGGCCGAAGACGGGGGGGATTGCTCCCCAATGCGCCATCGACAGCGTCGTCCGCGCCGTCGGCAGGATCGTCGTCTGCGTCGATGCGGCCGCGGACGTGAGGACCGCGATGATGAGGAGCTTGTCCCAGCCGGAGCCGAACACCCGCCCGCCCAGGACGCTCAGCACATCGTTCGAGTTGTTCGCGAGGTACCCGGTCCCGGCGTAGGCCTGCGCGGCGGTGGAGACAACGACATAGATGAGCAGAAGGACGATCGTCGAGAGCACTGCTGCCCGCCCCGGGCCTTCGGCCGAGTCCTCGGACTCCTCGTTGACGGAGACGCCAGAGTCCCAGCCCCAGTAGATGAAGAGACCGAGGAGCACTCCGTCGACGAGCGCTGTCCAGCTCATATCGAAGGGGTTGAACCACGACCCGGAGACATGGATTCCGCCAGCCGGGCTCGAGGTGTATGCCTTGACCAGCGCGACGACCGCGAAGACGCCAAGGATGACGATTTCCGCGCTGAGCAGGAAGAGCTGCACCCGGGCGGAGAGCTCGATGCCGCGGTAGCAGATCCACGTCATCAGGGCGATCCAGATGGCCGCGCCGACGATGATCGCCGCGGTCGAGTTGGCGGCCGAATTCCAGCCGAACAGCAGATAGGTGTAGCTGGCGGCGATCACCGAGAGCGACGCCATGACGATGACGTCGGCGACGAAGATCGCCCATCCGTTCAACCAGCCGAGCTGCGGGCCGAGTGCCCGAGTCACCCAGGCGAACGTCGTGCCCGCGTCTGGATCGGCTCGGTTCAGGTAGCGGTAGCCGAACGAGATCAAGAGCATCGGGATGAACGAGACGATCAGGACCGCGGGCGCGTGGACGCCGACACCCCCCACCGCGACGATGAAGCCGAGGGTCGCAGCGAGAGAGTAGGCGGGCGCCGTGGACGCCACTCCGATGACCATGTTCGAGAGGAACCCGATGGCGTTGGTCTTCAGCCCCTTCTCGCCGATCAGCGGCTCCTGCGGGGCCGCGTGGATCGGGGGTGGTGGCGCTAGCGTCTCACTCGTTGCCATGCTTCCTCCAAGTCGGTCAGACAGATCGGCCGCAACGGTGCTCGCGAGCGACGTGCGCGGCGTAGCGGTCTCCTCCGGGAATGTCGTCGGAAAGCTTCACGACGCAAACGATCTCAACGAGCGCCGCGGGTCGGAATCGGTCGAACGGAGGATTCTGCGAAGGACGCAGGGTCAGCCGGTCGCTACGCCGAGCGAACGATTGACGGAGCGTTTCAACTTTTTAGAACCCTTCGGGACAAAAGCCCCCGGGGGCGTCCCCGGGGGCTTTTGGCTTTCTCTGATGCGGGCTCCTTTTACCGGTGCAGGAAGCCGTTCAGGAACGCGCGCGAGTACTCGGTATCGACGCGCTGGTAGCTGCCGGTTGCGTTGCAGCTGAACGAGTTGACGTAGGAGGCATCGCCGAGCACGAAGCCGTTCAGGAACACGGCCCCTCCCGAGTCGCCGAAGCACGATCCTCCGCCGGCCTTCGAGTCGTTGTCGTTGATCTGGAAGACGACGACCTCGCTCTGGACGTTCTTCAGATACGACGTCGTCGAGCGGCGCTCGCGAATCACGATCTGCGCCTTCTTGGCGCCGATGTCGACGCCGTAGCCGACGAGCGTGAAGGTCTCGTTCTTGAGCTGGCCCTGGTTCTGGTCCAGATAGCCCACCGGAGGCAGCGGTGCAGGCTCGATGCCCGCCCACTTGGACGAGGCGGGAGCGTCGAGCACCACGACGCCCTGATCGTGCTGCTTGGCGAACGAGAGCCTGCCGGTCCAGCCCGGGTCGGGGTGAGCCGTGCCGGTGATGTAGTGCGCCTCGCGCAAGGCCTTCTCCGCGGGGGTGATCCCCGGCTGCAGCGGATCGAGCGCGAGGTCGGTGTCGAAGGAGACGTAGACGTTGGTCGCCGGCCCCTCGGTGCAGTGGCCGGCCGTGAGCACGACGGTCGGAGAAATCAGCGTGCCCGAGCAGCGAAACCGTCCGTCCGCGGTGGTGAAACGGACAAGGCCCACATTGGTGTGAATCTCGTCACGGCCGCCGTCGGTGATCGCCAGGGCCGGGGCGGCCACGGCGAGTGCCGAGACGGCGACCAGTGCCATGAGCATGGCCTTTCGGATCATGAAGGAGCTCCCCTCTCTGTCGATCGATCCCGGTCCGCGCCACCATAACGCCCGGCAACCGGCGGTGCATCCCGCAGCGGATGCGCGCTCGAGGCGGAAGGTTCTGGCCGGACGGCGTCGTAACTTGTTGCCGAAAGAACGTGGAGCTGGCGCCAACCCCCCGCCGATCCGTCTCCCTCGCGCATCCGTTCGGCGCCGGGGAGTTGCTGCGCCTGCCGCGCGCGCGCGTCGTCGATCCTGCGCCGCTCCTCGCCACGCTCGGGCTGCTCGTGCTCGTCAACATCCCGACGATCGGCGCTGGGGCATGGGCCTACCACACCGGGAAGGTGGAGCCGCACGGCCCGTTCGGCCTCTTCGTCGCCCTCGCGCGCGGTCACTGGGACCCGGGCCTCCTGAAGGTGGCGGCCGTCGCGGCGGGCCTGCTCCTCGTCTTCGCCGTCTTCTCGGCGCGCGAGCGCTGGACTGCGCGCCGGGCGTTGATCGTCACCACGCTCGTCGCCGCCCTGCTCCTCGTCCCGGCCGTCTTCCTGCAGGTCGGCCTGCGCGACTCCAGCGCGCCCTGGTTCTACACCAACGACTCGACCTACCAGATCGAGGTCGCAGGCGATCTCGTCCTCAACGGGGAGACTCCCTACGGGCACGACTACCGAGGATCGGGCATCGAGCGCTTCTACAGCCGTGACGGCACTCCCCGCCTTGGGCACAAGGCGCTCGATCACTTCGCCTATTTCCCGGGTGCCGCACTGACCTCGGCGGGCTGGAGGCTCTTGCCCGGCCCGCTCGACGACTACCGGCTCTTCGTCCTCCTAGCCGCGCTCGGGTTGATCCCGGCCGCGCTCACCTTCCCCGGCCCCTGGACCGTGCGCCTGGCCGTGGGCGCGGCGCTTGCCGCCAACCCGTTGATCGTGCGCGGCACGTGGTTCGGGACCGCGGATGCGCCCAGCCTCCTCTTCCTCGTGCTCGCGTTCGGGCTCGCGAGCCGGTCGCGCTTCGCATGGGCAGCAGCGAGCCTCGGTGCCGCGATCCTCCTCAAGCAGTTCGCGATCGTTGCGATTCCGTTCTTCGTCGCCATGCTTCTCATCAGCAAGGGCGGACGGAAGAGCCTTCGGAGCGCGGCGGCGGCATTCGGCGCTGTGTTCCTCCCGGGGGTGCTGCCGTTTCTTGTCGCCTCCCCGGGGGCGCTCTGGGCGGACACGGTCGCCTACGGGACCGGCGGCTACCGCATCGTCGGCTACGGCCTGGCACCGCTGCTCGTCCGCGCGGGCATTCTCGACGGGCGCGGCGATGCCTACCCCTTTGGCTTGCTCGCGCTCCTTGTCTGGCTTCCGGTCACGCTCTGGTTCGTCCGCAGCCAGCTTCGCTCCCGGGTCCCGTGGGTGGGCGCGGCGGGCTTCGCGGCCTCGATCTTCCTCCTCATCTTCCTGGGCCGGGTCTTTCAGCCGTCGTACCTGCTCTGGCCGCTGACGGGAATGGCCATCGCGGCAATCCTCGCCGCCGCTCAGTCGGCGAGCGGCACCTCGACGACGAACGTGGACCCGCGTCCCGGCTCCGAGCGCACCGAGATTCGGCCATTCATGCGCTCGACCAACTCCTTGCTGATGTAAAGGCCGAGCCCGGTTCCGTTCACGCCGCGCGTGAGCGCCGGGTCGAGGCGGTAGAACTTCTCGAAGATCCGTTCGTGCTCGTCGCGGGGAATCCCGAGGCCGCGATCGGTGACCTCGATGCGGGCGAACCCGCCGTTCCGGTCGAGCCGCAGTTCGATGTCCCCGCCCTGAGGCGAGTACTTGATGGCGTTGTCCAGCAGGTTGGCGAGCACCTGCCGGAGCTGATTCGCATCGCCGGCCACCGGCGGCAGCTCCTCCTGCGCGAGCACGCGCAACTCGACTCCGGTCGGCAGATGGAGCTCGGCCGAGTCGACGACGCTCCGCGTGACCTCGACCGGGTCGAACTGGTCGAGGTCGACCGGAAGGCGGCCCGCGTCGAGCTGGCCCGCGAGCAGGAGCTGGCCGACGATGCCCGACAGGCGCTCGGCCTCCCGGTCGATCATCTCCATCAGTGCCTCGCGCTGCTCGGGCTCGAAGGTCACGTCCTTGCGACGAAGCGTCTTCACCGCGCCGAGCACGGCGGCGAGCGGCGTCCGGAGCTCATGCGAAGCCGTGGCCACGAAGTCGCTGCGGGCGCGCTCGAGCAGCCGCTCCTCCGTCACGTCGCGGAGGGCATAGACGATGCCGTCTCCGAACTCGACCTCCGAGACCGAGACCCAGCGCTCCGCCTCGTCCACGAGCAGCGGAAGCATCACCGGGCCTCGCGTCTGCCCCGGCTCCGGCCGCGCGTTCTCCTCGATCAGGGCCCAGCCCGGGAGCGCCTCGCGAGCGCCTTCCCCGACGACCTTCGAATCGTCGACGCCGAGAATGCGCGCCGCAGCCGGGTTGATGGACACGACGGCCCCCTCCTCGTCGAGCAGCACGACGCCGTCGTCCACATGCGCGAGGGCCCGGGAGGCGTCCCCCCGGCGCTCGGCCTCCCGGTAGAGGCCGGCGTTGTCTACGGCAGACGCGGCTCGGCGGGCAAGCTCCGAGGCGAGATCGAGATCGAGCTCGGTGTAGTGCGGCGCGGTCTCGTCGCGGATGAGCGAGAGCGCTCCGAGCGCTCGGCCGCGCGCGACCAGGGGAACGGTGATCGCCGACCTGAGCCCGAGCTCGCGGACGATCTTGAGCAGCCGCTGGTCCCCCTGCGCGGCCTCGACGAGGACCTCGTCGGAGATCTCGGGGACGAACTCGGCCGTCATGGTGCGGATGACGTTCGGGACGCCCATGGGGGCGTCAGGATCCGGGGGATACTCCACGCTGAGCCGCTCAGCCCACGCGACCCGCTCGGGATCCTCGTGTGCGACGGCGAGCCGCTGGATCGACCCGTCGGGGCCGAGCATGTCCACCGAGCACCAGGTGGCCATGTTGGGGACAGCGAGCCGGGCGAGCTGAGCGAGCGTCGACTCGTAGTCGAGGGAGGAGCCGAGGAGCTCGCTCGCGTCGGCGAGGAATGTCATGCGCTGCCGGAGAGCGCGCTCGGTCTCGTACAAGCGGACGCGATCGAGCGCCTGCGCTGCCTGCTGAGCCAGCGTCGTCTTCAGCGCGCGGCGCTCGAGGTCGAAGTCGACCTCGGTCGGGAACGTGAACGCAATCCCGCCAATCGCGCGACCCTCGACGATGAGCGGGAGGATGGCGAGCGCGTGGCTCGCGCCGCCGAGGCCGGCGATCGAAGGGAACGCCTCGTCGCGCTCGGCCGAGGTGCTGAAGAAGAACGGCCTGGTCTCGCGGATGGCCGCAGCCATGGGCGTGTCGCCGGCGACCGGAAAGTTCTCCCAGCCTACGAACACCTGCCGCTCGTAGCCCCGGGCCGCGACGATCACAACGGTCTCCCCGTCGGGCGAGAGGAGGCCGATCGCGCCAGCCCGAGCCTCGGCCGCCTCGATGCCCTCCGTGACGATCGCGTCGAGCACCTGCTGCGGCGTGAGAGCCTCGGCCAGCCGGGCGGTGACCGCCTGCAGGCGGTTCGCGCGCGCCGTGGCGGCCTGCGCCTGGTACTGCACGTCCCGGCGGCGCTCGAAGAGCTGCGAGATGAGAATGGCGACGGCGAAGAAGAGCGCCACGCCCGCCGTCTGGTCGCTGTTCGTCGGTACGAGCTCGTGCCGAGGCGGCGTGAAGAAGAAGTCGAGGCTGAAGGTGGCGAGCAGCGTCGCGACGAGACCCGCTGCGAAGCCGCCCAGGTACGCGGCGAGCGCGACGGCGAGCAGGAGCAGGAAGCCGGCGAGCTGGGTGCTCGGCCGGTTCGAGAACAGGTCGGCCAGCGAGACAAGTGCGGGCGCGAGGATCGCGGCCGCCCAGCCGAGAGCAGTCGACGACCGCACTTGCGATGAGAAGCTTTTCCCCCTCGTGTCCGGCTCCTTTAGGTCGACCGGGCCCGGCCGAGGCCATGCTACGACGCGCCGGACGCTCCGGCAATGCGTTCAGGCGTCGGCGAGTTCAGCCGGCCAGAGATCTGCCGGGCGCTCCTTCTGCAGCTCGTCGGCTTCGCCCCGCTCACATCGGCCGACGACCTCGGCGACGAGGGGAGCGAGCCGCACAGGGTCGAACGGCTTGAGGACATATCCCAACGCACCGAGCTCCTCGGCGCGGCGCCGGTCCGCCGCCGTCGCCCGTGCCGTCAGGAAGACGATCGGGATCCCGCTCGTGCGTTCGTCCCGGGCCAGCGCCTCAGCGACCGTCCAGCCGTCGAGCCGCGGCATCATCAGGTCGAGCAGGACGAGGTCGGGCGCCTCGGAGCGGGCGAGGTCGAGAGCCTTCTCCCCGTCCTCGGCCTGGAGCACGTCGATGCCCGCAACCGCCAGGTTCACCTGGCAGAGCAGGCGGATAGGCGCCTCGTCGTCGGCGACGAGCACGCGTACCCGCGAGGGCTGGGATGCTTCCGCTTTCGCGCTGTCTGCGGTCAGAATCCGGGCAGTGTAAGGCCGCACCGCCGGGGATCCGGCACCTTAGGCGCGGCGGTGTTGTAGGCGGCCGAACGAAGGACGAGTTGCAGGCCTGGCCGGCCCGCTCCATGTGCGCGTGACGTCGTAACCCCACTTGCGCACCGGATCGGGGCGGCTGGTGTCCTGCGCATGGTCGTAGGACCAGACCGTCTCGCGGCGGCCTCCAGCGACCTTCACCACTTCGAGCGCGCTGACGAGCCCTGAGCGGCTTGGATCACGCCTCTGCAGGAACTCGAACGCGAACTCGACTGCCTGGACGTAGTCCCGGCACTCGTGGCGAACCTCGGGGCCCAACGCCCGGCCCTCGAGAATCTCGCGCACTTCATATCGTTCTTGCCCGGCCGCATGGCTCAGTGTCTCTGCCATGCTTTCGACTCCTTTCACGCGAAGCGTAGGCAGGCAGAAACGCCGTGCAAATCCCCCTCTTTAGGGAGGCGCGCCGCCCGTCTCCGCGCGGTAGCGGAGGAACTCACGGCCGACTGCCTGGACGATTCCCGCGACGGGGATCGCAGCCAGCGCGCCGAGGATCCCCGCGAGCTCGGCTCCGATGAGGACGGAGACGAGGACGACGAGCGGCGAGAGCTGCACCGTCCTCCCGTAGATGACCGGCTGGAGGATGTGGTTTTCGAGCTGCTGGTAGACGAGGAAAAAGCCGATGATGATCAAGCCCTGGATCCAACCGAGCTCGACGAAGACGACCGCGGAGACGATCACGGCCGCCATCGTCGCGCCCGCGAGCGGCACGAGGTCGAGGATCGCGACGACGACCGCGAGCGCGACCGAGTACTTGCTCCCGAGGACGTAAAGGGCGATCGCAGCCGCCACGCCGGCGATCACGCTGATGACGACGTTGCCGGTCACGTAGCCGCCGACCGTGCGGTAGATCTCGTTCCCGACCCGCTGCCAGCGTGGGCGAGCGCTGTCGGGAAGGAAAGCGTAGAAGCGCTCCACGAGCCGTGGGCCGTCGAGCAGCATGAAGAAGGTCAGGAAAGCGATCGCGACCGAGCCGATGATGACCGAGAAGACGCTCTGGGCGACGGCGAGCGCGGGCGCGGTGACGCCGAGGATGCTCCCGGCGCCGTGCTCCTCGATCGCCGCCCGGATGCGGTCGACGATGTGGTAGTCGCGCTGGAGGAAGCCAAGCTGGCCCCGGCCGGCCACGAGGTCGTCGACGAGGCTCGGGATCGCCTGGATGAAGTCCGTCACCTGCCGGATGAGCGGCGGCAGGACGAGGAAGCCGAGCCCGACGATGGCCGCGACGGCGAGGATGAAGACGATCGCGGCGGCATATCCGCGCCTCATCCCTCGGCGCTCGAATATCTCGACGGCGGGATTCAGCGCCAGCGCGAGGAAGGCCGCAACGAGGATCCACGTGACGATGTGCCACGCGAGGTAGACGAACGCGATGACCGCGAACGTCGCGAGCACGATCCCGAGAACCTGCAGAATCGTGCGCGGCCGGATGTTGACGACCCGCTCGGTGGCGGGATCAGTCGCCATGCGGGCAAGCCTGAACGATGAGCCGGACGAAGCCGCTCAGGCGCCGTCCGGCTCGTTCAGGCCCGCCCGTCAGGAGTTGACGATCGCCTTGCCGGCGGGAGAGATCACGTACCAGGCGCCGCCGAAGTCGGTCAGCCCTTGGCCGTTCGTGTCGCCGGCCGTCGTGTCGCCCGAGAACCAGTAGACCGGGTGGCCGGCGTACGTGGCCTGGGAGCTCCCGTCGGAGCGCATGGTCGACCCGATCAGGGCGGCGGAGGCTCCGCTACCCGCGGTCGCCTTGCCGTTCGTCGTCACTGGCGGCCAGAGGGCAACGCAGCCGCTGTTGCAGTTGCTCTTGTTCATACCGTCCGCCTCGAAGAGGTAGAGGGTCTTCCCGTCCTGGTCGACGAGGATCTTGCCGAGGGGCGAGCTCGCTACCTTCAGTGTCACAGCGCTCGCCGTAGGAGTCTGGGTGCTCCCGCCGCCGTAGCCATACGACCCGGAGCCTCCCGACGCGCCCGTTCCAGCGCTTGCCGGCGCGGCGCTCGAGCTGTTGCTGCTGCTGCCGCAACCCGCGGCGGCGACGCCCAGGGCGACTGCCGCGGTCGCGAACAGCATCGTTCTGGCGATCTTCATGTGGCCTCCTGTCTCCATCTGGGAGACGCAGGCCCGGCCGGTACTGCGTTCTTGTCAGGAGGAAATACTGGCGCCGCGCGCAGGCGGGTTTGCCCTCCGTGCGGGCTTCATGAAGGCGTAACAGTCCGGCTGAAGGCTAGTTCGGCTTGCCAGTCATCGCCCAGACGGCGACAAGGTACAGAGCGAGCACGATGATCGCGAGCACCCCCGCCGAGCGCGCGAGACCTGCCGAGCCACCGTCGGCGCGAGCGAGCCGGCGTGCACCGAAGCCGGCGAGGACGACAGAGACGAGAAGAAGGATGCCGCCGAGATCGGCGGTGATGTAGCCGATCCCGAGCCAGGCGGGCTCGTCGGGCACGTCGGCCCAGTGCTCCTTGGAGTAGATCCATTCGGCGCCGATCCGCATGGCGAAATAGGCCGGGATCCCGACGAAGAGCAGCGTTCGGAAGGCGAGGCGCGCATACGTCGCGGCGCCGTCCTCCGCAGTGCGCTTCCAGCCCACGAGCTGGGCGGTCACGGCCGTGACCAGAGCACCGACGAGGAGCATCGCCCCGAGCACGTGGAGGAAGAGCGGGTAGTTCCAGCTGTCCGGACGGATGGCGGCGAGCATCGTTAGGCCCCCGGCTTGAAGATCATGTCGATGAGGAGGACGACGACCGTCAGAACCGAGCCGGTGTGAAACCACAGCCCTTGGCGGTTCTGGACGAGCGCACGGAGCTCGGCATTCGGCCGGTTGTCGCCGTCCCGCGCGAGGGCCCGCGCCCGGTCGCGCGCGGCCGCGTAGATCTTTCCGGTCCGCGACCCGAACGCGGCCATGACGAACCACAGGACGAGCGCGGCGATGATCCAGCCGTCCCAGAGCGCGTAGCCGTCGACGTCGATCGCGAGCCAGATCCCGAAGACGAGCACGCCGATCGAGCCGACCCCGATCAGCACGTCACCAACCCGCTGAAGGCGGAAGACGCGCACGACGTCGCCCGGCACGTCCTTGCTCCACATGCTCGCGATGAGCACGGTGTAGAGCGTGAGCGAGGCGACGAGCGCGAACGCCGAGAGAACGTGCAGGAAGAGGAGCCACTCGTAACGAGACACAGCGCGGCACCCTAACGGACAGAGCGGGCGAAGGGAATCGAGCCCTCGTCACCAGCTTGGAAGGCCTATGAGCCTGTGAAGGGCTCCGTGGCCGTGCTGCCGAAGAGTAGCTCGTCGCCGTCGCGGCCCGTCCACGCGCGATGAGTGGCTGGAGGCCGTGAAGCCGTACACAGAGGGTGACTGCGCGGTCGCGATTGCCGAGCCCGAGGACGTGCTGGACGCCATGTGTGGCAGCCCTTCTCCAGCGTGCAGCTAGGGCGGGATTCACGCCAGGGCGCCTCTTGCGGCTGAGCGCCGTCCCGAGCGCACACCTGAAAATCGCGCCCTGCGTCGGATGGGCTAACCGCGGCGCCGGCGCTTCCCGCTGCGCTTGCGCTTCTGCTGCGTTTCAGCCGGCTCGTTCGACGCCACGCCAGCAACAAGTCCGTTCCAATCAAGCATTGCCCTGACCTGATCGACTGGAACGATCAGGGTGAGCCCGGCAAGGTAGCTTCGTCGCTTGATTGCTGCGCAGACGCCAATGACCTCGGCATTGCCCACGGTGTAAACCGGGCCGCCGCTGTTTCCTGGGTTCACTGTGAAGTCACCGAGGTAACCCTCCCGACCGCCGGCCACTGAGAACGTGGTCGCGAAAATCCCTGCGTTGGTCACGAGTGACGGCTCCGCGAGCGGATAGCCGGAGACTGCCAGTGCAACGCCTTCGCGAAGCTTCGTTGACGATAGGCGAGCAGGATCGCGATAAGTCTCGCGGCGATACATCGTCTTCGATCCGGTCTTCGACTCAATCTCCGCCAACAGTGCGGTGCGCTGTCCAGTGACCTCCAAGAGCGCCAGATCCTGTTTGAAGACTGCGTCGACAACGCGAGCGCTCGTGCCGACAAAGCCCGCCCTCATTTGAAAGGTCGGTTCGATGACGTCGGGGGCCGCGAACGCGACGTGGATGCTCTGCCCCGCTGCCGTGTCGACTGCCTCGACGACGTGATTCGCAGTCACCACATGGACGGTGTCGCCCGAAGACGCAACGATAAAGCCGGTCCCGATCGTCGCGGGCTCGTTCCCCTCGCGGAACGCCTGGATCTGGACGACGGAGCGCCTGATGGAGTCGATGGCGTCAGGGAGCTGCATCGGCGGGTGCGCGCCCAAGTGCGCGCCGGGACGATAAACGCAGCCATCCCATTCCGCACCCGGCTATAAGCGATCCATAGCGCCCGCCGCATGTCAGTGCTGGCGCTCGCTCAAATGCGCGGCCAGTGAATCAAGAGCCCAGGGCGAGCTCGGTGGTCGGGGCGGCCACGGCTCGACCGAGTGGAACGGCAATCGCAGAAGCGGTGTACCTGTAGAACGTCTTTAGTGACACCAGGCGAATGACTCGGAGTTTTGTTCTCGCGGTTGCCCTTGCTCTCGTCCTCGGAGGCTGCTTAGGCGGGTCCGCACGGGAAGGGGCTACAGAAAGCTCGGGCACGAAGGCGTTAACGGGCTCCTCTGATCCAAAGAAGGAAGCGTGTCCCGTGACCCGCCCGAATGGATCGATTCCGCAGGGCGAACCAGCGACTGCCGGTGCGCGCTACTTCGGCAACGGCGATCTATGGACCGATCTTTATCGCAACCCGATCCGCCCGCGACCCGAGGACGTGCGGGAGAACGGCGCCGTCGAGA